>TARA_R110000851_G_scaffold92259_1_pt1 | contig 29228 bp, 31 predicted proteins | sample TARA_R110000851 | Tara Oceans TARA_R110000851 (sample SAMEA4397627) | marine metagenome | biome: Polar Biome; feature: [DCM] deep chlorophyll maximum layer (ENVO:01000326); material: water (ENVO:00002006), including particulate matter (ENVO:01000060) such as... | depth 17 m
ACCGGAAAGGTCAGGTGTTGCACTCAGTTTTTGCCGCCGCCCTCTCTAACTTAATTTCAACACCGTCAAAGTCGATCCAGCCATAGTTATTTACACAGTTTCGATCATAATACAGCCCGTATAGCCACTGCTCCAACACCGATCTAGGTATATTGAACCGTCCTTTCAATCTGAGGTAATAATCTTCAATTGATTCGTCTGAAATGCTAAAACAGTTGAAATCCCGACGTGGCTTAAGGTCTTTCCAACTGTCGCTGGTTCGTTCCCATTCGGCGTCATCAATGTATAAACGCCTCACATCAACTTCAGATGACATCAAAACCCTCCTGCCGCATAACGCCTTGCTCAGCGGAGAAATGCTAGCAAGAGCGCGTAGTTTTCCGATGAAGCAACTTATTAGGTGGCTTTAACTAATCATGGCAAGATCTTTTTATATGCTAGGGTTACCTCGCCACGAAGGTTTTTCATCTTGCTGTTCATGTCTACTAGTTTTTCTTGAGCTTCTTCTATATCTTGGGCATCTATACCCTTAGACATGAAGTAATAAAACTGGAGTAATGATTTACACATATCATCAAGTGCCGCACTCAAACCACTCTGTCCAATTAAATAGGCAAGCCCTTGAGCTTTGCCCATTCTCTTATATCCAGACATTAACATTTGACTGCTTTCAATCAATTTATCTCTTCCACTTGGTAGTGAGATGCTGCGTGATGCGTGTGAATAGTCGTTGAGTATTTCACTGGACTCTTCAATGTAGTTAACAATATCTTTTAAAATTGAGAGCTCATTCTCAAATCTAATTCTTTTTGTTTCATGGCTTTGTCGTGATTTAGTTATTACATATGTAAACACGCCAGCTATGATCGCACCTGCTGCTATTTTTACTGCAGAATCTGCTACTTCAATCCACGTTAAATCAGCCATAAGTAATTTTTCTCAGCATTGACACATAACAGCTAGATCCAACCGTGATTAATCCGCGGCTTAACATTCCGCTCAGAATGTGGGCTTTCCCTTCTGATCAGTCTGGTATGTATATTTTCCATCCGTTCCGTCCGACGTTAAGGCGAACGCGGTCTAAACCCATCACAACCGAATCGTCCAGCAGCCAGTGCCATACAACGAGCCGCCATGGGAGGGATGAGTGCTGTATCAGAAAAGCAATGCATCCATGCCGCCAAAGGGGGACTGCGTATGAGCAGTTGCTAGCATAATGCTTTTTTTTTTGGCGGATTGCCAAGGGCTTTGTGGGATTGCGGGTAAGGAGGCAGAAAAAACCAGGGCGCAGCGGCCGGGTGTATAGCGCGAATGTAGTCGTGCGCGGCGCCGGAGCAGCGGTTGCGGCTGTTTGGTGGCTGCTTGGTATGCTTCGGAGAAGTCACCTTGGCGACAGATATCAAGGTCTACTCTGTTATCCTCAAAACCCTTGGAAGCTTGGAACTAACGAGAACACCAATGGGCTGCTGCGACAGTACTTCCCGAAAGGTACCGATTTCTCGCTCTAGTCGCAGGACCAGCTTGATGAGGTAGCAAAGCAGTTGAATGAGCGGCCACGAAAAACTCTCGCCTACACAACGCCTGCTGAGTGCTATAACCATGCTTTTGCGTCGACCAGTTGGATCCACAGCCGATAGCGGTCCTTTAAACTGGCAGGTTCGGGCCTAAGGCCAGACCTGATAGGTATCTACCAAACCGGGTGTAATTCAGCTTTTGTTTTTCTCGCATATTAAAATTATCATCAAAGAGTGGCTGATATTAATCTCTCACAATCGGCGACATGCTGCAGATTTGGTTCAGCGCGTTAGCGAGCGATTGAAGCTGTTTTCGGAGAGTACTCTGGCATCAATTTAAGCAGCAGGCTTTTAAATGACAATGATTGATGAACGCACTCGCAGTATTGTCGATACCGTTGAGTTCTTACACGATATATCTGGTGATCAATCAATACCCGAGGCGGTGCGACTCCGGGCAAAAAGGCTGTTGTGACACTACCCTGCTCCTGGGGAAATTTGGCTTGCAGGCAGGCTAGAAGCGCGCCGCCAAGATGAGCTGGCCCTTTTGGCGGATAAGCATGGCCCTCTGCATCCGGTATTAGCTCTCTGGTTGACGAGCGAGCCGATGTTTTGTGACGAAAGCCCAAAAAAAGCATAGCTGACCAACCAGCGTGTGACTCGCCCTGATGATTGCAGTGCTGTAGACGCTGCATGACTGCTATTGGCTCAGAACTGACTCCGCGTATGACGCTAGCCGGCCAGCAGCTGCCAGAGCCGCTAGCCAGAGCAACCCAAGAAGCTCATGGGAAAAGCCAAACTATGATTTCATGCACACATGCCCGTTCAGCGTCGCGGACTGTGCCAGTGTCATCAAAGCCGCAGCACTCTGAACGATCTGAATATTGCTCGCCAATGATGTATGTAAGCGACTGTTGACAATTGTCAGCGCAAATTAGAAAAGAATTCGGATTCTGAAATGGCTAATCCCATGTTTCTAAAAGATTATCTAGCATAATTTGGTGCGTTGATAATAAACATAAGATGGGAAAACACCTGGCGAGGGGAAGCCACAGCTTGCCTGCCCGCCGAAGGGCGCAGGGTGTGGGGTATGATCTATGGGCTGTTGCCCGAGGAACTGTGCTCGCATCCTAAACCACTGGTTAAATAAACAGTGTTCAGTCTACACCACGCGGCTCGCATGTATCAAAGCTGAGGGGAAATATTTTCGGTGGAACTGTCGTTTAGATCCCGCCTTGCCGTCATTGTTCGGCTGCCACGCATTAGGAATAATCATCACTTTACGCATTCGGAAAGATAGAAACGCATTGGGTGTAGCTTGGGAAGCAGCGTAAGGGGCTTTTAGAGGGAGGGATGGGGGAACTGTATGGTAAGGAGCAGATCTCTTGCGCCTTACTTCAACTGTCTGACCAAATCCATCACCACCGCGTTGTACTGTCGCATTTTTGCCACCCCCAGTTGGCTGACAGGGAGCGCCCCGTCATCGCCCAGATCCGTTAAACCTCCGAGGCGATCAACCTGCGCATGCACGTCGCCCAGATCTACTCCTTCCTTGCCGCTTTTTGCGCACTTCACTAGCCACTTCAGCTGCTCGATCTCACGCTCTACTACGGCCATGAGGGCAAATTCCCAGTTCTCGGCCATGTCTATTCTCCGGCAGCTAACTCACGATCAAGATCATCGTAGTCCTCAAGCTCGATGGCCCCGGCGGCAAACAACCCATGCAAGAACCCACGCAGCCTCTCGGGGGTCATACGTCCCTTCTCCGCATCCATTTGGTAGTCGTCCAAGACCTCCAAAGCGGAGTCATTCCCTTTCAGAAAGGCTCGGGTGCTTTCGCACACACCTGCCATCACAGCATTCAAGTCCATTTCATTCCCTCGGTAATGCGTTATCACTCGAGCTGGGCGTACCAGCGATGTGCACAGAAGACTACACCAAGACTTCAGCGCACCCAATACAGAACATGACGGCGACCTGTCGAATTGGCCAAGTGAATCCAGTGGATTTCTCTTTGTAGATCGGAGGCTGTTGCACCTGGCACGCAGATAGATGCCCGAGCGGTGCAAGCCGTTGAAAGCCTGCCCCAAAGGCTTGCTTTATCCGGGTCGGCGGTAGTCTGGATGAATCAGAACCAACGCGGTAAACGCCATGAACAACCTGCGCTTATCCATGACCTTTTCCGGAACCGTCTATACGATTGGGATATTAGGAACGGGTGTGAGCATAGGGGCATCAAACAGGAGAAGCCCCCATGACCGCACAAGCAGTGATTTTCGACCACGACAACCAAGAGTTCATCGACAACGAAACGCTGAACAGCTTCGCCGCGCCGGTTAAATTCGACGCCTTGACACGACTGGTTGGCCAATTCGAGTCGACCAAAGCACAGATCACCGAAGTGCATGAAATTATCAACGCCCAGCGCGTGAATGGCGTGCTCGGCTACTTCTTTTCTGGCAACAGCACCGACCAGTACGGCAACAGTGCTCACCTGCGCCACACGCAGTCTGTGAGCGAGGTTTTCCGCCTGGAAGGCGCACTGAACCAGCTGACCTCAACCTACTGGCAGTTGGCTCTGAAGGAAACGGATCTGCTGGAGTACATGCCGCAAACTCGCCGCGAGCAGTGGCAAGAATCGCTGAACGCATGGCGAGATAGCAGGTACAAGCACGGAGCGAAACCTGAGCTGGATATGCCAGAGTTCACCCTCGACAACCTACAGTCGACGATCTACAGCCTGTTGGCCCGCCGGGGCGAGTTCTTGGCCGAGCGTGTAGATGGCATCTTCAGAGGCCTGTCCCGTAACCACGTAACGAATGTGCCCGAGGGCTTCTCCAAGCGCATGATCATGAGCGGTGTTTACTGCCAGTTTGGGACCATCGATTACACCCGTGAAGGCCACATTCATGACTTGCGTATGGTCATTGCCAAGTTCATGGGGCGGGATGATCCAGACCGCAACTCAACTGGATGCTTCCTGAAAACGGCGAAGGCACAGCGTGGGCAATGGCTGGAGCTGGACGGCGGATCGCTTCGAATTCGTGTCTACAAGGCCGGAACTGCGCATCTTGAGGTTCACCCAGAGATGGCACACCGCCTGAACAACGTGCTGGCGTATCTATACCCGACAGCAATCCCCGAGAGCTTCAGGAAGCGCCCGTCACGACCAAAGGCCGCGGGCTTCAAGTCTGCCGTACTGATGGATAAAACCTTCAGCAACGAGATTTCAGCCATCATGATTAGCCTGACAACCCACGTTCGCTATGTGCGCAGCAACAACTTCCGCCAGGAGTTCGACAAAATCCCAGTTAGGAATGCCGTTTCGCTGTCTAGCTACACCCAAGAGAGGTCAAAACACCTTATGGGCGAGCTGAACACGATTCTGCAAGCCTTGGGCGCCGTACAGATGACCGAAAACGCCGCCGCCATCCCCTATTGGCAGTTCGACTATGACGCCCTCGACCTGATCCACAAGGTAGCTGCACTGGGCTACATTCCGGACGCACAGAGCCACCAGTTCTACCCGACACCCAAGCCCGTCGCTGAGCTCCTGGTCGACCTACTGGCCATTTCAGAAGGGGAATCAGTTTTGGAGCCGGAAGCCGGCCAAGGTGGCATAGCGGACGAGCTGCCCCGGGAGCAGACAACGTGCGTCGAAGTCAGCCCCATCCACTGCGACATCTTGGCCCGCAAAGGCCATCAGGTTGAGCAAGTCGATTTTCTCGGATGGAATCCCGGCCGAACCTTCGATGTAGTAGCGATGAACCCACCATACAGCGAAGGCCGCTGGCAGTCCCACCTGCAGAAAGCAGCAAGCCTAGTCAGTGCAGATGGCCGCATTGGAGCACTGTTGCCGATGACAGCTAAACACAACGCTGCAAAACTGTTGCCTGGATTCGATATCGAGTTTTATGAGCCGATCCACAATGCCTTTGAAGGCACCGCGATCACAGTAATTCCCATGATCGCCCGGAAAGCCGCTTAACCGGGATTTACTACCACAATCCGTCCGCTTTAAGCGCCCCGCCCTCCCCTTCGTTCGAGACAATTCTTGCAATGGAGTGGGAGGGATATATGGACCATCTGGAAGTAATGCTTACCCGGCCTGACGGCTTGGTGTACGCCTTGTTGATCGACATCAGGGGCAAGATAACGCTTGTCACACCTGACATCATTCCAACCAGAAGAAGCGTGTTCCGCAACCTCGGTAAAGCGAGGCTGGCACTTATTCGGCTGGCTGGTAAAGACACTTCGCTTCGGGGGCAGCAGCTACCGCCGCCGGCAACGTGGACACGTTACCCCGACCATCTCCCCCAGGAACGGCCATTGCTGGTAATCCAAGCGGGAGTTATCTCCCCAGCACATGCGATAAGCACCGGATCCAGCAGGGCCGTAGTAATCGGATCGACCCCAGTTTCCATAAAGGATGGGGCTTGGTGGAGCTATGCGCCATGAGTAAGCAAGCACTACAGCACAAACTGACGCTCAACATCGTCGTCGACCTAGAAGGACCGACAAAATACGTGTCCGGTACCCGGCAAATGCTGGAGCTGGCAGCGATCACTGCCATCGAGAGCGCACGAGACAAGCTCAGTATCAAAAAACAATCCCGGGTGGCTTCTTACGCGATGCAGTCCAGCACCTCCCTGGTGTCACATGATGAGAGTATTCCAGAGGGAGGAGTTTTCTGTGAGCATTGAGCAGGCGATCATAAGTAATGGGCCTTGGCTAGTAGTGGCCTGCATGGTTGCATTACTCTGCATACGCAAAATGGCCCGGATGGTGTTCACGCTTGCCACCCTGGTCATTGGTTTTGGCCTCCTGCAGCACCACGGCGTTGATATCAGCCGTGGTGCCGAGGAGGCAGTACGAGCAGCCTTCAGGCTATTATCGGTTGGGTTTTAACGACTCCATGTGAATCTGGTACCAAAGATTTCGAGGAGACACACATGCAATCCATCCAGATTGAATTTAACGGCATTGCCGGTTCAGCAGGCATTGAGCACGGCATGACGGTTTTTCGGGGCAGGTGGGCAAGCCACACGGGCTACCACAGCGGCATGACCCCGTTGAGCGGTATCCAAGGGAATGCTTCAACCATTCTCTACGAGAAAGCAGAGGCGCTTTACAGGAAGCAAGCGGAGTATGCCTTCGCAGTCGGTGATGAGCACAAGGAAAACGGCTGGAAAACCCTCTCAGAATCACTCTTCTATGGCATTGAGGTTCGCCTTCCCGACTGGCACAGCGGGGAGGTGGCAGCCTTGATCGAGCAGTACGGGATGGAGGTGTCATGCCCCCACAACTGCAAGTGGCGTTTCCCGCCTCAGTCTGGTGTAACCATGCATCAGGTCCGGTATCTACTCCAACCCATTCTTCAGCCTGGTACGCGCTTCACAGGCGAGGCGGTGCTTTGCGCCGAAATTGATAAAGCAGCAATGACAGGTGGCTTTCGCTTTCGCAAACCGATTCAGCAAGGACGGGCTCAGGTCGAGCTGTTCTAAAAATCAAATAAGAACAATGTAGTCATCGAAACGACAACAGAGAAACCTGAAATGACCGACACGAACAACAGCAACACCGTAGACAGCGCCGACCTCCACACCATCATTGCCGCGCTGCGTTATTGGCAGGAGTCCGGCATGGCTGACCCGTTCAACCGATCTAATGAGCTTCACGAACTGGCAACGAACGATGGCGAGGTGTTGTCCTCTCTGGATGACGAAGGTATCGACGATCTGGTGTATCGCCTCAATACGGGCGCCCTGGAGCTCCTAGCAACCAACTGTGCTAGCTGACAGGGGGCAAAACCAAGCACGCCGGCAAATACGCGCTGCAGCCCGGGAAATGGCCGCGCAGAACCCTACACATAGCTACGCAGCGGCCCGCGATGCGTTTGGGATGCAGGGGAATTAACTAGCCACAAAATGCCCACGGCAAAGCATTGCTTGGCCTATGTCGGGCTCGACCGCTCAGCTGTAGACGATGAGTTTGAGCTTTCATAGTCTGATATCGCTCGGGCAGCGGATGAAAATGCTGCCTGACACTCTGTAGGGCTTGCAGACACTGCTAGTCTTGTACTTCACCATGCTCTGACCTTTGCCCTTCCTCAAGCGCCTGCTTACGCTGCTCCAAGATCCGCTGCATGTAGTAAATAGCCTTTTCAAGCGCGGCAACGGCCCAATCAGGACAGGGCCGGGAGCTTGGGGATTCAGGATCGTTTAACCAGGACCGCACAGTTCTTGCAGCCAACGGCCGGTGCGTGACCGCCTCAATAAGCTCTGCGCTCTTGGCCTGTGAGATTTTGTGCTGCTTGAGCAGGAAGGCATAGCGTTCGCGGTTGGACATAGCAGGCTCCGTTTGAAGCCACAGTAGGCACAAAATCCTATCACCTAGTCAAGGCACTTGTGCCTATTACCACTAACGACGAAGGCGACAGGGATCTTCAAACGATTAGCCTCACAGTGGTTCTTGTTGGACATGATAGCCCGCTATATGAATACACGACAGCTTGCATTTACGCAGCATGCTGGGGACCATTGCACAATCTGTTGATCAACATCAGGGAATGAAGAGTGTCAGAAATGCAAAACGAACTTGAAAAGCTGGTCACGAATGGTGCCATACCTATGGCCAGTTTTGGGACAAGAATGCAGGTTATTAACATTATCCAAGAGTGTAATACTGCTGCGTGGACTTTTGGTTTTTGCAGAAACTCAACTTTCTCTGCCGACGACATGGTTTTGTCACTAATGCAGTTGGAAGATGATTTTTTGAAGCATGTTGGAGTCCATTCAGTTTTTCTTAGTACTATTTCACCAAAGTTAGAAGAGCACCTACCAATACTCATATCAAAAAAGGACAGAAACGTAGGCCTAGATGAGTTTGGCGAAACAATTACCAAAGACTGGTTTGTTTATCTAGAGAAATACTACAAAGATAAGATTGAGCCTTTTATATCTGGTTTGATTGGCGGTATTGATAATGATGTTTTTGAGGCTTTTGACACTAATCGGACGGACTATATTTTCTGGGTAGCAATGAACAAAAGTGAAATAATTCGTGCAACTCTAAAAAATCTGGATTTCTTCATTGAATTCAAGAGACCTGATTTAACCCCATCAAATACTCGTATGTCCGGTGTGGAGTATGAGACAAAAATTGCCAACCTGGTCAACGAAAATACTACTTGGAATGCCACGCTAACCAAGGCGACAGGAGATCAAGGGGCAGATATTCTGCTATCAAAATCACAAATGACAATCATTATTCAGACAAAATATTATACAGAAAAGGTTGGGAATAGCGCCGTTCAAGAGGCATTTTCTGCTAAAAAATTCTATGGCGCAGATTTAGCATTTGTAATATCAAACTCAGGATTCACTAAGTCTGCTATCGAGTTAGCTGATGCAACAAGCGTTAAACTTTTATCAGATGATCAGCTTATGGATTTTCTTATCTAAACTTGGCGATCCCAATGATCATTTGTAAAACCTGCGGGAAGGTTTTGCTATGTAAAACATACCTATATCGACTGTGTAATCTTTACAAGAGTGATGACACCAGAAGTATCTAACCCCTGGAAACCTTTCTTGTGCTGGGATATAAGCAGCGCAGAAACCCATCATAGGCATGATAGGACACGCCCCACTTCCCTGCCGGTGTATTGCCCGGGTCAGGATCGTACTGTTCCGGCGCCGCAGGGTGGTAGTCATTAGCAGCTGGTGGCTGGGGGTCAGAGCGTGGCGCCAGGTACACGCTGCGAAGGAAACGATCACGAATTTGAGGAGATATTATCTTCTTGAGTCTACTGCCTGTTATCTGGCTAGGCCCGCACGCTACAGCCGCTGATTGATGTCCCGAATGGTCTTGGCGCTTTGTTGTGTCATGGCGCTGCTCCTATTGTCCGCTCTCAACCTACCAGCGAACACCCAAGTCAGAGTGATTGTCAGCGAACAAGTGTGGGTAATGGTGTGGGAATAAATCCGCCATTATTAGCCAGAGCCTTATGCAGCAAGAATCGCATCCATCTGGTAAGCGGATGTATGATCTGCTTACAAAGTGGTGAAATTTTCTCGTTTTTCAGCGTGATTACCCGAGAAGGCTTAAATTTCACTTCCTCCAACATCCAGGCACTGCATATAGATATTACCGGGGCATGCCTTGGTCCTACGTTCGCCTTTCGATACCTACTCGCTCGCAGGTTGCATCGATGTGCGCTGTAGGTTAATGTCGTCGTAGATGCGCGGTGCGATTCCACGCTTAGGCTCGCAGCTGCCTATTCGTGGTTTCCCACCAGCTGCTCCTCTCTAAACGCTGCGGTTTGGAGAGTAAAAGCCTCGGACTCAAATCCGGGGTTTTTTTTGTCCGCTTTTCCGTAATCATGGCCAAATGTGCATCAGCACTCCGCTGTAAACCCTGCAGATCTATCACCTATTACTGTTTCATTGAAATGGTAATTTCATTGCTTTAACATCTTTCCGGCGACTACGCTACAGGGATCTGGTGAGCGAGTTCATCAGCCGCTATAATCGTTTCAATGAAATATATATTCATGCCATGAGCACAAACATAACCCGGCCACGGGGAAGACCATTCGTAATCAAACCGGAGGATGTCCGTGTTTATTGCGAAGCTCTATGGGATGTCGTGCAGGAATCAGAGTGGCCTTGGGGAGAGCTTGGCCCCGCAAATTTGCGACCAACACCTGCCAATGATCGAGACCTACCTTCCGTTGAGACGATCACCCACCAGATCACACATCTCCTAAACGCTGACGCCCAGAAGAAACTTAAGGCTCGCGCCCGGATGAGAAAGCACAGGCAGCACAGGCAGAACAACAAACCTGTCTGTATCCACTTGGACAACGACGCCTGGTCACTCCTGGCAGCGGAATCCAAGAGAGAAAAGATTACTCTGTCTGAAGTCATACGACGAAGGTTTGCAGTAGATCACTCAAGTTAGGCCAGCTTGGGTTTCTCCGGGCTGCAGGCAAGATGCCTGTAAAGTCTCAACGGAATGGAGCTATACGGATGATCGCTCAGCAAACCTTGCACACTCGCGTGACATCACTGCTTTCGCAGGCAGGCTGGAACAGGCGGCCCCAACCAAATACGGGGTTGATGACTAAGCGGTACTCCAGCGCAATAGGTGTTCGTACCGCATACATCTATCTCGGCTGGCTGGCTGAAGATAGATCTAGTGGTTACCTGCAGGCAGAGTACCAATGCGCAGGACGCAACCTCTTGAGCAGTATCAACGCCCTTGTCGCCTCGACGATGACGGATGAAGATTTGGTGTCGGTTGTCGACCGTTTTGTTGTTGAAGTTGATACTGCGGTGGCCATGAGTCGCGCGGCAAACCGAATGACTACCTGACCCACGCACATGGTCATGCTTTTGAGGAGCGGAAATTGAGTAAGCTGACTCAGACCTTCGTAAAGTCGATCACGACCCCCAGCACCTATCAAGACGGCCGAGGCCTGATGTTGTCAGTCACCCAGACTGGCAAGAAATACTGGGTTCATCGATACCAGATCAACGGCGTTCGCCGCGACATGGGGCTGGGCGCCTTTCCAGCCGTATCCTTGAAGGACGCCCGGAACGAGGCCGACAAAAATCGCATCCTGATCAGCCAGGGCATTGACCCTTTGGCCAAGAAAGCCGAGCAACGCAACGCATCAAAGCAAAGCCGGCGTGACACATTTCAGGTGCTCGCACGACGCTTCCACAAAAGCCACTCCCCCACCTGGTCCGAGCGTTACGCCTCACAGTGGATCCGCGGTCTTGAGATTCATATCTTCCCCCGGCTGGGATCGATGCCGGTACGCGACATCGCTACCCAAGATGTACTCGATGTCCTGATGCCAATTTGGCATAAGCACCCGGTAACTGCAGAGCGGATCCGCAACCGCATCGAGCTGGTCCTCGACTCAGCCAAAGCACTTGGCCTACGTGAGGGAGAAAATCCCGCCCGTTGGCGCGGCCACATGAACAAGCTATTGCCGGTGACCAAAAAGGTGGCGGACGCTATGGCATCCATGCCCTACACCCAGGTGCCGGAGCTGATGAGGGAGCTTGATTCCATTCCGGGCTCTGCTGCCCGAGCACTGGAACTCTTGATCCTCACATCACTGAGGACAGGTGAGGTCATTCGGGCAAGGTGGAGTGAATTCGACTTCGATGCCGGCATCTGGACTATTCCTGCCGAGCGCATGAAAAAACGGCGTAAGCACAGGGTGCCGTTGACACAAGCAATGTTGGACGTGATCGAGCAGCAAAAAGGGCTGCACCCTGAATTGGTGTTCCCAAGCGATCGCAAGAGAAATGCTTCCCTCGGATTGAACTCAGCGTGGCGTATGCTCCGATCGGTCGGCATCGAGGACGTAGTTCCGCACGGCTTCCGGTCATCATTCCGGACGTGGGCTGGTGAGGAAACGGACTATGCCAACGAGGTGTGTGAGCAGTGTCTGGCCCACTCAATCACGAAAAAGACAGAAGCGGCATATAGTCGCGGTGACTTTTTAGAGAAGCGGCGTCATCTAATGAGCGAATGGTGCCGTTTTGTTGCAAAAACGGGTTTGCAGGCCGCGTAATGCGGCAGAAAGGCGATACTAGGCATAAACAATGTCAAGTATGAGTGATATTATTGCGCCACTTTATTAACGTCAATTTCAAGGCGAATATATGGGACACTATTTAGAGGGCGCCGAAAAGGCTGCAGGAACATCTGTAGGTCGACTGTCCGACTTGAAACGCCCCTGTCTCACAGTCCAAAAAATCAAGAACATAGCAGCAGAGGTTCTTGGCTCCAAGTCCAAGCAAATGCAGATTGTGTTCAAGAAGAACGGCGAAATTGCCCACTCCTTCCGCTACCTAGACGAAAGTGATTATAAGCAGTTCCCTCAACTGCGCGGTGTATTCAACGCAGTAGTCGTCCCCACTGAAGGCGCGCCCTTCATGCAGATTTTCATCGAGCTTGGCCAACGCTGAGCTCGCATGAGTCCCCCGCTGCCATGACCGTCCTGGTTCAAGGCTACCCGCTACACTCCCACTTCAAATCTACGCCGGTTAGCGTTCATCGACTTCTGGATTTTGGACCGAAACCCTTTCTCAATTCCAAGATCGGCGCTGACCGTTGGCCACTCATCCAGAGCACTCAGCACCTCACCAATAATCCGGTCAGGCTCAAGGTATGTATAAGGCTGGCATAGTTCGCGTACTAGTTGATATGTCGCAAGCCCCCGCCCAAGGAATGGGCTGGTGTGCTCATCAGATCTGAAGTTCAGCAACGGTGCATAGGTCAGATCGTATGCCGGCGACAGCACCCACGAGCTACCGGAGCGCACATAGGCAAAGTTCTTCGCATGGTCATCGTGGTTGTGGAACAGTGCATTGAAGATCATCAGGCGGGCCATCCGCTCAACCTCAATCGCACTGGCGGTGATGATGCTGGTTGCGGCCAGATGGTCTTTGTAGTCCATGACCGGCTTTCTGTAGTCGGCATAGAGAATAGCGGCCGCGGTGAGCATGTGGACTTTCTTGCCGTCCGGTCGCCGGTCAAAGCGCCGTGTCGCAAAGAAGCGCTCTGCGGCGGACCCCTTCCCTACCGTCAGCAGCTGACAGTCTGACATCTCCAACCTGGCCCGTTGTGCCAGCAGCGAATAAGCGAACTCAACCGCACCAGTATCACGATGCTCATCCGGAGCCCGGAATTTGACGAGCCATTGGCCCATATCGGATGGCACGTCATGGTAGGCAGAGGTGCAGTACCGGAAATCATGGGAGAAAGCGACGATGACCTTTGGCCGAGCACCACCAGGCGAGCCACCGGCCAACCGGACAGCATTCAGCGTCTGATGTGTCTCACCCTCATAGATGCGCTGCGTTTCACGATACAGGCTTGCAAGATCAAGCTGCTCCTCTGGTGCTTCACGCTCAAGGACGGGCCGGTACTCAAGCGCCCCCATGCCTCGATCAGCCATGTAAGCCAGTCGATCCAGAGGGGTAATTTCGTGCTTGCTCACACCAAGCGAGAGAAAGAATCGATCCATCAGCAGCGTTCCCCAGCCGTCAGGCAGGGAGTCTGCAAAAACGCCATGAAGGCCAGCGAAGACATCGGTATCATCTGCCAACTGAGGAGCACCTCCAAACTGCATGTTCAGAGGTGACAGTGGGAATCCATATCTGAGCCATTGAGAGTCGTAGGCAAAGTACAGGTCACGGCGAGACAGCACGAGCTCGCCCACGACATGGCCATCAAGAAGCACAACCAGTTCGTTGATGGGCTTCATTGTGTTCCACGCTTACGAACAGGTTTCTTCAAGTCTTCAAGGGTGGCAGGTGCCTTTTTCTTAAATAGCTGGTCGAACCCTTCAGTGCAACCCAGAGCAACGGCAACCAGTATGAGGTTCGATAGTGTCACCTGCCCCTCATTCTCAAGCCGAGATATAGTCTGAGCAGAAACACCTGATCTGGACGCTAGAGTTTCACGCGAAAAATTGCGCTCAAGACGTATAGCCTTGGCATTGGCACCGATCGTCCGGGCAATCTCTGCGGGTGTACGCAAGCTATGAAGCAGCGCCATAAACACAACCTTCAATTGATCATTTATGAGCAATTATAGTCTTATTTGGCATTTTAATATACATATATGATACTTTGTTGCACAGACTTACCCAGCCAGAAGAAACGCGGTGAGCAAGTATAGCTGACGGTAATACAAAGGGCTATTTGCATTCTAGGGTTGGAATCCAACCGTTCTGACCCTGGATTATTGGTCAGGTCAAATGTAGCCTCTGGTTGGATTTCTCTGTTTTTCGCTGCCTCACCAGAATCTAACATTGGTTGGATTCTCTGATGCAACTCTCTCGCGTTAATCCAGCTCACCACTCTCTGCCTGTTTCAACAACGTCGGAATGTGCGGCCCATATTCCACCTTGCCGTGACCTGCTCGAATACCACTGCCGACCTTGCGGGCTTCTTTGGAGTACAACGTCTTTGCCCGAATGATGGGGTAGCTGTAACCCCGACCTAACCGGTTTGACATCTTGATCAGTCCGTTGAGCCCTTCGGTGTAGCCATTGGTGATAGGGAATGGTGCATCCCAGTAGGCAAAGATGTCGTCGTAATGGTTGTGAACCGTTTTGGCCAGCTTCTTGAATGCCACTAGCCCTTGGTCTGGCAAGCTGTTCTCCCAGGCCTCAAAGGCGTTCTGAGCGTTCTGCTTATCGGGTTCATCGTAGATGCAGAAGAAGGCTTCCTTGAAATCATAGGCTACGGCAAGCTCTGGGATCGCCTGCTTCACGACCTCCAGCGCCTTTTGTTCTGCGGGCGTCAGGTTGCCGGGCCGCTTCAGGGTGAGCCAGCGAATGGACTTTTTGACGTAAATCCGGTCTTCTTTGCTTAGCTGAGCCTGATAGTTCTTGCGCTCAACTTCCAGCGCTTCGGAGGCCATTTTAACGACATGGAATTTGTCGATAACCAGCTTGGCGTTGGGCAGGTATTGAGCAAAAGAACGTTTGAAGGGCCGCCACATATCCGTACAGACCCATTCCACCTTCTCAGCGTCCGGTAAATCCTTGAAGAAGGGCTTCAGGTGCTCTTGAGTACGATGCTCCAACATATCAAAGACGTTGTTGGTTGCCAGGTTGGTAATTACACAGCGATACCCGCCTGCCAGGTTCACTTCGTCGATGCCCATGATGACCGGGGTTTCATAGCGAACGGTTTGGGAGAGTTCCTCAATGAGGTCATGAGCGATGTTCTTGACGGTGTTCACCGCCACGCCGGTTTGCTCGGCTAAAGCATGGAAGGTGGTTCCAAGGCACTGTTGCCGAATGACATCGACCAGCCGTTTGGTGGCTCGGCGTTTGTCATCCAGAAAACTCAACTCCGGCATGGACATTTTGCCGCACAACTCACAGCGAAAGCGCGGGCGCTGAACTTCAAGACGGACGGGCTCCATGTACAACGGCGTGTCCATGAACTTGTTTTTGCGCGTTCCGTGTTTGTGCATGGGGGTATTGCAGTCCCCACATAGCGGTACATCGACCGTTTCCGGCTCGGCAACTATCACAAGGCCCTTGCTCTCATGGCGCATATCCACCGGTTTTATGCCAGGGAGATTCAGCAGGTCAAGCATCGGCTTAATCCATATCCAGGTCGATGTCTTGGCCTTCGCGCAGCAGGTCATACACCACGTCAACCAGTGCGGCCATGCCCTGACGATCAGACTTGAGCACCTGAGTGGCCAGCTTCTGGTGACTGGACAAAGCACGTACTACCGCTTGCTGAACAGCGCCGGGCAAGTTGCCTTTCATGGCCTGTTCGCGGGTGTTGCTTTCCACCTGAGCCATCACCACATCGCTTTCACCGGCGATTGAAAAGATCTGATTCACGAAGGCCACCTGATCCTGAATCGGCGTTGCCTCACCAAACAGGCTGTTGAGCCGCTCAATAATCTCTTTGACGAATTTCGGCTTGTCGCCTGCCACACCACCACCGCCTGCACCTACCGGTTGCAGTACCGGGGTTTCGCCTTCGTCCTCCGCGTTATCTGAACGAGCATTGATGTCAAAACCAGTGAGCACCAGGCCGGTCAAGTCCACGGTTTCAGGTGCTTCGTGCAATAGACGCTTTTGCAAGAGCTTGGCGAAGGCGGCGAAGTTCTCCAGCTCCGGGTCGCCAAAATCAATCAGTTGGGCGATATAGGAGTAGGTACGACAAAAACGCCCCAAGTCCGACTTGAATCCAATCAGTGCCTTGATTTGCTCGGCGTACTCATCCTGATGGTGATCGGCAGACTTCATACCCGCCTCATCACCCTTGGCGCGGGCCTTCTCAAAAGCCGCCTCCCAGGTCGCCATGCCATCGCGCAGCATCTTCATCTTGTCGTTATACAAGGCCGTCGCTCCAGCAGTGGCGGCATACAGCGCCTTGTGCTGTGGCGATTTGGTATGGGTGATGTCGCGGATGGTCTTGAAACGTGCTTCCTTGAACGCAGCCAAGTCCTTCTCGTCGTACAGGCCGTGCTCGTCCAAGCGCTCCTTGATCTCGTAGACCACATTGAGGTCTTGCACTTCGTCGATGTGAGCACCCTTGTCATAGGTGGTAAAGGCCTGACGCACGTTCTCCGGGTCGTTCACAAAGTCGATGATAAAGACCTCATCCTTACCGGGCGCCGTCCGGTTGAGACGGGAGAAGGTCTGCACAATCTCCACATGGTTGGCGATTTTCTTGTCTACATACATGGCGACCAGTTTGGGCTGGTCAAAGCCGGTCTGGAACTTGTCGGCCACCAACATCACCCGGTATTCAGGGCGGTCAAAGGCAAAGCGCAAATCCTGCCCTTGGACATCCGGGTTCATGCTCTGCTCAGTGAACTCTTCGTTCTCATCGACGATAAACACATCGTCCTTAAACTCACCGTCATCCTGGTGCATCACCTGCTTACCGGTCATCTTGCCGGAGAAGGCCACCAGTGAATGAATAAAGCCGTACTCGCTGTGCTGCTCGATATAGCGGTCAAACGCCTTCTTGTAGCGAATGGCGGCGGCACGGGAGCTGGTGACCACCATGGCCTTGGCCTTGCCATCCAGCCGGTGGGCGACGTTCTTGGTGAAGTGCTCAACGATAAACTGCACCTTTTGGGTCACATTGGTGGGGTGCAGGGACATCCACTGTGCCAAGGCGCGTTTGGCGGCCTTGCCGCTCACCCGCTTGCTGTCTTCAATCTGCTTCGAAAGGTTGAAGGCCGTTTTGTAGGGCACATAGCCTTTCAGCACATCGAGAATGAACTTCTCCTCGATGGCCTGGCGCATGGTGTACAGGTGGAAGGCTTGCGGCGGGTTATCGTCCGAGGCCGGTTGGCTTGGATCGGTCGGGCGACCGAACAGCATCAACGTGGAGTGCTTGGGCGTACCGGTAAAGGCGAAGTAGCTGATATTCTTTGGTCGGGCGCGGGTCTTTTGCAGTTGTTCCAGCAACTCATCCACCGTCATGGTGGACATCTTGCCTTGCCCGCTCATTCCCAGTGCGGCTTGCAGCTTGGCGGCGGTAGCGCCGGTCTGCGAGTTATGCGCCTCATCAATGATCACCGCAAAGTTTTTCCCTTTCAGGGCTTTGTCGGTGATGATGGCTTCCATCGCATAGGGGAAGGTCTGAATCGTGACCACCACAATCGGTGTTCCAGACAACAGAGCTTCCGAAAGCTGCTTGCTCTTGGACTTGGACGATTTCTGCCGGTCGATGGCGGCGATCACGCCAAACTGGTGGTCAATCTGCTTCACCGCATCCTGGAGCTGGCCGTCCAGCACATTGCGGTCGGTGACAATAATCACGCTGTTGAATACCGCGTCGCCGTTGTCTTCGCGCAGCTTCACCAGATCATGGGCCGTCCAGGAAATGGTGCTGGTTTTGCCGGAACCGGCGCTGTGGTCGCATAGGTAGGTCATGCCCGCACCGTTCTGGCGAGCGTCGGCCAGCATCTGGTTCACTGCCGTCCACTGGTGGAATCGCGGGAAAATCAGGGTCTCTTTCTTTGACCAGTTGCCCTGAATATCCACTACGTCCTTTGTCTCGACGTAGACAAAGCTATGGAAAATCCGTAGCCAAGCGTCCGGCTGACAGACCGCCTCCCAGAAGTAGGCTACCGGGTATTCTTGGGTACCATCGGCCTTGATCTCACCGGGCGGGTTACCCGCATGTACCGCGCCGCTTTCGTCCTTGCGACCCTTGTTGAACGGTAGGAAGAAGGTACTTTCCCCGTCCAGCTTGGTTGCCATCATGATTTCGGAATCAGACATGGCAAAGTGCACCACCGCCCCGCGCTTGAATGTCAGTAGCGGTTCTCTGCGCTTGGTCTTGGGATCGTGGGGCAAACGGTCATTTCGGTATTGATCCATCGCCGCTTCAGCCGACTGGGTGAAGTCGGTTTTAAGCTCCACCGTCGCCACGGGTAGGCCGTTGATAAACAGCACCAGATCAATGGCAAATTCACGGGCTGGGTGATACTTCAGCTCCGGCACCACGCGCAGGATATTGGCCTGGTAGCGCTCAATGACTGCTGCATTGCGCTTGTCTTCCGGTGCGGCCTCGGTCATCTCGATCAGGCCACAACCGGCAATGGAAAAGCCCTGGCGCAACACCTGCATGGTGCCTTGTTTCTCCAGCGCCTTGTCCAGCCGCGCCATCAGCACCTCAAGGGTCTTGGCCCCGTTGAGCCGTTCCAGCTTGTCCCACTTTTCCTGCTGGCCGCTAGTTTTGATCCAGTTTTCCAGGTCTTTGGGGTACACCGCTCGCTCAGTGTCGTAGAACTTGGAGTCACCCAGCTTCCAGCCCTGTTCTACCAATCGGTCGATGATGTATTGCTGGAAGTGTTTTTCCTGATGGGCAGATGCCTGCATTATGGTTCTCCTCGCAAATCAATCTGGCCGGTCACAGCGGCGGTGATAAATGCGGCGCGGCGCTCTTTGAGCAGGGTGATGCTGTGTTCTGCCTTGCCAATCAGCGCATCAATACGGGCGGTTTCGCGGTCGAGGGCGGCTGAGATGGTGGCTTGTTCGTCAGGGTCTGGGGATGGCACCCAAAGGCTGGCTATCACCTCTTGATTGATATTCGGCTGTCCCCCGCCCTCAGAGAAGAGAGCCACGATTTCGGCTCTGAATGCCATCAACCAGTAATACAAAAACTGGACATTCAAATCGCGTTCACCAGACAGCACACAGCAAGCCTGGTTGGTTGTTGCTGGGATTCCAAGAAACCCTAGGCGACCAATCGTTGCACCATACATGGCAATTGCTAATGAACCAGCGGGAAAAATTTTCAAGGCTGAAAATTTCTGCATGGCATCTGGGGTAACACACTTCTTTGTTTCGACGACTGTGTTTTCTCTAAGCTCACTTGTTGTTATCCACGGAATGGTTCCTCCCTGATACCATTCATGCTCCTTTGACGGTGGCGTTGTCCCACTCCCAATGGTTTGGAAAGCATGAAAAACCTTCCTATTTAACCATTCCTCCGGCACCTGCCCAATCCACTCAATGCCGGAATCTTTCATCTTCACGTTGGGATTAAGCCCCTTGGTGACCGCATGGGTAATCAGCGCCTGACGCTTTTCCTTCAGCAGATCGATAAAGCGGGTTTTCTTCTGGATCAGTGCATCAATACGGGAGGTTTCGCGGTCGAGGGTGGCGGCAATGGTGACTTGTTCGTCAGTGTCGGGAAGCCCGAAAGTAAATGACTCAAACAGCTCCGTTGGAACTCGCTTTAAGCCTCCAGTGCCTCTCATCTCAGATTTGGCAATTGTTCTGAACTGCTCTTCTTGCAGACGGTAGTAAAGAAATCGTTTATGTCCCTTTCCATTTACCCGAAGGACATTGATTTCTGTAGAGCCAAACCCAATGCCGTTAACCAGACCATTGGCTACCGCTATGTTTCCATTCTCGAAGCAAGGCGTTACCTTGGCGATCAGAATATCGTCATCGCAGAAATAGCTATATCCGTCATACACCTCATGAATAGGACGAGTTTCATCAAGTGTTATAGCATTGGTTCTCAGCTTCTCCATTGGGAGAAATGTGCAAAGAGAATCCTTTTCCTCGCTTAGGGTCGATTTCTTGGGATTCAAGGCGGAAATACGCTTGATCTGCGCAACCTTCCAATGCTCCGGCACCAGCCCAATCCACTCAACGCCGGAATCCTTGTACGCGGGATACACTTTGTACTGGCTCATTCGCTGGCCACCTCTGCCAGTAGTGCGGCAATCTCGGCTTCCACCTGCTTCAGGTCTTCATCAATATCATGCAGCTTGCGCGGCGGCTGGTACTGATAGAAGAATCGGTTGAAGTTGATCTCATAGCCGACGCGGCCCAGCTTGCCATCCTTCGCATCGGTAAAGCTCTCGTCCAGATAGGCATCCGGGACATGGGGCAGCACTTCGCGGGCGAAGTAGTCTTCAATGTCCTCCAGGTAAGGAACATTTTCGTGATCGGTCAAATCCGTATCCGGCACCAGGTTGCCGTTGGCATCCGTGACCGGCTCGGCTTCCGGGTCTTTGTGACCAAAGGCGTTGATCAGCGCGGCGATAAAGGTCTTGTTGGCCTTGACCTTGAGCTGCTTGGCTTCGTCGGACTTGATCGCGTCCTTGGCAAAGGTTTCTGCCCAGCCATAGGTCTGCGTTTGCCCGATCAGCGGCTTGAGGGCGTCGCGCCAGAATGCCTGATGCGCGTCAGGGAGCTTTTCCCAAGCGGGGTCGGCTTCCAGGCGCTCCATGCCCGCCTTATCCAGTTCTAGGATCATGCGCAGCGGGCGCAGTACCTTGATACGGCGGTAGCCAAAGGTGCGGTAGTCGAGCATCCGGGAAAGCGCATCGGTTTCCCCAGCGGCGTAGATGTCCAAAATCTGACGGCGTTGCTCATCGCTGACAATACGGCGCTTGTTGCCCTCGTTGCGGATCGAAGTCCAAAGGTCGGTGGCGTTGATCAACTGCACCTTGCCTTTGCGCTCCTGCGGCTTCTTGTTGGACAGAATCCACAGGTAGGTGGCGATATTCGTGCGGAAGAACAGGTCCGTAGGCAGGGCCACAATCGCTTCAATCAGGTCGTTTTCCAGCAACCAGCGGCGGATTTCCGATTCGCCAGACGCGGCACCACCGTTGAATAGTGGCGAGCCGGACAGCACGATAGCGGCGCGGCCACCGCCATTGCTCGGCAGCTCCAGCTTGCTGGCCAGGTGCATCAAAAACAGCATAGAGCCATCGCTGATTTTCGGAAGGCCCGGCCCAAATCGGCCCAGCTCGCCTTTTTTGTGTTCCGCTTCGACGGCGTTTTTGTCCTTCTCCCATTTCTTCCCAAACGGGGGGTTGGACAGACAGTAGTGGAAACGCTCACCGGCAAACTGGTCATTGGACAGCGTACTGCCCTGACGAATGTTCTTCGACAGATCACGGCCAGGGTCGGACTCCAGACGGCGGATCAGCATACCGGCCACACAAACCGCATGGGTTTCCGGTTCCAGCTCCTGCCCGTGCGGCACCAGAACCGGCGGCACCTTGTCGCGGCCACCGTAATCACCCACATGGTTCATGGCATCAGTGAGGAACCCACCCGTGCCGCAGGTCGGGTCATACAGGGTACGAATCAAACCGGGGCTGGCCTCAAACAGGGCGTCATCCGGGTCAAGCAAAAGCGCGGTCGCCAGGTGAACGATGTCACGCGGCGTCATGAAGTCCTCGGCTCCTTCATTGACCTCAGCACCAAAGCGGCGAATCAGATGTTCGTAGATGTTGCTCATCACCCGATCCGGCACCACCTCAGGGTGCAGGTCGATCTTGGCAAAGTTCTGGCAAATCTTGTACAGCAAGCCAGCCTTCTCCAGCCGGATCACGGTATTGCCGAAATCGAACTCCTCGAAGATAGCGCGGGCGTTATCTGAAAACAGGGCGATGTAGTCTTCCAGATTGCGGCGCGTCTTGGTGCTACCCAGGGTGCCAAGGGAGTATTCTGAGGTGTTGAAGAAGGGGTATTCAGCGGTTGAGCGCAGAATGGTGTCCAGCTCAACATCGGCATTCTTGAAAGTGGCGTATGCCTCTCTCACCGCCTCGCGGGTCGGCTCCAGCGCACACTCCAGGCGGCGCAGCAAGGTAAACGGCAAGATGATCTTGCCAAAGTCCGTATGTTTGAAGTCCCCCCAAAGGTCTTCCGCGTTCTTCCAAATAAAGTCAGCCTGTGAAGCTGCCGATCCCGTAAATTCGTTCACTCTGGCCTCCAACCACCTTTTGCACGGAACGCTACCATGATCAGCTGGTGATCATCAACCATATTTTGCACAAAAGGGGCTGGATTCTATTTCCGGGCTAAATTTGCGATCCTACCTCAAAATGCAAATAGCCATACAAAGAGAGGGACATCGAGATGGGTATCAGGGGGAGACTTTCCCCCTGAGATACAACCGAGTTACTGCAGCCAGGTGTTGACCTCTTCGCCGTACTGTTCTTTCCAGGCTTTGAGGGTTTTGTTGTTGCCGCCCTTGGTGATGACTTTCTCACCAGTGTGCGGGTTCAAATACAGCTTCTCTGCGCGCTCCTTACGCTGTCCTTTCGTGCCAGGTGGTGCGGAGGTAGGAGCGACGATGCGCAGAACATTATCCTTGGAGTAACCGTATGCCTCCATCAGCTCATTCAGAGCAGACTCAAAAGCAATGTCGTTCTGTACTTCTTTGCTTTCCGCCAGCGCTTGCTTGCGTGCTTCCAGTGCTTCCATTTCCTGCTGTAGTTTGCGCCATTGTGCGAGCTTAGACATGCATAATCCTTTTAATTGTAGATGTAGTCGATGAAGACACAGCCAAGGCAAAAGCCCATGAGCAACCAGAAACCAGTTTTCAGAAACTCTGGTGCTTTCGGTTTGCCTTCTTCACTTTTGAAATATTGAATCATCATCAGATCCTTTAATCAGTAGTTAATCTCAGAATCAGTAAAACACGCCTGAAAAAATACCCAAGTGAATATCACCACCTTTAGATGCCAGCAATATGGCTTTCAGCCTCTGGTGTGATCAGCGTGCAGTTTCAACAAGAGCGATCTGTATCATTCGCTCACGCAGTTTTGCGGCAACTTCCGTAGCGAAAATAATCTCTTCAGCTTCGGTGTCCGGTGAATCGGATGTGACGACCTCACGGAGGATCAGCTCGGCAATGACCGCAGGGCTCTGTCCACGGCGGCGGGCAACTTTGGTGAACGCGAACATGGCTTTCGTTGATTCTTTTAGTGTCGGCTCATTGGTTTTGCTAATCAATTGTTCGCCAGGGGGAGCTTTTTCCTCTGGATTCATATCTGCCTGGTGCTGCTTTGTTACATCCCGCTTCCTTCGCTCCAAGCGCATTTCCCGTGCTTTTTCTCGGACTGCCTTGGCACCGGCTGCAACCAGGTCGTCCTGCTCTTCTTCATCCAGCTTCGCTACATACTCGGCTGTCGAGATTTTCACCTTGCCTGACTTCACCGCATCGAGGAGAGCGTCACTGCCGGTTCGAGCCACACGGCTTGCTGAAGATATTGACCGCTCGCTGATACCCAGCAGCGTTGCAGCTTGTGCCAAGCCTAGACCGGGTTGAAGGTGTCCTGGTTCTTCATTGCCGGCATCGTCTGTCGATGGCTCCCTGCAGACGATTTGCGCAGCAATTATGGATCGCTGAGCAACGGTGAGCTGCCTGCGGTACATATTCATGCTGAGAACGTATTCGAGTGGATTGCCGCCGGTGTACTGCTCGATCTGCGGTTCGATGTTCAAAGCGACGGTTGCGCGGTATCGATTACGGCCATCAAGGATCTTGCCCTCGAACAGAACGATTGGCTCCCGTTGTCCGTTGTTCGAGATGTCCTCACAGAACGCCTCAAACTCTGTACCTTCGATTAAAGGGAATACGTTAGCCAGACTGTGAAAAATCAAGCCCTCAGTTCCCTGGCTTGGTTTCACCTCGATCGGCTGGATGGTTTCTAAGGTGTGATCGTGATTTTGGACATTGAAGCTCTCGACCAAAAGCTGAGTTGGGTTAGCTGGTTCTTGAGCGTCAACGGAAGGAAACGTATGGCTGTCGTGCTGCTGCATGGTTGGCTCTGTGTAGATTGAATCATGCAAGGTTAGGCTTTTATTAAGAACTTGAGCTCAGAAAATCTGTCAGATTAAGGCTTTATTTTAGTTTGTGCTTGATGTCGTTCTGGTCCCAGTTGAAATAGGGTTTGAGCTCTTCGATCACGTATTCGATCTCTTCCTCTGTTGGAGGTTCATCGCGTAACTCCATCCGGCCGTTGTCGTAGGTATCAGTCCAAACCCAATCGAGTTCTTCAAGACGTTGACCATCTTCAGGCGGTACAACCCAGTACAGTTGAGAACGAACTACTTTCGGGGTACTGCTCATTTCGGCTCCTCCTTCGATCTTTCAGGAGACATTATCTAAGCCTTTAATGGCAATCTCACTGTGATATTACACTATTTTGAGCATAATTTAGGGTTGGCGTAAATGCACCTGAATCGGCGTCGGATTCAGGTGCATTCTGACGGGCGGGCGATTCTATACGTTAGAGCGGAGCTGCAGCAATTGCGTCTGTTAGGAAGGGATTGGATTCAGTGCTGCAGCTAACAAGGGGACGCTTTCCCTTTTTGTCGCTTGGCAGAGCAACCTTGATCAGGTCTATTTCCTTGAGGTCGATTCTGAACTCAAGATACGGCATGGCGTCAATAATTAAGGCGTGATGACCCTTCTTGGTTTGAAGGGTTGCGCTGTAGGTCAGCTCATCGTGTTCAAACTCAAACGAGTGCAGATCGTACATTGCTTGCTCCTCCTTTCTTTTTGTTCATTGCGTTCAAGTTGTAGAGGGCAACGGCTTGAACTGATTGGTTCGAATCGTGCGCCAGGGCATGACGTGCAGCAAGGTCGCACCGATTCCACAGCTCCAGTGCAATGGTGTAGCGCTCCATCCAGCTCTTACCGATCACATCTGCTTGGCTGATATGATCGGCGCCGTACAACTTGGTGAACTCCACTGGGGCTGCGGTGATTAGTTCATTCAATTTTCTGTTGCTAACCATGTATCTCTCCTTGGTTCCTATGCTGATGCTGCATCAGCTCTCAGGAAACCCAAGTCGCAAATTTGCGACCTGTTCAGGTAATCATTCTTCGCCGTTACGCGGGTCTTGCGTACTCCCCTCTTCTTCGATCAGCGTCACGCCAAAAGCATCAATAAGCTGATCAAGTACTTCTTGCGTAACCTGCTCATTTGTGCAAACCAAGGTGATCTTTTTCCCCGAGATAGTCGCTTGCGCGAGTTTGCGGTTTTTGTCGATGACTGTGGATGTTCTCTTTACTGATCGCGGCTTCGACACAGCTCCAATACTGGTAACTTTGCGCATAGCCCAACGGACGGCTTTCATCTGGTCGAGCTTGCCAGTGCGAACGGCATCCACTGCTTCAATAACGATTTCAGGATACTCACCGGAAATAGATGCCAGGTCGATAGCACTACGCTGCGATAACAGTGATGGGGTTTCATCAAGTATAGCGATAGCTTTACTAGGAAGGTTGAAATAGCTGATTTGTTTGAAGATAGTGCCTTTGTTCTTGCCCATAGATCGTGCAAGGCTGCTAAGTGAGCCACCGTGCCGTGATTCCTTGGCGCGGAAGAGTGCTTTGGCTTCTTCGTATGGGGTCAGAGGCTCTGATCCCGTGTTATCAACCAAGGCCATTATCTCTGCCGCTGCATCGTCAACTTCAACGATTTTTACAGGCAGACTTGTCCACCCAAGTAGCTTAATGGCGCGGTATCGGCGCTCACCACCGATGAGTTCCCATTTACCATTCACGGGACGAACAATGGGAGGGTGAATAAGGTCCATTGTAGCGATCGAGTCTGCCAGTTCTTCTAGCTTGTCAGGATCAAAGACAATGCGTGGCTGATACGGGCTGATTACAACATCTTCAACTGGGACGTGTTTTTGCTGATCGGGAGTATTAGGTGTCGCTCTGGTATTGCGGGTTTGCTCACTTGAGTTTGCCCCGGCTGACTGTTGATCTTCAGTCAGTTTGGCGCCTCGACTAGCCCTTGGAGCCTGATCTGTACTCTCGATACCGGCTTGTGAGCCTGGTTCGTCAAGAAGACCTTGCTCTTGCAAAATGTCTTCCATCGACCGTTTTTTGGTACCTGATACGATCTTATCAGGCATCTTGATACCCTGAATTTGTTGAGGTTTTACTGGGTCATCCCCCAGCTTCCTTCCCTTCATGACTACCGCTCCTCTAGCTCAAGCATTTTGTTAATGCGGGAGTGGATCTCTTTGCTCAGCTCCCTCATCGCACCTTGCGAGCTTTCAGTTGCTGACTTCCAGAAATACAGAGGAATGCTTTCCTCCAATGCCTTCGAGTAATCTTCAGAGTGAAATAATGTTGTCTCACTTACCTGAGCGCCAAAGATTTCAGTAACACGTGCAAGGTTCGCAAGCGCTCGTGGCCGACCACGAACAAACATTGTCGGCACTGCGATGACCTGGCTCGAACGGTTGAAGTCTTCTTCGAATTCGACTAATCGGTTTTGAAGTCGCGTTAGTGCTTTGATCGAGAATTTGTCCATACGAATAGGGCAAATGATCATGTCTGCAGCAATCATTGCGTTACGTGACAGAAGCGATGTAGAGGGTGCGTTATCGAGAAGAATTACGTCATACACCGAAAGATCGCAGCCCTCCACTTGGCCTTTGGTTGCCTTGTTGAAGAACAGCGAATAGCGGAAATCGGCTCCGTTAGCTGCTCTCAGAGCGGTGTCCATTTCATCTAGGCTGTCATCAGCCGGGATCAGGTGTGGTCCTTCAACACCGAAAGGCATCTTTACCACTTCGTTGAGTGGCATGGTGTTGAACATGGAACCTAGCGGGATGAGGTTGCCGAGGTGAGCTGCAACAGCACGATCGGGAGAAACGCCGTACTGTTCCATTTCTTCAGGCTTCAGATCTGGGTCATAGCCGAGCATCGAGCTGGCATCACCCTGCGGATCGTTGTCTATAAGGAGGACTTTCAGCCCACGCACTGCAAGACCAATTGCCAGATTCACTGACATTGTGGTTTTACCGGTACCGCCCTTTTGGACGTAGGTTGAAATGATTACGGGGCGTGAAAGACCTTTAAGTTGGCCCCGGCTGCGCCGAAGAGAAACTATTTCGAAAAGGTTTTCAGGGCTGTACATTCGTGTAGCCACAGCACCTTGAGCAACTCTTGCGATATCAAGATCGAATTCATCCTCAAGGTTTCTGATAGTTTTGGTAGTGAGACCGAGTAGCTTGCCTGCTACGTTGGGCTTCATCAGCACCTGATTCGGGTCAATGATGTTGAAGCCATCGAAATCCTGGTTGCCCTTGCCGTTTTCTGTATCTGACATTCCCTGAAATCCCAATTAGCGAAATCGTTTATAGGTATTGAAGACAAATATACGCCATAGCATGGAAATCGCAAGGAAGGTTTTAAGGGTTTTTCCATCCAGAAAGGGAAAAGGTTTTCCTTTTTAAAACCCTTTTTCCTGTTTTAATTCTTTTAAAACCTTTTTAGGCGGGCTGTAGGCCACGTATGGCCTTGGTTACAGCGTTCTTGTGTACACAAAATTGTAGCTACAGGTACACAGAAGTGTAGTTACGGGTGACAAATATGTCGCTGGGGGTACACAGATCTGTAGCTCTAGGGTGTACAAATCTGTAGCTGGGTGCAAACATCTACCATATTGGGTACACAAATCTGTAGGGCCTGTGGATAACTCAACGCGCACGGTTTTCTGGGTACGCTTTTATGTTACCTGTCAAGTGGGTATTTGACACGAATTTTGGCGCAATTAAAAGGCTTAGCCCCAAGATAAAGCATAAGCTATTGAAATATAAGGTAAAAGAAGACTGTTATTTTTTTCTATGGTATTGGGAATCATTAGCAACAAAAAAGAAACCTTTGATATCGATTTTTCAGCGCCTGGTATCCCGGCCCTAGACTTTTTTTCTCTACTGATTTGTGTACCCTATCAATGCACCTAAATGCGTAACCATATTGTTAACGCGCGACAGAATATAAAACTAATTTCCATGCTTCCGCGCTATTTTTGGCACTTAGCTTGTAAAGGGTCGTAGATGAAGAGCAAAGGCGCTACCGTCACCAAATCAAACGAACTGATTACTGCATCCTATGTTCTTTCTGTAAGGGAGCAGCGGCTTATCCTGGCTGCGATCAGCTTGATCGACTCCAGAAAAGAAATGCCCTCTGAAATCATCGTGACTGCTGACTACTATGCTTCAATTTTTCATAGTAAAAATCCTTACCGTGATATGCGTGATGCGGCGGAGAGTTTGTGGGAGCGTGAGATCTCAATGAAGAATGAAATTGAGATGGGCTCCGTTCGCTGGCTTTCTGAAAAGTGGCAGAGCAATTCAACCAATATTGGCAGTGGTCACGTTAGGATTGTTTTTACCCCGGCGCTTGCAAAATACCTTTCAGCCTTGAAGGTCAGATTTTCCTCTTACGACATTGAGAGAGTAGGGCGCCTAACCACGATCTATTCTTTCCGCCTCTTCGAGATGCTGATTCAGTTCAAAACTACCGGCTACCTCAAAATCTCTATCGATGAATTTAAGCAGCGCCTAAAGCTGACATCTGCCTACAACAAGCTGGCAGTCCTCAGAACGAGGGTCATCGATGCCGCCATTGGAGAGATCAATACGACCACTGGCATGAATGTGTCGTATGAAGTGATTTTTTCTGGACGCAAGGCAGAGTCACTGGCTTTCAGGTTCCAAGACGCTGTGAAGGCGAAGCTCAAAGAATCTGGTGATGATGACCAGGCTGCGGAAGGTGAGGGGGCGGACGCTGATGCGGACAGCAAAAGCAATGGCGCCGAAAATCGTGATGCGACAGACCAGGCGCAGCAGGCGCAGACTGACGTAACTCAAGAGAAGTTATTCCCCGGGAATCCGGATCTGGACCACCATGCGAACGTAGAGAAGGCGAAAGAAGCCTACAAGTCGAACATTGAACAGATTAACGCTCTAATGGGTCGTGTGTTGATTAGTCACCCGAAGCAAGATGAGTAAGGTAATGCGATAGAAGAGGCCCGCCATAGAGCGGGTTTTTTTGTGCCTGAAGTCTTGTAGTAGAAGGGGGTTGCTCGTGCGCAACCCCTACCAGACCACCCGAGTTCAGA
>TARA_R110000851_G_scaffold166412_2_pt1 | contig 29037 bp, 44 predicted proteins | sample TARA_R110000851 | Tara Oceans TARA_R110000851 (sample SAMEA4397627) | marine metagenome | biome: Polar Biome; feature: [DCM] deep chlorophyll maximum layer (ENVO:01000326); material: water (ENVO:00002006), including particulate matter (ENVO:01000060) such as... | depth 17 m
GTGAAGGAGTTCTTGCTTCCTTTCTTCCGACCGCCCGTTTTGGCCCCGCCGTTCTTCCCTCTAGTAGCCATGCCTAGCCCTCATCTATTTTAGATAGCATGCTGTTGAAATAAATCAACTATTTACCCCTTGACTTCGTGTACAGTTTCTGTACAATGGGTACATCTACTGAGTAATCACACTACCACATCTCAGGCAAAGGAAACAAATATTATGGCTATGAAACTAGAAGAAATCAAAGCGGCTGTACTAGCCGGAAAAATCGTACATTGGGCCTCAAACGGTTACATTGTGAAACACCATCCTAAACGAGACTGGTTTTACATCCTTTGCACATCAAATGACAACATCTGTGGCCTTACCCACCGATACGAGGACCAATGCTTTATCGGGACACATTGCATACCGCCGGGATTAAAGCCCACTGACTTAATTTAACTTACCACGAACCAAGGAATATAGAAGCATGACACGCATTCCAAACGCAGAAGAAATGGAAACACTTGAAGCCCTAGTTGATCACACTAGCCTTTTCGAGGTCGTGGTTGCTCTTTCTGTCGTATGCGGAGACAAGGCTGGTCATATACGCGCTAATTACCAGGACAATAAGACCGCCGCCGCTTGGGATAGGGCTGGCAAGGTAATCATTACCGCCGCAAAAAAAGACACAATCCAGACTCTCTAGGTTCTAGCGTATTAGCGGGAATTAGCGCGCCCGCTAGTGCGATACAACCTTAACCAACTGGAGCAAGAAGCATGACCGACCAAGAAAGAAGCCTTGAAACCCTCCGCGACTTATTCAATCCCGGTGATACCCTCTATTGCATTATCAGAAGTGTAGCACGTTCGGGCATGAGCCGCCGTATGGATTACTACGCTATGGTAGACGGCCGGCCTAGATGGATCACGCCGCATATGGTGCGCGTAGGTGTTCCGGATCAATCCTGGGCAAGCTGGCGTAAAAGCCGCGATTGTGACGGCGCAAGGATAGACGGTTGCGGGATGGATATGTGCTTCGAGTCCGCCTATCGTTTGGGCCATGTGTTATTCCCCAAAGGCTTCAAGGTTGAAGGCCGTGGGCGCAATGGGGACACATCCGGACATGATAATGATGGTGGTTATGCCATTAAACATGAGGTGCTGTAATGAAAAGCCCTCTTTACGTTATCTTAGAAGGTGCAGCTTTCGGCTTGGCAATGGCTGTTTTATTCATCATCTTCAACCTCATTTAACGTGTGTCCCAGTGTCCCACACCCTAGGGGCTGGGACAACGGGACATTCAGGCCTACCGATGGCTAAAAACTTCTAAGATTATCACCAACGTGGCGCGTATGCCGACGATCATGCTCACTTAGCCTTTCTTTTTGCCCCTTTTTGTACTACGCCCACGTTTGCTTGTTGGTTTTGTCAGCTTTGCTGTTTTGGCGGATTCAGTAAACGCTTTGGCGGATTCAGTAAACGCTTTGTCGGTGGGAGCTCCCTTAGAGCCTTTTTTACGCATTTTCTCGCCAGACCCGGCTGCTATGCGTTTTCTCTTCGCATGAATGTTGGCATATAGACCCTTTTTGGCCATCACGATCTCCTAGACTTAGCGCCGCTGCATTTCCAACGCTTACGGCTGAGGTTGTTCGGGGTATTGGGGTCGTTCTGTTTACTCTTCGGCAAACGTTTTTTGATACCTAGCGATCTTGCGCAGTAAGCGTCGCCCTTCGGTGTTCCTGGCTTCACTCTTGGCCCGCCGCCTTTAGCCTTTCCGGCTTGGCCATAGGACACCCGCTTGCCACTCTTGGTAACTTTAACGCGGGCCTTGCCTTTGCTTGGTCGAGCCATAATTTCTCTCAAGTAATAATTTTTCTGGGACGGCCACGGCCCCTTTTAACAGGAGCGCTCGCACGGGCACGGTCGGCTAATTCATCAAGACCGCCTATCAGGGCCTCAGGTTTCGGGATTAACATCCCACCATTCGCCAGGTTATCCACCGTTTGGGCTAGCGCCCATTTCTTTTGTTGGGCCAACTTCCGCTGTTCATTCGCGTCTCTAACGCCCGGCTTGTCTTCCGCGTTAGCTTGCGCCCGGTCCTTAGTACGCTGTTTAAACAGGTCATTAACACTGCGCTTGATCACGTCGCTGCCTCCAACTTTTTATCCGGGTGTTTAATATATAAGCTGTCTGCCAGTGGGCTACATTTTCCGAGTGTGGACCAAGCTTGCTCCGGTGACAAACTGAATTTTGTCCGTTGCAATCTAGTTCTTGTAGTAATTTTTTCAAGATTAAACCGCACATCAAACCCTAGGATCGGCGCGGCGTGCCGAATGACATGGGCTATTTTTTTCGTAGCCCCGGCGGGGAACATCTCACGGCATGTTCTTTTATACTCGCGCATATCAACACCGCTTTCCATCAGAGCAATAGCCTCTTCCGGGGTACTGACCGTTGGATTAATTTCATCGTTAATACGAGAAATAGGGCTATGGCAGGGCTTTAGAGATATTGTGGGGACCCCCATAATCGCGGCTTCTAACCCAGTAGTACACGAGCAATGGAAACTCATTTGGGCTGCGGCCAGCCATGGCAATGGAACTGTGTGCTCAACCACGGTTATACCGGGGATTGCTTTCCATACCTTGGGGTCCTCGCCTGGATGTGGCCTTAAAACGATTTTAAAGCCCCTGGAGAGGCATAGTCGAATTAATTGGTACACAGACGCCATATTCGTCTTTTCCCACTCAGCGCCCCCTGTAAACTCATCGTCCTGCTTCTGAGTTTCTAGCAGACCAGCTTGCTTTGCTATGCCTCTAGCGGCGTTGTAACCACCCCAATGGCTGTTAATCACTCCAAAATTTGTGTTAATTAGGACAAAATCACCATGTTCTTTCTTAATTCGCTTGGCTTTTGCCGCATAATTTTTTGGGTCGCGGCACAAATCTAAGCGTTGGTTTCCGACAGCAATTGTTTCACCGCCAAAAACCTCGCTAACCGCTGCCGCGTGAATTTTGTTATTCGCCAAAAAATAATCGCAGTGATCCATAGCTAACTCGGAAAAAGCTTGTGTTAAGGCGTTGGCATCCTTGCCCAGCAAAGCCTCTTCGTCGAGAGCGCACACCACATGACCCGCGTCTGCAAAACGTTGCATGTTGACGCCCTGTATTTGATTCACAGTTTTAAATAATACCAGGCCAGTTGGGAGGCAATTTGCGTTCGAAAACAAATCCCATTGCTGACCAATAATCACGGTGCAATCTTTGAGCGCGCGCATTAATTCAACGCGAGCGTCCAACTCGCGAGTTAAAATCTCGCAGGGCAAATAGACGACCTGTGTCAATCGTGATCTCCGTGCAATAATTTTTGAGTTCGGAGAGAGTACTCGCTCATTTCGCCTATTGTGTGGTTTTGGGCTGAAGTTGGCAACGTTGTGCCTGTTTTAAATTGTAATTTACCCTCAGTTGCCCGATGCAATTGAAGGGTGTCGCCAATATCTTCTTTGGAGCCCAATTTTACTGTGTTTGTGCCGCCCATGACTGCGCTTCCTCCATTAGATTATTCAACTGCCGAGCCTTATCTGATTCGAGCCTCAACAAATTATTTAAACGGCGAATAAAGTTGTCTTTTTTTGATTTCAATTTGAGATAAGATTTATGTTTTGGAATGTACTTTTCCTTTGCGGCCCGGGAAATCCGGCCACATTCTTGCAGTTGTTCTACGCTCTTAAGCTCATGGTGCGTGGTCGAGTGGAGAATAATTCGTTCTAAATTTTTAAGCTCCAGGTTCATAAGGTTGTCCATCTCCCTCTGCAAAGGGTAAATTTGACGCCGCAACCAATTGATTTTTCCTTGATATTCCAGGATCTGCTTTTCAAGCTTTTGGCGTTGTGACTCAGAAATTTCTTGGTCAACTTGGGGCATGTCCGGTTTTGTCCACCTTTTCTTTTCTCGTTTCCATGTAGTAAAAAATCCGGTTTTTTCAGTTTTCACCGTAACCACCATCCCTTAAATCCGTCAACATTCGGCGCTCTTTCATCTTAACCTCTAGCCGGTCCTGTAGGTCTGCCCAGGCGGGCCACCACTTGCTGATTGTATCTTGGGTGGTAAGCACCTTGCGTACAATATCAGCCGGATATGCTGAGAGTTTACGCGCATACAACTGAAGCTGCGCGGCCATGTCAAAGCCCTGGTCGGGCCTAGCTACCGTCAACAACTTTAATTCCCCGAGAAGCCCCAAGCATTCGCTCGGTTTCATGGGCTTCAAGCACTTCGCCATTATCTCCAGGGCTTCCGGCGTCCTCGTGAACTCGTACCCCGTCACTTGGAACTCGTACCCCCATTCCCCCACCCAATTCTTCTCGATGGGCTTCGGCTCTGAGCCTAGTAACGACGTCAACGACGCTAGCAGAGCCGTTTCCGTTTCTGCCGGCTCCCTTCCCGCCATTGCGCGGCCAAGGGCCTGTTCCGTGATAGCCAATGTGGTTTTTGATCCAGGTGCGCCATGCGGCGGAATGGTTGGCAAAGAGGGTGCCCTTGCTGATGTGGTGGTCTCTGAATTGCTCACCAACTGCCTTGATGGTTTGGGAATCAAGCTTTCTATTTTTTGCATGAGCAATATCCTTTTCACTTGGAAGCCAATTTTCAGGAATTGGAGAGCGTTTGGATTTACTAACCGCCTTGGGCGGGTCTTTCTTACTTACTTTCTTCTCTTCTCTTACTATATGCTCTGCCTCTTTCTCTTTCTCTGGTCTAGCAGTTGCTTGCTTTTGCTTGCTTATGCTAGCAGGCGCTAGCGTTTCTACTATAAAACCACAATCAATTAAAGGGGTTAGGTTTGGGCGCCTGTCGAGGTAAGCAACCCTTTTGATGTAATCAAGATTATTTGGGAACACGCCGTTTTCCTTGGCTGCTATCACCATGCAAACAACCGCTAGCAGCTTGCTAGCATCTGCTAGCATCACCCAATCAGGGCTCGAAAGAATCTCAACGTGCAATTTTATCCAAGGGGGATTGCGTTTTGAATAGTGCTGGAATTTAGACCAGTTTTTAATTCTATAGTGGGTTGGCATTTTACTCTCCTTCAAAGAGTTGACGGGCGGTTCGCTGTTGAAGGCAGCGGCGAGGGGTTAGCAAGACCCACCGCCCGAAGGATAATTCTATCACATTTGTGTCGATTCTTGAAGTGGAATGTAGCCCCCCTCAGTCTTTTCAAAGTACGTCTCCACAATGTGGACAATGGAGATTTTTTCTTCATGGTCGAATGCTCGACAAAGCCTAAACAGTTTCTTAGTATTCAGCGGCAACGGCCCTTGGGTTACGTGATAAAGGTCCAACAAAGTAACAAATGCGCCCTGCTCAACAAAGGTCATGTGTCCTGTCTTATCCAGGTAATAGCGGGCGTTTCGAAGATATACTGGGCTAGATTCAAGGTGCCCTGTTTCTGGCACTGTATAAACCTCAGCATCTCGCATAAAATTTTCTTGCGGAAACTCTTCGTGCTCATTTATTTCAGTCATTTGTTTTTCCCCAAATTGGTTTTGCTTTGTAATATAAAATGGCTTTTTCAACACGCTCCACAGGCTCATTAAATAAATCCGCTAACGTTCTCACCGCTATTCCTTCGTGGACATGCAAGTAGGCTAATAAATCTTGAAAAGGCCCATTGCACGGTTTTATCTGCCAACCCATTGTAACCACACAATAAATCCCAGCAGCCCAACACACATTAACAAAGACACTGCTTGAACCAAGCCGCCAAGGTCGGAGTTTACGAAATCCACCATTATTTCTTTCCCCTTGATTTTGTAATTAACAGCTTAATATTATATTCTGCCTCGAGGTGCTTACATTTCCATTTAAACAGCGCCGTCGCATGTCCCTTAAAATCCTCAACGACACGCTCTCCTGTGCGGCTATCCAAATAAGTAAAGTCGGCGATGTAATGACCGATTAATTGATCTTCGCCTGCGTGCAAAGGAAACTTAACCTGTAATTTCAAGTCTTTAATCTCTTTGGCGCGCTCGAGCATCAACAGGTCCATGTAGCGGAATGCCTCGCCCTTGGAATCAAACCACTTAGAGCCCACCATAGTGCGGACGTTTTTGTACTTGCTGGCCATTTATTTAATCAAAAAAAACCTCGGCGGCTGACGGGCTACCGAGGGAGTTTTGGCTAGGGGACGCATTTCTTTGTTTGTTTAGCACTGATCCCGGCGGGCTAGCCGCCTGTAAGGGGACGCCTGGCCGCACCGGGCGGCACGAGGAATACGGAAGGGAAGTTCCGGGCACACGCCCCGCGCCGAGAAGAAACTCAGAAAGCCAGCTCACTGCTTCAAAACTATTATAAGTCATATTCTCGGCCCTCCCTAGCAAAAATCGGTTTCGGAAAGTTTAATTCGTTTCTTTCGCGCGACCTTGAGTATCTCATTGCGACGCCACACAGGAATCCGATTATTATCATTCCAGTATTGGACAGTTGTGTGGTGCGGGTGGCCCAAAAGGTTAACAAGGCGGCGCACTCCCCCAAATAACTTAATGATTTCAGTAGCTTGCATTTTTATTTCTCCAAGCAAATTGGCTCGGTTTGCCGTCCTCATTAATTTATAGCATACATACAATAAAATACAACAAAATACAGAATTTATCTTGCAAAGCCTTTTTTATATGATATAGTTTTTGTACTAAAAAGCGAAAGGAAACGAAAATGAAAATCCCAGCAATTAATTCATACGACTACACTGACTGGTCAGAGCGTGAGTTGGACGAAGAAGCAGTCCGGCTAGACGCGCTCGCCAAGAGCGTTAATAGCTTTGCTGATTTATTGGACGCCAGCAGGCCGAACCTCCTGCACCAAGGCCAAGAAATGGTTGACGAACTTAAAGACGGACTCAGAGACTTGTTGGACGACACTCTGTTTTTAGCTCAAAACCATGTCGAGCTAGAGCGCGACGAAATTGATGCACGCTCAGAGCGCGCTCACCAACGCTCGTACCAGCAGCCGTTATGAAGAAATCAACTCAATATTTACTCGACGCTATCGGGTTGGCAACGCTGTTCCTGACCTTATATTTTCTCGCTATTTTGGTGTGGAGTTTCCAATTATGAATATGTCAACAGCCGTTGAGTCTCTTTTTCCCGCGCTTATTAAAGCTCAGTCTGAGCTAAAACATGCTATAAAAAGCGCTGAAAACCCTCACTTTAGAAGCAAGTATGCGGACCTCGGCGCTGTTTGGGACGCGGCCAAGGAAGCGCTTTCCTCAAACGATTTAGCAGCGTTGCAGGACGCGGTTTGCGATGAAAACGGGCTGGCCGTTAACACGCGGATTATCCATAGCTCGGGCGAATGGATTGACTTTGCCTCTCCTGCCATACCCTTGGACAAGCGCAGCGCACACGGCATCGGCTCGGCGCTAACGTATGGACGACGCTACTCTCTTTCGGCAGCGCTTGGGATTGTCGCTGACCTCGACGATGACGGCAACGCCGCGTCAAGTGACGCAGATGCAGAGCCAAAACAAATAAACAAGGCGGGCATTAGTGCCGTCCGCGCCGAGGTAACCAGCGCTTGTAAAGAGTTTCATAGTTGCGCTGACAGCGACACCCTCCTTGCTTTCATCAACACGCCAAAGGTTAAGAAATTAATGCTTCGTGTGTGTGCGGACTACCCTGTGCTGTGGGCCGGGGACGAAGAAAATGCCGGATTGAAAGGCCAACTTCTTATGGTGGGTAAGGATTTGGGGGTAGAGCAAGAGACGGCAGCTTATGCTGGGCAGGTGCAACAGGCTGCGATCAAATTTCATAAAAAATCAAAATAACAGTTTGGGTCCGGCAGGAGCATGGTTCGGCTCTGTTTCCCCCAAACGCGGCGTTCGGAGGCCGGATATGGCGCTGCAATTTACAAAAATGATTGGACACAGGGGAACTTCTGTGGCTGTCTTTTATTGGAAACGAAAATTGACCGGATTAAGTATCAATCAAGGAGATTTCGTTAATGTCTAAAGCAAAAAAAAATCCAAAGACCAACGCAGAACAAGAACCAAGGTTTCAGTGTGAACCTTTGGCTGTTGGTATTCTTGAGGGCGCCCGCATCATCGGTGTCAAACGATCCACCATGTACAGAGAAATTAATGCTGGCCGCATTAAAGCGCTGAAATTGGGCAAGAGAACTGTGATCCCAATAGCGACTTTGCGGGCGTACCTAGATTCGCTTCCAAATTATTGAGAAGGAGACAAAAAATGGCTTTTTTAGTGGTGGCAGGTCGGTTGGGCCGAGATGGCCACCTTGGGAAAATACCAAGCGGCACAAGTATATTAAAATTTAGCCTAGCCGACGACGTGGGCTATGGAGCAAAAAAAACAACCCAGTGGATCAGTTGCGCTATTTTTGGGAAGCGTGCAGAAAAGCTGGCACCGTTCCTTAAGCGAGGCCACATAGTCGAAGTGTGCGGTAGCCCAGTCGTTAACACGTATCAATCGAAATCCGGCGAATATAAGGCAGAACTCCAGCTATCCGTAAACGACATAAAGCTTCTGGGGAGAGACAAGCCTGCCGAGCCTGACAGCGAGCTGTTAACCGAAGTTAACGAAGCTCCGGGCAAAGACACATTTGACGACGAGATTCCCTTTTAATGAAATTTCTCGCTCGCAAATACCTTGGCAAGTTGGAGACTATTGACGAGGCTGGTGAGGAATGCATGCGCCATATCAAGGGCGACGTTATGGTGGAGGTCCGCCAACCACGCAACGTTGGGCACCACCGGTTGTATTTTGCCCTGCTAGGGAAGCTGTTTGCAAACCAAGAGCGCTATAAAACTCTTGATGAAATGGCAGCAGCGTTGAAAGTTGCTTGTGGAATATGCCAAACTTTTGTCTTAAAAAACGGCGAAAAGGTGTACATTCCTGGGTCAATATCGTTTGCTAAAATGCAGCAACCAGAGTTTGATGAATTTTATTCAAATGCAATTGAGGTTGTTTGCAAGCATTTTTTGCCGGGCGTTAAATCTGAGGATTTGAGGGCAGAGATTGAACAAATTGTGGGGAGGACGTAATGGATTTATTTGATTTCCCAGTTGCCGCCGGGCGCACAGACACAAGTTCTGATGCCGCCGAAACCATGTCGATTGGGGTTAAAAACCTAAGACGCTTAGTGTATCAAGCCATTCACAGCGCTGGTCATCTGGGGCTTACAACCCGTGAAATTGCCAGCGTCTTGGGGCGGAAGTATTCAGGCGTACAACCGAGAACCAGTGAGCTTCGTGATAGAAATCACATTTTAGATTCAGGTCAACGCCGCAAGCAACCAGGCGCTCGCTGCAAAGAAATCGTGTGGATTGCCAATGAAGCCTCCCCCAAGACTTAAGAAAAAGCCACGCAGAACGTCAGCAATCCGCTGCCCCGGGCATACAGCGGACATAAAATTGTATGATTGTGCCCTTAAATCCAAAATAAAGCCCACTGACGCCCATCACGAGTGTTGGGGGCCAATCGACCCCCACCACACAAAGACGCGAGGAGCGGGCGGAGGAGACGATACGCTGGTGCCTCTGTGCCGTAAGCACCATACTTTAGCCCATGACAAGGGCCTAGCGTGGATCGAAGCGGCGAGTGGGGTTGATTTACGTGAAATGGCTGCCCTTCTATGGGACATTTCGACACCTGCAAAGCGCTACCGCCTTAAGCATGGCCTTGGCCTGATCGTGGACAAAACGCTATGACAATTTACTCGCAAGTCGGTAACCTCCCAAGGCACCTGTATTGCTACGTTGACCGGGAAATTACCCGGAAGACCAGCCAGGGCTTTGAGCAATGCGTGTGGTTTGCGGTGAACTCGACGCATGGCCGGCTTTGGGGAGCCAACGTGGTACTGGAGTGCGGGGCAATCTACCGAAATGTCCCTATCCACAAGTTAGCTTTTGACCCAACACCAGAGCCAATTTGGACAGAGCAAGACGCCCAAGTCTGGGACTGTTATGGGCCGCAATTCTCAATAGTCGAATTTTCTTATCTTCAAGAGGTCGAGGTGGAAACATTTTCTGGCCACATGGGGGAATACCTGTTTACCGCCGCACCCGTCGGGGACGGGTTTAGCCGTGAGCCCAACCAGGCCAAGGAGTTTACGTGGATAAAGCTCGATAATGGTCGATTAGCTGTCATGCCCACGGACTTCACGCTGGTACATGAGGCCAGCTTTACCAAGCCAGAGTGGCCAAAGGATATACGCCGTCAAACTGAGGTTTACTGCACGGAAAAATCTGAGAAAGCAGGCCATGACTGAGCCAGTTAATATATTTGATCCCTATTTCTTGCGGGGCTCTAAAGAGTTGCAACATTTCCTATTGTCCCTGCTTAAGGGGGGCTTAGACAAGCAGGCTCGTGACGCGGTGGGACGCGCTGCAGCCGCCTACGTTAACGGATCAATTGGCCCACATATTGGGCAATTTAGCCAAGAAGCGCCGGATAAGATCACGCACACTCTGGACCAGCGGGGCTACGCTGTAATCGAGCCTATATTTTCTGACCAACAAATTAAGAAAATTACCGACTTTTTGTCTGACAAGCCTGTACTCTACGGGCACACCGGCCAGCTAGAAAACGGGAAGCAAGGAGAAGTTCAATTAAAAGATTTGCCCGAAGGCACCAGATTCGCCCACTACAAGCCAGAAAACGTGTTGCAGTGCACTGAGATTTTTGAGGCGATTCACAACAAAGCTCTCATAACCACGGTGGGGCATTACTTGCGTGCGCCGCCCACAATTAGCTCTGTAGCGCTGTGGTGGTCCTACCCATCCGATCAGGAGCCCGGCGGTATGCAATCCTTTCACCATGACCGTGGCGATTTCCGCTCATGCAATTTATTTGTTTACCTAACCGACGTTTCAGAGGAAACAGGCCCGCACGCTTTTGTTGCAGGCACCCACGATTTTGACCTGTTGTATGCTGATGTCATGGAGCGCTTTAGCCCATATTCAGAAAGATTTTCAGATTTCTGGAAATGGATGCAGGTGCACCGCAAAACGGATGACGACGTTTTGAAGTATTTTGAAGATGAAATTAAGGTGTACACCGGGCCGAAGGGCACAAGCTTTCTTGAGGATACGAGGGGGTTACATAAGGCGACTATACCAACCAAAGGGCCGCGCTTGGCCTTTGAAATCGTCTATACCACCCTACCTAAATTTAATGAGCCGGTGCTTTTGGCATCGCGCCTTGGGGCTGGAAACGTGCGAATAGGAAACGGCAACGCTCAAGACCCACTTGTCAAATACGCCACGCGGGCGATTTACCGTTAGCAATCCATGGCTAAATGAGCATTAAAAGTTTCACGTGAAACTACTTAAAGTCTTAGCTAGCCTTGCTCTTTGTCCTAGCTTGCCCCCTTTTTTAGCGGCAGCATTTAATTTTTTAGCAGGGATTTTCTGCCCCGCTTTAATGCGCAAAGATTTTCTTAAAGAGCCTGGTTTTTTAATAGCGCCTTTAATCCAATTCTTAGCCATTTTAAAGCTCCTCACATTTGTGTACTACCGCCCAATCATAGGCGTAATCCCGCATCCATTCCGTGTCGGTATCCAGATCAGGGGCAGGCAATATCAGGCAAATATCATTTGGATTTGGTGCGGCGCTTTGCCTGGAGCTTGTCCCACACCCGATCAGACTCAGACTTAGGAACACTAGCGCGAACGCGCTTAACAAGTTCGAGTGTCTCACGGTCCTGCTCCCCATACACAGCAGCCTTAGCGTCTCGCCTAATTGAGCGGCGGTCTAAAAGCCCTAACAGCGCACCGAGCGCCGAGAAGGCTGCTTTAATTGAGGCAAAAATGCCCATTGTTACTTGCCTTGGTTGTCTTCAACCTTAATGCCAATTATGGCAAAAATCTTGTAGATGTACGCAATGGCTTTGTTGTCAGCATTAGTTGGCGTTATTTTGGCTATTTTCTCTGCAGCAACAACGAGCGCTGTTACAGCCGCCACATACGGTGCGTAAGCAACTAATAAATCTTCCATGACAATCTCCTTATTCTTCCACTATTTCATAGTGAGCGCCGTCAAAAAACGAGCTATCACTTGATTTCCGGTCTTGGGCAAAATCTCCGCCCCAGCGAATATTGTATCCTTTTATGGCTCCTATACCAATAACGAAGCCCGCAAGGTGGGCCATCTGCTCTCGATCCTCCCAATCTACCGGGTAGGGGATGACATCGGCTGCCAATGAAGGCTGTTGGTTATGTTTAGATTCCGGCCACTGAGCCTTGCTGGTGCCTCTATGAAACACCGCCTCTTGCTCCTCTTGTCCGCGATACCCACAGATCACAGAGCAATCAAAATACTTGATAACCTCGTCGAAAACCTCGACTAAACGCGGGTCACAACTATCTAGATGTTGGCGAGAACGCAAGCTGAAGCTTGGCATCATTTGGCCTCAAGTTTATTCGCAACGTCTGATAATTTTTTAGCAGCGCCTAAGAGTTCTTGGTAGGCATCTTCATACCGCCGGTTGCCGCCCGCTCCATCATTAGCGTTACTGTGTTTATCGCTGCGGCGTTCGCTCTGAAAGCCTCTTTGGTGTCGGCTCTCAACTGCTCGAATCTTTGGCTCCATCTTTCCTCATCCTTTTCTTTTTGGGCCGCAAAGTAGTTAAACGTTAAATACCACCCAGCTACAAATACGGTTGAAAAAACAATAGAAACAAAGCCAATTGCTCCTAAGTAGTTTGACAACCATTTAACAACGATACTTCCGTCTGGACTTGCCAGATACCCGACGGCGGCACCAGCAACGCCAGATGTCCCAGCCGCTGCTGCTGTAGAATTATTGGCCATTTTAGTCTCCTAACCACAATGCTTATGGCTTTAGTAAGTTATCTCCCCTCACACCCTCTATCTTGTTGCTGTCAAATTTTGGATATATTTCATTGGATCAGGTTCAAACTTTACTCTTCTTTGTTGCGCGTCAAGGGCGTCCAAAACAGGTGGCGTTGCTTGTATTGGAAGCGTGGCCAATCTACTAGCGTAATCACTCAAAGTTGTTCCTGGAGCCCCAAGTCGTTGTTCGAGCAAAGCAATTTGTTCAACCCCTCTTTGTTTTATCGCCGGATTCCTGGATGTAAGCATTTTAGCTATTTCAATTAAAACTTCTTCCGAAGGACGGTTGAGTGTGCCTAAAACTCGCGAAAAAATTTCTCCCAAATGACCAGCAAGAGGGCGCCCGGTGCCGTATGCGAGAGCAGATTCCTCTAACTCACTTAGCTGGCCTCCCAGTTCAGATTTTTCTTGCGCTCTTAACGCTTTCTCCGCTTCCCTTGTTAATCTTTGGTTAGCAACGACAAATTGGTCTTCCCTCAAAGCAGCCTGTCGAAACTCGTTATAATCTTTAGACTTGGGGAAAACCTTTCTTAAGCGCCGTTTCATAAGAGTCGAGTTCATTTTTTTTCTAAATAGAGTGGGGTTACTTTGCAGCATTTCTTCTACGTGGCGCGTCACACCTACCAAAAATGCATCACGCTGTGCAGAAGAGTATCCTTTCAACGTCTGGTTTAAATCTACAATATCAACCTTCATAAAATTTGTGCCATCCTCAATCGCGTCTAACAGACGGGATGGCTCTGCAAAATTATCTCGGGCAACTTTGTAACCGCCCTTTGTCTTGTCCAGCTTATCAAGTTCTCTAGTTAAAGTTTGACGTACATTTTTCACAGCATTTGCGGAGGCCTGTGTTGCAGAGCCGGATATAACTTGTCTCTGTCGGGCCCTTTCAATTCCTTGTAAACCTTGGCGTACAAAATCAAGAGTGCGAAGATTAAAACCTTTAGCAACCCCGCCTTCTGAAACTATTGGCTTAGTTAGCGTTTCATTAACTTCTCTTAAAGCTGCTGTTAAATTGGGATCTGGCCTTCCCATTTCCTCCATTCTGTTTTGCATAATCTTTTGCGCTTCTCTTAAACCTTGTTTTCCGCTCGGAGTCCTTAAGACTCTGCTAATTGTGGACGACGCCATGATTGGATTAGCTTCAAAAACAGGCGGAAATGCCAAGTCAGCTTCAAAGCGCCTCTTGTTTAGCAGTTGCTCGGTTAATTCCTCGTAATCCGTTTCAATATTTTTGCGCATAGATTCAACAAGCCGCTGTTCTGAACCGGCTTGCCGTGCGCGCACGTTTGCTACTGTTATGGCCATAGGCCGCCCTGGAGTCGCAGCCCCTGTTTCTGCGACTGCCGCTAAAGTTGGTCCCACATCGGCCATAGTTCCTTGGGGTCCTAATTGCTTTAATTTAGCTCCAATTTGTGAAGCAGGCATTCCGCCTCTTTGAGCGGCTTCTGTAATCATTTCCACAGCAATTTTCTCAGGGCCTACTGCCGGTCCAGTAAAAACACCTTCCGGCGTTGTTGGCCCAGGTTCGCTTTTACCTTCAACTTTCTTTCGTATCCAATTTCTTAGCCCTCCAACCCCAGCGGCGCCCATTCCAACCACGGGACCGGTAACGGCTCCAAATGCACCCCCAAGTCCTGTACCTATACCCGTAGAAAGTGCAACGTCTTTAAGGGATGGGACCCCCCCTTCTTCACCCCTAGCATAACCTGCACCTGCCACACCCCCTACCGCTCCCCCTTGGATAAGTGGCTTTGTAAAATATTTACTAATTGTCGGAAAAACTTTTTCATATGGAACAAAACGCGCTGCTTCCCCCGCAACCCTCCGGTAAACGGGAGAAGTTATGGCCCCAGCCAACTCTGCCCCGTGTCCTAAAATTGGGTTTGCGTCTTTGTAGGCATCTGATCGCCCTCTTTGAATTTTAAGCGCCTCATCAAAACTTAAATCACCCGCCCCTGGTTTATCCATCAACAAACCAGCCAACTTATCTCCTACATAATCACCTGCAGCCGGAACATAATCAGATAAACCGCCTGTCATTCCGCTCAAGATGATTCGGGGCAACCTTCTAAATGAGCTTTGCTCAAACGGAAAAGGGTTTGGCGAAACACTTTGTTGCATTGTGCGCGTAACAACTCGCCCTTTATAAGGAGCAGCCATTGAAGATTCAGAATCTTCTTTGTTTTTAGGACCAACACGACCTAAATAAGGTTTAGAAGCCATCATTAATTCTCCGGCATGTCTCTTCCAAGGATATTATCACCAGTTTTTGTGTCATAGAAAATAAGGAGCCCAGCCTCTACTCCAGGCACCTCACCTATTGTGTTCCCTAAATATGTGTACCGATTAGGGTCGTACTTTACTGTCCCTTCTACGCCAACCTCCTCTCTGTAGATTGTTTCTTCGGGGTCAGGTTCCCCATAGAGGTCTTTGTAGGCACCCTGTGAACTAGCAAGCATCCCTTTTTGTACACGTTCTCTCATTTTTCGTTTTTGTTCTAGTACTTCTAGGCTATCTCCAGGTTGTGGAAAGAAAGCCTTCTCGTCTTTTTCATATTCATCAGGGCCGATAGCTGCGCCGGATTCTTCACGCAATTTTGCACTAATCCAATCGCTCTTTGCTGCGTTGTATTGTCTGTAATCTGATGAAGCCGCGTATCCACCAGGCAAGGGATCGACCAATCTACCCACACGATCACGTGGGTCGTAACCTGCTTCTTCCATTTGATCAAAAATGGAATTAGCGCCAAGCATGCGATTAAAGTAAGCGGCGCTGTCTAGATTAGACTGGGTGTAATTTTTAACAGGCGGCCTGTCTTTAAGTAACAAAGCACCCGGCATGTTTAGAGCATTTATGAGGGCTGTTGCACCGGGTTCTTCGTTTATGTTGTAATAACTGATCTGACCATTTTTAGACTGCACACCCGTCATTTCAGGCGTTTTGGTTGCACGTCCAGGCAACGCCTTTCTTATCAGTGCTTCCTGTTGTTCCTTTGTTATATTTCCTGCGCTAAAATCTGCGTTAATTTTAGCTATGCTAGTTTGCGGGTTTACTGAACCAAATTGCGGTCGCGAACCTATTCTTTCTACAATTTGAGTAGGAGAAAGACCTTGTTCCATGAGCCTTATAGCCATCTGATCATAATCAGTAATCGCTTTGCCTGTTGGACTTTCTGCTTTTTGTAGAGGCGTTAGAGCAGCTTTCACCCGTTCTCTTTCAAAACCGGGGATGCCTTGGCGCAAATCGGCTTGTGCTTGCCTAGCCAAGTCCGCTTGCTCTGTTATCCCTTGTTTTTTTACTCCATAATCTTCTATTTCTTGCCGTTGCCCCGGAGTAAAAATAGATCGGCTAACATCGTCCATTGGTAACACGCTCGGCAAATCCATAGGACGTTCCATTCCTCCCAACATTGGCGGAGGGCCCATGCCAAGCGGTATAGGATCAGGAGTAGGAAGATCCGGCATGTTTTGTTGGACAGAACGAGGATCATATTTTTTATTAAACGCTTTTTCGGTTTGAATAGCCCCGCGCGCTAATGCCTGTTGCCCCTCAGGATTGTCCAGGTAGCTTTGTAATGCTTCGTTCTGTCTTCTTGCTGGAATACCTCCAAGCTGTTGCAGAAAATATTCTTTTGGGAAAGCCGACGCCAAAAGCCTTTCCTGTGCCTCTATGGGCATTCGACTACCGCCTCTAGTTAGGGCTCCAAGGGCAGCGTCTTGGGTTCTTAGCTGGTCTGCTTCACGGCCCATCCCCATGAAAATATTTCCCAAAAGACCGCGCCTTTCAGAGCCCGGTAGCCTGGAACCTATGTCTCCGGCTGAAATTATTCCACCCATTAGCTTGCTCCACCTTTTCCGCCCATTATTCCACGACCAACCACACCTAAATTAGGGCTAAACCCCATAGGGTTGTTCATTGAAGGGCCAGTTCTGTTAGCCATCATTTCGCTTGAGATGTCCCGCACTTGGGGCAATGCCGCTATTTCTTCTCGCGTCATAGAGGACGTATCTGTTGCGCCGGTAGGTACACCCGACATAGCAGCCACATTGTCTGGCATGGGCGCTGGGGCGGGGGGTTCTTCAGACGTAAAAACATCTCCTAGCCTCCCCGCAAGAAATCCACTGCTTCGCGGTGGAAGCGGAAGGCGTTCCATTTCTGTCAGAGCACTACCAGTAGCTCTCCGGGATAAACCTTGAAGGAAATTCTGATACTCCTCTTCTGTCAGAGCACTACCAGGAGCTCTCCGGGATTGTCCCCGAAGGAAATCTTGATACTGCTCCAAAGACATTGGGCCGCCCATTCCTGCCGATAAACCAGAATTCATGAAATTGCTCATAACCAGTTACCTTTTATTTTTGCCAAACAAAATTGGCATTTAGCCGTACTTAAATGGAAGCGCCCTTACTAGAACTTTTTCCTCGCTCGGTGCTTGTCCCGGTTCCCCTATCCGTAGTCCGCTCTTGCTGTCCAAGCAGCCTATTAAGGATGTCGCTTGTTGTTTCAGTCGTATCTCGATCTCTCTGCCTACCAAACATAGGCACTCCGGTACGCAGATAATCAAGCATCTGCCTTTGCCCGGCCCCGCCCGTATCAAATAACGTTTGCGCTGCAAGATCACCTTCTCGGCGTTGCCGCGCTGCGAGTTCAGCTCCGGTTAATACGGAGCGATCACGTCTTTCATCGCCGCGCTCTGCTGCAGCCACATCAAATTGTTGACGCCCGCTCAGTAGTTGTGCCCCGGTAATCCCTGCCTGTTGATCAAGTTGGGCTTGCGTAAGCGCACGTTGTAAATCTGCCCTCTGGTTTGCAGTGCCGCCTTGCAAGAAACGGCTTGCGTCAGCCGCGCCTAATTGAGCCCCCTGCGTAAACCCTTGTTGCCTTAAGCCACCAGCAAGTCTGCCAACATTTCTTAAATAATCATCTTGTATTGCAGCTTCTCTTAAGGCCTGCCGACCACCTCCAAACGCACCGGCTGCTGCTTGTTGCATACCTGCTTGGTTCAAGGCTTCGTCGCGAGCCTGCTTTACATCACCCAAAGCGGCTTGCACAACTTGTTGCTCGTAGGGATTCTGGTAACGGCCCATAAAATCCGCACCCGTCTGAGGCGTTACGTCTCGCACCCCACCCACTTGACCAGCTTGAATAGTTGGCTGCTCTCCGTACAATTCCGGGTAATTCTGCGCGAGAGACTGAAGCGTCTGACTTCCTCTATTAAAGCCCGCTTGCTGGAAATAATTGGTAGGAGAAAACGGCCCTCCGCTTGTATCTGCCCCAAGGCGACCGCGCATAAAACCTGCCGCTGCTTGTTGATCCGCTGTGAGCCCTCCGGCACCCGGACGGGCCTCGCGGTAAACGTCCCGGTATCCCTCGGGTGTAAGCACACGCTCAGTTTCAGTTGACCTTCCTGCAGCTTGACGCAGGCGGCGTTGCTCTTCTGTTAAAGACGTGTCACGGGTTCCAGTGCGATCAAAACTAGTTGTACCGCTTCCTGATGTACGGCCCCGCTCGCCCGATACCCCAACACTACCTAATGCGCCACCCATTTTATAAATCCTCGTAAAAAGCTGTACCCAAAACTTGACTTTTTGGATAAAGGGCTTTCCAGCCAGCATCTCGGCTTGTGCCATTGACATTTGGCGTAGAGATGCCCGTGATTCTTTGGCACTCGTTGTCAAGCGCGTGCCGCCGTACTTGTTTTTCCAAAACTGGTAATTCCTCTGCTTTTCCAGCTATTAAAAACACATTTAAAACTTTCATTCGTGGAAATTTAGTAATTTCCGTTACCATTCCCGATTCACCGTGTTGCCAAAGAAAAAGCTGGCCTGTAAAAATTTGACACAAAATATCATCTTCTGTGTGTGTCCCCTGTGTGCATTTGATTGCTTTAAGCATTTTGTCTCGGCAAGCTGCCCACTTTTGTATTATTTCCCACATTATCTTTGCTGCTCTGAATTCCTTACATCAATGGAGATGGCCCCAGTGCGCATAAACGCCGGTGCTGCATCTCCGGTAAAAGTAAACTGTACTTGTCGCCCCGTCACCCTAAAGCTCTTGTAATCAGTCTCATCGTTAACCACGACGCTGGCCGTTGTTCCTGTGCTGTTTGGGTAAACTTTCCCAGTTACATCCACTGTGCAACCCCCTACAAAATCATCAAAATCAGGTATAATTCCCATCACGCGCATAAGAGAATTGCCACCAGAAATGTCGATTGCTGCAGTTTCCATGCTCCAGTTTAAGCGATCTCCATCAAAAGAATGACCCCGCTCCATAAAGTACATAACGCCCACAGCGGAGATCGCGGTAGCGTAATCTATGCCTCCAGAATCTAGCCAAGCCGTGCGGTCAACCGTTCCAATAGTCCAGGCTTTGTCTGCAACGTTATATAAAACGTAGCTGTCACACTCGTTTGAGGCCCCCGGATAAAGCCAACCCACCTCCTTGTAGGCAGAATTGGCAAAGGCAAAGACCTTTTCTCCTTGAGAAGCCGCTAGGCTATCAAAAACATATTTCCTGACCGGGCAAAACAAAGGCACCGGAGCACCCCCCGAAAAGCCGAAAAACTCTCCAGTATTCGCCATCCAATAATACTGACCGGCTAACATTACCGTGGAATTAGAACCTATCGGGCCACACCCAGAGCCTACAAAATTGAATGAATACACGACGTTAGGGTCCGGGACGTAGCGCATTAGGTATAGTCCGCGATCACACCACAATGCGTTTTCACCTCGGCCCGCCATGCCAGTTGTGATCTGACCGCCCTTTCCGAGCGTAAAGAAGCTAGATTGGTTAGAAGCGGTGGGCGTCCAATCATGGCTGTCTTCTTGGTCTGTCCACCTAACGTGGACCGGATTATACAGCCCGGTAGCAGCCTCTATCGTGCCAGCCGCCACAAGAATGCGCTGATCGGTAACCCATATTACCTTATTCTCGGCTGGAGAGTTTGGAATGGGAGCTGCTCTCAAAGAGGGCTTGATTGAAACGTTATCGACTGTTCCCGCGCCAGAAGAATCTTTGTTTATTATTAAATTCCCGGATGCGTAATAAATGAGAACCTTGACGTGCTGCGAACTCGTCAAGGCGGACGTTATAGCCGTGGAGCCTATAAAGACCTGAAACTCACCCGCAGAGCGCGTAAGATCCATCTCAACCATGTAATATGAGCCCGGCGTTAACGCGATAGCAGTTGATGGCTGAAGATTGCTATCAGCACCTGCCGTCCCGGTTGCCACTCCACTGCCAATTGTCCACCCGGTGCCCTTGGTCCAAGCCGTATCACTTGCAAAGTTACCGTTGGTGATAATCTCAGTCGCCGTAAATTCGGGAGCCCATTCATAAATCTTGCCGCCGCGTGGGCACGCAACTAAATTTTGGCCCCAATTATCAAGAGACCAAGTACGGGGGTAGAACACATCCTCTGATGCGCCCTGCCCATAACCCCCGGTACCGTAGCCTCCAACCCCGTAGCCAGCTCCCCCCAAGTTATCGACTAGGCCAATGGGTAGAATATATTCATAATCAACAGTGCCCCCACCGCCGCTGACATTACCAGTTGCCGGAGAGGTAAACTCAAATTTGTAATTGTCAACATCGTCAACAACCGTAACCACAAATTCTCCGTTAGGCGTAATGCCCCCAACAGCGCTGGCGTTTGCAAAAATAACCCTATCCCCAACAGACCGACCGTGGGCCGTGTCCGCCACTGTAACAGTCGCATCACTAGCCACTGTGGTGAATGGATTGGTGAGCTGCCCCCAAGTATCAAGCGGTGTTATGTCATACAGCTCGCCATCCCAAAAAACCTGTAAATAGGTGTTTGTTCCTATGGCCTCGTAGGATTGAGAAATGTTATCCCGCCAGCCGTGAAGGCCACGACAGATACCCTCAACAGTGTCATTGGTCGCCGTTTCAAACCCCCCCATAACTTCCATCTTGCCACGATTAGACCTCACCCACTGAGAATTAGTGAAGTGTGGCTTCGCAGAAAGAGGCGTTTCATCTTTGTAAACGCCTGAAATTAAAGGGAGTTCAACGTAGGTCATTTGAACTACCTAACCGGTTTTGCCGCTTTGAATACGGTGTTTTGTTCAGACGTAACAAACGATTTAGTCTGCATAAAATCACCAATCCCATCCCACTCATCTGGCGTGTACGTTTTCTTTTCGTGGAACATTGTCCATTTCTTAATGGCTTCCGCATCAGTAGAGTTTTTCCAACTCTTGTAAGAGTCTGCGGGGATGGCTTCCGTGATTTGGTATAAGGTTGCTAGGCACGGCTCCAAAGTCCATTGCCCCCGGACCTCCGTTGATCCGTCCTGCTTGTGGCCTATTACTTGTTCTACGCCCATTGCAAACCCACCCTTATGAGGTAATTTTTAAAGCCAAAATTGGCATTGTTTCTGCGATATTGTCCATAACCGGGGGCTCCTCAAGAGCGCCATAGGCAAAATCGCACCTATACCCAGCAAGGTTTCCGGTATTTCCGAAACCAGTAGAATGAATGGGCCAATCCGAACCCACAAACATCCCAGTGGCCATAGCAGACATCGTAAGAGTCGCATCGGAAATGATGCCAACCATAAATGCGTCGCCGTCAACATAATTTATGTCAGTAATATCAACGTCATGGACCGCACTACTGCCGATTGAAGTGGACGCGCTTTGTTGCAACAGAGCCATCGTTGCGCCGTTTAGGCTGTAAACTCCTACACGCACATTTGGTGTATTGGCTGTGTTTTTAAACGAGACGGCAGTGATAACCCCTGCACCCTTCATTATATGAGGGGCCATATAAAACCGATTAGCACCTATACCCACCGTGCCCATTGTTTGACACGGAATAGAAGCGGTAACGTAAACGCCGCCGGACGCAATAAATGGATCATAGTCGGCGTTTCCCGCACCTGGAACTTGAGCGCCAGGTCTAATAAATGTTGGCATCTTATTATACCCACCCTTGAGCTACGCTGTTGTAAGTAAGAATGTAAGTGTTGTTGGACGGAAGCACGATGTTTCCTGTCCCTCCGTTAACTTTTAATCCGTTTGGATCTAGCGTGTAAGTCTTTGTGTTATCACCGAGGGAAAGCCCGATAACGTCCCCAACTGTTGCAGAACTGGGGAAGGTAATAGTTCCGCTAGAGCTAAACGTACACGGATAAAGCGTTGATTTAGCTGCTGTAAACCCAGAAGTTTGAGCACTGGCCAGAGTTAAACCAAGCGGGCTTACTTCTGGAGTGGCTTCAATGCTTGACACTAATTGGAAGCGAGTCCCGTCATACGCGCAAAGTCGTACCGACCCCGCTGGAATATCCCCTGAAACAACCGCGCTGGCCCCATTTTTTGTAAGGGCCTTCGCGCCAAGACCACTAACATTAAGTGTTGCGGCCCCCGTGTTTGCGTTTGTAAACAGCACCAAAAACGCATTACCAGATGCATACGCAGCTAACGCCGGAGAAGGTGTTAGAGTGTAAGTGTTGGTGCCGCTTGCCGTGTACAACGCTGTTTTAATGTCCCAGGTTTCATTGCCACCGGCATTCCCCGTAGAGCCCACCAAAAGCCCACTGGGGACGATCTTAGCGCTGGTGTATCCAGCGGTGGTGTCCGTGCCGCTAACAAGAATGGTGCCCGCTGTAGCTGGCGTTTCCGCCGTAGCAATAGCCGACTCAATGGCCGACCAACCAGCAATATCAAGCGTGCCAGTGGTAGGCGTCGCCAAGCCCCCGAAACTTGGAGTACCAAGAACAACATTTGTGCTGTCGCAAAAGACTAAGGCCTGTCGGCCTGCTGCAATTGTAACGCCGGTGCCGCTGGCCGTTTTAACAGTCAGGCTGAAACCGCCTGTTGTACCGTTAATTACTAAATAATAAGCATTTGAATCAGGAACCGTAATATTAGAATTGCCAGTCAAAGTGCCTGTAAATTTAAATCCGGCGTTTTTATTTTGTGCGGTAATGACGTAATTCGTAGAGGTAATCGTGTGATTGCCCGTGATGGAAATAGTTAAGATTTTCCCAATTGTTTGAGCAATCCCGCTAAGGGCTTCGTTTAATTTGGTGTCTCCCCACGTATTTACGTTGGAGCCCAAAGACTGGGTTCTAAACCCATATTCTGTTGTTGGACTATCTGCCATTTTAACTTACCACCGCTCCATCTGAGACACGCAGCCAGTTTGTGCCGTTGGAAACAGCCAGGGTTGACCCGCCCGTTTCATCCGAAACCTTAACTACACAGTTCGTAAACCTAAAAGCATCGGGCAAATCAGCTACCACGTAGGACGGAACTGCAACCGGTTGCGCAAGCTCTGATTGCACATACGCTTCAACGCGGCGGGCTAAATCGTGGCCCCAATCGGGGGCTTCTATATCCGCAGTCAACATTACCAGAATCGCCCGGTGTAAATGTTAACCTGACTTCTGGACGTTAACCCAGGGTCAACACGTAGTTTGGTTTTATCAAACTGGGCCGCTACGTCATTGCTGTTAATCTGCTCTATTGCGTTGTCAAACCCCAATGCCCACATGCCAACACGGTCATCCGTGCCCAGAAAGGGAGCTGCTACCAAAAGCGTCCCAAACAGGTATGCGTCTGGATTATTAGTTAAGATCCAGTTGGTCGTGTTCGAATCGCTAAGCGGAGCAAACTTTGCCCAATAGTCAAGAGATAAATCGTAAACCCCGTTAGGTATTGGCCGGAATTCAAAATTACTGCCTACAATCGAGTAAACAACAGGCCTGTAAGGCGTCACCCCGTTGTAAAGAGACGGCTCCAAAGACGCATTTTGTACATCGTGCCATACTGAATCGTAGTACACCTGCAAACTTCGGACCCCATTAAACCCAGTTGGCACCGCAAGAGTCGCAGTATTAGCAACCGTTTGTAGTGTTGTTGTTGCCTCCATATTGAAAGTCAGGAGACGCCTTTGCATGCTGGCTTCGCAAAGAGTAATGAAGTCTGGGATTTGATCGGTAAGATCGTCTCGATTTATCCAATCGGCGACCGAGGCTTGCAATTCACTATAATTGGATAAGGGCACGGCTCACCTCTGAAAAAGTAGGGGAGGGTTTTTGCGCCCTCCCCCGGTATTTTACATGCTTAGAACTCGAGCCGCTAATTGCGCGCGGAGAGTCTTTTTGCCTGCGAGAACGTCACAACGTGTGATCACCCGATCCAGTGTTGGATCGTAGTCTCTCAGGATACGCATGGAGATGCCGTCTTTAACCGAGCGGCCAACCATGTCCAAACCAGCAGGCTTGATCAGATCGGCAGTGGCAAAGGTGAATGCACCCGGATGGAAGAAGATCGACGATTTGTACACGTCGCTCGTCACACCCACTTTAACAAGGCTCATGCCTGTAACCGCTCCAGGAATAACGTTCTGGCGCGCACCCGATAGATACAGAGGCGGCGAGAAAGAAATTGCCTGAACTGATGTTGCAGTCACATCGGCTGTTACAACCATCTGTTGTAGCTCACCAGTGTCGGCTTTGGTTTCAGGATGGCAACGATTAAGGCCAGACAACGTAAACACGTCACCAGCAACAAAGGTGCCGCCGCCTACCGTGTTGTTTGTTGTTGCCAACGCTTCCGTCGGGGTTGTCGAAGAAACTGTGAGCGATGTCGTAATGACAATCGCGTTAGTTGCCGACGTTGTTCCCGAGGTATGCGTGGGAAGCAGAGTGTTTTCGTAGAATGTGAACCCACCAGTCTTGCCCATTTTACCTTGCTTGTACTGACGTGAAATCTCAGAAGCAGCCTGGAATAAGCCTTTGTTAGCATTGACTAAATCGGCGTTATCTTGTGGCCGTACAACTGCGCTCCAACGATCATCAAATGGGCACAGGGCATCAACGAGAAGCCTACGCGCGTCCATAACCTGACGCATTGTGAGCGACGTTCCGAGGTTATCAACTGTCTGATAAATCTCTTCAGTCATTTCAAGGGCATTGGACTCAAGAGCCGCTGCCAACACGCTCATTGACGGATCAATAAAGCGCTCTGTGAAATCTTGAACAGATAGAGCCATGTCGGCTGACGTAAACGCCATATCAACATGCTTCTGAATATCTACAGAAAGCGTGACTGAAAGTTCGGTTTGATCTTGCACCGACAGGGTTGGCCCTGTGCTAACCGTGTACTCATTCGGCAACCTAATACGCAGAGTGCTACCAATTTTAGCGCCTTCGCGTGCAAAGCTGTCGTCATAAGAACGTGTGATGTTTCCAATAAAGTTTGATTTCTGATGCAGAATCACCAACGACATGCGGGTGATCTGATCAATAGTAAGAAGCGTATTCGCCATGATGAATCTCCTGATTAATGGTCACAAACTCTCGTTAAGGCGCAAAATAGCTGCCTTCTGAAAGCTCTTTACCCGGGATTCATCTTGCGCGGCTGGTTTGGCCTACTTATATGGAGGCTCCGCCTGAAACGCCTTTCTCACCGATATGCGGCGTAATCATAGCCCCCACCTCAAATGGTTGTCAAATCTTTAAAGGTGGGGGAAAGGATGTGCCTGTTATCCCAATGACTTTAAAAAAGCTCTGTCAAAAGCTTCGGGATCGTTTTTCAGTAACCTTTGTGACGGACTATTACTTGGTTTGCCGGTGCCCACCACTTTACGAACTGGTGCAATTGGCTCTCCGCTTTCACCACGAGCCTTTGAGGCACGGCCCTTAGCCCGTTGTATAGCGGTATCCATCTTGTGGATATACGCCATAACTTTAACAAGCTTTGCGTCTTTTATCGGGTCAAGTTCCTCAGCAGAAAACCCAAACTTCTCACCAATGTGAGTCTTAACTTCTTTTTCCTTTGTTGGGCTCCAGTCAGCAACGACAACCTTAATCTCTGCTTCTTGCTTAGCCACCCACTTGGATTGCTCTTCTTTTTCCTTGGCTTGGAAAGCACCAATTTTGTTGTTAATTTGACCTTCCAACTCACGGCGCTTGTCCATTAACAAGCTGTGATCGGCCCTCGCGTCATCATATCTGTCACGATCTTCCTCGCGTAGTTGACGCCATTGTTGCTGAGTGATGGCCTTGTATTGTTCAATCTGGCTATCCAAAGCTCGAGCATCTGCCAGCTCTCCTTGGACCACACCCCATAACGCGGCTCGTTCTTCAATCTCTTTTTCTTTGGCCTGTAGGGCACGCACTTCCTCACTGTGTTGGTGAGTCTTGCGCCTGTAATCAGACTCGCGAAGTAAATGATCCTTAAAGCCCTTGGAAACTCTTACTTTTTTTCCGTCAAGATCAACTTCATCAAGCTCTTCTTCATCATCAGCTTCAGGAGCGTCCTCTTCGTTAGCAGCAAGCAAAAGCTCTGCATCTGTATCAAGCGATGCGTCCTCGGGGGCCTCAGTAGTCGGTTCTGCATCCGCAGCTAATGGTTCACCGTCTTCACTCATTTTATACAATCTCCGTTGGTAATTCAGGCATTGGGCCTGGTTGTTTTAATAAATCCAACTCAATCTCAAGGCGTGCCTTTTCTCTAGCAAGCTCGGCATCAAGCACAGCTTTCTCTCTTTCAATTTGCATAGTCGCCTCTGCTTTTTGGCGATCCACTTGAATATCAGCAATAGCCTGGGTTTGCTCAATCTCTCTTTTATTCTGGGCTTTCTGTTGCTCTAACTGAAAGTCTTGCTCGGCTTTCTGTCTGGATAGCTCCATATCAGCCATAGCCTTGGCTTGTGCCATCATTACTTCTGGTGGCAGCCCTTGCTCTTGATCCGGCTGCGGCGGTGGTGTGCCGTCAAATATTGCGCGTGCATCTGGTGGCATCAAGGTTGCGAGCATTTCGGTAACCTTTTGCCCATCTGGCAAGTCTGTCATTTTAACAAGTTGCGGTAGTAAGATCGGCCCCAGCTCCGGGGCGGCGCGGACGGCAGTCGTTAGAATCTCAGCCGCTTCTTCGCGTTTAGTTGTGTATGACGGGCCAGCCTCAACCACCACGTCGTACTTACCGACCGTTAGATCGTACTTGATTATTGAGCCTTGCGGAGCCTCTTCAGTCGGGGGCATTTGTATATCTTGGTTAACAGGTATTAAGTCTTGTTTTCCGTCCACTCCAAGAATCCGCATAACGCGGGCGCTTGAATAAACTTTGGGAATAAGATCGACCACGATACGACCTGCGCAACGAACCGCTCGTTTCAGGTTGTCATGAAAGTGAGCAACGCCCGTGTCTGCCTCAATGCGGCGTTGTTTTAACGCAATGCCTGATTCTTCCCTTACATTCGGAACACCAACCGAGGCATTATTCATGCCAATAATCTCACGCATGTCGTCAGCGGCCATGTTGGCTTCTGTCAGCACGCCAGCGGGGACGCCTGCGAACTGTGTACGAACCGGGGGCTTGCCGTTTGCGTGCTCAAGATATGCATGGCTTTCCTGGTTGGCGGAGGCCCACTTCTCAGCCTTACGGGGATCTGAGGTTACAAAGCCCTCGGGGCCAACCCAAGGTGTCTTTGGAGCCAAAGCAATTAGCTCTGCACCAGCAGAACGCCAATAGTTAAAGTTACGCTGTGAGTCTTTTCCGTGGTGAATAAGTGAGTAAAAGAGCCGCTTACCCTCAATGTTAACTTCTTCGCCATACACGGGAACGATAGGTATGTAAGTCCCAGCCCAAACCTTCTTGTCCAGTTCTTCAGCCCCAGACATAACCCTATGCACAACCCGGTAGGAGCGGGTTTCACGCGAGGCCTCGGGTACAATCCCGGCCAACTCTAAAGGGACCCGTATATCTTCCCGTGACAGAAGGTCATCGTCTAAAATTTGTCCATCCGTCATGCGGTAGATTGTCTTGGTGATTTCCTCGCGGGTAAAGTATTCCGCCACTCTTACGGTGTTTTCAGAGAACCAACTCTCTTGCAATGTATCACCACCCTCGAAAGGCACAGCCTGAGCGCCTGGGTAAGAGTCTTCAAATTCTGTCTTGGAGAGCTCATCAGTGATAAACGCATAACGCCAGTCAGAGCTATCGGCTGCCTGCGTTAGTGGGTCAAACACAACTGCCAGCGGGTTAATGATAGGCTTGAAATTAATGTCCAGATCGAACGCATCGTTTTCCGCGTAGTCAATATCAATCCGAAAAAAGCCCCATCCGAAGCCAACCGCGGACGCCATAGCGTTGTCATAAGACACGTCCGAATCACTAGTACTCTCGATGTGGCGTATGATGCCGTCGTATATCTCGGCAACCTGGATGTCAGCCATGCTATCCACAGGGCGGCACTTGATCTGGGGTTGGTTTTGGCGTGAGTCATTCACCACCTGCCTGATGAACTTAGGCTGATGGTTAATCGTCAAACACGGACGGCCTTCACGGCTTCTTGTCGCCTGAATCCCTGCGGGCCATTGCTCGCCATTGGCGAAGCGTATGTCGTCACGACCGTTCTCGCGGGTTACCGACCAGTAACTCTCCGCGTCTTCATACCGCCGTAGCGGTTCTGCTATATTCTCATCCATTTTGAATAACCACCCTTAAGCCTTGGTCCGATCCTATTTCCGATGCCTCAAACTCTCCAGCATCTAGTTTCTCAACTGGTGCGCCACGCTCAACCAATAGATGTTTAATGCTATCCCAATCCGCATCACAGGCATATAAATCTTCTACAGACAGCTCGTACACTGTGAAGTTGTCATCCTGCGGCGAATGACCGTTTAAAGCCTCTGGCTCGTAGCGTATGTGTTGGTTTAGACCAGAGGTGTTAAGAAGACTTTTTTTCATCAAGAAACCGCCTCAGAAAATGCCGGCAACTCATACTTATCAGCGTCAGGCAAGTCCCCGCTTAACTTCACCGGAGTATCGCCGCCGCCTGCGGATAATGGGTGAACATGCCCTAATCCACTTGCATAATCAAAATATTTGTGCTCGCCGTATCTCGCCGACATTGCGTCTGGGTCTGCATGGCGAATGTTTTCGCTTGGGTTTTTCCAGGCCATCCAAGGAATCGGCCCGTCTCCGTGAACCGTGACGGTCACGTTGCGGGGCTTCCCATTAATAATCATGTAGTCCAAGCGATCACAAAAGTCATTAAACTCCATAGCCTGTTTGGCCATGTGGTGATTAGCTTCAAAACGTAGCTGACTATCGTCTTCAGCAACAATCGTTGGGTTGCTGTATTCGGTTGTAATAAAGGGCTTTTTATAAGCGTATAGATCCTTAGTTCCAGGGGCGTAGGCGCTATCAAATCCGTATA
>TARA_R110000851_G_scaffold3857_1_pt1 | contig 28900 bp, 14 predicted proteins | sample TARA_R110000851 | Tara Oceans TARA_R110000851 (sample SAMEA4397627) | marine metagenome | biome: Polar Biome; feature: [DCM] deep chlorophyll maximum layer (ENVO:01000326); material: water (ENVO:00002006), including particulate matter (ENVO:01000060) such as... | depth 17 m
TAAACCATTTAGATATCACGGAGCGTTCGCTAGTAATGGTACTACGGGGTGGGTTCTCGAAGCGGCTAACGCTTTGGGAGACGCGGTTTGGGCACCAGGCCCAGGTCTACCAGACACACCAAGTGGGTGTACTATTACAGGGGCAACAACATTAGGGTGTATTACTACATTCCATACTGATTGTAGTGGATTTACTGTTACAGCTGACACATGTGACGGTTCGTACAGTCCATATAGACCAGCTGGTGGAACTAACAGTATAACAACAACACTTGAAACATTTGGGTCTCCAAATGAAAACTTTGTTGATGTTCTTTCAGATTATTCTACTATATCAGCGGGTTGGAGGAATAAGATAATTAGTGGTTCCTCATGGTCCAACATTTTAGGTGGTGATAACAATATAATAAGTGGAGCTAGTTACACAGCTATTATAAATGGTTCAGGAAATACTATAAATCATTCACACTCAGTTATTATGGGTGGTGACGGTATAAATACTGATAGAATTAGTACTGTATTCATGAATGGTTTAGACGTTAATACTAATTCCACTACTTCTATTAGTGGACTTACACAACAATCATTTAAATATCACGGTACATTAGCCAACCAAGGGATTGGTAGGGTATTAACAGACATTGATGGTTTAGGTAACGCTGTTTGGCAAGACCTAGGTTTTCCAAATTTCGGTAGTGGATGTACATTAACAGGTATTACCCAATCCGCTGGAGTTATAACATACCATTTAGCTGGTTCAGGATGTACGTCATTTACGGCATCTACTGGAAGTTTAAATGAAAGTCCTTATAGGTGGAATATAAACGGTGCTAATAATGCCATAGAACCGATACTTCCAGGTAATAATTTTGCAGACGCAGTATCCTCTAATATTCAAGGTGGTGATAATAACTTAATACAATCCGGTTCAATAAATGCTAGTATATTAGGTGGTCAATCAAATAAGTTAATAAACGACTCAGCATGGTCTAGCATAGGTGGTGGAATATCTAACACCATTGATGAGTCACGAGTATCTTCTATTCTTGGTGGTCATCAGAACGATATTCTAATACCAGGTATTGTAAATGGATATGGTTTAATAACTGCTGGTTATCAGAATAGGGTAGGTGGAAATGGTTCTTATGGTGCTATAATTAATGGTAGTAATAATATTGTTACCGGATATTGTGGTACTGTAATTAACGGTATAGATAATGTGGTGAACCATACTTTCTCAGCTATAATTGGTGCAAGCACAAAAACAACCGATAGAACATTTACAACTTTCACTGAAGGTTTAGATGTGGATAGTAATAGAGCTAACGGTTCAGCAGATGGACAAGCATTTAGATATCATGGTACATGGGCTGGTCCAGGAATTAACAGAGTATTGACAGATGTTGATGGTTTGGGTAACGCGGTTTGGGGACGTGGGTTTGTAACTAATGACCCAGACTGTCCGATAGTTTCCGCTTTTACAACTAATTCCGGATGTACACTTAATTTAGTTGATTGTAGTGGAAATACAATAACAGCTGACACTTGTAACACATTTGGGTCGATAAGTCCTTACGAGATTGGTCTTGGACTAGACGCAATACAACCAATACTTCCAGTAGGAGTATTAAAAAACCATGCAAGAGGAACTTGGACAAATATAGGTGGGGGTGTAGGTAATAGTATTACCATTCCTGTACAAACATCAAACATAGCTGGTGGTGCATATAATGAGATAGTGGATAAAACAGTCGCAGCTTTAATAGGTGGTGGTCAATCTAACTACATTCACGATTCCAGTTATTCTTCAATTGTTGGTGGTGTACAGAATATTGTACAACAAAAATCTACTTATTCAGCTATTTTAGGTGGGTTTGAGAATGTACTGAGTGGTTCGTCAGAGTCGTTAATTGGTGGAGGACGTAGGAATGATATCGTTAAAAGTAATACTTCATTAATTGGTGGAGGACAATCAAATTTGATTGCACCAGCATCAACTGAGGAAAATGGTTATAATATAATAGTTGGTGGGTACGATAACACTGTAACGTCAACTCAAGGGTATTCCACTATTGTTGGTGGTCATCATAACGCAATATCCGGATACCACACTTCCTTCATTGGAGGTGGTAAATATAATCAGGTGTTCCAAAGTGCATCTTCTGCAATTGTTGGTGGGGTTAGTAACTTCGTTAAGTCAATGCAATCTTATAATTTCGTTGGTGGTGGTAGCTATAATGTAATTGGTGATGTCAACATTGCTCCACAAATGAAACATAATGTAATTGTTGGTGGTGAAAGTAATTTAATAACTGACATACCTTATCAAGCACAACAATCAGAAGATAACTTTATTGGTGGTGGTAGTAACAACGATATAACGGGAAGTTCACTTTCAATAATAGTTGGTGGTTTCCAAAATAAAGTATACGGTTCTACTACAGGTGGACAAGGTGGTGTTGGTACACATTCTATTATAGGGGGTGGCCAGTATAACATTATACGTAATTCTGAGGCGTCAATGATTGGTTCAGGATATGGTAATAAAATCACACTTGAAGAACATGCGTTTATTGGAGGTGGTTCTAATAATACCGTAGAAGGGCCATCAACTTGGAAGGCTTTCATTGGAGCTGGTGCAGGTAATAAAATAGAAACAAATCAAAAATATTCATCCATTGTTGGTGGTATGAATAATCGTATCACACAACTTATTTTTAGTGGTGGAAGTAATGGATGGAATTCAATTTTAGGTGGTGACTCGAATACAATTTCAGGTACTTCCCACTCATCAATTGTAAACGGAAAAAATAATCTTATTGTTGATGGTTTGGGTAATATGGATAGTATTGCTATTATTGGTGGTTCTAATATTATTGCTGATAGAGATAACACTACCTTCATGGAAGGTTTAGATGTTGATACGAATTTAAATACGTTTAGTAGACCATTTAGATATCATGGTACATTTGCTTCTGAAGGTACTCCGGGGCATGTTCTAACATCGTTTAATGGTTTGGGTGACGCTTATTGGGCAGCATTACCAACAGGTCCAGTTACACCTTATTCAGGGTGTCCAATAGTATCAGCATATACAACTAATACAGGTTGTACACTTAATTTAGTGGATTGTAGTGGTAGAACATTTTCAGTTGACACATGTAATACATTCGGAGCTCTTAGTCCTTATGAATATAGAGCAAATCAGTCAATATCTACTGTTTTACCCAATACAACTGTACCAGCAGTTAACTTTATCGCTAATAATCAAACATACTCAAACATTCAGGGTGGTACGTACAATAGTGTTAACACATACGGTAATGGACATAACGCTATTGGTGGTGGTTGGAGTAATGCTATTGGTGGGGATAATACTGTAACAGCAAAAACTGGTAATATATCCTATTCTACTATTGCTGGTGGATACGATAATAGGATTCTAGGGAATGATACCTGGGGTGACTTTATAGGTGCTGGTAATACAAATCACATAATGAACGGACTCCAATCTTCAATTGTTGGAGGTCATAGCAACAGAATTGCAAAAGCACTTAGGTCCGCCATTCTTGGAGGAAATGATAATACAATAACCGGTGGTTCACGTACAGCTATAATAAATGGACAAAATAATCTAGTTACACACCAAAGTTCTGTTATTATTGGGGGTGATAGTCTAGTATCAAACGATACTTACACTACATTCATGAACGGACTTAATATTGATTCAGGGTCAATGGGTGGTAACAAATATTTCAGATATCATAGTGGGTTATCTGCTAGTGGTAATATTGGTGACGTTTTAACGACCGTTGACACTTTAGGTAACGCTATATGGATGACACCATGTTGTTTAAGTGGTGGTACGGGACCTAGTAGTGGTTCCACATTCGATAAGTATTGTAGTACAGACGATTACATAGTGAATGTACCAATTGCACATACACATGGCGTAGGAGGAGCTAAAGGTGCCTGTGGAGTAATTATTAATATATGGGATGAAGAAGGATATAGGGTAGATGGTGAGATAAGAGAAATTAATGCATTTCAGGTGGAGGTAACATTAAGCGAAACTCAAAATAATGTTAAGGTTGTAATAATATAGGGTAAAATAATAGTAAATAATAGTATATAAATTATGGGAATAAATAAGATTTTTAATTCGTTAAATGTAGTATCTGAAGGCAATTCATACAACTCAATCGGTCTTTTAGTTAGCAAGAGTGGTACTACCGCTAATCCAGGTATAACGAGTTTTATAGTTAGAGATGACAGTACTACCGGGGTAAACACACGATTCCCAACAGAAACATTAACAGTAAGTGGAACATGTAGAATTACCGACCTCCCAACCGGAGGTAGATACATGGTTACGTCTGACGCTGCAGGTAAACTTTATAGAAATACACTCCCAGGATTTCCACCTTTTGGAGATAGTGGGTGTTCATTAACTGGTATTACAGTATTAGGTCCAGTTATAACATTCTATTTAGCTGGTTCTGGATGTACGGCTACTACATTTACAGCATCTACAAGTCAATCAAATATAACACCATACGAGTTCGGCTTAGGTGTTAATGCAATACAACCAATACTTCCAGGCACCAATCTTTCAAACGCACAACTATCTAACATTCAAGGAGGGACCAATAACTTAATAGAAGCTGGGTCGGGATGGTCTAATATCCTAGGTGGTATAAGTAACAGACTGATAAACACCTCTAGATACTCTAGTGTTGGTGGTGGTATAGATAATCGTATTGACGAGTCTCAGGTATCCTCAATTCTTGGTGGGCACCATAACAGAATTAATATAACAGGTTTTACAAACGGATATGGTTTAATTACAGCTGGTTTCGAGAATACGGTACTGAGAAGATATGGTTCTGTAATTAATGGTGCACTTAATACTGTGATTCATGATTTTTCAGCTATAATTGGTGCTCAGAATACAACAACCGATAGAACATACACAACCTTCATGGAAGGTTTAGATGTAAATAGTAATAGGGGTAATGGTTCACCTGATGGACAAGCATTTAGATATTATGGTGGATTTGCTAATCCGGGGATTGGTAGATTCTTGTCGGATGTTGATGGTTTGGGTAACGCTGTTTGGAAAGACATAGGTTTTCCAGATTTTGGTGGAACGGGGTGTACATTAACGGGAATTACTGTGGTAGGTCAAGTCATAACATTCCACGTAGCAGGACCAGATTGTAGTGGAAATACATTTACAGCGTCCACAGTAGGTGCAAATCTTAGTCCTTATGAATGGAGAGCCAATGACTCAATATCCACAGTCGTGCCTGCTGGTGGTTCAGCACTAGATAACTTTATTTCATCTGGTCAATTTTATTCTAATACACAAGGAGGACACTCCAATAAAATCAACACGGCTGGTAATAGTAATTTTGGAGGACAAAACGCTATAGGAGGTGGTAGATTAAATGTGATAGGTGGGACAAATGTAAAAGTACTAGACGGTAATGTAGCCTGGTCTAACATTGGTGGGGGTTTTAGTAACCGTATTACAGGTTACGACCAATACTACATGAATATAAGTGGTGGTAGAAAAAATCAAATATTAAACAGTGGTTATGGTCATATAGGTGGTGGTAATGAAAATATAATAACAGCATCAACACGAAGTTTTATAGGTGGTGGGGAATCTAACCACATTAGACCCAATAGTGACTATGGTGTGATAGGTGGTGGTGTAGTAAATTACATAATTAATAACGATAATAGTTTTATCGGTGGTGGTTCATATAATACGATATATTACCCAAATAGTGTAATAGGTGGTGGTGGAAAGAACGCTATCGGTAATTCAACTGTGGGGTCAACAAAGTACGCTGGAATATTTGCTGGTTCAGGAAACACAATAGGTAGGACTGCAGAATACTCTGGAATAGTTAATGGTTCTGGTAACATAATGGACGATAAATATTCTGCAATTATAGGTGCACAAGATTTAACAACTAATAGACCACACACAACCTTCACTGAAGGTTTGGATATTGATAGTAATAGAGGGGGTCTTACAAATGCAACAACTCTTAAATACCATGGTTCGTGGGCTCAACCAGGACTTAATTACGTGTTAACAGACATTGATGGTTCAGGTAACGCTCAATGGCAACCATTAGGTATCCCGTCAGTAAGTGGTGATTGTTACGTAGTATCCGCTACAACAAATTCAGCAACTTGTGTTACTACATTTTACTTAAGTGGTGTAGGTTGTGGTACTGTTACAGCTTCGACATGTGATGGCTCGTACAGTCCTTATAGGCCTACAGGTAATCAGAGTATTGTACCTACGATACCAGGAGCACTTGCTGTTGGTGAAAATATAATAGATGCGACTTCTGCTAATTCTAATGTTGGTGGAGGTGTATTTAACCGGATTCAAACCACGTCAACCAACGCTGTAATAGCTGGTGGTAGGCTTAATAGAATAATAAACGCATCCCAATGGTCTAATATAGGTGGTGGTGTAGCAAATATGATTGACGATTCACGAGTGTCCTCTATTCTAGGTGGTCATCAGAATGATATTAACATAGCTGGTTTTGGTAATGGATATGGTTTAATTACCGCTGGTTTCGAAAATCTGGTTAGTGAAGCGTATGGCTCCATAATCAATGGTAGAGATAATATTGTGCAAGACCAGTATTCAGCTATAATTGGTGCAAGAGCTAAAACAACAGATAGAACATTTACAACTTTTACAGAAGGTTTAGATGTAGATAGTGCTAGAGCTAACGGTTCACCAGATGGGCAAGCTTTTAGATATCATGGTGGATTCGCTAATCCGGGACTTGATAGAGTATTAACAGATGTTGATGGTTTGGGTAACGCTGTTTGGAAAGACATAGGTTTTCCAGATTTTGGTGGGACTGGTTGTACAATAACCGGAATTACTTTAATAGGTAATGTTATAACATTTGGTCTACAAGGACCAGATTGTAGTGGAAGTACATTTACGGCAAGTACAACAACTGGAACCATTAGTCCATACGAATATTCTAACGCTACAGACGGTATAGTACCAATAAGACCTTTTGGTGCTTTAGAAAACATAAATCCTCAAGGAACATACAATAGAATAGGTGGGGGTGATACAAATCACATATACTTTACCGACCTAACAACACCAAATGTACCACCTCTTACATTTATGGTGAAAAATAACACAATTAGTAATGGTAGTAGTAATGTTATAAGTGGTGCTTCTACATACACTACTATTGGTAATGGAGTAGAAAATACTGCCACTGCTAATCTTAGTACAATAGGTAATGGTAGTAGTAATCGTATAGGTAACTGGAGTCCAGGACTTAGTTTGTACTTGTTTGGTAATATGGACACTATATTAAACGGTAAAGAGAATTGGGTTCAAGGTACTATGAGTACTTTTGCAAAACATAGGACCATAGTAAATGGATATCGTAATTTTATAAATAGTGGTTCTACATACGCCTCTATAGTAAACGGATTAGATAATAAAACAGTTTGGGGTGATTTTTCATCCATAGTTGGTGGTAGGGCTAACGAAATACAACAAGCAAGTTATGGAGCTATTATTAATGGTTCAGGTAACACTATAACAAGAAACACAATTGGTTCGGCAATAATTGGAGCTATCGGTAGAAGTGCTAGTGACTCAGAAACAACGTATACAAGAGGGTTAGATACCAACACTGATGGTTACGATGGGTCAAACAGACCATTTAAATATCATGGTACATTTGCTAATAACGGTACTGCGGGACATGTTCTAACATCTGTTAATGCTGCTGGAGACGCTCATTGGGCACCAGGAGGAACAATATGGACAGACGGATGCCCAATACTTTCAGCGACATCAAATAACTGTACACTAACATTAATTAATTGTACAGGTGGAACAATAACAGCTGACACGTGTAACACATTTGGGTCTATAAGCCCTTATGAGTATAGAGGTGGATTAGACTCAATCTCAACAATATTACCTGACGAAACCGCTGTAAATACGAACTTTATATTTGCAGGTTTACCATATTCCAACATACAAGGAGGAGAATCAAATAGTTTAAACTCATCTGGGCAATTTAACGCAATACTTGGTGGTGACACTAACTATATTGGTGCCGGTGGTGGAGCTACCATTCCAGGAGCACCTGTACCACCACCACAAGGTAACATTTATTGGTCTAATATTGGTGGTGGTTCTGATAATCAGATTAGGGGTTATGACGTACTTGGTGATGTAATTGCTGGTGGTAGATATAATGTAGTGACAGCTACCACATATGGTGTAATCTCAGGTGGATTTGGGAATAGACTTGTTAATGGTAATAAAAACAATATAGGTGGTGGTGGACAAAATACAATTTTTGGTGATGGAGGTAGCACGATAGGTGGTGGAATTAATAATAGTATTAACAATTCCGATAACGCATCTATAGTTGGTGGACAAGATAATTCTTTAATTGCATCACATACTTTTATAGGTGGTGGTGAAGATAATAGTATATTAAATAATAGTACTTATTCCAGTATTCTTGGTGGTTTTCAAAATACGATTAATCCTGTTACAGGTAATGCTAATTATAGTGCTATTGTCAATGGCTCTGATAATACCATCCAACATATATATTCCGCAATTATAGGTGGGGCAAATTTAACAACTAATAGACAATATACAACCTTCATGGAAGGTTTGGATGTAAACACTAATAGAGGTGGGGTTGGAAACGCACAAGCTTTTAAATATCACGGTACATTCGCTAATAATGGTAACCCTGGTGATGTGTTAACATCTGTGGATGTTTTCGGTAACGCTCAATGGCAACCATTAGGTATCCCGTCAGTAAGTGGTGATTGTTATGTGGTGTCTGCTACAACAAATTCAGCAACTTGTGTTACCACATTTTACTTAAGTGGGGTAGGTTGTGGTACTGTTACAGCTTCGACATGTGATGGTTCATACAGCCCATATAGACCTACAGGTAATCAGAGTATTGTACCTACTATACCAGGAACACTTGCTGTTGGTGAAAATATAATAGATGCGACTTCTGCTAATTCTAACATTGGTGGTGGTGTATTCAACCGGATTCAAACCATGTCAACCAACGCTGTAATAGCTGGTGGTAGAGCTAATAGAGTATTTAATACATCCCAATGGTCTAATATAGGTGGGGGTGTATCAAATGTGATTGACGATTCACGAGTATCATCAATTCTTGGTGGACATCAGAACGATATTAACATAGCTGGTCTTAGTAATGGATATGGTTTAATTACCGCTGGTTTCCAAAATCTGGTGACAGAAGCGTATGGTTCCATAATCAATGGTAGAGATAATGTTGTACAAGACCAGTATTCAGCTATAATTGGTGCAAGAGCTAAAACAACAGATAGAACATATACAACTTTTACAGAAGGTTTAGATGTTGATAGTAATAGAGCTGACGGTTCACCAGATGGACAAGCATTTAAATATCATGGGACATTTGCTAATAATGGTACCGCTGGTGATATTTTAACATCTGTAGATGCTTTAGGTAACGCTGTTTGGGGACGTGGATTTGTAAATAATAATCCAGACTGTCCTTTTGTTTCAGCTTTTACTACTAATTCAGGGTGTACACTTAACTTAATTGACTGTAGTGGTAATACATTTACAGCGACCACTTGTGATAGGTTTGGAGCAACAAGTCCTTACGAGATTGGTTCTGGACTAGACTCAATACAACCGATACTCCCAACAGGTGCGTTTAAAAACCATGCAGATGCTTCATGGTCAAATATAGGGGGAGGTAGGACTAACTACATACATAATACTTCTAATCAATCAACAATTGGTGGTGGTGACACGAATAGCATAAACAGTCTAAGTACTGTATCATTTATAGGGAATGGTTGGGGTAATACCATCAATTCTTCTAGTGTGTCGTCTATAGTTGGGGGGTACAATAATTTAATAGGACCTAAATCTAACTATACATCTATAGTTGGTGGTAGTGATAATGAGGCATCTAACACAGCATATTCTATAATTGGTGCAGGTAAAACTAATCTGATTACTGGTGGTACTAAGTCTATGATTGGTTCTGGAGAAGATAATAAAATTTTTGGTAGTCAATTCTCTAATATATCCGCGGGTAAATCTAATAAAATATTGGGGAATGGATGGTATGACCATATTGGAGCAGGAACCAACAATGTCATACAAGGATACTCAAACTATTCAGCAATAGCAGCTGGGAGTTCAAATACAATCAAAGGAAATTCAACCCACTCTTTTGTCGGAGCCGGAGTTAGTAATGTTATCAGTGGAATATCAAGTAGTGCTATTGTTACCGGAGTTGGAAATAAAATATCTCAAGAAGATGATTTTTCATCCTCTGCTATATTAACAGGTCAAGATAATACCATTAATGGTTCTAATCTTTCTGCCATTATTAATGGTATGGATAATTTTATTCCACCAAATATGCACAGTTCTGCTGTTATTGGGGCTGATGATAGAGTTGTGGATAGACAATATACAACCTTCATGGAAGGTTTGGATGTTGACACTAAGAGAGGTGGAGCTGGAAACGCACAAGCATTTAAATATCATGGGACATTCGCTGACCCAGGAATTAACAGAGTATTAACAGATTTTGATGGTGCTGGTAACGCTAAGTGGATGGATAGTGGAATAGTTAGACAGGACCCAGATTGTCCGATAGTCTCAGCTTATACAACAAATTCAGGTTGTACACTTAACTTAATTGACTGTAGTGGTAACACATTTACAGCTAACACTTGTACAACATTTGGTTCATACAGTCCTTATCAAATTGGTTCAACAGGTGCTTTTCAGTCAATAGAACCTGTGTTATCGCCTGGTTCGGCTAACGCTTTTGCGTCAAGTGTTGGTGGTGGTGGAGGTAATATAATTCAGGGTCCTGGTGGTTGGATGGCAAGAATTGGTGGTGGTGGTACTAATAGTATTTTCGGGGATTCCGCCTATAGTTACATTGGTGCAGGTCATGCAAATACTATAGAAAACTCCGCTAACTCTGTAATTGCAGGTGGTGATTCAAGCAGCGTAAGAGATTCCGGGTCATCCTTCATTGGTGGTGGTGCTCTTAATAGGATAGGTCAAGTTGGTGTTAGTGGTAATCAGAACAACTTTATTGGTGGTGGTGTTGGTAATAAGATGCAGGATGAAACTACAGTTTCTAGTATTGTAGGAGGATATATTAACACAATAAATAACGATAGTGATTATAACTTTATTGGTGGTGGTTATCATAATAGGTTAGGTGAAGAGAGTGGTCCATTATGGACCCGGTATTCTTCAATACTTGGAGGGAAAAATAATGAAATCGCTGGAGATGCTAATGCAGATTACGCAGCGATTGTAAATGGTTCAGGAAATACTGTGTCGAGAAGTTATTCCGCAGTCATTGGTGGTAGGGGATTAACAGCTAATAGAAGCCATACCACATTTATGCAGGGATTAGATGTAGATACAGACCACGATGGAGTAACTAGGAGTTTTAAATACCATGGGACATTCGCTAACCCAGGAGCAGGTAAAGTATTAACATCTGTTAATGCTGCTGGAGACGCTGTATGGGCAAACTTAAACCTACCGACTAATCCAGATGTGGATTGTTACGTAGTTTCAGCTTCAACAGCGACAGGTTCTTGTGTGACAACATTTTACTTAGGATGTAGTGGTTTAACTGTTACCGCTAACACATGTGATGGTTCATACAGTCCATATAGACCTACGGGTGATAATAGTATCGTACCCACAGTACCACAAATCAATATAGTTGGTGAGAATGTAATAGACAATTTGTCTTCTAATTCTAATGTTGGTGGTGGTGTGAGTAATCGCATTATGGATTCAGATAGTGCTGTAGTAGCTGGAGGTAGATTTAATAGAATATTAGAAAGTTCCGAATGGTCTAATATAGGTGGGGGTGTGAGTAATATTATAAGAGACTCAAGAGTATCTTCTATTGTAGGTGGTCATCAGAATGAGATTAATATAGCTGGTGGTTCAAGTGGATATGGTTTAATTACTGCTGGTTATCAGAACACAATAGAAAACCGATACGGTTCTATAATTAATGGTTCACAGAATTTGGTACAAGACGATTTCTCAGCTATAATTGGTGCTCAGAATATAACAACCGATAGAACATATACAACCTTCATGGAAGGTTTAGACGTTAATAGTAATAGAGCTAACGGTTCAGCAGATGGACAAGCATTTAGATATCATGGTGGATTCGCTGACCCAGGAATTAACAAAGTATTGATGGATTCTGATGGTGCTGGTAACGCTAAGTGGAGAGATTCTGGAATTTCATATATTGGTGATGAGGTTGTTGTTTCAGCTAGAACGGTTGGATGTGTGTTAACATTAACAACTAATAGTGGTACCACTATAACGGCTAATACATGTACAACTTATTCAGGTCCATATAAGGAAGGACAAGGAAATAACAATATAATACCTACCATACCATCAGGTGGACTAGCAAATTATACAACAACATCTAATACTTGGTGTACCATACAAGGGGGAGCACTTAACTACATATCAGGTTCTACGTTTATGTCAAGTATCTTGGGTGGAATAATTAATGGAATTAACGACTCAATGTATTCTGCTATTATTAGTGGTGCAGATAACAAAATCGTAGGTGCTACAGGAAGTGTAATTGTTAATGGTAATAATAATATTATTAAATCGGTTGAGTCAGTGATTATGGGTACATCCGGTGTAGAAGCGTTTACAGATAAAACAACTTACACTGAAAATCAACAAATTCATGGTAAAGCCAGGATATCAACCCAAGAGTATAATAAAACAAATTCATTAGACACTAATTTAGCTAAAATGACACTAGATGTTGTCCACGAAAACTCAACTATTAGTAGTTTGGGTAATGACGAAGGTGGTGGTGAAATTGTTAGATTTGGTTCAACCTCCAGCTCTTACGGTGTTGGTAAATTAGTACAATTACGGAACAACCAGTGGGTAGCAGCTAATGCTGGTGATACAACTTTTCAAGGTAACCTATTAGGTATCGCCTTAGGAAGTAGGCCAGATGAATCTGGTGTATTAATACGTGGATTCTTTAGAGCAAATATAGCTTATGATGGTAATTCTTGGATAGCTGGTGAACCATTATACGTTCACAATGGTTCGGGTCAGGTATCTAATGTTGTTCCGTCAGCACCAAGTGAGTATGTTAGAAATATAGGGTATTGTGCACTTTCAGGAGACGGATACTACGTATATTTTAATCCAGAATCTACATATATAGTAGTACAATAATGGGTGATATATTAAACATAAATAGTGTTGTTATGTGTGCCAGTATACTAGATATGGACACTGTATCACAAAACCACATACTTAATGTTAATTCAGTTCCTGTAAATTGTGGTGGAAACAGTTGGGACTGTAGCTCAATTACCATATACGATTCTTGTAGTGGTAATACAGAAGCTTCTTGTATTGGTTGTGGAGGTACCCCACATTACGAACAACCTATGAGTAACTATTTCTCTGATTGGGGAGCAAACCAAGGGTTGGTAACTAGTGATTACTATTACCTTGACTATACAGCAGCAACCAACACATTATCCTGTCTAATAAAAGGTGACCCGAAAAGGATATTACTTGGTTGGCAACTAGTTAATAATGGTGACGCATTATACGCGTCAACTGCAGGTCTTGGTATAACCCATAATGTATGGTCATCATTTATATCAGCGATGAACGCAACCGGAATTATATCACAACCAACAAGTCTTACTTCCACACAATTAAATACAGTGTTAAGTTCATTATCACCACCATCAAGTTATATACCATATTTTGGTGCTTGTAAGTGTATATACGATTGTAATTGTATATCTATATCTGGTAGTAGTGGGGCGTATAGTAGTATGACAGAATGTCTTGGAGACACTACAACGTGTTGTGGTGAATGTGATGTTAAGTCGGTTGTAGAGTTAGCACATGATAAAGATTTATGTGAAACTGCTTGTAATAACACATGTTCGTATTATTTTACTGACGCTGTATCACCAATCCCATGTCCTATGTCACTTGGTGACCATATATATATTGACACGTCATGTACCCCCGCTGGAAAAGGATTCTACTCACCAAACAACTGTGATGCAAATTGTGGGTATTGTTATGAAGTTGGTTCAGCAGGTGAAATCATCGCTATAACACTATGTGGTGAAGACTTATGTAGTGTAGTAGAGTTGTATCTTGATAGTGATGGTCTACCATGTCCAGATGGTATTGCCAAGTGTGATGACGTGGATTGTAATGTTTGTAAGTTCAACAATAAATTTAATTTATTTACTGACGCACAATTTTACATGCTGACGACCATTCCTATTTTAATGGTGGGTGACCATCTTTATCCTGAAGACACATGTATTTGTGAATCCAACTCATTAGCGAATCTTACTATGGGTAGGTACTTGTGGAAAGATGTGACTCAAGGTAAAGAGTTTTGTATTACACTTGGTCATAACTGTCTAATAACAAGTAAAGTATTGTGTGAAGGAGTACTACCTAGTTCACCACCACCAGTTGATGAGGAAACTGAGGACGAAACGGAGGATAGAGCACAAGAATCTGAAGATGAAGGAGAAAATGGACCATATAAACCAAAAAAAGAATGGATTAGTGATAAAGAAGGCAAAAGAAGGTATTATGATGAAGGTGGGTATAGATTCTACGATGAGAACGGTGACGGTATTGTAGATTACTCAGTAAATATTGGTGAAAAGCCACTTAAATAAAAAAAAGGTGGTCATTTGACCACCCTAATTTTTATCTAGATTTCATAACCATAGTATCTTCCTTTTTGTCGTAACTCAGAGTGTATCTCTTACCCTTAACCACAATACCTTTAAGAATTTCCTCAGATATAAAGTCTTCTAACTTATCCTGAATAGCTCTTTTAATTGGTCTAGCCCCATATTTTTCATCGAACCCATTTTCAGTTATGTGTTTAATAACACTCTTATTGAATTTGAAGTTATACCCCACCTCCGATAATCTCTCAGATAATTTTTCTACTTCTATTTCTGTAATTTTTTCTACTTGTTTTTCATCTAGAGCGTTAAAAATTACACTTTCATCTACTCTATTTAAGAATTCTGGACTAAATCTATTTTTAAGTGCTTTTGTAATTACATGTTTTTCCTCCTCAGCTCTTTTAACATCTTTACTTCCAGTCGTAAAACCAATTCCCGCTCCGAAGTCTTGAAGCTTTCTAGACCCGACATTTGACGTCATAATTATTAAAGTATTTTTAAAGTTAACCTTCCTACCCATACCATCCGTTAAGTGACCCTCATCAAATATTTGTAGTAATAGGTCGAACACATCTCTATGTGATTTTTCTATTTCGTCAAATAAAACAACACTATACGGTTTATTTCTTACCGCTTCAGTTAATTGACCACCTTGGTTATGACCCACGTATCCAGGTGGAGAACCAATCAATCTTGATGTGTTAAATTTTTCAGTATACTCAGACATGTCCACACGTATTAAAGATTCTGGTGAACCGAACAATTCATTAGCTATAGCTTTAGCTAAATGAGTTTTACCGATACCTGTTGAACCTAAGAACATAAATGTTCCGATTGGCCTTGTATGTGCTCTAATACCAGTACTATTTCGTCTAATAGCTTTTGCTATCTTTTTAATTGCGGTATCTTGTCCAATAACCATAGTCTTAAGATTATCTTCTATATTTAATAAGTTTTCTCTCTCGTTTTGTGAAAGTTTAGTTAAAGGTATTTTTGTCATTTGTGACACAACTTCGTAAATTGAATCGGTTGTGATATGTGCACGATTTTCATTTAAATCTCTAGCCCATTCATCTTTAAGGTACTCTAAAGTGTCTTCTACTTTTCTTTCCCTATCTCTAAGTTCAGCAGCTTTTTCATATTGTTGTGTTTGTACAACATGGACTTTAGCATCTTTTAATACTCTAATTTCATCTCTAAGTTCGTCTATATCTTCTGGATATTTTAATTTTACTTGAGCCCTAGCACCTACTTCGTCTAAAATATCTATAGCTTTATCTGGGAATTCTCTATTTGTTATGTATCTTTCAGCTAATGATACACATAACTCTAAAGCTTCGTCACCATACCTTACCTTATGGTGGTCTTCATACCTACCTCTAATTTGTTTTAATATTTGTAAAGTTTCTTCTGGTGAGGTTGCTTCCACGTGAACCTTCTGAAACCGTCTTTCTAAGGCACCATCTTTTTCTATGTTCTCTCTATATTCGTCTATTGTTGTTGCCCCAATACATTGTACATCTCCATTTGCTAATGCTGGTTTAAAGATATTAGCTGCGTCCAGAGAACCTGAAGAATTACCAGTACCAACAACAGTGTGTAATTCGTCTATAAAGATAATAATGTCCGGATTCTCCCTTAATTCATCAATTACCGCTTTCATTCGTTCTTCGAATTGACCTCTGTATTTAGTACCAGCAACCATTGATGTCAAATCAAGACTAACAATTGACTTATCCACTAAATTCATTGGACAATCTCCTTCAGCAATCTTAATAGCCAACCCTTCCACTAAAGCTGTCTTACCAACACCAGGGTCTCCGATTAGAACCGGGTTATTCTTTTTTCTCCTACTCAATATTTGAGCTATACGAGTAATTTCCTCATCTCTACCTATAACTTGGTCTAAACTACCTTCTAAAGCCAACTCTACTAAATCTCTTGAGAAGTTGTCTAATACTGGTGTGGAACTCTTTTTACTTTCACTACCCCTTTTAGGTGGACGATTTTCTGGCTCATCATCCGAACCATCAAACGAACTGAAATTATTTTCTAAATTCATATTATGTTTTTTTTTATTTAATTAAATATATGTTAATTCTAATAATAAATCAATATACTGACAATTTGTCATGTATTGGTGTCGTATTGACATTTTCTTATTTTATACTTACCATTGGTATGGTTATTGTACTACAAAAGTAATGAAAATAATTTAATAAACTATAAATAATTAAAACAAATTTAAAATGGGAAAAGTAATTGGAATTGATTTAGGGACAACGAACTCGTGTGTCTCCGTAATCGAAGGAAACTCACCAGTGATTGTGGTGAACTCAGAAGGTAAAAGAACAACACCTTCAATCGTATCGTTTAAAGACGGTGACAGGTCTGTTGGTGAGCCAGCCAAAAGACAATCAGTAACAAATCCAGACAATACTGTATATTCGGTAAAAAGATTTATCGGGTCTAAGTATTCTGAGATTAGTAGAGAAGCTAAGAAAATGGCTTATAAGGTAGGTAAGTCTAAAAGTGGTAATGTGGTTATTAAGATTGACGACAGAGAATACGTACCACAAGAAATATCTGCTGTTGTATTACAGAACTTAAAGAAAACAGCTGAGGACTATTTGGGTACAGATGTTACACAAGCTGTCATTACTGTACCAGCATACTTTAATGACGAACAAAGAAATGCGACTAAAGAAGCTGGTGAAATAGCTGGACTAGAAGTGTTAAGAATTATTAACGAACCTACTGCAGCAGCATTAGCGTACGGTATTGATGAAAAAGACGAGAAGGTTGTAGCTGTTTATGATTTAGGTGGTGGTACATTTGACATATCTATATTAGAAATTGGTGGTGGTGTATTTGAAGTTATGTCTACAAATGGTGACACACATTTAGGTGGAGATAATTTTGATGAAAAAATAATTGATTGGTTAATGGATGAATTTAAAAGTGAAAGTGGAATGGATTTATCTAAAGATTCTTCGGTATTACAAAGGTTAAGAGAAGCAGCTGAAAAAGCCAAAGTAGAATTGTCAACCTCCACACAGACTGAAATTAATCTACCTTATATTACAGCTGATAGTTCTGGACCAAAACATTTAGTACGTACACTATCTAGAGCTAAATTCGAATCAATGGTAGAAGATTTAGTTAAGAAAAGCTTAGCTCCATGTAGAAAAGCTATTAAAGACTCTGGGTTGAAGGTAACTGATATTGATGAGATACTACTAGTCGGTGGCTCAACCAGAATCCCAATAGTAGAACAAGCAGTAGAAAAACTATTCAAGAAAAAACCATCCAAAGGTGTTAACCCAGACGAAGTTGTTGCTATGGGAGCAGCAATTCAAGGAGGTGTTTTATCCGGTGATGTTAACGATGTGTTGTTATTAGACGTGACACCACTATCTTTAGGTATAGAAACAATGGGTGGAGTCATGACTAGATTAATAGATTCAAATACGACAATACCAACTACAAAGTCACAAGTATTCTCAACGGCTTCAGATAATCAACCAGCTGTAGATATTCACGTACTACAGGGTGAAAGACCAATGGTTGAGGGTAATAGAGCATTAGGTAGATTTCAATTAACAGATGTTCCACCAGCACCAAGAGGTATACCACAAATTGAAGTTACTTTTGACATAGACGCTAATGGTATTATTGAAGTAACAGCTAAAGATAAAGGCACTGGTAAAGTTCAGAATATTAAGATTGAGTCTGGTGGTTCATTATCTGATGAGGATATTGAAAGAATGAAACAAGAAGCTGAGATGAATTCTGATGACGATAATAGAAAGAAAGAAGAAGCTACAAAGTTAAATGAAGCTGACGCTACGATTTTTCAAACGGAGAAACAAATTAAAGAATTGGAAGATAAGATTGATGAAGAGTCTAAGGCATCTTTAGAAAAGTTAATTTCAGAACTTAAAGATAACATAGAAAAGAAGGACTTTGATGGTATTGACACGACAATGGAAAACATTAATTCTACATGGAGTGAGGTAACCACAAAGATGTATGAACAAACTGACGTTAATGAAGAAAAAAAGGATGATATGGAGGATGTAGAATTCGAAGAAGTAAAATAAATGAATTGCCCCCTACACTTGTGGGGGGCATTTTTTATAATTAAAATAAAATTATGGCAATTAAAAGTGAAAAAATAGAAGGGGAAGTAATCCTAAATGAGTACACCTCAAGTAATTTAATTTCTTCAGAATATAATGTTCCTAACAAAACATTACAAATGAAATTTAAAGGTGGTAGGACTTATAAGTACGATAGTGTACCGATGAACATATTTACAAAAATGAGACTAGCTGAAAGTCAAGGCAAGTACTTTAATAAAGAGATTTCAAGAAAATATAGGTATACTGAGGTTAAAAAATAACACCGAACTATATCGTTCTTACCACTATTTATAGTTATGGGAATAAAAGACAACATATTAGGAACATTTCGTCAACAAGATAATTTATCTCCAGATATTTGGGTTAAGTATGATAACGTTGACGAATTTCTTATGCAAGAGGACGTTAAGGAACAATTAATTGAAATCGCAAATAAGTTTATAGAGTTTATAGATATCGATGCTGATACGTGTGAAATAGATACTAGGGACTGTGATATTATTGACATGGTGGTTACTGGTAGTATCGCTAATTATAACTGGTCTAAATTTTCTGATATTGATTTACACATTATACTAGATTTTTCAGAGTTAGGTGGTGATGAAACAATGATTAGAAATTTTATAAACACTAAGAAGAATTTATGGAATGCTTCACATGACATTACAGTTAGAGGATTTGAAGTTGAGGTCTATGGACAAGATGTGGACGAGACCCACTTTTCAAGTGGAGTATACTCAATTCTATTTAATGAATGGGTTGTTAAACCTAGTTACGAAAAATCAGATATAGACCCTAGAAAAATATTATCTAAAGCAGAACCATGGATGGAAATAATTGACGGGCTTCATTCTAAACAATACGAAAAAGATAATTCAGAAATGTTAGAGTTAATTGATGAGGTTAAACGAAAATTAAAGAAATTTAGAAGTTGTGGTTTAGATGAGGGTGGTGAATATTCTTATGAAAATTTAGCTTTTAAATTCCTTAGAAGAAGTGGATACATTAAAAGGTTATTTCAGTTAAAAAATAACTTAATTGACCTAAGTTTAAGTTTAGATTAGGAATAATTAGAATCTTTGTAATTACAAAGTATTTATAGTAAATAAAGAATGATATTATGAGCGGAAATTTTGGAGGAAATTCCATACCAACAACACCAGTAGACGCTAACGCTTTAATTGCCGGAGCTTCAACAACGTATAAAGATTGGAAATGTACAAAGATTATCTCTAACAGAGGTACGGGTCCTTTTATATATGACGGCGTAACCGTATTACCAAACGGAACCCCTGGAGGAACCTCTATTGATTTGATAATGGACCCGTCTTTGGTTGGTCCAGCAGCATTGGACACATACACATTGTTGTGTTACCCTTGTAGTTGTGAGAATCCAGTGGTAAGTCCAGTAGTGATAACTTCAGGTGATACAAATTATCAAAATTACGGACCAAACAATAAACCAATCATCATAGGAGGTGGTGGGTTAAATAGTTAAACTAACAAAAATAAAAATATATAACGATGGGACTAAGACCAATAGGAAGTGAAAAATTAAAAGGCCAAGATAAGATTAACAGAATCATGGAAATTGCCAATTACAAATCAAACACTGAATCTACAATAGATGGTGGTGTTGAATACAGTATACAAGCATCTAATAATAGGGTATATGGTATCACAAGAGAAAACTCTAGCTACATAATTAAAGAAGGTGATAGTTTAGATAATTTAGGGTACATTGACGGAATGAGAAATTCTAGGAAACAAACTTTCCGTTCTTATGGTGCAGCTCTAAAAAAACTTAATCTAATGATAAATGAAATTAATTCTTCTACGGGTAACGAAGCTGGGTTAAGTCTTTATGGTGAACAAGAAAAATTTACATTAAAAACACCAGAGATTTCTGAACCAGAAGAAGAAATGGATGTTGACTTGGGGTCAGATGATGTGGACTTAGGTATTGACGATGAAGATGGTGGAGACATAGACTTTGGTATGGATGATGAAGAGGGTGACGATATGGACATAGACATAGACGTAGATGTGGATGGTGAAGAAGGAGAAACCACTATCAAATCAATTCAAAAGTTAACAGGTAAATTAGGTCAAAAACTAAGAGACCTTAAAGATGAAATGGAAGGAGATGACATCAAGTATGTAATTAATTCTATTATTTCTGCTGTTGATTTAGAAAAATTATCTGAAGACGATGTTGAGGACATTTTAAGTAAATTTGAGGATGGAGAAATTGACTACGCTGAGGAAGGTGAATATGAATTAGATTCAGATGGTGATGAAGATTTTGATATGGATGTTGAAGATGAAGAAGAAGATTTTGATATTGAGATGGGTGAATCGGAAGACAAGATAGATGAATTTTGGCAGGGTATGGCCGCAAGAGCAGCAGTAGGGCTAGCAGCCAATTCAATGTCAGAGTCTAAGAATCCAGTAGATAAAACAATTAAAAAATATTTTAAAGAGAGTAAGTCCGAAAAATCAAATAAAAAACAATCAATAAAAGAATTTATTAATAAAAAAATATCCACTAACTCTAACAATAATAAGGCATCTAAATATTATTTATCGTACGAACAAGAAGTGGTATCCAATAAATTAATGGAAAAATACAGTGTTAACTTTAAAGGAAGAAACAAACAAGGTGACCTACTTTTCATGAATGAGAATATTAAAGTTGGTGTATCTAAAGAAGGTAAAATTATTAAGTAGATGAAACTTGCCTTTGTCAATGAACTCGGACCTGACTTTAGGGGTAATCACATCTACGAATTTATATTCTCAGATGTTAACGATGAATTGTGGGGTGAAGATTGGGAATCAACACCAGCGTTAGGTAAACCACTACCACCAGAATTAGAACACATAAAGAAGGTTGGTAAACTTTCTAAAGGGGGATTGGTTATGAATTTAGGTAAAGACTCCGATTATTTTTCAATGGAAGACATAATAGACGGTATACTATCATTATCTTGGGAAAAAGTAGAGGATGAACCGTTAATAAGAGAAAGACTAGTATTTCATTTTGGTGAAGATATTAAGTCGGTGGAAGATAAACTATATAGTAGGGATTTAATTTTAGAATACAATAAGGAATATGAAAACGAACATTAATAACATTAAAATACTTAAGGAATCTGGTCTTACAATAAAGACAATCTTAAGTCTTAACTCTAATCAGATTAAACAACTAACCAAAAAAATTCAAGAGTCTAGTGAAAAGTCAAAGGAGGTAGCTGCTCTATATAGTCAGAAAGCAGAACTAGAGGCTAATATAGAGAATATTGAGGCAAATGAAGTTATTGATACCGATAAAATGGGTAATCCGGATGTCACATTTGATGTAGATGGTAAAGATGAGGAACTTATAGTGGATGGTGAAACTAGCATACAAGAAGTATATACTGAAAAACAAAGAAAATGGGCATGTTGGCAAGCAGGTCTTTCAGCGGATGAAAGAGTAGATAGTCTTTCAGAAAAAGAAGCGAAAGAGATGTGTGGAGATACAGACCACAGTAAGAATGAGATAGATGACATCATTGAGGGGATAGTTAAATCAGGGTACTCACGTAAGTACTTAACAAAAGCTTCTTTTAAACAAGCAGTTTTAGAATCTATTTCTGAAATAGAAGAACAAATGACCGAACCAACACCTACAATAGCACCCACAAAACCAAAGACAACCCCAGGTAGAAAACCGGGTAGAAAGTCACCATATCAACCAAAACATAAACCAAAACCAAAAGCTCAACTTCCAGACGAATTAAAATTTAGTTCATTATTCAAACCATATACCAAAGAAGATGTCAATTAAGATTACAGAAAAACAATTAAAAAGAATTAATAATCTTCTTACTGAAGCACCACCAGTAGATTATGGTGACAGGCCTGAAAGAATGGACCCAGATTTAGAATCTAAGTTAGGTAGAGGTGAATTTCCTGGTGCTGGTAATAAAGCGTTTCCATCAGTAGACTCAGAAGGAGTAGCTAATACATTTGAAGAATTAGTAGCGTCTAAACGATTTAAGGACGTTGTTGATACGGTAAAAAGATACACTGGGGTAGAAGAGGTTTCACAAAATAATTTCCAGAATCTAGGACAGATGATGATGGGAGCATTCCAGAGAATCCAACAAATTGAGGGTGAAAATAGAAAAGAGTTAGAGGATTTAGCTGTGAAAATAGTAAAAGAGTATTTAGCTGTTCCAGATGACGCTTTCCAATATGATGTTAAACTTAAGGGGTTTGGTGAAATTAGTCAGGAAGGAATGCAAATGAAACCAAATGAAAATCAAAGTGAGGAACAAAAATCTAACGCTGCTGAGGAAGCTGTAGAAGAGTTCGAAGACTTTGACTTAGAAAAAGAAAAAAGAAGATTTATGAACATGTTGATTCAGGGAGCTGCCAAGAAAGGTCACTACCTATATCATATGGTTACTGAAGAGTTAGAAAACATCAACCCCGACTTACTTGATTTGTATGGTGTAATGATGTCAATTAACGATTTAGTTTATTGGATTATGCCGGATGAAGCTGTTATGAATCAGGCGTCTGGAGGTGGAGGAATGGGAGGTAAGGAAGAAGTAGACCCAGAAACAAACCCACCAACAATTAAAGTAGAAGGTGTCGCTTTTCCAATATTAGTACATGAATTAATAAAAGGTGTTATGGAGGTGTTAGGTACACAAGGTTTGCCAGATGACCCAAGACACGCTGAAATGGTAATGAATTCAGAAGATACATTAACTGCTGAGGTATGGGACTTAAGACTTGGGCCGGTAATTTGGGAAAAGTTTAGAGAGGCTTACCCACAATCTATTATGGGTGGAGATATGGTAGAGGTACAAAATTACCTATTTAGTGAATTTGCTAGAATGGATAGTAATTTATTTTTTGAACTAGCTAAAAAGATATTATCTGGTAATGATGAGGGTAAAGAAGAGTTATCTAGAATTGTTGACGGAATAATTAAAGAAATAGAGGATGACGGAATGGATGGTGAGGAGGACTATAATAACGATGTTCCGGGGTTTGAAGGAACTATGGACGCGTTAGATGATATCACAATAAGACCAAAATCCGCACCAACAAAAGATTACAATATGGATAAAATACTAGAAAAGATTTTTTCCGATGGTATGGAATCCTTAACTAAAGGAGAGAAAGACTACTTAACTAACCAAAGTAAATAACAGTTAGGGTAAAACTCTACATTACTAAGTATTTATAGTATATGACTAGGGAGGAACTTATACAAGAATACGCTAAATGTTTTACCGATACTAAATACGCTATAGAGACGTATTTGGAGACGTACGATAACACCCAGGGTTCACACGTACCATTTAAACTATTTCCAGAACAAGGGACACTTATAGACGACTATGAGAGTAGTAATGAGAATGTGGTTCTTAAATACAGGCAAGCGGGGGTATCTACCGTAACATCAGCATGGTTATCAAAAAAACTACAATTTGCTTCACCGGAAAAACCAGAGAAAGTACTAATCTTAGCCAATAAGTTGGATACAGCTACTGAGATGGCTAATAAGGTTAAGGTTTTTCTAAGACAATGGCCTGATTGGGTTGATGTTGGATTTGACAAAGATAAAAATGCACAAAAACATTATAGGTTAACAAATGGCTCCGAAGTAAAAGCGGTTGCTACATCTGTGGATGCACTAAGGGGATATACACCCACCGTGTTAGTATTTGATGAGGCTGCGTATATAGAAACAGGGACTGACCTATGGGCAGCTTGTATGGCGTCCCTATCAACAGGAGGTCAAGTAATAGTAATCTCAACCCCAAACGGATTTGATAAAATTTATTATGAGATATACGACCAGTCAGTTAGAGGGCTTAATGATTTTAAAATTAGTGAACTTAAATGGTATTGGGACCCTAGATTTAATAAGGACCTTAAATTTATAAAATTAGAAAAGGACTTAACACATTATTTCTTAAATAGAGATGATTATGTCGACCATGAAATATTGGAAAATATTTCCCCAGATAACTATGAAAGGTTAATAGGTGATGGGTATACACCGTTCTCTAGTTGGTTTGAGACAATGTGTAAAAAACTTAAGTACGATAGACGTAAAATATCACAAGAGTTAGAATGTGCATTTTTAGGGTCAGGAGATAATGTAATACCAGGAGACACTATAACAACTATAGAAAAAGAAGTAAGGGAACCAGTAGAAAGATGGATTGGTAATGATTTGTGGGTTTGGAAAGAACCTATTGAAGGACATAAGTATATCATGGGAATTGATGTGTCTAGGGGAGATAGTGAAGATTCTACTGGTTTTACAATTATTGATTTTGACACTAGAGAACAAGTGTTAGAATATTTAGGTAAAACACCACCAGACATAGCTGCTGAATTAGCTATGAAGTGGGCAAAAAAATATACTTGTTTCGTAGTTGTGGATATTACTGGGGGTATGGGGGTGTCAACATCTAGAAAATTATTAGAATTAGGACACAAAGACTTTTTCTATGATGGTGTTGACCATGGAGATATGTGGAAATTTAATCCAGGAAAAACCGATAAGACACCAGGGATTAATTTTAACAACAAGAGAGCCCAGATAGTACAAGCTCTAGAAGAACAATTACGTACAGGATTTAAAGTACGTTCCACTAGACTAATTAATGAGTTAAGAACATTTGTTTATATAAATGGAAGACCAGACCATATGAGTGGTCATCACGATGACCTTATTATGGCTATAGCAATGGCTCTATATGTTGCACAAAACTCATTTAGTAATCTAAGAAAAAATGCCAATCAAGCAAAAGCTATGTTAGATAGTTGGGTTATAAGGGATAACCCAAGGGATGACCAAGAGAATAAACCAACTTTCAATCAGACTCCAGGTAGAATATACGAACTAGGAAATAGTGGGACTATACCACAGAACCCTAATAACCCTAATAGACAAAACGACATTATGAAAGAAAACATGTGGTTATTTGGAGGAATAAAACAATAATATAATGGCATTACCAGGATACCCAGGAGGAGCTAGAAGTGGAGGTTACCACCCACCAGGACGTAGAAGAAAGTCCGGAAAATTACTAAGGAGAGCCTTATACCAGACGGTATACTCTTGGACACCGTTTGAACCTGACTTATGGAAGAACACTGACCCTATAGAACCAATAGTTGACGAATGTTGTTTACATGTCTGTGATGAGACTGTAGACTTATGCGTTGATTACGTTTATGGTGGAAAGGTACTAGACGAAGCCGGATGTTTAATAGACCCAGTAGGTGGAGCGTATGTTGAGTGTGATTATGTTGAATAGTGGTTTACAAAAATACAAAAATTAATTAAGTTTAAGACATGGCAGAAAAATACACAATTTATCAAAGACTAGGTGGTTTATTCGGAACCGGAGGGGGACCTAAAAAACCAACAGGTGCACCACCTACATACAATTTTAATTCACAAGAATTATTAAGAACCACAGACAAACAAGATTACGATACCGCTAAGTTAGCTGCACAACAATCAGCATACATGAACAACCAATGGAAAAAGGTTGAGTCTCAGTTGTACACACAAGCTGTATATTACGAACCTACAAGACTAGCGGCTTACTACGATTATGAATCTATGGAGTTCACTCCTGAGATATCTGCAGCTCTAGATATCTACGCTGAAGAATCTACAACAATATCTGAAAAAGGATTTATGTTGAATGTTTATTCCGAGTCAAATAGGGTTAAAACTATATTAACAGACTTATTTAATAATATAATGGATATTCACACAAATTTACCTATGTGGACCAGAAATATGTGTAAATATGGTGATAATTTTGTTCACCTAAAAATCGACCCAAAAAAAGGTATTGTTGGTGTAAACCAATTACCTAATATGGAAATAGACCGTGTTGAACACGGGATGTCTTTAACTAGGCCTGAAGATGTGGATGAAGATAAAGGTGTTAAGTTCGCTTGGAAGAACAAAGAGATTGAGTTTAATACCTGGGAAATGGCCCATTTTAGATTATTATCTGACGATAGAAGATTACCTTACGGAACATCAATGTTAGAAAAGTCTAGAAGAGTGTGGAAACAACTATTATTATCTGAAGACGCTATGTTAATATATAGAACATCTAGAGCACCAGAACGTAGGGTGTTTAAAGTTTACGTTGGTAATATGGACGATAAAGATGTGGAAGCTTATGTACAGAGAATTGCTAATAACTTTAAACGTGACCAGGTTGTGGATAACAAAACAGGTAATGTTGATTTAAGGTATAATCAGATGGCTGTTGACCAAGATTTTTTCATACCAGTAAGGGACCCCAATTCACCTAATCCTATAGATACATTACCAGGAGCACAGAATCTTAGTGAGATTGCCGATATAGAGTACATCCAAAAAAAGTTATTTGCTGCATTAAGAATACCTAAAGCTTTTCTTGGATTTGAGGACGTTGTCGGTGAAGGTAAAAATTTAGCTTTACAAGATATTAGATTTGCTAGAACAATCAATAGGATTCAGAAAGCCATGGTCCAAGAATTAAATAAAATAGCTATAATACATTTATACGTGTTAGGGTTTGAAGATGAGTTAGATAACTTTACGTTAGGTTTAGCTAACCCATCTACACAAGCTGAATTACTTAAGATTGAGCAGTGGAAAGAAAAGGTTACCTTATATAGAGACGCTACAACTGACCCAGGAAGTGGTATATTACCGGTTTCATCTACATGGGCTAAAAAGAACATTCTTGGTTTCTCTGATGAAGAAATTAAATTGGACTTACAACAACAAAGAATGGAGAAGGCTATTGGTGAGGAACTTAATAATACAGCTACAATAATTAAGAAAACTGGAATATTTGCCAACATAGATAAATTATATGGTGAAATGGAATCAGATGATGAATCAGGTGAATCTGGTGAAGCGGGTGGAGCTGGTGATGTTGGTGGTGATATGGATGCTGGTGAGATGGATTCTGGTTCAGAAATAGGAGGAGGACCTCCAGCTGATACTGCTGGTGCTGAAGATTTAGAATTATCTGATATAGGAGAATCTGATTTACCATTGATATTGGAGAGAAAAAACAACAATAATAAGCTACAATTAGATAAGAGTAGTGCTGGACTTAACAAGGTTACTGAAAAATTAGATAGTTTATTAAAAGAGTAGATATTTATAAATAAATAAATTACTATGTTCGGAAAATACAAACAAACTATATTCAACACCTTATCAAACTCATATTCAAATAAAAAATTATTTAAGGAGTCATTTAACAAGACAATGGATGGTCTTAAAGAAGACAAAGTACTTAGAGAATTTTTTGTTGGTTATGGTAATGTTGAAGGTAAGAATTTCACAGACAAGATTAAAGCTGGTAAATACCTAGATGAAATTGTGACTGTTCTTAAAGATAAAAAATCACAACTTAATTTTAAAAATTTAGGAGAATCAACAAATGACATTTATAATGATTTAGATACTTTAATTTTTAAATCTAGTGTAGGTAACATAGATAACGTTATTGACGCTAAGGATTCTTTAATTGAACACATGACTAGAAAGGTAAAAGATTCTACAATTGATAAGGCAGTGTCCTCAACAATATTTAACCATATCGCAACTAAAAAATATAACGAAAAGTATTCTACTTTATCTGAGGAAGATAAGACTAAACTAAAACAATTCTTATCTATGAATAAATCGGAGATTAAAGAATATACCGATAATTTAAAAGAAGAAACTCTAATAAAATTAAATACAATTAAAGAAGATACTGACAAAATAGAGATGAAAGATAAAATTCAGAATGTTATGGAAGGTGTTACAAAATCAGGGTCTGATTTATTATCTATCGTTAAGATGGAGA
>TARA_R110000851_G_scaffold85152_1_pt1 | contig 28885 bp, 36 predicted proteins | sample TARA_R110000851 | Tara Oceans TARA_R110000851 (sample SAMEA4397627) | marine metagenome | biome: Polar Biome; feature: [DCM] deep chlorophyll maximum layer (ENVO:01000326); material: water (ENVO:00002006), including particulate matter (ENVO:01000060) such as... | depth 17 m
AACGTGGGAAAAACGGATTTGTTGCAATTTCAATTGTTTTTTGCAACTTTGGAATTCAATTCACCTGTAACTTGATTATACCCATCCATAACGATAGCTCTCTCAGTATCAGTTAAACTATCAAACAAACTAATTGCTCTATCTAAATTATCAGAAACTTCCATTATATTTTTTATATTCGTAACAAATGTACAAAATTTTCGTTTTAACAAATAATACTTTAAAGTATTCTTACACATGAAAGAAGAAGAGCAGTTAAAACATCTAGTTAAGGAGAATGTTTTTCACAAAATAAGAAAGGGAGTTAATAAGGCTTGGGACACAACCAAGAGTATTAAGGAACAAGCTCCTGATGTTATTAGACGAGAAACAAAGGAAACTAAGAAAGCAATGGAGATTCTCATGAGAATACTCAAGCGACAAAAGGTTACTATTCAGGAGAGAGTTTTTCTTAAAAAACAAACTGTTGACGTAGGAAAGGCTTTAGGCCTCTTAGCGGGAGGGGTTATTTCCATACCTTTGACGATAGCTTTAGTTGCCTTCCTAGAGAAAAAAGGAATTAAAGTACTTCCACAAGAAAGAAATGGTGAGATAACAAATGAAGAAATTAATTTAATGGAACAAGCTTTGAATAAAATAGAAAATGAAGTGAGAATACCCTTTGAACTATCTTTACCGAATGATTTATTGGTGATTAATCAGATTTTTACGAAGTCTGGGTTTGAATTGTATGTTGTTGGAGGAGCAGTTAGAGATGCCTTAAATAAAGTCCAACCTAAAGATTACGACCTAGCAACTGATGCTAATCCGCAGGAAATCTTGGCTATGTTTAATGCTGTAGGTGGATACGGAATAAAAGAAGCGGGAGCTACTTTTCCAGTAGTTCACGTTGCTACTCCTGATCACATTCCAAATACAGATGTCGGATTGTATGAAATCGCCACTTTTAGACGAGATTTAAATAGCATAGAAGGCAATCACACTAAACCTGAAACTGAGTATTCAACAATTGACCAAGATGCTTACAGGCGTGATTTAACAATTAACGCTCTATACTACGATATTGACTCTAAAGAAATTATAGATTTTGTTGGTGGTATCGAGGACATTAAAAACGGTGTTGTAAGAACCGTGGGTGACCCTACTCAGAGATTTGATGAACACAGAATAAGAGTAATGAGGGCAATTAGATTTGCTGCTCGTGTTGGCAACCCTCTGGAGCAGGAAACTGCTGACTCTATTCGTAAGAACAACTCTCTCGGAGGACAACCCGCTGAAGCTATTATGGTTGAATTTCTAAAAGGAATTAAACAGGCTAAATCTGTACAAGATTACTTGGATATGCTTGAGGATTTTGGGATGATACCACAGGTTTTACCTAACATTAACGTTAACGTTAAAGAGAGTTTTGCAAATGATAGTGACCAAGTTATTGTTGTAGCATCAATCACTAGAAACAACAACCCAACTAAGCTTCACAAGGCTTTAATGGCAGCAAAATATTCAGGGGATTTTGCTAAAGCAGTTTCTTACTTGGTTGACCTAAAATCCCTAAACTCAAGCAACGCTAAAACCAAGAGAGACAAAAGACCTGTTTCTTTCGATCAAATAGCAAAAGCGGGAATATTAGGAATGGGTGACCCAAAGATGATTAAAGCTTTTATAGATTACATCAATCTACCTAAATTAGGCGGCAAGGATGCGGAAGCAGCAGGAATTGCTAACGGGACTCCAGAAATGGGGAAATGGCTAGCTCAAGCTGAAGCTCAAAGGTTCACGGAACTTATCTCATAACTTGTGAAGAAAAGCGTTGCTAACAAGAAAGCCTTCGGTAGAAATATCGAGGGCTTTCTTTGTAAACATAGTTTAGTGAGTCAAATATAGCAGGTCTTTGGTTGTCATTCGCTATTCCAACATCGATTACTTTTTGAGAGTTTTCTTGTATTTCTTTTGTCATTTTTTTAAGTTTGTTCTATAAAAAGATGCTGTTTTTTTTAAAAGAGCCTAAAATAGGGGTTTTTTTAGGTATTTATACACATAGACATATATCTACAACTTTGCAATGAAAAATAAAACGAGTTTCAAGAAACTTTTAGAGAAATTGAACAGAGATTTAACCTCTGACCAAAAAACTGATGCTGTTGAGAGGAATATCGTTCTTCCTGAAGGGGAGGAGTATGATATAGATTCTCTTATGGCTGATGTGAATCAAATGAAAGAAGATTTGGAAAAGGGCATTTTCACCCCAGTTAATGAGGTGCATGATTCTAATCAGGATGAGAATGATGGTCTAATGCTGGGAATGACCGACAAATCAGGAAACCCTATTCCAGCAATTCACCCATCGTTTAACCCCCCTACAGACCAAGGAGGGAAATCTTGGGAGAAAGGGAATGCAAAGATAAACGAGGCTATGAAGGTTTATAACGAACAGAAAAAGCAGAGCTACAAGAAAGAGCAAGAGCAAGATACTTTTAAAAGATTGATGGGTTATGAAATCCCTGAAGACAAAGGTAGAATCAAAGAATCTAGAATGTGGGGTCTTCCGAAGAATCAAGACAGATTAGTGGTTATTATGGACAAAGAAGAATGTGTCCTAGTAAAGAAAGTTGATTTTGACTTCAACAAGCTTGATGAAGCAAATCAAATGAGCGCATCGAAAGCTGGGCATTCCTTGAATGTTTTCAATCAACTATTTGAAACTTGGTATGAATACAGTAGTGCGGATTTTGAGAAATTAATTTAAAACTCCTCGAATATGTCAAGAAGTTACAAAAATAAAAATATTTCCGAAAGGAATGGAGCTGAAGATAAGTTGATTATTTCTACAGAAAGCGAAGACTTAACTCAAGAGTCGCCTCGTAACACCTCTCTTTCTTCTAAGAAATCAGCTGCACACAGAAACCCAAATAGTCCATCTAAAAAGTATTTCTACCCTCACAGGTATAGAGAGATTTTAGACGAGATTAATATTGATGATATCGATTTTAAAGCCTCTGGAGTGGTTAAAGACGGTTTAAGTGATACTTTATGGGATAAAGACCAAACTCTCAAGAGCGATGTCCGCACAGCCCTCCTTACGGCTGCAAAAGACTTTTATGAGTTTCTAAAAGTAAAATCACCTATTAGAGATGTTGTTTTAGTCGGGTCAATGGCTCACTACACTTACAACGAAACTAGTGATATTGATGTTCACCTTGTTATTGATTACGATAAGATAGATGAAGATGAAGATTTAGTGTCTGAATTTCTTCATGCTAAGAAAACTGTATGGAACTCTAAGTACGATGTTCGAATAAAAGGACACGACATAGAGCTATATGCTCAAGATTCTGAGAAAACAACTCGTTCTAATGGCGAATATTCTATTGTAAAAAATAAATGGAATACAAAGCCAGAAAAAAACAACTCTAAGATTGATGTAGAAGATGTTAAGAAGAAAGCTGTTGCTTTTATTGGAATGATTGAGAAAGCTGAGAAAGCAAACGGGTTTGATACGATTGGGAAATTAGTAGATAGAATCTCTGACAAAATATGGAATGCTCGTTCTAAAGGGCTTGATTCTGATATGGAAGAGCTAAGTGCTGCAAATTTAGCTTTCAAATACCTCAGAAAAAAAGGTTACCTAGACACATTGTCTGATCTGAAGACAAAATCATTTAACGATTATATATCAATTGATGAGAAATCTGTATCGGTGGAGAAAAACAAAATAAATGAATCTAAGGATATCGAGGACGATGAAAACTGGGTTACGATAGAAGGAGAAATTAGAGGGTTGACTACTGAAAAAGTAGAGACAATTCAAGATTTTATGTGTTTTGTTCAGTTCAAACTTAACATGAAAGAACCTATTAAGGTTATTTTAATGGACAAGAAAAAAGAAGGAATGACTACGGCTGCTTATTCTCCGTACTATAATGAAAACTATATTGTTTGTGGAGGTAGAGCTATGGTGGACATCCTAAGAAGCATAGCTCACGAATTAGTTCATAATAGACAAAGAGAGCTTGGTTTATTTAAAGTTGGCGAAACAGTACAGGATATTGGTGGAGATATTGAAGGGGAAGCAAATTCTATAGCCGGTGTGTTTATTAAAGATTATGCAAAAAATTACGGAAACGAACATATTTACGACATATGAAAAAGCTCTTAACATATTTATTTTTACTTTCATCTCTGACTCTATTTCCTTCGTCTATTGAAAATTCAACAAAAAAAGAAAATACAGAGATAACATGCTTTGATTCAACTTTTTATGTTAATAAGATGCATGTGAACTCAGTTCAATGGAATGCTTATTGGAACGGAAATGCTCACTTTAAGTCAGCTATTAGCAACACAACTTGGAACCAAGGATATTACTGGAATGTTTTATACATTTATGGGGAAAGCAGAAAAAACGGTGTAGGGTCAGCTACTTATATAACAAATTTTAAAGTTCACGCAATTACGCCTTACGGTGATCAAGTTATATATCAAGATAGGTATTTATTAATAAACTTTGCTGAAACTAGAGCGATATCTAGTTTATATAACTTAGAACCAAACACGCAATATTTTATTACTTGGGATAGCTGTACAACTTTTTAAAATGGGAAATAGAATTAAAGTAGGAAACAAGGAATTGAATGAAGATTCAACAGTAACCACAAATATTAAAACTATTTTTTGGTTCTTAGGAATCGTCTCGTCTATTATTATGGGATTGCTTGTGTATTTCTATTTAAATCTTAATGCTACAATTAATGAAAACAAACAAATAGATACAGAGAGGCTGAGTAAAATTAAACAAGAAGTGCTTCTTGAAGTAAAAGAAGTATCTGAAGATATAGAAGCTATTGAAGATGATGTGTGGGAAATTAAGGGGGATGTTAAACTTCTTTTGGATAGAACTACAGGAACAGTTGTTCTTCAACCCATTCCCACAACAACCTCAAACCCAACTAACACTTATTCTCCCCCTGTATTAGATTCGCTTCCAACACCAACCAACATTGATCCTAGTCACTAAGGCTTAACTCTAACTGAGCCACTCTTTCAAACAATACAAAATAAAAAGTAGACGATAACCCCTCAAGTTTTTCAGCCCATACAGTACTATTTTCTCCCGACACTAAAGACATTAGAATAGAAGGTAAGCTGTTACTGCATACATCTTCCTTACTGCATTCATGAACGGCAATAATTTTTGCCTCCCCCAACTCTTTACCCTGTGCTTTAAGAGTGTAGATTTCACCTACTTCTTTCCAGCCCTCAAAATTATTTAATGAAACTGCTTCACAAAAGGTTTGGTTATGAATTTTGGAGTTAAGATTATCTCCCAAATCATAGAACTTTTTTTTATCTAACATTATTTTTGTTTTATGTTTTTAAATATGGATTATTTATCATTTTGTCTAAAATGTTGATAAATATTTACACTAACGACTCCTCTTTACTATCAATGAACACCTTAGCTTCTTCAATATTTTTTACAACATGATATCCTTTCTCTCCTGATTTATCATAATTAACAAATGGGTTCGGTTTTACTAGCATTAAAATAGGGTAATCTACACCTGCTTCTTTTGCTGAGAGAACATCTCTATGAAGAGAATCTCCTATCATTGCATATTTATGAGCTGGATACTTATTCATTAAGTTTCTAAATATCGTTGCATCTTTGAAGTCAAATATTTCGAAATCAATATCTTGTATGCCTAGCTGACATATTTTTTTAGATTGCTCCAAACGATCTCCCATTGTAAGCAAAACTACTCTATAGCTTTTTTGAAGTTCCCGTAACTCATTTATTCTGTTCGGTATTTCTTCATAATTTACATCGAACACACTCATGCCTAAATTGTAGGCTTTTTTATGAATCTCTGCATAACTATTAGGATTGATGTGCATGCTAAATTCTTCAACAATTCCAGCTAGTGAACTTGCAAATCTCGTAAGCTCAAAAACTACTTTATAATAACCTCCATCTCTCTTTTTAAAAGCGGAATTATAAGAGTCATCAAAAAAATCTTTATCAACTTTAATTGATAAGTTGCTCCATATCAAATCTCGGACTTCATTTATGGTGTTTTCATAGTAAACCCCACACCTACAGATTGTGTCATCTACATCACAAAACACAACCAAGTCCTCTTTATCCTTTTCTTGAATATCTTTTATAATCTCTCTAACCTGAACCACAGCGTTGTCTTGAGGGTCATTGTCTATTTCGTAGTCAAATTTTCTCCCTTCATCTAAATCTTTTTCAGAGATATGGCTTGATAATATTACTAACTTTCTCTCATCACCACCAGCTTCTTGAATCAATTTTTTTCTATTTCTATCGGGAGCATTTACTCTGATGTTTATTCCGTTGAATTCTTCCGATATTATATCAAACTCATTTTTGAAACGAACATCCGAAATAATAAACCTTTTGATTCCACGCTCAGCGTGAACCATTATCCATTCTCTAATATAGTTTACCCACAAATCTTGCCCAAAAACATCTCTACCCTCTTCTGTTCCAACACGCTGAAGAGATTTTCTTGTAAACTCATCTTTCTCAACAAAGCATTTGTAACGATCCAGCCCAAGCTTTACAATTCCATCAATTTTTAGTTGATCCGCAAAAGCAAAAACAGCTGTCGGTTTTTCTGGCATCATCTTTTGAAAAATTTGTTCAGCAATATAGTTTTTTCCAGTTCCAATTTTTCCGTAGAATCCGAAAACTTCGATTCCTTCTTTAATTTTTTCGTAATCCATTGTTTTAGCTTTTGTTATCAATTCACTTGTATTGTTTGGGGACATTTTTTGGAGAACCAAAATCTCTCAAAACCATTCCGTAATTATTAACTCTATCAGGGACTATTAAGCCCTTTATTTTCTCTAATTTATTTGACTTAAATGAACTGTAATCCACAACGTGTTGCCATCTATTAAATCTCCATGCTACTCTAGCAACATCTGGATGTAAATCCACTAACGCTTGAGCCATTTTTTTTCTACCATCCTCAATCAAGTATAGCTCTTCCGTGTTCCCTCCCTTGACAGTCATTGTTGTTGCTTTGCATTGCAGGAAAGCATTAAACAATATTGTACACCAACCGCTTTTAAGAGCTTGTAAGCAGACATCTGTGTCATCATTGTATATTGACCTCCATTTAAACGGAACGCTGTTATTTACTAGCGTACAAGAGTAAATTCTTGTATTTAAAATGTAGGGTGACATTTTTGTTTTAGCTTTTGCAAAGTGATCGTATTGAAAACCTGAATACGCTACGTTTTCATACCTATCGGTAAAGTCTTCAATGCATCTAAAAACTGTTCCAGAAGAAACTTTTACTTGTAAATTTTGATTAAGTCTATTGAACTGTTCTATATTGTCATCAAGCTGCCAGTGTCTTTTAAATCCTCTTTCAATTGAGTGTGCTTTTATCCAGTTTCTTGACCCTATTAATTTCATGTCATTTTCTGGCAATACCAGAATATTATCAGGATTAATAACTGCTGCATACAAATCGTATTCTTCTGGTTCCACAACAATACTGTAAGAGACATTAATCGCCTCTAAAGCTTTTACTGTTTTCCTTGTCTCCCATCTTCCTTTGGATGGGATATATATAGGATATTTAAGACTCATCGTCTACGTATCTTAAATGTGCATATCTTCTTGGCTCCATGTTAGGGAACCAAGTGCTTTTTTGTTTCGGAGTTAATTTCTGACCAATAAGTTTTGCAAACTCTTCTACATCCTCATCATTTCTAAAATGAATAACAACTTTTCTGTGAGAGGTTAAGTCTTCTTGGTGAAATTCAGGCATGTCTATCCATTCTGTTTTCCATGATTCATCTTTTTTTGCCATTAATTCTGTGTGTTTTAATTTCTTTTACAGTGATTCAAATTTACTTTTCAACCTTTCATATTCTTGCCTTTCTAGCTGTAACTTATAGCCTTGAGCAGAAGCTCTTTCAAATTCCTCAAGCTCAGTGTATATGGCTTCTAAATTCACAGAAACACATTCTTTCACTTCGTAAAGATTCACCGATTCTAATCTGCGTTCTCCAGAATATTCGTCCATGATGATTTCTTTAAGATTTAGGTGTGCAGACTCTAAATCTTCCGCTTCAAATCCGATCAATGTTTTGCCACACCCAATAGTGTAGTCACAACCTTCTCCGCTTTGTATTAGATATGCTTGGTAATTTTTCACTTTAATTTGATAATTCGAAGGTAATTTTGTCTTCTGATACGTAATTTAATAACTTGAAATTTTCGTACTTTAATTCAGAAGGATCAGTCATTCCTTTTGGTATTTCAATTTCCAATTGAGGCAACTTATGAGAATCTCTTTTAATCTGCTCCTTTACTGCTTCTACTTGGTTTAGGTAAATGTGAGTGTCGCCAAGATTGCCTATCAACTCATCAGGAACCATGTTTACCATTTGAGATAAAATTTGTAGTAGCGCTCCGTAAGAAGCTATGTTAAACGGAATTCCTAACGGGACATCACAAGACCTTTGGTTCCACATTAACGACAAAGCTCTAACTGGCACTCCAGCCTCAGTCATTTTTTGATGAACCTCTTCATCAGAGTGATTAGGGTGTAATCCATCTCTCTCATATTTTAAGTACCCTTTTTGCTCTGCAAACAAATCTTCCCTTTCGTAAGAACTTAACTCTCTAGTCCATACTTGAAACCCATAATGGCATGGCGGTAAAACAGCATCTTCTATTTCAGCGGGATTCCAAGCAGTAACCATATTTCTTCGGTCATCTGGTCTGTTTTTAAGTTTGTCAATCATTTCGCTTATTTGATCGATAAACTCAATTTCTAATCCTATTGGTATTTCTCCACTTGAATCATATATTTTTTTTGGAGCTGTCCAATTTCGCCATTGCTTTCCGTAAACAGATCCAAGTTCTCCCCATTTTTTAGCAAAATCATCATCAGTCTTAATGTTCTCTATGAAATCTTTTCTAAGCATTGGGTATAACTTCATTGGGGGAGACACACCATAATCATGAACTTCTTTCATACACTGGGCTTCATAAGACTTGTATGCATCTCCAACCCAAATATAGTTCCCTTCTCGAACTAGAGACTGAATGTTTGTTTCGCCTCGTAAGAACCAAAGAAGTTCAGTGATGATTTGTTTGGTTGCCATTTTTTTTGAAGTCAAAAGAGGAAATCCGCCTTCCATGTTGTGGCGAATTTGTCTTCCGAAAACAGATATAGTTCCTCCGTTTCTGGTTTTTTTTACCGTTCCATTATCAAGTATGTCTTGAAGTAAATCTTGGTACTGCTCATCTAGATTGTTCATATTTTTACCTTAATTTTTGATGTTTTGTTGTTGAAAGTTATTTCAACAGAATCTTCTTCTATGTTCGTTACATATTCAACAGAATATGATTTACCTATTGACTGGTCAATATGATTATAATATTCAAGATTCACGAACAGAAACTTTAAACTCACATGGCTTATAATAGTTGTGTTTTCCCTTTCTTTTTCGGGAGAAGCCATATAAAGAAATGCGCAACACTCATTTATTTTGGTTAAAAATGTTTGACTCCAATCTAAGGTATCTCCAGAAAAGCTTTTTGGTCTCTCACCAGTTACACCATAGCTCCACTGCGATTCTATGTGATAGTCTTTCGGGTTTAGTGAATTAATTATCTCGTTGTCTTTTATTTCTTTTCCGTCCATATAGATATAATCTTCTTTGTCCAACCCATCTACTAAAATGGTTCTTTCGGAACTCAAGTCTCTTTCAGTGGCATCTTTATCCGTATATCCTACTGGGTATCTTTTTTCTAGCTTAAAATAATTAGTTTCTCTAACCCTCTCTTCTGTCCAGTTGAGGTTATTGAATGGTATGCTACGGTAAAACTCAAGGTCGCCTATTTCTTCAAAGAAATTCACTGTATCGAATTCTTCTCCTTTCCATTTTGAGGCATAGATTGCCTCTAGCATTTCCACTGTTTCGGTTGCCATTCCGATAATAGCATGAAGAAGCTGTTCATCTTCAGATTCTTTCATAAAATTAGAATCTGAGGGACGAACCTCAACCCCCGACTCTACGTGCTTGGGGTGACCTTTAACTCTTCCATAAAATTTGTTTTTCTTAAGAACGTCCAGTTGATTCCCAACTTTAATAAAGTCTTCAATAACTGTTCTTAACTCGCTTTCCCTATTGTCTTCAGGGTCTGAGTGGAATTTGGGCGATAATTTACTTTGCACCCAAGGCTTATAATCTTTGAAATTCATGTCAACTGTTTGTGACAGCAAAGATATAATAAAAATTCTAATGAAAAGATAAATATTAGAATTTTCCTATCTTGAATTTTTCAAAGTAATCTCCCATCGGCATATCTTTACTAGGATAAGAATAAATCATTTCCCTTTTTCCTTTCACAGTTTCAAGAATCTCTTTATATTTGGAAGCGTCTTCATAATCTTCTTCTGTTGCCGCATGTACTCTTTTTGCGTTTATCTTCTCGCACAGTTCGTCAACGGCTTTTTGTAAAAACACTACTGGCATCATGTCAGAGAACTCTGTTTGGATTTCTTTCTCCACTCTATCACTTACCACGCAAAGTGTCTGGAAGTCCATTGCTGATGTCTCAAAAACGATTTTAGAATTCTTATCAATACAGTCTTTGATTTCAAGAATATTGAAATCTAAATCCATAGTTCCTTTTGTGATTTTCCCTTTGGTACTTTTGAACTCTTTAAAGAATTTGTACTTGGTAGAAAATAGACAGTCAATGTCTTCCATAATTTCTTTTGAAGTTTTAATGCTTTCAAAAACAATTTTTCCATATACCTCTTCATCATATTCAATCCTTTTAAATTCTAACTTTATTGGTTTAATAAAATTAGAAGTTTCGCTTCCAGTCTCATTAAAGAAATCTCCTTTAAAAAGAAAATAGTACTCTCCATTACCAGAAAGCTTTGCATCTAAGAAAAGATAAAAGCAGAACGAAACAGTTTCATTCTTTTTTGGAGTCTTGTAAGATATTAGGCCATTTCTAACAGTCTTGTAAGCAGGTTTTGTTTTTTCTATGTTGTTGTCTGTGAAATTAACATCTGTGAAATTAATGGTATTTTCATCTGTAGCATCCACTGCGTAGCTGTTTTGGTCTGGTGCAAAAAACTCAGGGTCACCATTATCATTAGTAGGAGAGTCGATTTCTAACGCATAAGTAAGCTCAACCATATCCTTTAAGTGACTCTTTAAGTCTTCAGATTGATCGATTCCAATATCGTATAAGTCTTTTGCAAGTTGTTCTTTATCTAAGCTATCGCTATTATAACATTCAAACCATAATTTCTCCAAGGAAAGGAATTCATATTTTTGCAGTACCAAAACCGCCTTCTTGTAGTTTAGGTCTTCTGTGATTGACCTGTCTAGCTCTATTTCTCCCCTACGTGTAATACAGACAATAGTTTCTTTGTCTTTGCTGTATTGATTCTCAATTAGACAGTATTCTAAATTTATCATTTTGTTTTTTCAATAAAATTTAAGATAATATATACATATTTAATAGAAAATTCAAAGAACGATGGAAAAGAGATTCAATATTAAGCAAGGCAAACATTTTTTTAAAGGCCTGAAGTTTCAGGAATTGCTTTACCCTCTTGGGATGATTCTTTTAACTGTAGGAATATTCTTGAATAGTAACATTGAGAACATTTATGGCTGGATATCTATAATCATGACTGCATTGGTTTGGGTTTTCTTTTATTTTAAAATGAAAGACTTAAATATCAAGGTAAAATTTGATAAAGAATGCCTTTACACTTTACCTGATCAATACGATCAAATAAATAAGCTTTTTGGTTTCTCTTTTGGTCACCATCATAAAAACTCTGCAAGATTCGGATGGAGAGCTGTGGGTCAAAAAATAGAAATTCACACCTACTGTTATGTTAACGGGGAGCGAAAGTACGAAAAATTAATTGATTGCCTACCTGAAGAGTGGGTGGAATTAGATTTAGATGCTTTCAAAACCTATTACGAATTCAAAGCTAAAAATATTGATGGAGAAAGAGCGTTGAAGAGAGTTAGTAAAAACCCAACAGGTATACTTCAGTGGTTTACATATAAGTTGTTCCCGTATTTTGGTGGAAAATACCCAGCACCTCACAGTATGAGCATTACTATAATTGAAACTGAGAAATGATTATATTACTGGGAGTTCTGGTGCTTTCTTAACCGCCTTAGCTCTATAAGATACAAGCTCAGGGTGTTTGTCTAAAACTCTAGCCCAAGTCCCTTCATATAGAGCGCTGTAGTCACAATGACTTATGTATTTAGTAGGAAACAGCTCCAGTAATATACCCCACCCTTTATCTCCAATAGTGTCTTTGTTTTTTAGAATGAAATTGTGAGCAGGTTGGTAATTAGGGAATATTGATACTAATTTAATGGCGAAGATCACATCATCTTCAAGAAACTTACTAAAATCACAGAGATCAAATAAAAACTTTCTTTTTCCTAAAATTTCCACCCAATGACTAGGTGTGAGTCTATCTAATTCTACAAGATCAATATTGTCTCTTCCAGTATTAATTAGCACCTGAGACACATGAAACCCCTCTAGTGTTTTAGATTTAACTTTTTCCAGAATTGGTCTGTCAAACAGATATGATTTGACAATTTTATATATCTCTGTTGGGTTAAATCTATATCTAGAAATATCAATCCTTTCAATAAAATAGTCATGCCCAAGGCTCAAAAGAGTATAAGCGTCTTTTTTTGTGAGTTTTTTTAAATCAATTCCAAAAGTGTTCTCTGTAAGTTCAGGCATTCTAGCTATGCACCAAATGATTTCTCTGATCTTAAATTTATTTTCTTTTAAGTTGACTTTATCCAAAATGAAGTGGACATCCTTACGGTCAATGAACATTGAGATAAGCCTAGCTATTTTTGCGTTGGACAATTGACTCCAATCAAGATTTTCTGAGTAGATATCATTTAGGAGGATAACCCTATCTGGGACTTTATCTAAATCGGCATAATCTAGAAGTCTTTTAATATCTTCTCCAGTTAAAACTTCAGACTCAAACTCTAAATAATAATAAAGCATGGCATCTCTTAAAACAGGTTTTCGGTCTTCTATTTGGTTTTTATTAGCCACTTTGCTATCTTTTAGTATGGATACCTCTAATTATCACTCTTCTCATTTCATAGGAACTACTCACAACTTCATAACTGAGGAGGAAGGTGGTATCTCCTATAAATATGTATTTAATCCCAAAATGGCGGGAGTGAAGTTTGCAAACTACCTAGAAATAGAGAAGTACAAAAAAGGGAAGCTATACGAAAGTATTATGGTTTCCAAAAAACAGGTTGTATATCAACTTATTCCTAAAGATTATACTTGGATGAAAATTATTGAATCAGGAAATGAATACTCTACTATGAAGCACTACACTAAGAAAGAAGGTTCTGAGTGGAGAGTTGAGAAGAAAATTGAAGGAGAAGGCGGTATGGTTAATTTGGAGTATGACGTAAAAAGTAGTATAATATGTAAATGTTTAAAATTGACAAAAAATGAAAGAAATACAGATTGACATGGACGAGCTTGTTAAAACAACTTATTTTAAGATAGCAAGCTGGTATAATAATGAAGAAGGTCTGGATGCAGATCAAATGAAAAATAGATTGATAGGAGTTTCTTCCGATATAATAGAAATAATATTAGAAAAAACCTTTGCTGACCAAAAGAAAGGAATTAGAAGTCAGAACGATAAAGTTCAAGATAACGGCATGCTAAGTGGTTTAAACATCAATCTAGATAACATTAAAAGTGGCAAAAAATAAATTTACATAACTATTTATTAGAAATGAAAAAGTTATGGAACAAACAGGAAAAAAAAGGAATTTAGAGTTAATCGGAATTCGTGAAAACAGGACGTTGGGTACAATTAAGATTCTTAAAGAAGAAAAAGAAAACAAAACAGTTAAGAAAACCATCAAGTTTAAAAGAAGGTTGTTTGAGAAAGGAAAGTATGATGACATCCTTTACAATGTTAAAGCAGTTAATGGAAAACCGTTAAACGAGCATGTTGATACGGAATTTAACAGGCGAAAATTATTACATGAAAGCACATTTGATTATGATGATTTTTCAAAAGGTCTTTTGGAGTCATTTCCAAACAAGACGAAATCTATTCTAGTTTCCGCTAGAAGCGGCATGATGAGTGACGTGAGGGAATCTATAGATGAAATTAATTCCATCTTAGAAGGTAATGGGTGTAAAGAAATCTACGGAAAAAACCACTGGAATGCAGACTGGGATAATGTAGTTGGAGTTTATATCGATCTAGGTAAAGATAGCGAGGAAACTGTAATATACGACACAATACAAGAGTCGTTCTTTGTTGAAACAAAAAATGACTTCATCCTAAAAAGGGACTCTCAATATAGAATACTTTAAATCAAAAATTACTCTTGAGGACGGGCAACTGGCGGAATAGCTGTTTGCCCGTTTTCTTTTTTAGTGACCTGAGCTACTGGTTGTTGGTTTTTAGCATGCTGGGCTGCTAATAGTTCTTGTTGATGCCTAGAAATCTCTTCTATTGCGTCTACTGCGTTAGCTATATTTCTTGATTCATACCAAGAGTAAAGCCCTTTTTCTTGAGCTTTAAGAGTGCTGTCGATAAGTACTTTAATTGCTGAATTTAAATCCATTGTGTGTAATTTTTAATTAAAATAAGAAGATTGATCTTAAAAACCAAAGAACACGGTTAAATAGTTTTTTTAAAAAAAACTTGATTTTTAAATCTTAGCTGTCTAAGTTTGACTTAAGTAATCCAAATAAAAAATTATGGCAGAAGAAATTCAAGAGCAAGAAGTCCAAAAAGAAGAGGTTAGTCGCAACGAACTAATCGATCAGGTGGTAGAAAGAATCAGAGAAGATAAATTCACTGTACATTTTTACTGTCCTGCAATGTCTACCCCTAGTGGCGGTGTTGGCGTTCTCTTAAGGTTGGCATCTCACTTATCTGAGAGATATAATGTAAATGTGTGGTATGAACCACAGCATAACCTTAAGTTATCGCAACAAGAATATGCGAAAACTAAAAAGAAAGTAGATATTTTCAACACATTTAACGCTGACTGGGTTGACTTTGATCTTAGTAAAATACAATTCAAAGCATTAGGAGACAAAGAGGCAAATATAATTAACTCGGAAGGTAAAGTGGTTGCAATTGAAACTACACCACTTCAAGTTCAATCAGAAGACTTTATGTTTATTCCTGAAGGATTTCCTAATATCATGCAAATGACAGCACAGGTTTCTTGTAAGAGAATAGTGTTGGCGCAAAGTTGGGCGTATATCCTTACTGGAATGCAGGATGGTCAGAGCTGGCAAAACTTCGGAATTAGAGACGTTGTTTCTGTTTCGGATGCTATTACTGAGTTTATCAACACCACGATGCCGGGCATGCACATCAAAAAGATTCGACAAGGAATTGATAGAGAAATCTTTCAACTTCCAGAGGAAATCTCGAAGAAAAAACCTATGGTAGCTTTCATGACCCCAAGAGGAGCAGAGACTAAGTTAAAAGTAACGAACATCATCAAAATGTTCCGTGCCGTAAACCCTCACCTAAGATGGGTGAGATTTGTAGAACTAGGAGGATTGAAGCGTGAAGAATTCGCTGAAAGGCTTTCGGAATTTGCTTTCTGCATGTATACAGATGAGATTGCTGGGTTTGGTACACTTCCGCTGGAATCAATGGCTTCTGGTACTCACGTTGTTGGGTGGTTCCCGTTCGGTTCAAAAGAATACGTGAAGGATAACAACGGGTTCTGGGCGCACAACGGAGAAATCTTCCAAATGGTAGAACTTTTAGGTGTAGCCTTGGAAAAATGGTTATCTGGAGAAATGGATGTTCCACAAATCCAATCGGACTATGAAGACCTTCTTAACAATTACACTGTAAGTGGTGAGAAAGAAAGAATTTTTGAAATTATTAAAGAATATAAAACTGAAAGAACACATGAGCTTGAATCCGCAAAAACAAACTAACACAATTGTTGGGGTATACCTCAACAAAAACCTGAGAATTGAGCTTTTAAATAAGTGCCTATACGGGCTTTCTATGCAAGATAAACCGATTGATGTAGTGTTTATACACGAAGGTTTTGCAGATGATGAGTTAGAGACAATATCTGAAGTTATTAAGAAGCCTACTATTTCTGTTTTCGTAGATGGGAAAGACGAGGATGGAGAAGAAACTGAAAAGAAAATCGAATATTTCGATGGAAAAGAGGTAAATCACACATTTGAACAAATCGAGATAAACAGCTTTTCGGACATCTTTAACAAGACATTCCAAATAGCGGTAGATTCTGGATATGATTATTTCTCAGTTGTTGAATGTGAAGATGAAGTGTCTCTTAAGTGGTATGAAATAGCAGAAAAATATGCTAATGAAAACGCTAAAGTTGGAATATTTCTACCTTTAATCAAGAACATGATCGCTGAATCATTTACTTCATATATTAATGAATTCTGTTGGGCAGACAACATGGCTGAATCCGCAGGGTACTATGACTATATGTTATTAAGTAGATTTAATTGTGTTCACCCTTTAGGCGCACTTTACCGAGTATCGTCTTTATTAGATGAGAGTGATAATATTGAGGAAAGAGACGGATTGATGTATCCTATGAAAGGATGTTTAAAAATAACAAACTATTACGAATTCTTTTTGAGAATGGTTTACAACGATATTCAGGTAATGAATATTCCAAGAGTAGGTTATTTACTGAGACATACAGCTACGGATGAGTTTACTCATAAGTCTTCTAAGATTCCTTCTCACCTAACAACTTTGAAGCCTGAAAATGGCGGAATTACTCAAGGAGAAATTCAGCACTGGACGCAAGCAGCTCTAGATGACTACGTGTTCTTCGATGATGATTTAAGTAGAGTAGAATTAACCGAACAAAAAGCGTAATATAATGACAGGTAACACAGCACCAATAGTTAATGCAATACCTGAAAAGAAAAAGAAAATATATTGGACAGATGAAACAGAGGAGGCGGTTAGAGTGTTCTTAGAAATGGACACGCGATTTTTAACTGCTAAGATGAAACAATACTTAGAAAACAGGAAAGAAACTTATGATTCAACAATTGAGGACGGAACTCTAGCAGAGTTTCAAGACAAGATTGAGTGGTCTATGAGTGAAGAAGTACACGCTAACAAAAATCGTTTGTACATAAAACATTTAGAAAAACCTCTAAACAGATTAGTCGAGAATATTATTTATAGATATAAACTTTTCAGATATGACATTGATGTAAGAACAGCCCATAATGACTGTCTAGGTCACATACATGACAAGTTTGCGAACTTTGATCCCTACAAGGGTCATAAGTCTTTTTCTTATTTCGGAACAATGGCGAAAAACTATTGTATGAATGAAATAAAGAAGACCTACGAAACTAAATCTCGGCTTTTGGGATATGAAGATCATAAACCAGAAGTAGACACAAAGAGGCTTGAGAGCTTAGATGAAGAAGGGTTGCCGCTAGAGGAAATGGATATCATGTTTCAACTATTTCACTACATCAAATCTCTTCTTGAAGAAGAAATTGAGAAAGGTGAAGAGAGTAAGTGGACAAAAAATGACATCACAGTCTCAAAAGCTCTAGTATATATTCTAACAGAACACCATAAAATTGGAGCTTATAATAAAGTTGATATTTATAAAGAGATAGCAGAAGAAACTGGTTTACAGAGAAAAGATATCACTTACTCCTTAACTAGAATTAGAGCTTTCTACAGAGTTAAAAAACAAGGGTTTATAAAGAAAAAAGAAGGATAATGGATTTAGAAGTAAGACAAGCAATTTTTTACTCTTTCCTCAGAACTATATTTAATGACAAAAGCCACGCAGGGATTAATAACCAGAACTGTGCTGGCTTTTATCATTTTATACTGGCTGAACTAAACCATGATTGCGACATGTATTTGAATGCAGATAACGATGAAAAGTATTTCTTTTTTCAGACGGTGGTTAATTTAATTGAAGACTTTAATGAAATGGCGTATTCTGAATTAAAAGAGATCATTCACTCAAGAAGGCACTTCATCCAATATTTGATTAGAGAAACCCCTGTTGTAGCCAGTAAATACAACACACTAAACATCTCAAGAAGCTTAGAGTTTAAGTACGCTGTAATGAAAACTAACTTTCTTAAAAGTAGATAATTTTTAATGCTTTATTTATAAAAAAACAAATTGATATGGAAGATCAAAATTTAACACCAGAAGAGAACAACGGCAAAACCCCTATAGTTGAGACTACAAAAGAGTCTTATACCGAGCTGATGAACTACGCCATTAAGCTTAAAATGGAAGAAAGAAATGAGTCAATGGACATGTACAGGGCGGCTGCAAACGAAATGGATGAGGGAGAAATGATTGCCATGCTTGGTAAAACTGCAATATCTTATTTAGAGCTTGCCTCAAAGTCATCGTCATCAATCATTGATATCGCAAATTCAATTCAAAAGATTGCATATAGCGAATTAGATGAATCAACCCAAGAGTCTGCCGTAACTCTTGAAGAAAGAGAACTCTTTGCTGAAATGGCAAAAGACATGAGAGATGGTAGAAGATCAAAGAGGGGAAAATCAAAAAAAGATAAAGACAACAATAAATAAAAATAATGGCTTTTAATGCACCAAAACAAAACCCCTTAACAAGCTCTCAGTCAGAACTTGTGTCGAAGATATCTTCGATGAAAAACCTGCTAAGTATTCCTTCTATTAAGCAGATAAACATTCCTAAAAATCAACAAGTTTCTATGTTTGATTATTTAAACAAAGTAATGGAAAGTATGGGTATTCAGCCTGATGTGTTGTTTTTGGTTTTTATTGATAAAGTTTTTGGTGAGGCTTCAGATTTTTTAGAAGAAACTGTTTTGGACGGATTGGCAGAAACTCTTGCTAAAAAAGGGATTTCCCTTCCCAATATTAATCAATCAGGCACAATAGATAGAGAAACTGCCGCAAGCTTTAAAACCCAAAACATAGCTTATTTTACCTCCATAATTCCGACTAATTTTTTAGGAACATTTAAGCAGAAGATGGCTAAAGATTTAGCTCTAATGATATTTGGAGGCAAGGACTCACCATCAGGAGAATATTTAAACCCTAACGCTACCGAAAGAGCTAGGCTTATTAACTCAGCTGTCTGTGCTGCTGAAAATTTTGACCTATCAAACAGAGCAATTATTAAGAATCAAGATTTAGAATATAACAGAATAGCCTTAAAAAGACAATTAGAGGCTGGGCAAGTGGAGTTTGAGATAAATTGCCAGACAATAAAGATTAAACTCCCAGAAGATCCTTCTTTTATTTTTGAAGGAGGAGGAACACAAACTGTAGGAGGTCAAGCTATAACCCCAGCTCAAAGCATGGAGGTGATGGTAAATTATGTTCAAAGTCAAACGCAAGGAATTAATAATGAACAAAACACTAATAAGGCAGGTAAAAGTTTCTTCAAAATATTAATAGAGAAGCTAATTGGGTATTTTTCTACTATAATTTACGCTTATATTGACCCAGTTATGGAGGCAACTCAATCTACTCCTGCGGGAGCTAACATAACAAAGGATAACCTGATTTATGACTCCTGCTCTATTATAAACGACCCAGACAACCAAGAAAAATCAGAATTCTCTGAAAGAATTCTAAATCTTCTACTAAAAGCTTTGCTAGCAATTATATTGGCAGAGGTAATTAAAAAATTTAAAAGTTTAGTAGCAAGCTATTTTGTTGCAACTTTTTTAGAAAGGCAGAAAAGAAAATCTGAAAAAATAAAAGCTAAGTTTGGGTTGTTTGGAAATTCTGCTGCTGACATTACTGAAAAGGCAGCAAAAGCAAAGAGGTTTTACGATGCCGCCTCATCGATAGCAAGCATAATACCAATAACAATCGCCTAAAGAAAATAAGATGTTAAAAATAGACCAAGGATTAAACAAGTCAGAAGAAGTGGCAAACTTTCTTTTGTTCATGCTGGAAGAGGATAGAGTTCCTGTTCCTAGACTTTCTATTGGTCAGATATTGTTGGCTAAGGCCAGACCCGGGTTAAACTCCCAACTCCTAGCCTCTTCCATAGTTTCAAGATTTAATGAAGCTGGAATACCTACAGGAGTTCTTGCAGACGGAACACCAAATGTATTCGAGGCATTCGTAAAAGTGATGTGCGAAGAGGTTGTTGACCACATTCAAGACCAAATGAGAGTTGATGTGGTGCTGGATCCCGGAGCCTTATTAAACGCAAACGGAGCTAACGCAGGTGGGCCAGTCGTAGTAGTTGGGGCCACAATTGCGCCTCACACTGGAATTGGAGTAGCAAGATGATAAGAAAAGATAAAATATTAAAGTCAGCAAGGAATCTTGAGAAAGAAATTATATCTCTAAGGGATTTAATACTTGAGATGTGCGATGACCTTGATAAAGAGGAAACTATTGAAAAAAAGGAAATTATTCACTTAGCAGTAGTAAAAAGTATTGAGGATTTAAATAAACTAAGCTACAATCATAGTGAGCTAATAAATCAATTGTAATGGGTGGGTTTGATGAACAAATGAGACATAACCTGAATATTCAGGGTCAAGGAGGTTATTCAAGTAAGGGTGATGCTAATTTTAGAAACGTATACCCTGCTAGAGTAGAATTTGTTGATGACCCTTTATCTCAAGGTAGGATTAAAGTGAGGATAGATGATCGTGACCGTTTAGCTAGAGATGTTAACGACCTCCCTTGGTGTGTTCCGTTGAAAAGTTCTTTTATCTATTCTAAACCGAGATTAGGAGAATTAGTGTTTGTGCTTTTAGAAGACCCAAAAGACAACACAGGGATCAGATACTGGTCAGGCCCAATCCACACTTCTCAGTTCCAACATAAAGCTGAATCCTATTCTAGTGCAAAAAATATATACAAAGATTCTGCATCAAATTCTAAGCCTCAGATTTCAAGTAAAGATTTGAAACATTTAGATATCCCTAAAGGTTTTGATGTAGGTTTAGAGGGTCGCGATGACGCTTGGGTAATACTAAAACCAAAAGAAGTTAGATTGGTAGCGGGAGCTTTTGATAAAGGAACTTTGCAACCAAACACTAAAACACCTGCTTTTATTAGTGTTTCTCAAAAAGAGAACGCTGACGAAGACGTAGAATTAAAAGCCTATTCAAAAACAGACCTTACTTCAACAGTAATTAACTTATATTCTCATTTAGGAAAATTTAGAGATAGTAATATTGCAAAATTTGAGAAAAACGACCATTTAAGTTCTTTCGGAGATTTAGCTAACGCATTAAGCCCTTCTGTTAAAGGTGATGAACTAATTAAATTACTTGATTTGATAATCAGGTTATTACAAAGTCATATTCACACCCCACAAAGACCGTTAGCCACAACATCTCTTTCGGAACAACTATCAAGATACACTGTTGATGGGGAGCTACAAAGAATCATATCTTCTTATGTAAGAATAAACTAAAACCTTTCCTTTTGGAAACGTAAGAGTTAGAGAAATATGCAATGTACTTATAGTCATTACAGTATTTCACACTCACATGAGAAAGGATATAGAGCCTAAGGTTCAAAAAACAATCAGACACAATAAATGTTCTGAAATTAAGAAGCAGATGTCAATCCTTAAGGAAGAATTGACTGTTTTTCAAAAAGATTGCAATCATTCAGAAAAAATGCTTAAATTTGGGAAGAGCAATAATGTCTTTAAGTATTGTATAACATGTTACAAAAAAATAGGATACCCAAATGAAACAGAACTACGAGATAATGGATTTAAGTAAAAGAAAAATAAGTCGCTTAATACAAAAGCATAAAGTTAACTTTAATTTTTCTAGCAACAATGATTGTTTAGAAGTTGAGGAAGAGGTGGTTTCTTTCTTCGAAGAACTAGATAAATCAAGCTTAAAAGATTCTGAAAAGATTTACACAATGGATTTACACGTTTCCTCAAAGGATAGTGGGATTAAAACACAGTGGGAAATAAATTCAAATGATTCTTATAGGAATTATGAAATCAGCGTAAATTATTGCAATGAGGCAAAGGATTACATAAAACAATTCGAACAAGACACAGTAAACTCTCTTAGAAGGATGTTACAGGGAGATTTAGAACCTAAAAACGATATTAAAAAGGGTTGATAACTTTGAATTCAAGAGTTTCTGGAAGTCTTCTGTTAGTCCCGTATTCTTGCATTTTAAATTCAACTCTATAATTTTGGTTATGAAGCAACCAAATAGTGTCTAGGTCAATGTAGTGAGAAAGACAGTTATCTGTAACAATTCTGTTTACTTGACTCCAAGGAACAACTTCTACCTGTGAATTCATTACAATTCTGTAAAACATTCTAAACGGATTAGAAGGGGCTTTAAATGATTGGTAATTTGACCTAAGGTCACAGAAGATTTTAACCTTATCTCCTGACGCAATTTTCTGACCATTTTCAATCCCATAAATGTCAACTGCATAATCATTTACAGAAGGAGTTCTTTGGTAGTAATTATCTTTAATTGTAAATGTTTGAGTAAATGTCGTTGAGTCCACTCCAGCATTAAACACAACGTCATTCCATACATCTTTGTACTTTTGACCTTTAGTTGCTCCAACCATTAGAACCTCCACATAATAAACACCTCTTTCGGTTTGATTAACAGTTAAGTTAGAATGAATTACAGTTCCAGAGTTATCAGTAATGTCAACCGACCCGATTGAAACATAGTTTGCTGGAGAGTCACCACTAAAAGTATATAGATAAAGCTTGGATGTTCTGTTATTAGAAACATATAAACGATCATCTTCAATCAATTGATCGAAATTAACCTCTATATAAGGCTTTAGGGCGGTGTTTGTATGTTGGGTAAAGAAAGATGTGAAACTCTGCGTATCGGAGCTTATAAGCTCGTATGGACGCAAAAAAGACAATGCTACACCATTGTTTTCAGCAGGAGTGTCAATCCAAGAGTTAACCATACCTGTGACATCCATATTAATATCCTCATTTCCTAATGAAAAATGCTGAGTGGCGTTATTGATTGTAGATGCTGATGGGTCTTCAAAAATTCCACCTTCATCCCAAGCAGTTAATGTTGTTGCTGAGTTCCAGTTTGAGTAACCAGTGATTCTCGGAACACCATATTCGGTAAATACAAATTCAGACTCTAAAATATCATATCCTCTACCATCGTCCCAATTTTTATTGATAGGAAAAGCAAGAAGGTCATAAGATGTAGCAATAACTGCATCTAACTTTGTAATCCTTCCTTCTCTTTCTAACTCACGACCACCTACAACAGTGTTAGACATTTTTAATTTATAAGAAGATACACTTCCAGAAACAATTGTTCTGTCTGTAAAGTTTTGCATCAAAGTAGACAGGTCAAATTGCATCATAAATCTACTATAAGTATTTTGACGAAAAGAGGTGTTTGCACCCATTCCACCTCCATACCACAAATTGGCTACGGCATTCTGGCTGGAATTGTATGTAGAGTACCTGCCATTGGCAATAGTGTTGCTTTTTTCGCAATAAATTTTGTAGATTCCCATTGTGAGCTTTTAATATAAATAATGCAGCAAAAAGATTTAATTAGTTTATTTTTTTTGCTGCATTATTTACCTTATGAATACAAAGGTATAAAAAATGAATATAGGCATAGCTTTTCCATTTAATGAGTCTTCTCAAGGAGGTAGGTTTCAAACCACAAAAACCACTAGAGATGCGATTAAGACAAACTTGATTTCGTTGATGACAACGAAGCCGGGTCAGCGCCCCATGCGTTCCAATGTCTATTCGCCTTTCTATAGATATATTTTTGATCCTTGGGATGATATCACAGAGGACATGCTAGAATCCGAAGTTAAACAGATTGTAGAGGATGTTATTCCAGAAATTAAATTAGAAGAACTAATATTTGAATTCGATGAAAACACTTACGTTTTGAAAGTGAGATTCGCTTACAGTATAGTTGTATTTAATTCATTGGAAGACGAGGTGAGTTTGTCATTCCAATTCCAAAACCCAGTATTTTAAAAAAATAAAAGAATATGTCAGATCAAGTACAAGTTAATTATTTAAATAGAAATTTTTCTTCCATTAGAACAGATTTGGAGAATTATCTAAAAGCCTTTTATCCAGATGAGTGGCAGGACTTCAATGTAGCCTCACCGGGTATGGCAATCCTAGACCTAAACGCCTATGTTGGTGATCTTCTTTCTCACCTTGCAGACAAAAAATTCAACTCACTTTTTTTAGACGGAGTTCGTCAAAGAATTGATGCTTATAGGCTGGCAAAAACCAAGGGCTACAAAGTACCGGGTGTACGCCCCTCATTAACAGCCGTTGACGTAATTATTGATGTACCAGCAACCTCTAACGGGCCAGACACATCATACCTACCAATATACCGCTCAGGATTAAGAGTTGCTGGTGGTGGTCAGGTTTTTGAAACCGTTGAAGATATAGATTTTTCTTCTGACTTCTCGCAAGACGGAATACCAAACAGAATTATAAATGAGGTTTTAACTCAAAACCAACAACTTCTTAGATATCAAATCGTAAAGAGAGAAAAGGTTAAGGCAGGAGTTACTAAGATTATAAAACGAGAAATCACTAACGGTAACAAGCCTTTTTATAAGTTCAACATTTCTGATAAGAATGTTCTTCACATAGATTCTGTAATCGTGTATGAACAGTTGGGGTTAAGTTCTAATCCAACATTTTCAGATTTCAATAATGACTCAATTAAATGGCATGAAGTAGATTTTCTTCCGACTGATGATTTGTTTTTTAAACAAACAGATGTACAGGATGCAAGCGGAAACTTTCAAGGATACTGGAAAGAGGTTCCTAGAAGATTTGAGAAAGAATTTTTAGCAGATGGTTCATGTAGAATTACTTTTGGTGGTGGCGTAGAATCTTATGATGCTTATGAGGATTACTTGGATTCATTGACTGGGGTTGAAAACCCTTTCAAACCTCAAAGTGCGATTAATATTGGGGACGTACTAGACAACAAGGCTTTAGGAAAAAAACTGCCTACAAACTGTACTGTTTATGTAAAATACAGAGCTGGAGGAGGATTGACTTCAAATGTTGGGGCGAATGTTTTACAGGAGGTTAGTAATATCAACTCAACCAACCCGGGAGTAGACCAAGGAACTAACGATGCAGTCGTAGCATCAACAAGACTAAACAACCCATTCCCAGCTCTTGGAGGTAGAGGATTGCCTTCTATTGAAGAAATCACTAGCAACACAGCAGCTAACCATGCAGCTCAAGAAAGATGCGTCACCCTAAGAGATTATACTTCTCGCGCTTATCAGATTGACGGAAAATTTGGGTCACCATTTAGAATTGCATCCGAGGTTGATGAAAACAAAGTAATCATGCACATCATTTCCAGATCTGGAAATGGAAAACTAGTATCTCCTTCAACCGATAGAATTAAAACCAATTTGATTAACTACATTTCTCGTTACAGAATGATAAATGACTTTGTTGAAATCAATGATGGGAAGATTATAAATCTTAGAGTAAAAGTTGATCTTCTGATTGATGGGGATAACTTTAATTCAAAAGAAATAAAGCAAGCTGGAGTGAAGGAGGTAGCTGATTTCTTCAGTGTAGAGAAGTGGCAAATGAATGAAAATATTTACGAATCTCAAATTGTAGACCTCCTCCAAGATGTCCCGGGGGTGATTAATGTTATCGATATTAAATTCTTCAACATGCAAGATGGCGGATACTCAGGAACTCTTCATCCTCAAGCAGGGTCAAGCACACAACTAATCCCTGAGACAGGAGGTTATATTACTGAGATTGATTTAGTAGACAATTCCATTAAAGGCTTACCTTTGGTGATGTTTGAAATTATGAATGTAGCTAGTGACATAAATTTCAGGGTTGCTTCTTTGTAATGTTTTTGTCGGAACTTAAATCAAAAAAGTAAAAAGGTTTATCTTCAATCCAGTCTGAGAATAAGAAAGCTCTTTTGTCATGCCTATTCTTTCGACTACATAAAGGAGTTAAGTTTTTATAAGAAAAAGCAATTTTCTGTTGAGATAAAATGGAAAGGTCAAACGAGGACAATGGACGGATGTGGTCTACATCCCATCCATAGAAATAATTCCCGTTATATTTTCCATAATTGCTCCAATCCATCCATTCACTGAACTGGTTTTCTATATGCAGAAAAAGACACTCAGACGTGCATCCTAAAAGCTTATGATGCACGTTGCTCTTGTATAATCCTTTAGTTTTTAAAGACTCTTTAATAATTGCCCTTTGATTACAGGAGAGTCTAAAAGATGGGCTGTTTTTTCTTCTTTCTTTAATATAATTCCTCAGGTATTTATTTTTTTGTTTTCTGTTTTTCTTCCGATACTCTTTATGTTTTTTTCTTTGCGATTCCTTGTTTTTTTCGTACCACTTTCTGTTCTTTTCCTTTTGGTATATTTTCAAAGCATCCTTATTGGCTTCACGCCATTTTTTATGCTTTTCTTTATTGGCTTCACGATAAATATCTTGATATTCTTTTATGCAAGATTTACACTTATTATTGTGTTTTATGAATTCACTTAACTCTTTCTGTTCTCCACATTTTTTGCAAATCTTCATATTAGTTTCTAATTTTCTATACAAAAATAGAAAAAAAAATCGACTAATTGTAAACACCAAAACAATCTTTGCAATTTTTATTTTTCATAACAATCAAAATTCTTTACTTTCAAAAATTTAACATGTATTATTTACATAAAAGACAAAGCACAAAATGCAAGAGGAAATTTTACTTAAAAAGTCGCGCACAGGAACAACTGTGGTGTTTTTTGACACCAAATTGCCATTAGGCGAGAAAGGTAGTGTGCCTTCTACTGTCTTGTTAAATCAACAAGGTGTCCCGAAATACGTGAGTCAATTTGACGGGAAAGAAGTTTGGTTGAGAAATTCTCAAAACAACTTAGTACAACCAAACGAATTTGACCAATACTATACAGGACATAGCTATGCGGACGCTTACAATTTTGTTTTTAACGAGGAGGATAAAAATCAATTGAAATCAACCTTTTCAGAAGAGATGAACTCAAGATTTGAGGGAAGCTCAAAATCATTTGTCTTTTTTCACGATGCTGAGATTGATGACTTGTTTATTACTACGAAACTTCTTCGATCAAGAGATTTTTTAGACACACTTGACGTTTACAACAACCTCACCAACAGCTTACCTACTCAAGAGTCAGACACAGGGACTCTAATGGGTACTCTTAACGCTTTGCAGCCAATTAGAGACGAGGCTGGGAATAAAATAAGAATTCCACTAGCCAATGTGCCAGTCGGGGTTTTTATGCCTTCAACTCAGTTCCCAAGCCTCGGAGCTTTAGACTCTCAAGGCGAAAGGCTTACTTTAAATCTAAAAGAAAATTCAAGCCAAGATGAATATTTTGACCCCCAGTCTTTTGTTCAAAACACCTCAGAATATTTAAAAAGCGGCAGTGAATTTGATACAATACCCTCTCATTACAAGCATTTCACATACACCAACGATAATGGTGAATTTATTCTAAACAACGTTCCGACAGGAAGCCAAGTGTTGTTGTTTGAGGTGGACTTATTTAAACAAGGACTGACAAAGGATGAGATTGCTTTGAATAACTTTCCGTTTCCACTAAATGATGAACCAAACTTAGATACTATCCCTAGCTTGTTCTACCGTCAAATTCCATTAGATGTTATTCCAAATTGGGGTACATTCCAAACAGGTTACACGGAAGTTAATATTGATGTGAATCTAGACTTAAGAAAATGGGTTACATTTTTTACAACTCCAATTACTTATGAAAAAAAAACTATTGAGGAGCTACAGGCTATTGGGTATAACTCTCCCTTAACTTTTTCAATTAGAGACATGTCCTTGGAAGGCTATCCAATAAAAGATAAAGAAATTGTTGAAATACACAACATGTATGAGCGTGTTGAGGATTCAAGAATAACTTGGGACAACGAGTTTGCTCAAAGAAAAAAGAATGCTGAATTTAGAACCTCAGGGTATCATGCTTTTAAAATTCCCGCAAACATGTATGACCCTGAAGGATTTAAAACTGATGCCAATGGCAATCCTACTGGCAATAAAGGCGTTTGGTTGGCAGGGTATCAAATATCACAACATTACATTAATAAAGACATCATCTTTAGACATACAGGATTAGAAAAAATTTACTTAAACGAGACTGAGTATGCAACAAGGGATCATTTTAATCTAAATAGAGACAACACAGCTTATTCCGAACAAAACTCTAGCTCAGTTGGTGTTCAAGGTTCCTTTCCATACGAAAAACCGTGGAGTCCTTTGTACCCAGAAAAATACAGTATTCCTAAATCACCCGTGGCGCTGAACCCTGATTATAACTTCCTTAATGAGGATGGTCAGAAAATTATAGAGCGCCCAAAGTATTTGGATGGCGATTTGGTAGGAAAGCAGTTTGGCAATTTTAGCGATGAAGGAGGCACAAGTGCTTATGTCGGAGGCACAGGCGGTTATGCTGTGTCTTATGATGATGAAGGCAGTGACTGGTTTCGAAACAGCTTTTCTCAAACAGTGACTCAGAATTTTTTATATAAATACGAGCAGGGGGTTAACCAAAACGAAATGTACGCCAATGGATATAAACCAAATGTTTACTTCCCAATCGATAGCGGTGTTTCTTCAGTTTTAAACGGAGAGAAATACCAAAGAATTGAGTGCGGTTACGGATACTGGTTAAGACCAGAAGGTATGCCGAGAGTGTTTATGTACTCTTGGGGAGGCGAAGGAATGCTTCACTATGATACT
>TARA_R110000851_G_scaffold174822_1_pt1 | contig 28835 bp, 33 predicted proteins | sample TARA_R110000851 | Tara Oceans TARA_R110000851 (sample SAMEA4397627) | marine metagenome | biome: Polar Biome; feature: [DCM] deep chlorophyll maximum layer (ENVO:01000326); material: water (ENVO:00002006), including particulate matter (ENVO:01000060) such as... | depth 17 m
TTGCAAGAATTCGATTACGATGTTTTTGACATTCCCGCCGGCCGCATGGAGCTGACATCCGGAAGTAAACTTTTGGAAGTCACACAGGATATGGCACAGCAAATGGCTCAAGATGCCATCCGCGATGTGGCCTCTAATTATGGAGAGGTACACCGCATGCGTGGCGCAGCGACAGTGAACTGGCAGGAGGATTGTCAAGATTCGTATAGTGGCTGGGCCATGGGGAATATAGGAAAATCCATAGGAAAAATCGGCGACTTAGCCATAGGCGCAGCGGAAACAGTCAGTGGTAAGGATATTCTAACGGAAGACATGGGAAGCAACAACCTCACGGACGAAGACGGCGCCGGCCGAGAAGTCAGCTGCTTCGAAGCGGGACTTAGAGGGGTAGTCACTCAAGCCGGCCCAACAGGCCTCGTAGACATCAGCGCTCCTGATCCGCAAGGTCTTGAAAAAGTAGGTCTTCATACTTTGGACGAGGCGACCGGTGATGTAATGATTCCGTATTTTTTCCTAGGAGATTTGATTGATATTGTGGCCAACAAAGCACTAGGTGAAGAGAATGCGAGCACGGAGGGAAAATGCAATGCATATCTAAATCCAGCCCGTACTAGAAACATGTCGATATTACTGGGAAGCATCAATGTTCGCTCCCTAGGCAAGTCCACATATGGCGCCAGCAACAGAGATCTTTTAATAAATATCGGAGATATTCCAGTCGCTCTGGAATACTTCAGGGACTTTTGGTCTCGCCGAGTAACTAAACAGAAAAAAACTACCTATTCCCTGAATGGGTTTATAAAAGACTGCTTGAAAGACTTTGGTCTACGCGCCCTTGGAGAACAATGTTTTAAAGAGCGCCCAGAAGACCTTCAAATAAAAGACGCAACTATAATGCTGCCCGGTACTAAAAGCGGGGGAACTCTCATTGACCCCATTCGAGAGCGTATTTATCGAACAAAGCCTCTATCTTTTGCCGCGATACCTAATGTAACTGGCGCCATGCGCACAGATATCCCATCGCTCCACATGTCAAGACTCGATATGAAGAAAGTAGATAGTGCTTCTCCAATTAATTGGACGCAATCCAGCAAACAATCTGTCGATGATACTTTTCATTACAAATTATTTTATTTACAAAACAAAAGTGCCGCCAATATGACAGGCAACAAATCTATCGACGAAAAAAATGGTATTATTCACTTAGGAATAGGCCAGGATCGAGGCCTGCTAAAGAACATAAGCTTCAAAAGGGCTAACTTTCCGGGCCTCCGCGAGCAGAGAGTTGTAGAGACCAATGCATTCAATCCGCTGTCGCATCTAGCAGATGTATATAATGTGGAAATCAGTATGATAGGTAATACAATCTTTTATCCTGGCCAGTATATCTACGTCAATCCTTTGGGTTTCGGATCCAAACTGGGAAAAACGACCACGGCATCATCGCCATCGAGAGCCATGGGACTCGGGGGATACCATCTAGTAACGCAAGTTTCCTCTTTTATCGAATCAGGAAAATTTGAAACAACTGTCACCGCTTTATGGGAAACTTCAGGTGGTGAAGGCGCCGACCGCAACGATAGGGGTGAATCGACGGGAACAAAAGAGTGTGTTGGTATAGATGATGAGGCCAGCACTGTCCCTGAAGACATAAAGAGCAATATCGCAGATGCCGGCCCGGAGACGCAATGACTAAAAAACTAGAAAACAACCTACAGAAAAGAATAGAAACATTGGTGGCGGACAATTCTATGAAGTCGCGAGAGACTTTCTTTAAGAGACTAGCCTACAAAGTCTATGCATATCATGATTCAGACGCAGAGTCGATGGGGGTAATAAAAGATTTCACACAGTTTGAGAATGTCTTGTATGGAAGAGTAGATACTCTCTATAACGCGATTGAGATACGGCCTCAACGTTTAGTTGCGATAAAAGGCTCTCAAAATCAATACGCCCTTCGTTATGTCGCGAGTGCCTATGATCAATTTGTAGCAGAAATAAAAACAGCCGTGGCAAATGGGAAAATACGCAATGCTCCTTTTTTTCAAAATATGGAAGTTAAACAATCGTATCTTCCTGTGAGGAACGCCCATCGGGCAATTTTAGGCGCTGCCTCCTCTCGCTTTGCTAATTTTTATATCCGTTCAGGTCGACTGAAAGAAATAAAGAATTTCAATCAGTTTTTGATTAAATTCATCGACTTTCTCTATGAGTTTGCAGAGCTAAATTCTCTTAGTTCTCCTGCTTTTTTGCTCTCAAAAAGTTCAGATATATCTACCACCGGCTTGGTCTTGGATCTAGAATTGAAGGATTTTTCTCAAGATAAAGACAAATTTGCTTTTATCCGATCCCCATATTTTGAGTACTATAAGAAGTGCGCACAGAGATACGGATTTTATGTGGATAAGAATTATCCTTACAGACTCGTAGCAAACTTATCTTCTCCGGCTATGAAACAATTTATGTCAGAGGACGGCTATCCTGAAAGTAATCTGCGCTCGGCTTTTTACATGGATTTCTCCCCCGCTCACAGGAATGATTTGGAGATATTTAAAAACCTCGCCTTCACGCTTTATCGCAGTATTATTGCGGCGCGCCCCGATATCCACGAAGTATTTCAAATCGACGAAGATTTGTTCACCAGAATTGAACAGAGAGAGTTTTATCTTTCTTCGGATTTAGAAAAGAATTATCCCGATGAATACTGGCTAGACTTCTATGTTAGATTAAGAAATATAGAGGCAAGCCTCGATTTCGCGCCACAACAGGTTGATAGAATTATAAATAATTCGATAGAGATAAAAAAAATAGTTGACAAAGACCGCGCAATGGATTATATTAATAAAGTATTCATTGATGTTCCGGCACAAGAAGGATCTTTAAACGATGCTCAAAATCGCCAGTACTTCAAAGAAGTGGAAGAGAAGCCTTTCTCTGATTATAAAGAATATTTAGCGAAGACCGTGAAACTTAAGAGGTAGTATTGCAATTTCAGACTCTCGATGACAAAAAAGATTGCGTCGGCATATATTGTGATGGTTCTCTTTACTTCAATCAGGAGCTACCAGAAGAAATTACTCACACTTGGTCTTACTCTGCCTTCCTTGAAAACAAGGATATTCAGTATGCTAAGCTTTATTGTGGAGGGAAGTCTCTGGATGATGTATGCCCAGAGTCCTTAAAGGACCGCTGGGAGCATGTTAGAAATAGATTCGAATCTTTCATCAAGTCATTTACTACGGCCCGTGTATCGCTCAATGAGAACTGTTTTTATGATTTGGTGCCACACAAGTTTTTGCTAGAATTCTGTTATATAAAAGACCTTATTTGTAAACACGTTTTTAAAACATATCAAAAGCCAGATAACTATGAATATTTATTGGGCCTCACAAAAGAGATCGAAACAATCCGACATCAGAAACTCAACATTGCTACGTCGAATTTAAGCCTAGCTAAGACAAAGCATCGACGATTCTTAACCAAGTTGAGAGAAACGAGTCCTTATTGCAAATTTAATATCACCGGAACCAAAACTGGTCGCCTTACTACTTTTAAAAATAGCTTTCCAATCCTCACTTTAGACAAAGAGCTTCGAGTGGCTATGGTACCACAAAATGATTATTATGTAGAACTAGACTTTAATGCAGCAGAATTGAGAACCTTGCTGGCACTTCAAGGCAAAGAGCAGCCCCAAGAAGATATGCATATGTGGAACATCAATAACATTTTCGGCGGAGAAGTCTCCAGAGCAGATGCTAAAAAAAGAATTTTTGCATGGCTATACAACCCAAGTAGCCATGACAGTGCGTGTGAAAGGTTTTACAATAGAGAGTCAATATTGAATGAATATTACAATGCAGAAACCGTTACAACTATTTTCGGAAAAGAAATAAAATCTGAAGAAAGAACAGCTTTGAATTATATTATTCAAAGCACCTGTGCAGAGAATGTTCTTCGTCAAATGGTCAAGGTCTCGGATCACCTTAGAGGGAGAAAATCTTATATAGCTTTTCCCATTCACGACTCAATTGTTATTGACTTTTCGACTGAAGACAACGACCTATTGAAAAATATAATCGACATTTTTGCCACAACAGATTTAGGAAAGTTTATGGTGAATGTCAGTGCCGGCACAAATTTCGGCCAACTCAAAAAAGTAGGAGCATAAACTTTGAACATCGTAGGACTTGGAGACGCCGGCTGTAATATCGCTGATACATTCGCGCAGTATCCTCAATATAAAATATATAAAATAAACCTTGACATTGAGGGTGATCGGTGCTATAATATAATTAAATGTGAGACAGGAGAGGAGTACGAAAACGTAGCTCTCCCAAAGATTAAAACATTCTTTAAGGGTATAAAGGGAGAAACTTTGTTTATAGTGGGGGGCTCTGGAAAAATTTCATGCGCATCTCTGCGAATTCTAGAGAATCTTAAGAAAGCATCAGTTTCTATCCTCTATGTTGAACCGGACATGGATGTCCTAACAGCGACCGAAATACTACAAGAGAGAGTTGTCAGCGCAGTGCTACAAGAATATACCCGCAGCGGAGTCTTTGAGAAAATGTACATGGTTTCAAATCCGAAACTAGAGGCTGTAATCGGAGGCGCCCCCATAATTGGATATTATGATAAGCTGAATGAAACGTTGGTTTCCACCCTTCACATGATCAACGTGTGTGAAAACACCAAACCAGTTATAGGGAAGATACCAGATTCTAAAATTACTCATCGAATTGTTTCGCTAGGAATGCTGGATATCGAGAAAAGTGAAGAAAAAATGTTTTTTTCCCTTGACAACCCTCGCGAGAGATGTTATATTTATAGTATAAATGAGGAGAGATTAAAAACCGACGAAGGATTATTTACACGACTTAAAAATCAAATTAAATCAAAATCACAAGAAAATTTAAACATTTCGTTTGCAGTATATGCAAATGATTTCGGATATGATTTGGGATACATCCTAGAAAGGACCCCTCATATTCAAATAAAAAACAAATCAGCGGTATGAGAGATTCGTCATCCCGACTATAGTCAATCGACACATTCAATCAGGAGAATAGCCTAATGGCATTAGATATATCAAAAATTCGAGCACGTTTAAACAACGTCAAAAATAACAGTAAAGCCGGAGGATCCTTTTGGAAGCCTTCAGACGGAACACAGGTAATCCGCATTGTCCCCACTGCAGACGGCGACCCCTTTAAGGATTATTGGTTCCATTATAATTTGGGCCCAGATAACAAATCGGGACTTTTGTGCCCCAAGAAGAACCACGGAGAGGATTGTCCCATCTGTAACTTCAAGGACCAGCTTTGGAAGGAATTCAATGATTCTCAAGATGCTGACACGATGAAGCTGGCCAAAGACTTGAGTCCGCGCCAAAGATTCTTCTCTCCCGTTATGGTCCGGGGCGAAGAAGCTCAAGGCATCCGCGTCTGGGGCTATGGAAAGATGGCTTACGAAGCACTTTTGGAATTGGTACTCAATCCAGAATACGGAGATATTACCGATATCGATGAGGGCACCGACCTCACGTTGACGTATGGTAAGCCACCGGGCGCCAGTTTTCCCAAAACAACATTGACGCCTCGCCGCCGCACCAGTGCTCTTTGCGAAGACATTGTTGGTGGAGATGAAGAGTGCAATCGCCTCTTGGAAAACATTCCACAGTTCGACAATTTGTTTACAAAGAAGACAAAGGAAGAAGTGCAGACCGCTCTCGACTCCTTCATTTCTTCTCTGGACGGCGCCCATAGTGAGGCAGACGTTCCAGTACCTACTGATACCACTGGAACACCAGACGTCAGCGCAGTTTTTAACGAGCTAATCGGGCAATAGAGCACTCCATCCGCAGGGAGGCACGGGTTTACAGGTGCCTCATTTTTTTACTTTTAACACATAATACATAGGACTTTAAAATGACAACAACAGCAACAAAAGGCAACAACGTACGTGTTCATTATCGCGGCACCCTCACTACTGGCGAGGAATTTGATAACTCATATGATCGAGGCACTCCAATTGAATTTCAGATTGGCGCCGGACAGATGATTAAAGGGTTTGATAATGCTGTGGACGGAATGGCCGTAGGTTCCAAGAAAACAGTAACCCTCACTCCGGACGAAGCCTACGGAGAAACAAATCCAGAGGCAGCTACTCAGATGCCAGTCTCCGCTTTTCCAGATGATCTGGAATTGGCAGAAGGCATGCCAGTCCCACTGGCCACCCAAGAAGGTCACCGCCTAATGGGTCGTATTCAAACGGTGACAGAGGAGACGGTGACTATTGATTTAAATCATCCTCTGGCCGGCCAAGAGCTAAGTTTCGAGATCGAGCTAGTAGAAGTAGTGTAGGGTCACGCCGCAGGGAGGCACGGGCTACAGGTGTCTCACTTTTTTCATGGAGTGAATAATAATGGCTAAAAAGAAAATCTCAACCGGAAAGCTTTCTATGGATGATATGCGTAAGCTGATCAACAAAAAAGCAGGTATGGTTGTCGCGCATAATTTAAAAGAAGCGAATCCAACAGAGGTTACGCAATGGATACCAACTGGTTCACGCTGGCTTGACTCTATCGTGTGCCGTGGTCAACTAGCTGGCGTACCGGTCGGAAAGATTACAGAAATCGCCGGCCTAGAGGCCACAGGCAAATCCTATATGGCTGCGCAAATTGCAGCAAATGCCCAGAAGCTAGGCATGGATGTCGTCTATTTTGATTCCGAATCCGCCATTGATCCTGCCTTCTTAGAGAACACAGGGTGTAATTTGGATACCCTTCTTTACATTCAGGCAACTTCCGTCGAGTTTGTTCTTGAAACCATGGAGGAGCTATTGAGTTCAGAAAATCAAATCTTGTTTATTTGGGATTCTCTGGCTCTCACTCCGGCGATTTCCGACGTCGAGGGAGATTTTAATCCACAGTCATCTATGGCTATGAAAGCTCGAATCCTATCTAAGGGAATGTCTAAGTTGACAGTACCTATCGCCAATACTAAATCTACATTTCTTGTGCTGAATCAGCTCAAGACCAATATCACCCGATCTCCTTCCGAGGCTATGACGACACCGTATGTCACTCCGGGTGGCAAAGCTATGATTTACGCCTACTCACTTCGTATTTGGTTAACGGGAAGAAAAGCCAAAGCCAGTTTTGTCTTAGACGACAACGGCTTTAGAATTGGATCTGAAGTAAAGGTCAAGCTCGAAAAATCTCGATTCGGAACACAAGGTCGCCGCTGCAACTTTCGCATTTTATGGGGTGGAAACAGTGTGTCCATTCAGGATGATGAGTCCTTGTTCGAAGCTGTAAAGGGTTCTGATAACATTCTCCAAACCGGCGCCTGGTTTACAATGGTTTATCAAGACGGCAGCAAGGAGAAGTTTCAGGCATCTAAATGGTCGGAGAAGATGGTGGAAGACAAATTCCGCCAAAGAGTATATCAGATTATGGATGAGGAAGTAATCATGAAATTCGATACTCGTGTAGGCAAGGCAGAAGATTTTTATATGGAAGATGAATAAAACCAGTCCCACCACGTCTAAATTAGTAGAGGAATCATGATACAAACATTAATCTTAGTTTTAGCAATCTTAACCACTAGCGGCGCCAATGCGCACGAGCCATGCCGAGAGGTATACCAGCCCACGGGCGGAGGGTATTACGATGCTCACGGCTGGGTACCAGTACGATGGGTACTTACTCGGGACTGTCGCACTCACGCTCTAACCCGCAGTCACGACGTGTATCGCCCAGCGCCACCGCCTCGCCACACTCACTACCGCGCATACCGTCCAGCCGTCCAGGTAATCTTCCACCCTCGCCCAAGGGCCCGCCCCCACTCTCACCGTCGTTAACAGAAAGGGCCCCATAATAGGGGCCTTTTGCTTTTGCAGCCACTACTTGTTAGTATGGATGATAAAGTATTGAAATTTAAACTAGAGACTCTTCTGCAAGAAATGAAATTTCTAGAAGCTGATTTAGAATATCACAAGACACTGCTGCAATCCACTCACCGATCATTTTCAAATCACTATGGCCAGAGGACTAAAAAGATGGGAGTCGCAGAACGTATTAGGGAGAGATCTCAAAAAAACCGTCAAACGCCTCCGCCCCCTCCTGGCGCCAAATATAAGCCTAGTAAGAAAAACAAGGAAATATACAAGAAAATAGCAACGGTGGCTCACCCTGATAAGCTTCTTCATCTTTCTGAAGAGGAACGCGAAGAGAAACAGAGACAGTTTATGGCTGCATCAGATGCCGTCAATAATAATATGATGTTGACCTTACACCAGATCGCCAAAGACATTGGAGTAAGCATGGATGCGCCAACCCCTGAAGACATTATTCTGTTCGAAGCAGAGCTAAACACCCTTCGAAACAAGATTGTTGACCTAGAGGGTAATTGGGTTTGGCACTACGCTTCGGCCGAAACAGACGAACAAAAAGAAGAAATAATGAAAAGATATATATATTTTATCTTGACAACGTTGCCAAAATAGGGTATATTATAATTCGGAGTAAGAATGAAAAGAGTAATAATTATTGATGCCCTCAATGCTTATTTTAGAGCATATATTGTAAACCCGAGCCTGTCATCCAATGGGCAGCCGATTGGAGGCTATAAAGGTTTTCTGGGAATACTTCAAAAACTAGCCCGCGAGATGAATCCAGATGAGATTGTGATCGCATGGGACGGCGCCGGCGGATCCGCTAAGCGTAAGGCGGTCAATAAAAATTATAAAGCCGGCCGCAAACCCATTCGTCTTAATCGCGGCGTACGCAACATGACAGAAGATGAGGAGATAAAGAATAAGATATGGCAGCAGTACCGGCTCATTGAGATGCTTAATTGTACCCCGGCCATACAATTGGTACTAGATGGCACAGAGGCTGATGATATTATCGCATACGTATCCCAGTCTCCTCGATACGACGGCTGGCAAAAAATTATAATCTCCAGTGATAGGGACTTCTTTCAACTATGCGATGAAGAAACCGTCCTATACCGTCCTATTCAGAAGACATATGTCAATAAGCCTAGACTTATTGAGGAATATGGTATCCACCCCACGAATTTCGCCCTAGCTCGCGCCGTTGCAGGCGACAAGTCCGATAACCTTCCTGGGGTGAAGGGCGTTGGCCTAGCCACTATCGCCAAGAGAATGCCCTTTTTTGCCGATGAGGAGAGCGTCACCCTTAGCAAGTTGGTAGATTTCTGCCAAAATAATAATACCGGACTTAAGAAGCTGGAATCCATCGCAGAGGCTCAAGATTTAGTGAAGGAGAATTATAAGATTATGCAATTATACTCTCCTTCTATCTCCATAGATGGAAAAAGTAAAATTAAATATATCTTTGAAAATTATGAGCCGTTATTTAATAAGACAGAAATCATTAAACGAATGACTGAAGATGGCTTTGGAAATATGGATTTAAGCGATTTATTCGCTATCTTTAAGCGTTTTACAACAAGTACTTGACATCTCAACCATGGTGTGGTAATATAAATAAATGGAGTGTGAATGTCGAAAGAAAATTTTAGCCAATATGGGAAGGATTTTCAAGAAACCTTATGCCACTTGATTCTGCATGACCGTCCTTTCGCAGATCAGATGTTCGAGGTATTGAATATTAATTTTCTGGAGTTACGATATCTGCAGGTTTTTGTAGAGTTGATTCAGAATTACAAAGAGAAGTTTGGATGTCATCCTACTGAAAAGATCATGACTTCTATTTTGCGAACCGAGTTGAATAAGCATAGTGAAGCCGTCCAACAGCAAATTCGTAACTTTTTCGCCCGGATATCTCGCACCGAGATTAGTGATGCAGAATACATCAAAAGCACTGCTTTGGACTTCTGTAGAAAACAGAAACTAAAAGAAGCAATGCTTAAATCTGTGAAACTTCTCAAGACATCTTCTTTTGACGAGATTTCTCAATTGATTAATGAAGCTCTAGTTCTGGGCTCTGATTCTAATTTTGGTTATGATTACATAGCTGACTTTGAGCAGAGATTTCTGATCAAAACCCGCAATCCTATTTCCACTGGCTGGCCAGAGATAGATAGTATCACCCACCAAGGCCTAGGAAAGGGTGAGCTAGGAGTCGTCGTAGCCCCCACTGGCGCCGGCAAATCAATGGCCCTAGTACACCTCGCAGCAGAAGCCATCAAGGCTGGTAAGAATGTTATATATTATACGCTCGAATTGGGTGAAACCGTCATTGGTTCTCGTTTTGACAGTTGTATCACTAATGTGCCTCTCAACGATTTGAGGGCATTCAAGGAAGAGATCTACGAAAAGGTTCAGCTGTTAGACGGAAAATTAATAATAAAAGAGTACCCAACTAAGTCCGCAAGTGTCAATACCCTCAAGGCACATTTAGAAAGATTAGCCGCACGAGATTTCTCTCCGGACCTGATCGTAGTGGACTATGGGGATTTATTACGACCCATTTCTACTTTAAGGGAGAAAAGACATGAGTTGGAGACTATTTATGAACAGCTAAGAGGTTTAGCCCAGGAGTTTAAATGTTGTGTTTGGACAGCTTCCCAGACAAACCGTTCAGGATTAAATGCAGAGGTAATAACAATGGAGTCTATTAGTGAGGCATTCAATAAGTGTTTTGTGGCAGATTTTATTTTTTCTATATCTCGTACCACGGAAGACAAGGCTTTGAATTCTGGACGGATTTTTATTGCTAAGAATCGCAATGGGGAGGACGGCTTGATTTTCCCTATCTATATGGATACCTCGAATGTCACTATTCGCGTTGAAGAATCCACTGGTGAAACCATCGGCGAAGTGAAAAAAGAAGCAAAAAAGAGACAAGAAAAGAAATTAGTATCGCTTTATAGAAAATCAAAAAACAACGGAGGGAAATAGATGTCAATTAATCTGCTACAAGAGTATACAAGAATCGCAAAATATGCAAAGTATTTGCCAGAAAAGAACAGAAGGGAAACTTGGAAAGAACAAGTCAGTCGTGTTTTCGACATGCACCGAAAAAAGTTTCACGACAAAGAGGAAGTTCTTTTTTTAATTGAGGAGGCAGAATCTGCAGTCTATAAAAAAGATGTCTTAGGGTCTCAACGAATTTTACAATTTGGAGGTGATCCTATCTTCAAGCATAATGCGCGTGTATATAACTGTGGCTTTGGGCACATCAATCGACCCCGAGCGTTCCAAGAGTTGATGTATCTTTTATTGTGCGGTTGCGGCATTGGATTTTCAGTACAGAAGCACCATGTGGCAAAGCTACCTCCGATCGCACGGCCAGGAAAGCTCCTCGCGGAAACATATTTGGTTCCTGACACCATCGAAGGGTGGGCTGATGCTATTGGTGTTCTTATGAGCAGTTATTTAGGCGGCAATCCCGAATTCGACAGGTATGCTGGGAAGACTGTCTTCTTTGATTACAGTGATATCCGCCCCGCCGGCTCCCCCTTATCTTCGGGGACAAAGGCTCCCGGCCCGGGCGGCCTAAAGCGAAGTATCGAAATGATCCGAAGCGTTTTTGAGCAGCGCCTAGGCCACGCTAATCGTAAATCTATCCGCCCCATTGATGTTTATGATATCATCATGCATGCCGCAGATGCGGTAATCTCTGGCGGTGTACGCCGCTCCGCAACAATCGCCTTATTTTCTCCCGATGACGAAGATATGGCCAAAGCAAAGACTGGCAATTGGTTTATCGAAAATCCACAACGCGGCCGCTCAAATAATAGTGCACTCCTGGTTAGAGATACTACCACTAAGCAGCAGTTCAACCAGCTAATGGAGTGTGTTCGGGAATTTGGAGAACCAGGCTTCGTGTGGGCGGAAAGCACAGAGATGGGATTTAATCCTTGCGTAGAAATCGGGCTTTATCCTGTTGATGTCACCACCGGAAAATCAGGCTGGCAATTTTGCAACCTCGCGGAGATAAATGGAAAAAGAGCTGACACTCCCGAAAAATTTTATTCTGCTTGCCGCCAAGCAGCGATTATTGGCACCCTGCAGGCTTCTTATACGAATTTTCCCTATCTTGGGAAAACGACAGAGAATATCACCCGCCGAGAAGCACTATTGGGAGTTTCAGTAACCGGTATGATGGACAACCCCGATGTCCTTTTTGATCCACAGGTACAACGAAACGGTGCAAAAATTGTAAAAAATGTCAACAAAAGAGTGGCTTCCTTAATCGGTATCAATCAAGCGGCCCGCACCACATGCATAAAGCCCGCAGGATCGACCAGTTGCATTCTGGGCACAGCATCGGGAATTCATCCCCACCATGCTAAAAGATATTTTCGCAGAGTACAAGCTAATATCCAAGAAAACCCCGTACAGCACTTTAGGAAGTATAATCCCAGAGCAGTTGAAAAATCGGTCTGGGACCCCAACGGTGTTACAGAGGTAATCACCTTTTTATGTGAAGTTCCAGTAGGTGCTAAAACAAAGAACCAAATCGATGCCCATTCCTTGCTGGAAAGTGTAAAATTGACTCAACAAAATTGGGTAAGATATGGTACCAATAAAGATTTGAGTGTGAAACCATGGCTCTCTCACAATGTTTCTAACACAATTCACGTACGTGATAAGGAGTGGGGCCCCATCGCCGACTACATCTTCCACAATCGAAAGTACTTCGCAGGCATCTCGCTTCTACCTGCATCCGGCGACAAAGATTACCCCCAGGCTCCTTTCTGCGCCGTTCCCTACCCTGCTGACATCTTACGAGAATATGCCGAAGGTGCGTTTTTCGCCAGCGGCATCATTGAAAGGGGCCTAATCGCCTTCGAAGGTGACTTGTGGGCAGCTTCGGACTGCTTGTTGGGAATGGGAGAACCCTTAGAGGCCGTCGTTCCAATCAAGAGAGAGTGGATCACTGCCGCTATTAAATTTGCCGATAGTCATTTTGATGGCAATGTCCGTAAGATGACATATTGCCTAAAGGATATATACAACCTCAAAATGTGGGAGAAATTATCCCAAGAATACCAAGATATTGTCTGGACGGATATGAGTGAAGAAGAGGATAATATCGACTTTCAGCAAGATTCCGCATGCGCCGGAGGCGCCTGCGAAATGCCGGCAGAGTATATCGCTGCCCTAAGAGAAACTCAAGTGCTTAATATAGAAACCGACGAACAACCAACAATTAAGGAATAATTAGTATGAATTTTCAGCCCTGTAATCGATACATTTTAATTGAACGTAAAATCTCTCCCACAACACCAGTCAGTTTAATCGAGTTGCCGGAAGGGTCCTTCACTTCTCATGAACCGCACCACGAAAAGGTATATATCAAGGCCATCGCCCCGGGCGTACGGCCACCAATTGCCGCCGATCAGCACGCTATTGTTTTATCTCACATGATAGAAGAAGTGTCTATTGACGGAGCCACTGCCTATTTAGTACTAGAAAATCACATTCTAGGCATTGTAACGGAGAACCAACAATGAGTAATAAACATTTCATGGACTTGATGAAGTCCTTAATTAAAGAGGAAATCGAAAAGCGACAAGTGCTTCTAGAGACTCCCAGTAAAAACGACATCGATAAGATGCTAACAGAAAAAATCAGTAAGATCCTTTCCAAGAGGCGCGACTGAAACTCGGCAAGCATGTTTATAGCGCAGACAATATAGTGCTCGGAGGTAATCTGAGTGCCTTATTATATGCGTATATACATAATTATCCATGTGTCTTCGCAAGACCAGTGGTCCCTTTTAGGTTCGACACTTTTCCCGACTCACCATGGCAAACCAAGCGTCATGCGTGGGAGGCCCTCGGAACATCGATGTCGCTAGGGGGATTGTGCCCCCTTTCCGATAAGATAACAAACATGAGCATCGCGGACAATACACTGAAGATCATCGCCTCTAGCTCCAAAATGATAAAATATGAATTTAAAAAGCTGCATATATTTGATGATTATAACACTACTGGATTGTCTCCTAAAACTTCAAGTTCACAGCCCATCTTAAGGGTTGTGGATTGGTTCGACGTACGCTCGGGAATGGAACATCATCATGACCGACTTGAGTCCGCAACCGACTTTGTAAAAGAAGTTATTTTTTATCCCTCCCGGCGCTTTGGGAGCCAGTCAGGCAGCCGCATCCGTAAGGATCTTGTTGCTGTTTCCTATATACCACTATCGAAAATGAGCGACTTCGAATATTCAGACACCATGGTGAAATTTAAAGTAGACGCCATGATGAAGAAAGCTGGGATAAAAGGGGCCAGGAATGGTAGGGATACTAATAATCCCAACAAGTATAAATATTATTCTGTCAAAATAGAGTCTGTCGAACGAGAGGTCGACCCAGCACCTCTAGGTATCTATCTCGAAGACCCCCGATTTGAATATCTTTATCACACTCCAGAAAATATACTTAAAACTTCTCTTCTGCCCTCCAACACCTACACTTCTAAAATATTAAAAATAATGCTTGACTAATGCGCCCTTCTGTACTATAATGAATATATAGAGAGGTTTTTATGAGATGGATAGCTAGATTGGTACAGAATGTGTTGGCCCTCCGCCGTACTAAAAACTATGATATATTTTTGTCGATCTGTTTAGCCGCTATCACTGCTGTGGTCGCGACCGAACTCGTCAACTTTCTAATTTATCTTTATCCGTCACTGATTCCAGAAGGATTATCCGCGATTAACGAAAGTCTCCGCGAAAGCGACGGGAGTATGTTACTCACTTTTTTGGTAGCAGTTTGTGTTATAGCCCCAATCTTGGAAGAACTTGTATTTCGTGGCGCCCTTTGGTGGCTGTTAGAAAAGTTCTTACCAACCAACGCTGTATGGATCATAACTTCAATTTTATTCGCCATGGCCCACATCGATATTTTGCATGTTATAGCTGTCTTTCCTTTGGGCGCGCTGTTTGGCTATTTACGCAAAAAGACCGGCAGCATTTGGGCCCCTATGATCGCACACGCTACTAATAATATCCTAGCTTCACTAACCTTGATTTTTTAAAAAGAGTAGACTATTTATAGCATGGGTCACTTACAGGACATAGAGGAAACATATTGGGAGCACTTTAGACATGCATTTGAGATAGCATCGGTTTTGGTGCTTTCCTCCATCGCACAACTAGTCCATGCAGTATGGCCAAACTTCAAGCCACCATTTGGATCTGATGTGGACTCTTTAATAGATTTTCTAGATTCAAAAAGGTCAGATCATAGATGATACTTTCAGAGCCGATCATCATCCGAAACAGCCGAGTACCAAAGCTTTGTAGCTGGACTATGAGGGTTTATGCAATTACTCTATTTCCTTTTGTTTTTATCCGAGACGAGGGCGATGAAATTACCATTACGCATGAGACCATCCATCATAAGCAATATCTGGAAACATTAGTAATTGGCTTCTTGTTTCTTTATCTGTTTGATTTCGTGCATGGATTAATTAAGTATCGGTCGACCGAAGAAGCATACTTTAGAATTCGGTTTGAACAAGAGGCTTACGCAAATGATATCTACGAGGACTATCTCGAAAAGAGAAGAATGTTTTCGTGGCTAAAATATAAGGTATAAATATATGAAACTCCTACTTGAAAATTGGCGAGAATACCTTAGTGACTTAGAAGTTGATTGTGAGCAAGATGGTGTATGTATCACCGCCGCTGAAGAGATAGCCAAAAAACTTATTTCTGATGGCATCGAAGATTTCAAAGTTATAGAAGGGTACATTTGGACTAAAGGCAGTGATGATCAATATCCAACCGAGCATACTTGGATTGTGATGGGTGATGGTAAGGTAATAGATCCCTCTGTCGCACAGTTTGATAAATACGGTGGTATAGAAGAAAGAATTTACGACACGGCGTATGATGCCGATGGCGAGTTTTATGGCAACAGTAAAGTTTTTGCACCAGCAGAATATTTGGAGACAGAAAAATGAAACTCCTACTTGAAAATTGGCGAGAATATATCAAAGAGGAAGAAGAAGTCAATGAGATCTTCGGTTCCGGCACCAAGAAGGCAGACATTACAAGCGGCCATAAGCGACAGATGGTGCTACTGAATCGTCAGATTAAAGAAGATTTCAGCTCCGATCAAACAGGTTGGTATAATCACTACACAAAAGAGGGGCTATTAACTCTGCTCGCGCCAGTACCAGAAGACTACAGAACGGGCATCGACCTTGTGGCACGAGCACTCGTAGCCATTCGCAATGTTCAATTTAATAAATACGCATTCTCTCGCGAATATATGAAAAGCGGAACCCAACTAATCGAGCCCCACAGGGCAGCCCTGGAACTAAGAGGCACCGCAATGGCCTTGGTCAGCGCCTTAGAATTTATGAGAAAGATGTACGGGAAACTCATCAAGGCTTACGATCTGCACCATCCGGACAATCCAATCCAGCGAGAAATCCCAAAAGACCAATCCTTGGAAGACTTGCAAAAACTTATGACGGGAATGTATATTTCCCCAGAGAACCGACTCGAAGAAGGTTAATTGAGTTCATTTCACTTAGCAGGGATTGTCCCCGTAGCGGGACAGCCTCTTGATTTTAAAATGGATTGGCATGATTCACTGATGCCTATCGCACCAGACTATCTCGCCGTTGAACGAGCAGTCTTTGAGTGTGCTTGGGCTGGCTGCGAGACAATTTGGATTGTTGCTAATGATGACATGGCCCCGCTTATTCGCCATAGACTAGGAGAGTGGGTTCAGGATCCAGTTTGGGTCGGCCGAAGCTTGGACCCCTACCCATCACAAACAAGAAAACAGATACCTATTTACTATGTCCCCATCCGTACAAGAGACGTGGGTAAGCGCGACTGTCTAGCTTGGAGCGTCCTACACGGCGCAGTCACGGCCTTTGAGGTATCGGCGCGCCTAAGTAAGTGGGTGATTCCTCGCAAAAACTATGTGGCTTTCCCTTATGGAATATACGATCCAGAAATACTTCGACAACATCGAAAAACTATTTCAAGCGAAAATCCCTTCATGTTGAGCCACCAAGACAAGACAGTCCAAGACGGTGAATATCTTGGGTTCACTTTCGATAAGGATGATTTTGTCAATGCGCGCCGCGTCATTCGAGAGGGAACCGGGAAATACAATTCTGCAGTATTGGAGGCCGGCCAATTCCCCCGGGAGAAACTGCCGAAAGAAGAAAGATGGTCAGCGCGCTATTTTTCTCTTGACAAAATCTTTAAACCTGTTATAATATATAAAGAAAACAAAGTAGAAGTCCCATGGTATCACAACATAGATTCTTGGGACGGTTATTGTAGTTACCTAGGGTCCGCAGATAGGAATTTGGTCGAGAGGCCACACCCAATATTTATGAAATACCACGAATGGAATGAGATAGGAGTTAATGATGATAAAGAGTAAGACCAAGAAGCAATTAATTGATGAGGTCAGCGCCTTGATTGAGGACGCGAAAGATAATGTGAGGCTCCTTCAAATTTCAGACCACCGACTGCGTACACTCAAACGTAATGCTGGGAAAATGCGATACGACTTACACTACTTGGACTTATCCAAAGAAGATAAGATTACCGTAATGACCATTGTCGATAACTTTATGAACTCTCTACCCAATTCCCAAGGCAAATAAATAATGACCAAAGAAAATAAAATTCCTTTTGTGGGGCTGCATGCCCACTCTGTAGCCGGCTCCATCTTTGACGCGCTAGGTTACCCTCAAGAACATATGGACTTTGCCTATGAGAATGGCATGGATGCATTGGCCCTTACTGATCATGGCAACATGAACGGGTTGCCGCATCAGGTCCTCCATGCCCGAAAAATGAAAGAAGCGGGTAAGGACTTCAAACCTATCTTCGGAATCGAAGCCTACTTTCTTCCCTCAATCGAAGACTGGAAAAAAGACTATGAGACGGCCAAGGAGGACAAGAAGCGAAAAAAGACTCTTAGTAAGGAGGTTACTGCAACAACTGTGGAGGATGAAGATGCATCCAAGAAACAGGTTCGCAATATCCTCAATCGACGTAGACATTTAATTCTTTTGGCCCAGAACCAAGAGGGCCTTAGCAATCTTTTTTCTTTGATATCGGAATCTTTCGGCCCTGGCAATTATTATCGATACCCTCGTGTAGACTATAAGATGCTAAAAAAGTACTCTAAGGGAGTGCTGGGCGCCTCCGCGTGTTTAGGGGGTGTATATGCTGGCAATTATTGGGAAAACCGCGACAACGGCCCTGAAGCTGTCCTAGAAGCCATGCGCGAGACCACGCGTCAAATGATAGATGTATTCGGCGACCGATGGTACGGTGAACTACAGTGGAACAATGTGCCCGAGCAGCACGACCTAAATAAATATATCATTCAGATGCACGAAGAGTTCGGAATTCAACTAATCTCTACATCAGACTCTCATTACCCGAATCCTACTGCATGGAAGGACCGAGAGCTTTACAAACGACTTGGTTGGCTGGGCAAGTCGCGACCCGATTATATGAGTTCGGAATTGCCCGTTGATGTAGAGGAAGTCGGATACGAACTATATCCTCGTAACGGCAACCAGATGTGGGAAGCATACAAAAAATACTCCAAGCTTTGTGGGGTGGAATACGACGACGCATTGGTCTTAAGATCAATCGTCCACACTTATCACATCGCCCACGAGCGCATCGAAAGCTTCATGCCAAATAATGAAGTTAGGCTTCCAGATTTTGTTATTCCTGCTGGCGAAACAGCAGACAGCGCCTTAAGCAAATTTTGCCTTGAGGGTCTCCGAACTAAGTCACTGCACACTCAAAGCGAGTACCTTGATCGTCTTGAGATGGAGCTTGGAGTTATTTCAGATCGAGGGTTCTCGAAGTACTTTTTGACAATGAATAAGATAAGTCAGAAAGCGAATGGCGTTATGCTTACTGGCCCGGGCCGTGGCTCCGCTGCAGGCTCCTTGGTGGCCTATGCTTTGGACATTACCCAAGTGGACCCCCTCAAATATGGCTTACAGTTCTCTCGCTTTCTTCGTGCCGATGCTAAGGATTATCCTGACATCGACTATGATGTAGCAGACAGCATGCAATTGAAAGAAATCTTAATTAAGGAGTGGGGAGCAGACAAGGTAGCTCCCATATCCAACTGGAACACCCTCCAACTTAAAAGCCTGATTAAGGATATTTCCAAATTTAAAGGCATTGATTTCAAAGAGGTCAATGATGTCACTTCTGTTATGATGTCAGAGGCGATTGGCCCGGCAAAGAAGAAGCATGGAATTAAGACAGGAGTCTATACCCCTACTTTCGATGAAGTTATGGAATTCAGTGACACTCTCAAGTCTTTTCTTGCGCGACACCCGGATGTTAAAACTCATGTCGAAGCTCTCTACGGGCAGGTTCGTTCCTGCTCACGTCATGCTGGCGGCGTTGTGGTCGGTGAAGACCTCAATCAACGGATGCCTTTGATTAATTCGGGAGGTGTCCGACAGACACCGTGGTCCGAAGGCCAGAACGTGCGCCATCTAGAGCCCATGGGTTTTATTAAGTTTGATGTTTTGGGCCTCTCTACTTTGAAAATGATCGAAGGTGCGATTAGACATATTCTAATTCGACATGGAGATGTTCCCGATCCCTCGTTTGAAGATATTCAGGCATACTATAACAAACACCTTCATCCAGACGTTATAAATTTCTCGGATCAAGATGTATATCAGAACATCTTCCACCAAGGTAAGTGGGCGGGCGTCTTCCAGTTCACCGAGCAAGGTGCACAGAAGTTTTGTCAACAGGTCAAACCTACTAACTTAATTGACCTAGCAGCCATCACTTCTATTTATCGACCGGGCCCCCTTGGCGCAGACGTTCACTTAGATTATGTTGAGGCCCGAGAGAATCCTCATCGTTTAAAATTCATCAATGAACAGCACCGAGAAATCACCGAAGAAACTGCTGGCTTTCTAATCTTTCAAGAGCAGATTGCTTTGCTGGCACATGAGCTTGGTAAGGACATCTCTCTTGACGAGGGTAACTTACTGCGTAAGGTGCTAACTAAGAAGGGTACAGGAAAAGAAGCTACCGTAAAGAACAATCTACGAACTAAATTCCTCGCCGGCTGCATCGAAAAGGGCTTGAATAAGGCTACTGGTGAGCGCCTATGGGATACATTCGAATACTTTTCCGGCTACGGGTTCAACAAATCACACGCAGTCTCCTATTGCATTTTGTCGTACCAGTGCGCATGGCTTCTCAACTACTACCAAGTCGAATGGCTCGCCGCATTCCTCGATAAAGAGCCCGAGTCTCGAAAAGAGAAAGCAATCAACGTAGCCAAATCTTTTGGTATGCAAATCAAGGCCTTGGACGTAAACTCATCCGGCCGTGTGTGGGAAATCTCTCAAGATGGGACACAGTTAATCCAGCCACTCTCCTCGGTCAAGGGCTTGGGTGATGCCGCAATCGATCAAATCGTCGCCAATAGACCATTTGCACAGGTGGAAGACTTCCTCTTCAGCGAGGATATTATCTACTCGAAGCTAAACAAGAAGTCTTTGGACGTCTTGTGTCGATCCGGCGCAATGAACGTCCTCATAGACAAGAGGTTTACAGGAGGTAAGCACTTCTGGTCCGCTACTTGTGTAGACCGCCCCCGTAAATTAAAGAACCTAGAAGAGAATATAGCTCTCTATGCCCCTGAAGGGGACTTCTCTGATGAGGAGAAGATCGGCTATCTGGTGGAGCTAACAGGAGTGTTCCCCTTCAATCGAGTGATGAAGCCAGAAGTGTACGAGCAGCTTAATAAGAATCAGATTCCCCCCATCGCAAACTATGACCCGGCATTGGAAGTAGTCTGGTTTATTCCGCGCAAGGTTATTCCTAAGAAAACGAAAAATGGAAAGACATATTGGATCATTGAAGTCATTGATGACACCAACTCTCTTACCAAGATCCGCTGCTGGGGAATTCAAGACTATGATAAGATTTGTGTAAATCGCCCATACATGGCCAAATTAGAGTACAATGATAAGTGGGGATTCTCAACAAGAAGTTTAAGAAGAAATTTTAGATTATTAGCTTGACAAACCGGCCCACATGGGCTATAATAGATATATACCATAGGAGGTTATATGAAATTTACAAATGTAATTACCAAGATTGATTTCACCGACGAGGACTTGCGCCAAGCGCTGGCTGACTACGTGGACTTTTACCACCATCAGCCCGAACTTGCAGAAAGTATTCGACGAAATTATTTCCAACGATGTAGTGATCAAACAAGTAGGTTTAGCATCAAAGTCAAGACAGGAGTAAAATAACCATGCTTCAAGTTGATGTAATTGTGGGGGTCCAACACGGTGACGAAGGTAAAGGTAAGGTCACTCACAGCTTGTTATCTAAGGGCGACTACACCCATTGTCTTAGATATAATGGTGGCTGCAATGCCGGCCACACTATCTATCATGAAGGTCAAAAGTTTGTAACACACCACATCCCAGCCGGCGTTTTCTTTGGAATAAAGAGTATCATCGGCGCCGGATGTGTGGTGGATATCAACAAATTTCTTCATGAAATAAAAATACTAAAAGAAGGAGGCATCGATGTTGAAGATAAAATCTTTATTGCAAAAAATGCGCACATTATTAGAGAGAAGCACCTATGGTCAGATTCTGGTGAGACTACTATTGGGACCACCCGCACCGGAAATGGTCCCTGTTACAGTGAGAAATACTCCCGTGACGGACTCCGAGCCTCGGATGTAGAACGGCTCACACCATTTCTAATCGACTTGCACGAAGAATTCTATTTTAATAATCCGAACGCCGTCGTACTGTGTGAGGGCGCCCAAGGCTTTGGCCTGGATATCGACTGGGGTGATTACCCCTATGTGACAAGTAGCCATTGTACGACAGCCGGCGCTCTTCTGAACGGGTTCCCCCCACAGTCTATTCGTAAAGTTTATGGTGTGGCGAAAGCATACGAGACTTATGTGGGAGCAAAAGACTTCCAGCCACCCGGCCGCACCTTTGAGTTGATACAGCGCGTCGGTAGTGAATTCGGCGCCACAACTGGACGCCCCCGACAGTGCAATTGGATCAACCTGTTTGAGGTCGGACGAGCGATTGACATGAATGGAGTTACAGACCTCATCGTTAATAAGGTAGATGTGCTGGAAGAGGTCAACCGTTGGGCAGCCTATGTAGGCCAAGACCCCAAGGGTGGAAGCATGACATTTCAGAATAAGGAGCAATTCTGCGACTTTATTCAATACTACTTTAAAGACACTAACATAATATTTTCTGGAAATCCCGAGAGGATCTGATGGGTTCTGACTATCCTGTCCTAGATTTACATGGAGAGCGTCATCATGATGCGGACTACTTAATTGAAAAGTTCATCTCCGATCATTTTGACGCTCTCCCGGTGCGAGTCATTACAGGATATTCAGACTTTTTCATCAAGAAGACAAAGGAGATAGTATTGAGATATAACCTCTTTTGTTACCCAGAAGGCCAGATAAACGAAGGGTGTTATCTAATCTTAGAAAGCCCTTGGTTTAAGAAAAAAAAGCCCTTGACATAAGGACATAATTATGATATATTTATATAGTATCAAGGCGGAGAACAATATATGAGACCATTATTCCAATGGGCCGGCGGAAAAACAAAATTACTTAAGCAGTATGAACCGGCCGGTGTATACCCCAATACCTTTAGCTCTTATCACGAGCCTTTCCTAGGCGCTGGCGCCCTCTTTATAGAAATGTACCAAAGAAATCCCGACGCCAAATTTTTTCTCAATGACATAAATGGGGGCATTATGGGGATCTATGAGGCAATTAGGGATGATATAGATTTATTCTGCTTTCATCTCGATTTCTATGAGAGGGAATACCTCCCCTTGCTTTCCCCTCCTCATCCTAAGAAAATCAACCGTAAGCAAAAAAAGGCTATAGCCCATTCTCACAGGTCCTTGGAAGCTGGGTATAAGCTTGATTCGAATCCAAAGCGTAAGTATGATTGGCCGACAATTTATGCCCATCACCCTACTCGCCGTCATTATTATTTCATGCTGCGTGACCGCCATGCATGGGAACATTCCTCAATGACGCGCACCGAAGAAGCCGCTGTCTTATATTTTCTCTTGAAAACAGGATTCAATGGTATCTGGCAAGTTAATGTCAACACAAATCAACGCTATGGCACACCTTGCGGCCTTCTGCAGGAGACATCTTCAGTTTATGATAAAGCCAATATCCTAGCGTGGCACGACGCATTGCAGAAATGTGCCCTCAACGCGCATGGATACCATAAAGAACTGGCGGCAATTGGACCGGGATCATTTGTGTTCTTGGACCCTCCCTATCGAGAGTCTTATGCTGATTATGGCACCGTAGCCCACGATGAATTCCAAGAGGACGTTCTTGGCTTCTTGCGAGAGGCTAAGTCGAAGGGCGCCTATGTGCTGTTATCAAATCGAGAATCTCCGGACGCATTCTTTCACAATCGAAAGGAGGACAATCAAATTCTCACCTTTGATGTTAAATACACCTTGGGCCGCTGTAAAGCACAGACCACTGTTTCCTACGCTTACCCACCATTCGCACCAGTCTTGTCCCCATCGCAGAAATATTTCTTTGATAAAGCTGCAGCGAAAAAAACAGCTACAACCAACACTAAAGTAAAAGCTAAAGAAATTTTAATGATAGGGCTTGACAGCCAGTATAAATCGTGCTATATTAATAATAGAAACAAACAGGAGTAACACCTATGATGAGTAGTGGTTTTGAGATTTTTGAAAACGTAGTTGAAATGCATGCAGAGGATATTGAGTCCGAAGCGAGCACCAAAGAACAAAAGATGATAGAGTATATTCGAAGTCTCGCGACACTTGAAGATGCGATGGAGCCATATAAGGAGCAGAAGCGCGAATTGAAAACTGAATATAAAGAACAAGGTTGGCTGACCGGAGTCGAAATTTCAATGACAGTCAAAGCATATCGCATGATGAAGACTGAAGGATTCGATTTTGATGAGTTCACTCAAATTTATGAATCTCTATCACGAGTAGCAGGAAGGGTATAATGATTCTAGAATACTATCGCCTCCGGACTGATGCTATTCCGCCAACAAGAGCCAACCCATCTGACGCAGGCCTCGATGTGAATTTCAACCCCGAAGATGGAGAGCTGACCGGGGTATATTTACGGCCCGGCCAGAGCAAGCTGTTCTCAACTGGCCTAAAATTTGGCGTCCCTCATGGGTACATGCTAGAGGTGAAAAACAGAAGTGGCAATGCTTCCAGACGCAACCTGCTTGTTGGAGCCTGTGTAATCGACTCTGGGTATGACGGGGAGGTATTTGTCAACCTCCATAATGTCGGGACAGAAGAACGGTTTATTCAAAGGGGGATGAAAATCGCCCAGATTGTAATGGTCCCTGTGGTTCATTTCCGAGCCCTAGAGACATCACAGGATAATCTTTATGGATGGTATCCCATTAGCATGAGCGATCGCGGCGATGGCGCGCTGGGATCAACGGACACGCCGGCCCCCCTCAAAACTCCGCGCCCATCGCGTGCCTGGGAATTGGGAGACGACGGATAATGAAACTAAAAAAGTGTTTATCGTATGATGATGTATTGCTAGTGCCTCAATATTCCAATATCAAATCTCGTAAGGAAGTATTAATAGGGAATAACCTACAGGACGATCTATTTTTTGAGATGCCAATAATTTCATCACCGATGGACACTGTTACTGGAGTCGCCATGTCAGAGGCTATGTCTCGGGCTGGCGGCTTCGGAGTCCTTCACCGCTATAACTCTATTAACTATCAGTGCGAATTGGTGAAGCTATTGCCGCGAGAGACCTTCAAGGCCGCAGCCGTAGGAATAACGGGCGACTTCTTTGAGCGAGCACAGGCACTAGTGGAAGCTGGTGCCCGCGTCCTCTGCTTGGATGTAGCCCACGGTCATCATTCTATGATGAGAGCAGCTATTCACCAAATTAAAAAAGACCTTTCCGTCCATGTGATGGCTGGGAACATCGCCACCAGAGAGGCGTTTGATGACCTCGCCTCTTGGGGCGCTGACTCTATTCGATGTAACATCGGAGGAGGGTCAATCTGCTCCACGCGAACCCAGACAGGCCATGGCCTCCCCGGCCTCCAAACAATCTTGGACTGCTCTATGTCCGATTATGCTAAAAGCGTACGGATTATTGCAGATGGTGGAATTAAAAATAGTGGCGATATTGTCAAAGCACTGGCTGCAGGAGCAGACTTCATAATGGCCGGCTCGTTATTGGCAGGAACAATAGAAACTCCCGGAGAAGTGCACCGCCGTACTGACGGTACCCGATACAAAACCTATCGAGGCATGGCCAGTAAAGACGCACAGCAGAACTGGAGAAGCCGAACTGGCTCAATCGAGGGGGTGTCGACGGTGGTACCCTTTAAAGGCCCGGTGGGAGATGTGCTGGAAGATCTCAAAGTGGGAATCCGCTCCGGCTTCTCATACAGTGGCGCCCGGAATATAGTGGAACTGCAGAGTAAAGCAGTCTTTGTGACCCAGACCCCCGCCGGCCAAATTGAAAGTACCGCGCACATCCTCCGAGGCAGAGATCGATGACTGAATATGGAAAGCTAGAGAAGAGAATCTCCTTTATGGATACGGATAAGCGAAATGCTGACCTCCTCATTCGCCTTAAACATGATGGGCTAACTAAAACAAAATTCTTCCGAGCATTTTTAACAGCCTATTTAGAACAAGACCCAACGATTATGGATTTTGTAGAGGACTTTAAAGAGTCGTCCCAATCACAGAGCAAGAACAAGGCTAAAGTCGCAACACAACTACGCAAAGAAGGTCAAAAGAATAAGAAAAAGCACGGATTAGAAGAAAGCACCATAGATAATATTTTTGATATATTAGAAAAACAACACCCAGATTTATAAACTTTGGCTTTTTTGAAAAATGAGAACTATTTATTAAGTGAAAGATGCCATCACTTAAATGGCACAGGAGATAATACTATGAGCACCAAGAAGAAGCTTTTAAATGAGTCCACCATCCGACGTTTCGGAGGCTTGGCGGGTATCAAGCCCATGATCGTGTCTAACTTCATTCAGGAATCTGAATATTTAGACGCTCGGGTTGTGGCCGAAGACGATGAATTAGATGCCCTTGAGGACGACTCAATTGAAGATGCTGAAATTGACGATATGGATGCAACCGCAGATGCAGAAGCCGACATGGATGATGCCATTGTGGATGCTGGAGAAGCCGAAGAAGAAATGGCCGATGCCGCTCTTGATTCGGAAATGGACGCCGAGCTTGAAGGCGAACAAACAGCTGAAGTCATTGTTCAAGGTATCGTTGATAGCTTGCAACAGCTTGCAGCTTTAGCTGGAGTAGACATGGATGTCGAAACCGGCGATGAAGAGGTTCTCGACATGTCTCTCGAAGATGACGGCATGGATCTCGACGTTGAAGAGACTCTTGAAGAAATGCTTAACGGCATTCTCGGCGAAGAGGCCCGTGAAGAGGCTGACGTTGATGAATATCGGAAAGGCGTAAAAACCGGCCGACGAGAGGAAAAGGACGATCTTGAAGAAGGCGAAAATCCTTATGGCGGCGACAAGGGCGATGATTCCGAAACCAAAAAAGATTACGAGAAGAACGAAGCACTTGTCCAAGAAGTTATGAAGCGCGTCAAGTCTCGACTACGCAAACTTTCAACAGCGAAAAAATAATATACTTAACTTAACAATGCCTCGAAAAACATCACAGTTGTCGGGGCATTTGTGCATTCAGGAGATGCTGAAATGTCTGCCATAATTTTTCTCTGTGGAATAGTATGCGGAGCAATTTTCCACCGCGCCGTTGCGGTCCTTCGCGGAGCAACACTAGACATCCAGATGTTCCGCATCGCAGAGCTTTATTGTTTGAGGATGCTTACTCTCTGCTTGGAAGATGGCGTGTTCATTAAGGAAGCAAAGTATCTCGCTATGAAAGCCAGTCCTCGCATAGGGGAGAATCAGGCGAAAATAGCAAAAAATGAGGATAGCTATCTTTTGACCCAGTGGAAGGAAGATGCGATAAAGAAGATGATAGCCACCTATCCTCCGCACTATAAAAATATTATTAAATATAGTGATTGGAAGGGCGCAATGGCGTGGTTAAATTCAAGTACAAATAAAATACTTGACAATGGTGTGTAAATAGATTATAATTAGATATAGTTCGGAGATAAAACTATGAAAGCAGTAGCTTGGAAAATGGGAAAGTCAAAGGATAGATTAATATACGTCGTTCAAATCGACAACATTCAGGGGGTTCGCAATGAGAATAAGATTCTTAAAGAACTCAAAGAGTGGCAAAATTATGGAGAGGGGTATGACCGGAAAGCTAAAAGTAAGACACTCATGTTCAAATATTTATTTGCAAGCGAAGATGACTGGAAATCTTGGGCCCGCTCTTTTCCTTACGAGCTAATCGAAGTTGGAAAGAGTGGCAAGGAAAAGCCCTACAAATTAGGCCTAGCCTACCAAACCTCACGATACCGGAGATCATAAGATGGAAACCGATGAAAACACCGAAACTTCAGAAGCAGAGCAGCCAGATAGCCCCGAAGAAGAAAGTCTTCAATTCCCCACACCACCGGTGGATCCACGAGCCCTAGGGATCTTTCAGGATATTGATGAAAAGAAGGCTGAAGAAATTGTGTACGCCCTCAAGCTTTATTCGATGGATAACAATGAACCAATTGAGTTTTATATTTCCACAAACGGAGGATCCGCCACTGACATGTTCGCCATTTATGACTTCATGAGGCAATTGAAAGAGGAGATAGTAATATCCACATTCGGCCTGGGTAAAGTGATGTCCGCCGGAGTACTGCTTCTCGCAGCCGGAACGGACGGAACGCGTAGAATTGGCAAGTATTGCAGGATAATGATTCATTCTGTTATAGGTGGCAATGCAGGGGCCCTCCATGATTTAAAAAATGAAATGACGGAAATTGAGAATATACAGGATATGTATATTGATGCCCTATGTGCGGAAACCAAATTCACTAAAAAGAAGTTGAAGGCCTTGTTCGCTAAAAATGTGAACATATACCTTTCAGCCGAAGAAGCAGTGGAGTATGGGATAGCCGATATCATAGTTTAAGGAGAAAACAAAAATGTCAATAATAAAAGGATTACATGCGAGCCTAATAGCCCAGCAGGTTAAGGAGGTGATGAAGAAGAAGGGTTACGCCTTCTTCGAATCAGGCGCCTTTAATGCAAATATTGTTGGTATTAGAGCCTCCGAAAAGAAAACTAATGTTTTTGACGACACCATGCTTCTCATTTATAAGAATAAGAAAAAAGAGTGGGAAGTAATTTCGTCAGTTATCACGACGGACCCAGGTGAAAAATACTTAGTTAATCCGATCAACGATAAGGGCACTGCTATATTGGTGCCCAATCAATACCGAGGAGTTTATCGCGTTGATATTCATGCGCGAAACAATAGCCGCTTTGCCCATGAAGCACTGTGTCAGCGCGGAGGAAAGCTTAAAGTGTGGCGCGATAACGACCGAGACAAGGTGCTTGACCATGACCCCGAGTCGATCGATGAGGGATGGTTTGGAGTGAACATCCATCGATCAAAGTCTAGTGGCGAGGCCGATTATGTAGGATCGTACTCGGCTGGATGCCAAGTCTATAAAAATAGCACAGACTTCAAATTATTTATGGATGTCGTCAAACGATCTGCGAAGCTTTATGGAAATAGTTTTAGTTACACTCTATTGGACGAACAAGATTTTGAGGACTAATTAGTAATATGAAGAATTTAGACACATTGATTGACAATCAATTCAAAAATAGGTCACCTAAGAGCGCCTT
>TARA_R110000851_G_scaffold77289_4_pt1 | contig 28646 bp, 31 predicted proteins | sample TARA_R110000851 | Tara Oceans TARA_R110000851 (sample SAMEA4397627) | marine metagenome | biome: Polar Biome; feature: [DCM] deep chlorophyll maximum layer (ENVO:01000326); material: water (ENVO:00002006), including particulate matter (ENVO:01000060) such as... | depth 17 m
CGATGATTCAAATGGTAATGGTGGTAATTCAAGTGGTAACTCAAACGGTGCAGAAGATGATAAAGATTCTAGCAACGAAGCTAATAAATCATTTACACAGGCATTGCCTGGCAGTGATCTATCAGATGAGTACGAATACCATGATGCAATCAAAGGGGCGCTTAAAGATTCGGCAATAGATGAGCTTAATAGCAATGAAGAAGGTTTTAGCGATTATAAAATTGATTCTTGCGATATTAGTTCTTATGTGAGGGATACGTACATAGCCGATGGTTGGAAATCATTATCTTCAAAATTTGCTCGTACCTTACAGCGTGTGCTTATTGATAAAAGTGACTCATTAAAAATGAGTACTAGTAGTGGCTCTAAGCTATTAACTAGAAAGCTTGCTTCAATTGCCGCTGGTAATAGCAATGTATTTGAATATAAAGAAGAGTCGGAAGCAGCACAAAGTAGCGTAATGTTACTTGTAGATTCCTCTGGCTCAATGGCGTCTGAAAGTGAGTGTGGTGGGACAAACATGGAGCAAGCTAATAAAACAGCTCTTGCGTTTGCGAAATCATTTACTCGGATGGGTATTGATGTTGAAGTTAACTACTTTGGTGTCGAGTACGCAGGACTAGACCGTATTTATACAGCTAAAAAGTTTGGTAAAAAACTAGAGCCTAGACGCTTTGGCGTTCCTGCGACTGGAACTACACCAACTCATAACGCTTTATTTCACGGTTTAGTTAATATGATTAATCAACCATCAGAAAATAAGATCGTATTCTTAATTACAGATGGCCAAGCAAACTCTGCTTACCTGCTACCGCCTATGGTGGAGAATATGAAAAAAGCAGGAGTAAAGTTAGTTACTATTGCTTTAGGTAATTTTGCGGTTTACGGACTAGATGATGCGGTTTATGCCGCAGACGCTAACTCAGTAAACGAGGCACTAAAACAAGCAGTAAAACGCAAGTTATTTAACTAAAACAACCCAAGAAGGGCTATAAACTCCCTTCACTGGGCGGTTTATAGCTCTTTTATAAAAAATTTAAGGATTTATTTATGGAAAAGCTAAGTTTTATAGAGTTAATACAAAATCAAACAATATTGGTTCGTGAGAGAACGCAACACGCTCTACATAAAAGGTTAAGTGAAGCAGGTTTATCGCAATTGCTGAACAACCCAAAAGTACGAGTTAAAGCTTACATTACCAATATTAATAAACCGGTTGGCTCTATTTTTAACGGGACTTTGTAATATGATTGTTAGTCGGCCTATTGGCTTAGAAACCAACGATCTTTTAAAAGGTCAAGAAATGTCCGACCTGCTCATTTATGAAGATGAAAATCTCATGAAGAGGCAGGTAGCACCTATTGGTGGTTGGACACACGAACTACTGGAAAGTTATCCATACGACAATTATGCCCCATTTATTTGGGACGCCTATTTAGGTGATAAAAGTCATTGGATTGGTTCATCAGAAGTTTAATTAAACCCATAGGGGAGTGCGTAACCCTGTGGGTTATCACTTTCCTTTAAAATAAAATCTAAAGGAAAATATAAAAATGGCTCAACAAAATAATATTCACGAAACAAGCGGTGCATTATTAGAACTGTACTTTGTATCAGGTCGAGTATGTGATTGTGAAGATGAGTTTAAGCTCGTTAGTGCTACTTCCGCAAGTGAAGCAGAAGAGATCTTTGAGAAGTACGTAAGGTCGCTAAACGATATAGAAGGCAATGATTTTTATATTGAACACTGCCAGACAGTATCGCGTATGAAAGAAAGCATGCTGACAATTAAGTCGGTATCTTAAACTATCAACGTATGTCTAGCATCGACGAACTATAAATTTAACAGTTATTTTTGTTAAATACATTTAACCCATTAGGGCGGATCAATTGCCTTAATGGGTAATTAATTCGCTCTCATTTAAAGAGTGAAATTTATGAATATTGAAGATATGAAAGCGCCATTCACAATTGAAATGTTAATTGATATAGCAGATACCCAACTTTTAGTTTTTGGTGATCATAACCTAATTGTTAGACCACATATGGACTTTATAGGTGGTGTAGAGGTGTTTGCTGGTAATGATATTGTGCTTTGCTGCATGTCAGATGAAGAAATGAAAGATGATGATTATACTTTAAAAACGTTGCTTGAAAGACTTTCTCATTTTGATGAGAACGATGTGTTATTTTACACTGGCAAAGAAAAGAGACAATTTCAAATTGGCTTTATTGAGTCGGACGAAGACTTTGTTGAAGTTTTAAGCTCATCGGAAATAGACTTTAGATAATGCATATATAAATATGGAACCGTAGATTTATTGATACGGCCAACTATACCCCAAAGGGAAAAACTCCCTTTGGAGTTTTTCCTTTTTTAATTAAATAAAGGAAAAAACATGAGAAATTCAAATTTTTCAGCGCGTGACAATGCTATTAAAACACTTACAGATAACCTGAATAATGAGCATAAAACCAGCTTAACGGCTGAACAAGTTGCTTACTGGGTTGGAAGTGACGCAAGTGTTAAAGAGATTGACATGTACGCTTTTGAAGTTGAGATAATTTCGTTTGAAGCCGTTACTCCCAGCGATATTACTTCGTTATGGGAAAGCAGCTTATAAGCGAATACAAGCATTTAAATGGTCTGTGAAGTACAGGCTTTTAATTGCTTTTATTTAAAAGTTAATGGAGTAGTTTCATTAATTAAGTCCTTTAAAGTTAGGACATTTTTAAAAGATATATTTAATTAAACAACAAAAAGCGCCTTATTGGTGCTTTTTTTTTGCTTAAAATTTAGTTTGCAAAAATCTCAATAAGGCTACAGCGTTAAAAATAGCACTCTGTAATAGTTGCGGCAGTAAATGTGGCTGATATTATTGATTCATTAAAACGAGTTTATATCATGGTGTTTTTATCAAACGCCCTCAAAAAACAAATTAACCATAAGAATTAAGTCTTTATGATAGGCGCCGAAATAAAAGGTCTAGTGGCTAATCAGCCTTTGATGTATTTGGTAGTAACAGTTATCTCATTGGTGTTCATGTGTATCGCATGCAACAAAAGCTTACTTAATAAATACCCTAAGTTGTTTTTCATATTTGCACGACTAGGCGTATCCATTCATGAACTTAGTCATTACTTTATAGCTAAGATCCTACTTCATCGAGTAAGCGCCTTAAAAATGTATCAAAAGCCCACTGCCAAAGGTAGGCCGCTAGGCTATGTGATACATGAGCCACGAATAGCATTCTTAGCGCCGATTACCAACTTGCTTATTGGTATTGCGCCATTTTTTGGTGGTGTACTTGTAGCCTTTCTAGTAACTAAAGAGATAGTCCCGGAGCTACTTTACTTAAGTGTATTTGAGGTAACGCTCAAGCAGTTGCAGGCCATAGGTTTATTAAGGTTGATGTTGTGGCTTGTCTTTACAAGCGGGGTGTTAATATACTCAATACCAAGCAGGACAGACATAAAAAATGGCCGTCTTGGTGCTACAATATTAATAGCACTAAGCGCAGCGGCCTTTTACTTTAACAAGTCCATCATAGACTACAATAATTATAATGAGATAGCCCTCAAAATAGCCTCAACATTAACTCTACTTACCTTACCTGTAACAATGTTATTTCTAATGCTGCTAGCCAGCTCCCTCCCTTCAATGTTAAAAAAATAAATGACAGAAAAATAATTTACATGCATTTAAAAGTATTACAACGCCAAAAATAGTAGCGCCAAATAGTAGCGCCAATAAACGAGACTGATATTATTAATGCATTAAAACATTAAATTTATTGGAGTATTTAAGTTGAAAACCCCACCTTTAATATTGGTTAAAACATGGTATCAACTACTGCAAAGTGATGATCCAATGTTAAATGCAAAAGGGCAGGCAATGCTTTTAGGTGCGTTTGGCACAATGCAGGGCGTAGCAGAATATTTGAAAAAAAGCGGCTTAATGGAGTAACACGCAGTGAAAATAGGTGATTTTTTAAGTGATGGGGATGTCTCTAAAATAGAAGAGGCTGAGCTAATCTTTGAGCAAGAAGATGGCCACCAAAGCACTGTTGTCGAGCTGATCAAGCTAGCCGAAATGAAGCGCAAAGCAAATAACGTCAAAAACACGAGGACTAGGCTTCGTGGAGAAATAGCCAAGCTTAGTAGCGATGGCGATGCGTTAGTTTGGTTTGTAAGCAAGTATCACCCGAATATAAGCCTGCACTTTGAATGTGCTGCGAGTACTGTAAAGCATGTTAGTACCATTAAGCAGCAAGAAGATACTGAGCTACCAAAAACAATAGAGCAACTGCAGCGGGATATGACGAATGCGTTATTTGCAGTGGCAAGATATAGAAAAAAACTAAAAAAGCTAAAGCGCGATGAAGAGTACTTTATTAATTTTGTGAAAAATAATTACCTTAATGTTTATTATAGCAACGCTAATGATTCTGCAGCTACTAAAGCAATGAATGGGAGTGAAAACAGTGCAAATTAAAAAAATAATTTTAATTACTTCACTATTATTTAGTGGTTTGGCGTTTAGCGCCAGCAACGATGTTGTAGTGACAGGTATTCACTCTGTGTACGATGGGGATACATTTAGAGCGTTTTTACCCCCGCACAATAAAGAAAGCCAGCGAGTGAGACTAAGGGGAGTTGATACACCGGAAATCAAAGGTCAGTGTAAATCTGAGAGCGACAACGCTATAAGAGCAAGAGATTTTGTAAGGCTATACTTATCCCGCGCAAAGTTGATTGAATTGAAGAGCGTTGGTCGAGATAAATACAAGCGAGTATTAGCAGATGTCCATGTTGATGGCGTTAACTTAGCACAAGTTTTAATTAACAATAAGCTGGGTCGTAAGTGGCGAGGCAGACGCGAAAACTGGTGTGACTAAGGCCGAAGCGCCTTGGTAAGTGTGTCGCTAAAATACGCGATATTGCGCCCAAGTTACACTATAAAGTGGTCAAATAGTTTCTTTGTGCATGAGGTGATTTATGAGTGATGGTAATTTCGTGTGTGCAGCAGCGCAACAGATAGGCGGTGAAAAGCCGGAATTTAAGGACTTCATAGGTGGTATTGAGTTGTTTTCCATTTATATAAACCAACGAATAAACCTAAATCTTCCACTTAATAATAGTTGCCTTGAAATGCAGGAGGGGTTAGAACACCTGTATCGGCACGAAAAAAAAATAAAGTCGCTCGCTGAAAAGTACCACTGCAAATCAAAAAACGCACCGCCAGAGACTAAAGCTCTACTCGAAACCTTTTCAAAAGAAATTAAAAACTTACTTAAAGTAGATTAAAACTAGTTGTCCGATTTAGTATCGGACACTATTAAGTCAATTTACCCCGCTAAAAACACTTCTCACATTTAATTGTTCATGGCAATCACGCAAGCGAATTGAAAACAGAGGCTATTTAACATAATAAGAATAAGCTGTATTTTTAACCTATTGTGGCCAAAAAAGACAAACGCTAGTGGTATTACGATTTAAACTTTGCGTCCGTGAAGGACGTCACATTTACCACTTAAATTAGCGCCGCTTTATAGCCTTAATCCTAACTTGTGTTAATGTAGGTTTACATAAGTTAGGAATTATTTGGTATATTTAAAACAAAAAAACAGCGTGTAATATTCGGGGCCACAAAAAGCGAGTCCTGCACAGACGCAATTACTTGGATCAGCATTTTACCTACTCGTTACTTTTGCAGTGGTAATAACACAAATAACGGATGCAATTACTTTTGGCCAAGTGAGTTTTGGCCAACAACCAAGTTGTAAGGCGATAGTTTGGCGCGATGTGGCCTTAATTGAATTTACCTCGCTTATGAAATTGAATTTACTTAGTAAAATAATGGTTTGTTAAATTCAGAAAATGACGTGGCTTACACTTGTCAGTTGTGTGTATTGTTTGTGAATGTGACTCAATATACATTTGTTATTTGGGTAGTGTTTTACTTATATTGCACAATTAACACCGTTAAACCTTATGTTTTACTGGTGCTGATTGTAATTTTAAACATTAAATACGGGTGGTTATTACAAATGGAAGTTGTTGTTAATAGTTATTTTTGCGGTGCGGGATTAATGGACGAAGGTTTGAAAAGAGCCGGGCTAACAATAGGGCAAGCGTTTGAAATAGACAAAGCTGCATGCGCAACATATAGAGCTAATCACGGAGCGAATATAGTTGAAACAGACATAAGTACAGAGTTAGTGCTGGCTCAAGACGAGTGTCACGGTATGGTTTTTACATTCCCCTGTAACAAGTACAGTGCGATTGCCTCAATTCACGGCCAAAGAACGGGTGATGAGCTGTACCTGCATGCGCTGCGTCACTTGGCGGTTGCAAGACCTGAGTTTTACTTGGTTGAAAATGTACCGAAAATGCGGGCTTTTAAAGTAGTAATGGAAGCAATGCTGTCAATGCCAGATTATTACATTCAGGTATTCTGTCCGGTAAATACAACGATTTGGCTGCCACAGCAGCGAGAGAGGTTGTTTATCATAGCAACGCGTAGGCACTTTAATTTTAGACCACCAGAAAATACAAAGCCGCTGTCGCTCGAAGACATATTAGAGAAAAACCCTGTTGTTAACTGGCCAAAAGCCCTTCGAAACAGAATGACAGGAAAATATAGAGACAGGCCAATAATTAGTGATCCAAGCAAAGGTGACATAGCGCCCACGGCATTAGCGCACTATGGGCGAGATAGAAGTACTCGCGTTTTAGCTGATAAGCGTTACCCGCTGGGCGTAAGGCCGTACTCGGTAAGAGAGTATGCGCGGCTGCAGGGACTAGATGATAACTTTGTCTTTCCTGTAACTGATAATCAGGCATACAAGCAAATAGGTAACGGTGTGACTGTTCAGGCTGCAGAGTGGTTCGGTCGAGAGATAATTAGGTATATGAATCAATCAAAGTATTACCTTAAAAAAACTGCTTAATGCTGGGTTTTAATATTTTTAAGTGGAGTGGTAAGCAATGAATAAAACAACTGATATTGTCGTACTAGACAATGATGGCGGTTGTGTATCAAATGCAGAAAGTTACACAAGTTACATTCCACCGTCTGTGCGATACTTACTTAGTTTGAGAAGCGCAAGGTCAAGGCGCACAATGGGGTGCGCATTAGATCAAGTTGCTAAAGTCCTTGGCCGTGATGGACATTTAAACATAGAGTGGCAAAAACTTGATTCGTCGCATATTGAATCCATTATTTTTAGGCTAGTTAATGAAGCTGCCTTATCACCGGCCACAATAAACGTGTATTTGAGCGCAATAAAAGGCACATTTAAAGCCGCTTGGAAGGCGAAATTAATAAATATCGACGATTACGAAAGAGTAAAATCAATTGAGTCTATTAAAGGTAAGCGAATTAAAAAAAACCAGTTAAAACTAGATGTAAGTTATATAGAGGCACTAATACGACATTGTGATGCGCTGGGAACCAACAACGGTAAGCGTGATGCCCTAATAATATCTATTCTGGCTGGCTGTGGCTTGAGGCGTGATGAAATTGCGAACTTAAAAATAAGTGATTACAACCAAGAGGAATCGTTATTCTACGTGCTGGGCAAGGGCAATAAAGAACGTGTAATAGAGATACCAAAAACAAGAGTAGGTGCGCGTTTAAACGAGTGGCTAGACACCACTAGGGGATATGATGAAGGCGCTTTGTTCCCTAAAATACATAAGTCCGGTAAAGTTTCAGATAGAAAAGTAGCGATGAGTGGCCAAGCTATATATGACCTACTTATTAAGCACTGCAAAGCTGTGTCCAATAAAGACGTGAACGTTAGCCCTCACGCTATGCGCCACTTTTTTGCTACGACACTGCTTCGGGGCGGCTCTGACATAATGACCGTTAAAGAAATGCTTGGTCACTCGTCAATAGCGACAACTCAAATATATATTGATGAAGATGAAAATGCCCGCCGTAAAGCATCAGAATTAGTTGATTTTTAGAATCGGTATAACCAAAAAGGTATGATCAAATGAAAGTAGGTAATGAATATTTGGCGATAAGACCAGCTCATAGCTTCCTCGATATAAGCGGACAAAAAGTAGAGTTTGAAGAAGAACAAATTAAAATTAAGGTACTAGATAAGCCAGAGCATATAATAGCCTGTGATGGGTATGCAGAGTTAGTGCAACCACTCCCTGAGCATTTAAAGCACCCTGATTGGTATAACGTTATCAACTTAAATACAGGGCTTACGCGTTGGTTTAACTCTAAAAATTATAAAATAAGCGAAATAAACGACCTTAAACTTACAACACCATAAGGTTCGGCACGGACAGAGAAATAAAAGGAGTTGAAATGAACATACCAGCACCAAAAAATTGGGCTCGCGCCGTTGTGTTAATGGCCTTTGTTTTCTTATTTATCAATGGGGTACTTTTTTCTATTGCAGTACTCTATCCGCATGGAATGGATTTCCTGCCGCTTGATCAAATAATCTTTTTGATTACGCTATTAATTATTGTACCTGCAATGACCATAATTGCATTCATCTTTGAGCCATTGCTAGCCAAACGAAAGCACGATAGAAGTATTGTAAATATCACATTGATGAATAACCTTGTCTTTGCTGAATATCCGCATAAAAAAGGGGCTACCTACTTATCGACTTCAATAAAACCATTTTCAGTAGGGACTGACTTCATCTTTAATGTCGGTGCGCTACACCTAACGATACAAGCCGTTTTACTGCAAGCTGCTGGTGGTAAAAAGGCAAAGGTTAAGCCCTCAGTTGTTATAAGTGTTGATAAAAAATGCAAGACAGCCCTCACATTTAAAGAGCGAAAAATATTAGAGAATTTATCTAATGAACACTTTGAGGTTATCAAAGTAAATTAATAATTTAGCTTTTTAAAGTGCGCCGTTTTAATGCGCCAGCATTTTAAGTTGTTAATATATAACCATCAAGCAAGCAAGCAAGCAAAGGGTGGTAACGGTAATGGCGAATATACTAAAAAAAACAAATGCAGATGAAAACCATAACGTTGTCACAATTGAAAGTGTGGATAGCAATAGGTACATGAAAAAACCATGCAGAAACTGCCCGTGGAAAAAAAGCGCCGTTGGCGAGTTCCCTGCAGAGGCTTTTCGCATTTCAGCTCACACATCTTACGATATGAGTCAAAGCATGTTTGGTTGCCACCAGTCCGGCACAAAAAAACCTAGTACATGTGCAGGTTTTTTACTCAATGGTTCTGCCCACAATTTAAATGTACGCCTGAAATTAATGAAGGGTCATTATGACTTGTCAAAAGTCTCAGATGGTGGGGATGAGCTTTTTGAGAGCTATAAAAGCATGGCAATTGACAACGGTGTTGAAGCAGATGATCCATGCCTAAAAGAGTCAAGAAGCTAAACCCATATTACTCATAGTGACCGTAAATTTAAGCAATAAAAAGGAAGTAATTAATGACTGATAAAAAAACAGATTTTTTTTGGGGTGAAACGCCAACTGAAATATCTCTTTGTGATATTTTAAATAAGTTCGACACACACACGCCAAGCTACATAACTCAACAGCTTAATCGGCTACTTGAGCGCAACGATGGGCGCTTAAGAATCACCGACTCCACATCATCACCGGCGTTCTACAAGCTACTGGACAATCTAGCGCACTCAGAAATAGATTGTATTCATATCGGGGCAGGTGAGGGGGATAATCAAATTGCGCACACAAAGGTACATTGCCTTATTTGGTTTAAGCAAGGTGTTGTGTTGGTGGATGCGTACTGGTGTGCATATAAAGAAGAAGCTGCTTATAGTTTAATACAAACATTATTACTACCACTGCACAAAGATAAACTTAAAGACAAAGTATTTATAAAAACAACATCACCTAGCAATATCGCTTACAGTAAGTTATCTGGATGTGGTGGCTTAAGCGCCGAAGTTAAATCGCTACTCACACTTGCTAAAGGTGGTAGTCTCTTAAGTAAAGCGGGGTTTATTGAAAAGTGTGTTGCGCGGATCAAGCAAGCTGAACAGGAGTAGCTTGATCAACTGCATTTATTAAAGTCGTATTGAGTAGAGGAAGCAAAAGACCTTTTAATTCTATTAAAAGGTCTTTTTTTTAAGATGAGTTATTGCCACATTTAACCAAACAATAAATCACTACACCAATTGTCAAGAAGTCGCTTTGTATCATCTTCGCTGGCCAGTATGTTAAACGGTAGTTTCTTGTATTTCTTCGACACATTAATTACTGCTTTCATAAATCCATGTTCACTTGCAACCCAGTCACAAAAAGACAATACAGATATATCGTGTTCTTTAAGATGCCTGATTACCACTTCAATGCCTGGGTGAAGCACGAGATCTGAATTAAACTGAAATGCGGGGTAAAGGGGGTCAGATAAAGCGCCCACTTTAAGCTCCAACAACTTATCAGACTGAGCTAACCGGCCAACAGCGCGAGCCATGTTGGTGTCTTTTGCGCCTAATGTATCGTACACGTCTTGGCGGGACATCATACTTACCTTTTCACATACTTTGCGATACGTATGCGCAATTAAAAGTTTGTCTTGAACGTCATTATTGTTCATTAGGTGGTATGGTGTAGATATAAGCATTTCTTCGGCTGCACTTTTCTCTGCTGTAGACAGGTTTAAGTGCATGCAAAACTCTGCAAGCTCCGGCTCGTCTGAGGTTGGGGTGTATACGTTAACTGGCGGAAGTGGCGAAATCCTCTTGAGTGTATCCTTTTGGTTGTAACCTAGAATGTTTATAGCTAACGACAGGGGTCTTTTTTCAACGTTTAAAATACCCTTTTCAACTAAAACATCAGCTAGTGATCTCTGTTTGTTTATATCCATTTTGCCCTCGTAATTTATGTTAGTTTTTACTTATTATACACACTATACAATTTTATTTTATTTATTACAGCTCATGTTTTAATGCCCTCTAACAAATACAAAGAATTAAAATATCCGTTATTATTAACCTTTAACAATAAAAGGATGGTTATATGCAAAAACTAATTGAAAAATATAAATTTAAAAGCGGCAAAGAAAAGCTGCTTATGCTGGTCGCTCTAGCTGTTGCCGCTTATGGCCTTTTAGGTTTGACCAGAGAATATCAAGAAGATGGGATTAGCTTGTATATAATCCCTGTTTTTATTGCCATTGCGATCGGAACGTGGAGCCTAACCAAACTTCTGAATAAACCGATAGAAATTGAAAAAGATAAAAACAAAGAAAATAAGTAACAGTGTTAAATAGTAGTACCCTCCTAAAGTAAGTAAACCAAAGCCTAATTTTTTAATTGGGCTTTTTTCAACTACACAGTTAGCGCAATAATAATGTAGAGAGTAATAATTGTGAAAATAACAAAGTATACATATATAGGTTTGGCTTTAAGTGCCTTGCTAAGCGGTTGTCACTCAAGCGACAGTGATATTTACGCAGTTGTTAACGATGGTGATTTAAACAACCAACAGGTGACTTTCACAAAGCGCGTGTCACATTTAGTGGAGTTTGAGTTCGATTCATCTGAGTTACCATTCAATGCTGCAGAGGTTGTTGAGCCGCATGCTCGCTACCTTATAGCAAATCCAGATATAAAGGTAGCGATCCAAGGTAACGCGTCTAGTGAAGGCGGTAGGGGTTACAACTACAACTTGGGTAAAGAAAGAGCAAATGCAGTCAAAGGGCTTTTTTTAGAGCTTGGTGTAGATGAGAAGCAACTAGTTGTACTTTCAGTAGGTGAGCGACACAACAACTTCATTCCCAAAAGAACCGTAATGCTAGGTTATTAGAGCGTCGTTTTGCTGCACGGAGTGGGTGGTTTTGAGATAATCACCCCATGACTAAAGCCAAAGAGTATTTTTAATGCTGATTAAACAGCAAGTAGTTTTTCAATATAAATCCACTAAAAATAAGTATTTTTTTTATATTTTAATGGTTTTATTTTATTTGTGGTTAGAGGTTTCTTTTAATTACTTTGTAGTATCAACCGCTTCCGATCTTGCTGTCACAACTGACGAATTGAAATTTATAGAGCTGTTTGGCCGCTTTCTAAGTTGCATTGGTTGCTTGGTATTGCTGTCTCGAAGAATTAAACCAAGTGAGAGTATTGCTAAATATTGTGCTAAGTTTTTTATTATAGCAGTACTCGCTATCCCTACTGTTTATTTTGGCCAAAAATTACTAATAGATACTTTAAGTAGTATGGCTAGCGGCGATGATCGTATGAAAGCCGTGCAAAGTGATTTGGTCAAAGGCTCCTTTATAGTTGCCGGTACTCCCCTTAACATTACTCAGAAAATCAATGCGGCATTGTTGCCAGCTCTTTATTATTCTAATTCCACTCCTTTTGTCTTGAGTGACATGCACTTAACTGAAATTACAAAGCAAAAGCAATCAAAGCTTTTAAGCAAAATGTATAGTCAATTTAGTGGCCTGAATAGTAAGCTTGATGAAAAATACCAGCAGTATGTAGAGCTTAACAAAAGTGTTGATCAACTAAATGTAGCTTATGATGAAAAAATCAACAAAACCAAAGCGGAGGTTGATACATACTGGGAAAAATTAAAGTTAACAGAAGATAAGGCGTGGGAAACTTACCGGACTACAATAAAAGAAATTAGTAATGAAAAGTTAGATGCTGATTTAATGAATAAGTTAGACAGTGGTTTTAGGTCATATCGGCATGGCGGCTCGTATTCTTTTTTTAAAAAATACGAGCATTTCACCAAGGAAACGGTGTTAAAAGGGACAACTCCACAAGACTGGCAAAATGGTATTTATTTGCCCCCAAAGATATGGGGAGGTGTTGATGTGGCCGCTGCAAAGCGATTTTACCATAAGCGGTACAGGGCTTTGTTACGCGAAGCTAAAACAGGTTTTTTTGATGAAATAAAGGATAAGCAAAACTTTATTACTCAAGATAAAGTGAAAAGCCAAATAAAAGAAAAACTGGCTTCGATAATGACTAACAACATTGATGTAGAGCAGGTAAACATTGATGATAAGCAAGGTTTTGAAAACAGCTTGCTTAAATCACTATATGAGGCGAAGGAAACCGCGATATTAAAGGGCTCAGGTGGCGTCCCTCTAGGACTTAATAAAGTAGGCTTTGTGGCGTATTCTATTGAACAGTCACCTTTGAACTTACCATTTACATTAAGCACCAAGCAATCGGCTTTGTTGTTTAGTGACTACTCGCAGGAAAATTTTAACGCTATTGTGGCCACTCCTGTAACTGAATCAAGTATTGATAATATTATTTCAGCTTTAAATTCTCCCCCCAGTAGTTTTGAAAACCAAAGCGAAAACAGCCAAATAGGAACCAATCATTTTAAAGCGTTGTTGGTTATACCTTTCGCTATTTCGATAAGTCTCTTCTTGATCATAATGCTTAGTTTTGATTTGTTACTGCATATCAATAGATACAGTCAAATCAATTTCGCAAAGAGAACCGAATCACGCAAAATATACAATAAGCCCTTTTACTATGCTCAAATGAACCCTAGGGTAGCTTTGCTAATAACTATGCTAGCTACTTTGTGTCTTATCAGTTATTTGCACTCAGAGTGGCCGGTGAAGTTTGCTTTTGAAAAAGTGTGCAGCTTTGTTATGGCTATTCTTGAAGGTATTTATTACATTGGTGAAAGTACAAATGGCTACATCAGCATAAAGGAATTGTTTGAACCATTAATTGAATACTTAGAAGCGTTGGATGATCTTGTTTTTCCAAAGTAGATTTTAAATTACATAATAAGTACGTCCAAGACTAGTAAAGTGCATAGTTAGTATGGTCATAATTAAAACCGCTATATCTTTAGCTATATAGCGGTCTTCAACTCTTTTGCAATGTAGAGCAACCCCAGCTTCACTTACCTAAGCTTAACTTTCCTGTATTAGCAGGACGTCCCTCATTCTACTTGTCAAAGATGCCGACTCAATTAACTGCTTCGCTAATCTGTCAACGCTTGCTTTAATGTCTGGCGGCATACCCAATATAAACCGATCTATATCGTTATGTAGATCCAAAACTCTGTGTTTAATTCTGTTTATTACAGCTTCTTCATTGCTTGGTACGGCTTGGGACACTTGGTAGGTAACATCAATTGCTTCTTTAAATAACCGGCTAGTATCGTTAGCGATACTGCTGTTGTGGATTTTCATGTAGAAATAAAACCCATTTGTAGTTGCTAAGCTGGCCAGCGGCTTAACACTAAAAATATAATCCATTGGGTTCAGGCTGATTTCGCTTGTTGTTTTACGAAAGCAAATTAATGCTGAGTACACATTAGCCTGCATATCTCTTGGTTCAACATCCTTGTGCAATTGAAAGCAGCCTATTACATTCTTAAATAGCTCTTTCATCGAACGCTCTTTATAACTGTGATTTTTAGTCAAATTACCACCACAAAGTTTATTTGGGATGAGAGTGAATAGTTCCGTATTTAATCTTGTTGAATATAACACATTTTTTTTGAGGCATATAAGGGCTAAACACGGGCTATTACTGAGTCTACGAGCGACGACCTATCAAAAATAGCTGTATAAAAACACAAGTAACTACATCATACCAGTATTGATTCAAACACTAGACACTAAACCCCGATAAACCTGTCCCTCCCGGACATAGAAACAACATTAGAAAAAAGACTAGAAAAAACAATAGATAAGAAAAATCAAAAGCAAAAAGGAAACTAAAATTAAATATCACAAAGGGTAGGACGTAACGCCTAATATCTACTACAATAAAGGTATGATGTAGTTATCTGTCTGTGCGAGATTTAATTTAAAAAAATAATCTCACTTTAAATTTAATAGGGGTTATAAAAATGCAGGACTCTACTCACTTGGTTAGTAATGAATACATAAGTAAAGTTAGGATTAATTATTACTACTTACTTTCACACATAGAATCCCTCATCGGTTATTTGAAAAAACATACCGATATGCAAGCGACTGTCTTTCAGCTACCCATATTGACACCTGACGATGTTGGCCAAAGCAATATGCACATCCCTCTGACTGTGCGGGTAGGTGATCCTGCTTTAGATTTAGCGTTAAAGCACTTTACTGAACACACCCTAAAGGATAACCAAGCGGGCGTTACTGCAAACAGGTTGCCCGGCGTTATTAACGTTAAAACACAACAACCAATGGCAGTAATTGAACGCATTAACCGCATCAATACACTTAAAGATGAGTTTTCAGCATTGATTCGTAGCTACTCAAAGTCGGAAGATGAGCAGTTCCTATTAACCAAAGAGGCTATTCCTTTTGCTGTGCGTAAAGCAATATGCCGACACATACACGCGATACAACAGCAAGAAATAAAAAGCGTTAGGTTTTCACTCTCTGGCCGCACTTCTATGTCTAAAACATATGAGCGCGAATACTGGATTAAAAAATTAGAAAAAAGCCGCCAGGCGAAGTCTGGCAAAATAAACCCGGATGATTGGAATGATTTAATTGATATTGAGGTTGAACGTCTAAATAGATTGCCTGAAAGCACTCTATTACGTATAGAGCGGCCTTTAAAGAAAACACCAATAGTCAACGTAAGGTTGCTCGATGGCACTAAGACAACGATTATCGCTCATTCACCTGTTTTAATTTTTAACGGTGAAGGTCTTATAAAACCACTCGCTGATTATGAGGGAAGATCAACAAGTGGAGGCAATGATAAAGCACCAATTATACCGCGACTTCATTTGTATGAAGTAAAGAAACAACCTTAACTGGCTGTGGCTTTAACTAGCTGCAGCCCTCTTGCTTTTTCTTGCATTGAGTTTGAATGAACAGTTATAGGTCGGCCAAAATAATAGCCCTGCATAAAGTCACAACCGCTTTTAAGTGCTATGTCAAAATGTTCCTCTGTTTCTACGCCTTCAATTACAACGTTTGTTCCGATCTGCTTTAGGAAGTGAACAAGATGCATCAAAAACTTATAGTTGTAGTTGTTTTCAAGAGCGCCGCACAATACCTCTCTGTCTATTTTAACTATGTTAGGCTGTAATCTTTTTACATGTTTAAAGTTGCTAACGCCTGATCCGAAATCATCAACCACTATTGGGTGGCCAAGCTGACGCGCTATATTAAGATTCTCATAAAATACTGGCGGGTTATTAGCATGGCTCTGCTCAGTTACTTCTAGTGCTACGTCTGAGGGGGCAATACCCAATACATAAAACTGCTTTAAAGACTCTAAAAACTTAGGGTGGGCTATTTGGTTTGGCGTGAAGTTTATAAAAACAATGCTCAAGGCTTCTTCGAGCATTAAATGCTTTACCATTTTCGCTTTACACCTAACTAATTCTTCAAGGTGAGTACAAAACATTCCCGGCTGATCTAAAAAATCACTTACGCTTAGGCCGTTAAACTCACGCAATAAAATCTCATGAGATAGAACAGTCCCCTCCAAGCTACGTATTATTGGCTGGTGAGCAAAAGCATAGCCGCCATTGTTTAAATCGCTTTTCATTGTTTAATACCGCCTTGTTGTTAGTTTTGCCTACAGCTAAAAGCCTAGCGTTCCTGTTATCTGCTTATAGTAAACTTCCTGTGTACCATTTTTATAAATGAATCGTGTTGGAATAACTTTACCTGCGCTATTTTTTATATTTATACGATAAAATGCTTTTTCTATTTGTCTATCTACATGCTCAAAGTTGTAGCTCTTTTTGAAAAAGTAAAAACTTCTTTCGGTGTAAACACCGCCACCATTAAAAATAATTAACTCCCCCTTAAATGCATTTACCAGCAATAAATTAATAAGAGGGCAGATTGGCAGTGATAAATAGCTAAACGTTTTAAATATCGACGTATGATAAAAAAAAAGAAAAACATATATAAATAAAATAACGCCGTTAAAAAGCGTAATTAATTTTAAAATTGGATCATCTAAAACAAGATTGTACTCAAGTCTTATTTCATTAGTCATAGCAAAGCCTGTTGCCGTTTCGAGATATGACAATATTAATATAAAATAGAAAGCGATTTACTTATTAGAGCTATCTAATTTTACACCTCTACCATTTAGTCATAAAAAAAAGCTAGCATTCAGCTAGCTTTTTATGCGGCTTATTAAGTGATCGTATTAGGGTTGGTATCTCCCCAATACTTTAACTTACCAAACTCGAATGAGTGATAACCACCAGTATCATCTTGCAATACTTGTCCTATACTTTCTCCATCGAGATCCCTACTTCCTACATGAGTATATGACTCACTACCAATATCCACTTTTCCCCCAATACCTACATCAATCATAGGGTAGCCGGAATCATTAGTTGTTATCTCTGCATCAATCTGATCAAGCACATCAATTGGCTCCCCTCTGCTTGAGTCACCAAACGAGTCGTAAAGCAGGTCTGCATTACTTGAAGCAATATCGCTTTGCTCAGGCGCAGGCTTGCCCACCGACTCGTTGCTTGGGGCTGGTGGCTGCTTATCGTCTGTCGTAGACGCTACACGATTGTTAGCCGGTTGCTCAGGTGTAGAGTTCTGGCCGCCGGTATTCATCGGCGCAGGTTTACCCACCGGTTCATTGCGTGGGGTAGGTTGCTGCTTATCGTCGGTCGTAGACGCTACACGATTATCACCATTGTTAGTTGGTTGCTCAGGTGTAGAGTTTTGACCACCAAACGGTACAGGTTTACCCACCGGCTCATTGCGTGGTGCTGGTTGCTGCTTATCGTCTGTCGTAGACGCTACACGATTGTTAGCCGGTTGCTCAGGTGTTGAGTTCTGGCCACCGGCATTCATCGGTGCAGGTTTACCCGCTTGCTCATTGCGTGGAGTAGGTTGCTGCTTATCGTCGGTCGTAGACGCTACACGATCACCACCATTGTTAGCCGGTTGCTCAGGTGTTGAGTTCTGGCCACCGGCATTCATCGGTGCAGGTTTACCCACCGGCTCATTGCGTGGAGTAGGCTCAGGCTTATCGTCTGTCGTAGACGCAACACGACCACCATTATTATCTAGTTTATCAGGTGTAGAGTTTTGACCACCGGCATTCATCGGTGAAGCTTTTAAACTGTCAGTTGACATAAAGCCCTCTGTATTACTTAACTCTTTAATTCCTATTGGCGCAGTCACTAGATTGTCAGTTGAACCACCTTGCCTTTGCTCTGAAAGCAACCCAGTAGGTTGAGGCTGGCCATTCCCATCAAAAGCAACTGGCATTGTGTACACCGTATTTGGTAGCTCTTCTTTACCATAAGCCGCAAAAGAACCTTGCTCATTGGTATAAATACCCGCTAAAGATGTAACCCCTTTGGCTGTTTCTGCCTGTAAAGGTAATCCGCCCACCATTTGCTCGCTAGGATTTTTGATTAGTGATGGGAAAGTTGTATCGCCAATATACGCATTATCCAAGTCCCTATTGACGTTGCTTGCAACTGAGCCACCATATAGCCCGGCAATTTCATTCATTGATTTACCATATTCGTCGAATGCTTTTAGTGACTTATTGCTAGTAAGGTCTTGATCAAGCTCTTGCTTTTGAGAGTTTGAAGGTGTGTATGGTGTTGGATCGCTTGCTGCACTAAATGCTGCATTTGCAATGGCGAATCTTGCATCATCATCATCCTTAAATTGAACATTTCTAAAGCTGTTACTATCATCGCCAGTATAAAACCCACCCATACTTTGGCTATCAATATACGATACCGCACTGTAAACAAAATCAGATCTTTCTAAATCTTCTGCTGACTTTGGATCGCCGCCATAAGGTGTTAAGAAGTTTGGTATTTTATCAAGCCTGTTCGCCACCTCTGGTCTTTCATCGTTACTGTAAATTTCACGTAAATCATCTTCAACTTTGTAGTAATCAGCAAGCTTGTTCTCTTGGTCGATACCACGAGTAATGATGCTTGGTGAATTTCCAAACAGCCCGCCTGAATTAAGCCCGCTTTCATTATCTGATTTGAAAATATCTGAAAACTTATTCTCTTTAGGCACGACTGTCTTAGCAATATAGTCTGCAGACGTTGAATCAATTGTCCCATCTGCCACCTTGTCTGTAAGCATTTTAAACGCTTCAAAGTCATTCTGATTTGAAAATGCAGCGTCATTATTAGCATTATTCACGGGGCTTAGCATTTGCTCTATACCATTAATTAATGAGCCAGCGCGTCTAACTGCCCCAGCTTGAGCCTCATCACCATCATACATTTGCCCTGCATTATTAGTGACAAATTTAGCTGCCGAATAAGCCTGAACAACAGTGCTTTTATCTAGATCGTCAAACCCATTACCATCAGTGAATGCTTCCTCTACTTTAGATAGGGAGTCAAACATTCTAGGGTCAACGAATTGCCCTCTGCCACTTGTAAGCTCTTGCTGGTTATATTCTTGCGCGTAATCACGGCCAGCGTCTTGTAAATTAGAAAAGGAATACTCTGGCTCAGCCGAAGAAAAAATATTCTTAAACATATCGCCAACGGTTGAGGCAACGCCCGAAGTAGAAAACGAGTCGATTTCTCTCTGATTTGCATCTATTTTGTCTTTCGATGCAAGCTTAGCTTTCTCTACATCAGTAGCAACTTGTGCGCCTTGGCCTCTAAGCTCATCAGCCTGTTTTTGTTGTTCTTGTGTAATACCCTCTGAAATAGGCGTGACAGTTGAGTTCGCTTTTGTTTCAGAATCAGTGGTTGCACTTTTAACTGTATCAATGTCTTTTTGGCTATTGGTAATACTTGTATCAACCTCGGACTTGATTTTCTCTGCCATTTCATTGTTGTCTGTAATCATGTTGGCAGACTCAAACAGCTCGCTAGATGCCTGCTTAAATTGATTGCCTGCACCCGAAGGTAGGCTATCTCCAATCATGCCAAAAGCAGTTCCTAGCATTTGAAATTCATTAGCTTTTTCTTCTGCAGTTTCAGCGCGAAGCTTGCCATCTTCGCCTACTGTTGTGTCTTTCTGTACTAAGTCCGTTACTAACGTGTTTAAAAACCCGCCATCACTGCCGCTTGTGCTGCCATTTTTATTCATAACCCCTTTATCTGCAGCGATGTTATTTCTTAGCGTGTCATAATCATTAGTGTTGTATTTCTCCATTAATGTTTTATCGAATTGCTCTGGTGCAATTGAGCGCATAGCATTGAATATTTCCTCACCGTTACCCTCGATGTTTTCATTACCAGCGAGTGAGGCAAAGTTTAGGTTGTTTGATGCCGTTAAAGTATTGGCGTCCTGAGTTTGAGCAACGGCTGTTGCGGCACGTTGCTTAGCTTCTTGAAATGCTGCACCTGACTGATCAACTCGCTGTACTGCATCCGCAACTTGCTTTTGCTCTGTTTCTGAGTAAGTGTTTACATTCGAGCTCTGTTGATTGGCTTGCACTGACTGCTTAAAGTTCTCTGCTAATTGGTCGGTTTCAGCTTCCTTAGTTCCATAAGCGGTTTTAAGACTTTCATTATTGCTTTCACTTATAGCTGCGCCTAGTGAAGCTTTAATACCTGCACTACCGCTAATCCCAACATCAGCACCAACCTTAACAGCTAGCGCGTCGGCTTCCTCTTTACTAACAGACAATGTAGATTGCAGGCCAGAAGAAAACGAATCTAAATTTTCTTTTGTAACACCGGTTGAAAATGATTCGCCATCCGACGCTGACTCGTTATTGCCTGAGCCTGTAATTAAATTACGTAGATTTGATATTTGCTCATTATAACTTTGTGTTGCTGCCGTTTGAAGGCTGTTAGCACTTGACACTGCAACACCTGCAGCACTTGTTGCTACATCACCGACACTTAAGTTTGTCATTAAATCATTACTAGCACCTTTTATAGATACAGCTTGATTTCCTTCGTTAACGCTTTGGGTTAGTGAAGCATTACCAATGTTTCGAGAGCCATTGTTTTGTGCGCCGGTTATCTCAGGTGCGCCCATTTTACCACTGCCCTTAACGTCGGTTAGCCCGCGCATTGCACCCATTAATGAGTGTACGCCGCCATACATAAGGAACATCAAAAAGAAGGGGATAGCTTGCGTAGCTGCGGCGGCGGTAGCAATTGCAGCCTCAACTTCACTCATGGCAAGTGGTATGCCATCAAAAGAAAATGGGTCAAACCCTTCGCTTTTATTTAGTGAGCTTTTAATAGTCTCATATGTATATGCATCGACAAAAATATCTATATAACCCCAAAACGACACAAAAACCATGAGCATTAAGTATTTTGCCGTGTGTGCTAAGCCCTTACTTCCAAGGCCAAGTAAAATAATATAAAGGGGAGTTAAAAAGAATATCAAACACTCTAGCAATGTTAAGACTGGCAGGGAGATTGACTCAAACATAGAGCGTTCTGCAACTTTTGCAAACATGCGCTCTTTTTGGGCTTGGAAAACAGCTAAATCTAATTCAGTCTCAAACGCTGACTTAGATAAGCCTTCACGAATAAGCTTTGCTGCAAATAAAGAAACTTGCAATTCATAGGCACTAACGCCGGTAGTTAAGCTGCCCGTTATTATTTGCATTGCGCTAGCAACTGACGTCTGTGAAATACCTTGTTTCATGTTGTATTCAACAATGGCGCTTTGCATATTAAGCAGTGTGGCTTTAATTTTACTGTGCGCGTCCGGGCAAGATAAGTACTCACCAAACTCTGAGCCATTTTTAGTTAAGAAAACTGTTGTCCCAATACCGTTGTAGTTCACGCTGATACTATCTATCAAACTCAATGATAATGGTGACTTACGCAATTCGGAAACGGATGATGTTGGCTCTGTCCCATCTAAATCATGATCTAACTCTAAACACTCTTTAATGTAGTTGTTCATTGTTTTTTTAAGGTTAAATCCACCGCCTGACGATTGCCCACCATAAATAAGTGATGGGGATGGTTCTTGGCCATAAATTTTTAGAATTGCTTGTAGTGGATCGACTTCATCAAGGGAGTTTTGTGTTATTGGCGCAAAAGACAAGGCTGAGCCGCGCTTTAAAGAGTAGCTAATTGTGTTTGCGACATAGTATGGGAATGCAACAATAAAAGGGACGTCATTAACTATTTCAAAATCAGAAATGTTGTACTGCGAGGTTAATTTCAGATCTACCTTTGGTGCAGTGGGGGCAACAAACAATATAAATAAGAAAAGGGTTAAAACTAGTTCTTTTAAAGGGTTTGGCTGTTTATCATCCAGTCCTGACCTAAATATTAATATAGGGAAGTAGATTAGCAGTACGGCTGCAGCTACCCAACTAATAAGGCCATCCTGAGTAATCATAGCTATACTTTTAACAACGCTAACTACAATATCATGATAGCCAACAACAGATATTTCAAACATAAAATTACCAGTCTCTATAAATATATTAACTGAATATTAAATGATTTTTCTTTGAAATAATTTGGTAGAGGTAGCTATTTTAGTCCCTGAAATAAATAGTTTATAAAAAAATTTAATTGCAGGGACGTATAATAAAAGTTTTGTAGAAGTTACTAAGTACATCTGAGTTGTTTTGATAGTTAAATTTAAATTTAATATCACGCATTAACAACTGGCTTGAAGCTGTTGAATTGTAGGGTACTCTTTTAGTGAAGTGGTGGCCATAATCAGAAACACCGCAAATTTCGCTTAAGCTTACCTTGTTCCCGCTTTTTCTAAGTGCGCTTGCTAAATCACTTACTTGTTTGTTGAATTTTTCACCACTAACTTTAAACTCTGCGATAGATGCACCCTTATCAATCGTAATTAATGACAAGCTTGTCGTATCCACCCAAGACCTAATAAGGTTGTCGTTAAGAGAGTTGAAATGCTTTATTTCGCTATCTATGACACTTAATGCCTCTTCGAGACTCAAAAGCCTAGCGGAATTTTTCTTAAGTTGTAGCAACTCAGTTTTTGCTTTATCTAAACCCACCTTCGTTAAAGGCTTGCTTAGCATTAGCTCTAGCTTGTTATAAGCTAATACAATATCTTTTGAGGCTTCGCTTTGAGACTTTATTGCATCTAAAAGCATGAGTGATTTTTTTTCATCTAAATAAACATCAGCTTTCATTTCCATCGTATTGGCTTGCCTGTCCCAAACTTCACTAGTTACAAACATATCCATGTACGTTACAGCTATGGCTTTTATTTCGCTTTTATATTCGCCGTCAATAAGAGACTCAGCGCCTTCTATTAACTTTGGCAAGTTAAATAAAGCTTCTTTAATAACCAGTAACTTCGCTTCTTCTTGAGCTAATTCTTGTGTTTTGTATTCTGTGTCAACTTTGACAGATACCGACACTGTTTTCGATAGTGCAAAACCAGAAAATAACAGTGATATAATAACTAGTGCAACTCTTAACATACAACCTCCGGTTAGTGAAACTACTTAAAGTTTGTATACTTTTTCGACGCAAGTATCACTTTGAAATTATCCTTTTTTAGCATTTTTTCAATTAGCGACTTCTCTTTATTGTTAGCCTTAAAGTAAAAGGGGGAATCAAAATTCGAGCGTTCCTCATAGTAATATGGCAAAACTACCATAAACTGATCATCGTAGATGATTAAGTCACTGTAGGAGCGGTAATACTCAATATCGCCCTTGCTTTTTATGTTGCACGGCGTGTACAAATAAAAAACATTGTGAATTGTTTTCTTATGCTCGATTGACTCGCAATAAAAATTATCATCTTTAACATGCATAGAGCCTGCCCATACATTAGAGCAGAGTAGTGCAACACAAGAAAAAAACACTGGTTTAAACTTAGACATTTTTAACCCTCACGATTAATACCTTTTAATGTTATGTGTATTTCGTGAAAGAATCAAGTTTCTGTTCACGAAATACGCAAAATATAAAAGCAATCTATCGCGGATATGAGATATAGCCTGGGCTACTACTTAGGCTTAACATCATCAACGCTTTTAGATGCAGCAATGGCAACCTCAAGTCGTTTAATTGCAGCATCCCTGTTTTTCATAACTTCAATCCGGTAGTTTAAGTAGTTACTTTTAAGATTGCTTGTTATTTCATCCATCATGGTATCATCAATTTTATTTGTGCTTCGACTTGCAACTGTGGCCAGTTTGTCTAATACCAGTTTTGTTTCATTGTAAAAATCTTCAACTATACGAACCTCAACATCAGCAATTACATACTCGATTTTAATATCTCTAATGCCTGAGTTTGACCTAGCTACATCAACAAAGTTATATCTGGCCATTTCTAACAGTTTAACTTGATCTGCACTGAAATTTTGCTTAAAACGTAATCTCTGAATTATACCTAAACCAGTAGGTGTCGATGCCTCTTTGTTATCAATTAACAATCTGATTTGACTAAGTATACCCGCTCTTTGCTTGAACTCAGATGATGTGGATGTGTATTTTTCCGCTGTCATTTGAGTACAACGCTCAAGCAGTGTAGAGCCACCACCTGTACATTTGTAATACTCCATTTCCGAAGCTTCTTCCTCGCCTTTAAAGAATATGCTCATAGGCAGAACGCTCGTTTTTATTTCAGACTTTATACATGACGCCGATTCATTACTTGTGGCTGGACTAGCGCCATCGACACAAGCATCATCTAACTCACTAATGTAAACTTGGCCATTTAAACTCGATATAAGCTCTACAAACTTTTGCTTTCTTGTTATTTGATCGCCTCCATCTACGTACTTATATGTAAAGTTTGTTGTCTCATTTAGAAGTTGAGCAAGAACATTCCCATCAACCAATGCCATTGCAGACTCTTTGGTAGCATTAAGACCTTGAACAAAGCCACTAGTGCCAAAATCCCTTTTTGCAAGCCAGTCCATAGCCCCATCAGCATAGCCATCAATTGCATCTTTTGCTGGTAAGTATGAGCGCATTGCAGCTCTTCCTGCACCTTGCGGATCTACTGCGCCTAAAAACGCATCACCAGCCTCTTCGCATGATAATCTTCCCCACTGATTTAGCTCTGCTATTTTTTCGTTAAGCTCGCTCATTAATTGCTCGCACTGGCTACAAATAGAGCTTAGCGCCAACTGGAAAAAGTAGCTTGGGACACCTTGCGCTACACCACGCAACATTTGCACCAACTCGTCTCCAGACACTATACTAAAACTACCGCTAAACATATCAATACCACCGCAACCTGCTGATATAGAAGGACTTTGAAAGCCAACCAAGTCTATCGGGTTTCTATTTATCCTGCCCGTAAAGCTACCACCGTAGAAGGTGGTTGAGCGAGCGTTTTTATAAACACCTGACTTTCCTTCTGAGTACTGATCAAATATTTTCCTAGCGTCTGCGACAGACTCGAATGAAATGGCTGTAAAAAACAGTAACCCTATAACGTATAATATTTTCATCACTACCTCTCTGAGCTATTAAATCTATTGTTGTTAAGCTCTAGTTGCTTTTGCATTAACTCAATAAAGTATTGAGGATCGTTTTCCATTTTTTCTTTGTCTGCAATCAAAACGCCATCAACCTGTTTAAGCGAGTTGTCGTCATAAACCTCTTGGGTCTTATTAAATTCTTCTTCGGTTATGATCTTCGTAACTTTTGCTATTTCAAGCATTTTAGACTCAAGTTTTGGGAGCGTTTCTAAACCGACAGTAATTTTTGCATGTGACTGGCCATCATTAGTCATTAATAATAGCGTCGGTGTTCTTTCAATATTCATTTGGTTTGATACTGACATATCGTAATCAATTACATTTTTAAATAACTCCAAGCCCGGCATTTGTATTCCATCCATAGAGATAGCCAATATTTCTGTCCCATATCGTTCTTGGTACATTCTTAATATAGGTATTTGCTTTTTGCAGTATGGGCATGTTGATTTGTAGAAAAACCAGATGTGTGCTTTTTCATTTATTTTTTGTATTGCGTCTTGTTTGTGCTTTATGATTTCTGATTTAAATTCATTAAGATTTACTAGCGAAGTTGGCCGCCTATTGTTTTCATCAAGCAAGCTGTCTTGGTTCATATATGTACTCATTTTCATTGCGAAGCGGGTTGACATATCAACCATCAAACGCTGAACGTAAGCATATTTGGCTAGGTTTTCATTCGTTGGGTTGTTTTGTGCCGCATCCATGATTGGCTGTAAGTTTTCTCTAAGCCACTCGACATCAATTTTAATTTCTTCCGGGTTTGCATTAGCTTGATTTGTATTTTGTGGGTTTTCCTCAGTTTTTTCTTCAAGTAACTTTTCTTCTTTTTTTGGATCTTCATAGAAGAACCAACCTTTAGCTTCTTTACTGTAAAAGCCATTTTTCTTTGGTGTTGCTCCATCATTGCCACTTGCAAAAAAGGCAAGTGGCATAGTTAAAGAAATAAGTAATGCCGTTTTAAATAGTTTCATGTTGAATCACACTCCCGTTGTATAAGTGTAATTTAAACTATATTTAAGTTCTTCGTGGGAATAGACAGTGCTAAATAATGCTCTGTAATAATTTAATCAAAAAAAAACCTAGCTTTTTTACGGCTAGGTTAATACTTACAAGTTTTGTTTAGTTAGTTTTTTATGAGGCTTTTTGACTTTGATTGCCACTTTTATTTTTGTTATTTATGCTGTTGGCGATCATAGATTCGCACTCGTATTTCAGGTTGCTTTCTTTTTTGGCCGCTTTTTTAGCAGCAGCTTTAGCCGCTTTTTTAGCAGCAGCTTTAGCCGCTTTTTCAGCAGCTTTTTCAGCCGCCGCTTTAAGCCTTTTTTCTTTTTCAGCCGCTTTTTCAGCAGCAACTTTAGCCCTTTCTTCTTTTTTAATGGCCTCGGCTTTAAGCCTTGCTTCTCTTTTAATTGCCTCGGCCTTAAGCCTTGCTTCTCTTTTAATGGCTTCTTCTTCTAGCCTTGCTTTTCGTGCAATAGCCTTTTCAGCCGCAACTTTAGCTCTTTCTTCTTTTAGCCTTGCTTCTTCTTTTAGCCTTGCTTCTCGTGCAATAGCCTTTTCAGCAGCAACTTTAGCCCTTTCTTCTTTAAGCCTTGCTTCTTCTTCTAGCCTTTTTGCTTTTGCAATAGCTTTTTGTTTGTTTTTTTCTTCTTTGTCAATCGCCTTTTGTTCGCTTGCTTTTTTTCTAAGCTCTCTCTCTAATTTACGCTGAATTTTGTTCCTCTCATCCTCTTCGGCTTTTTTAATCACAGCTAAAGCCGCATCAAGTTGTTTTTTCCTTTTACTTAAAACCACGCACATACCACAACGTTCGCCAGATTCACCGTGAACATGGTAAGCCTTACCACAACCTTTGCACTCTCTTCCTACACCTATGATCCCTGCTTTAATAGAGCGTATTAGGTAATAAATCCTATTTACTGACATATCATCGTTAGGATATAGGGAGAAGTAGGCTTTTGTGAGCTTTAACAGCTCATTTGGCGTTAAAGACTTGGGGTTATCTATCTGAGGGCATATGATTTTTTCATACAGCCTGATAACCCTATCTGCAAGGTATCCTTCGTTATAGCAACTCAACCAAGACATGCCTTCTCTATGTGGTTTGGCATTAAAGATATTGTAGTAATCCTCAAACAAGCGAGGGTTTATGTTTGAGATTTGCTTGATTAGTCTTTTTTCAATACCAAAGCAAGCAAGTTCGCGCATAGTAACTAAACTCTCATCTTGGTAGGTTAGTTGCACATTCATATTAGCCTCTGATCGTATCTACTGACATTTCAAAGAAATCAACGTCAAACGCTTCTGAGGTAAGCTCTTTTAATATTTCGTCATTGAATGTTTCAATAAAAGGCATGTTATTGCCTCTACTAGCTAAAACCATTAAATTAGCCTCTTGAATTTTCTGAAACAATGCAACTTGCTCATCCGTTAAATTAAAGGCCGCTTTTGCACTTTCGGGGGATGAAGTTGCCATTTTCTTCATTTCAATTAGGATGTTAAGCTCTAAACGCTTTATTCGCGTCATTTGTTCCTTTTCGTTATACATAATGCATGCTCTCAATAAAAGTTATTCAACGGCGCAATAGAAGCATACTGCCGTTTTCCGTGTTTCTAGTCCGTTAAACTATAATAAACCTCATTGACTCCATTCATTAGTACCATCCAATCATTTCCAGTCTAGCAAAGACCAGTAATAATTATCGTGATTTCTAATCTCGATGTCAATTTATAAGTGAGTAAAAAACAAACTGAACACTTGCTTAAAATAGGAGCTTTCATATAAAAAACAAACAAACTTAAATGCATTCAGTTATTTATGTAAATAAAAAATTAATTTAAATCCATTTCTTGTTAACGTTCTTTTACATTCACATCAGGTGTATTTTTGCTTCTCAGTTTAAAAACAAAAATCAGGTTCAACCTTTTGTAGTAGTTTTCATATGGCCTACGCTATTAAAGGTGGCGCTCAAATTACACTCAATTGCCCAGCCAAATATTGTGTGATTTTAGGCCGAATAGCACTCGTTTTCAGGTGCGTTTTAACGTCTAAATCACCCAAAATGCCCGACCAAATATCGTGTAATTCTAGGCCAAATCGCACCCGTTTTCAGGTTCGTTTTAGCGTCTAAATTGCCCCAAATGCCCGACCAAATATCGTGTAATGCTAGGCCAAATTGCACTCGTTTTCAGGTGGATTTTAACGCCAAATTCACGCCAAATTCACAACCAAATATCGTGTAATGCTAGGCCGAATTGCACTCGTTTTCAGGTGGGTTTTAACGCCTAATTCACGCCAAATGCCCGACCAAATATCGTGTAATTCTAGGCCAAATCGCACCC
>TARA_R110000851_G_scaffold141530_2_pt1 | contig 28560 bp, 17 predicted proteins | sample TARA_R110000851 | Tara Oceans TARA_R110000851 (sample SAMEA4397627) | marine metagenome | biome: Polar Biome; feature: [DCM] deep chlorophyll maximum layer (ENVO:01000326); material: water (ENVO:00002006), including particulate matter (ENVO:01000060) such as... | depth 17 m
AGTTGGTTTACAAAAATTAGCTGCAGCTAATTCAAACGTAGCTACAAAACACATATTACAATCTGCTTTATATTTGACAGTTAAAACTTGCGAAAATATAGTATGTAGAATTAATGACTCTTTAGAATTTGATTTGACAGCAGATGCTTTGAGATCTTCAATAAGCTCATACAATGTAGGAACTTTAGAAGATTTAAAAGACTTACATTTATATGATTTTGGTGTATATTTATCATTAGTTCCTGATGAAGCTGAAAAAGCGATGTTAGAACAAAATATTCAAATGGCTTTACAGCAACAGAGTATAACCTTAGAAGATGCTATAGACGTTAGAGAAATACACAACTTGAAACTAGCTAATCAATTATTAAAAGTTAGAAGAAAGAAAAAAGCTGAGCAAGATCAAATGCAGCAGCAGGCTATGGTTCAAATGCAAGCTACAGCAAATGCTGAGTCTTCAGAAAGAGCATCTGCAGCTGAAATGCAAAAGCAACAAGCTTTAGCCGAAACAACACTTCAAATAGAACAGGGCAAATCACAATTTGAAATACAGAGAATGTTGAAAGAGAGTGAGATTAAACAACAATTAGCAGATGTTCAGTTCCAATATGATATGCAGTTAGCTCAATTACGTGCTAATACTGAGGTCACTAAGGAAACTATGAGAGGTGATAGAGACAAACAAAAAGAACAAGAAATAGAAAACAGAAAAGATACAAGAGCTAAAATAGTTGGCTCTCAACAATCAGCTATGATTACACAAAGAGAAAACAATGACATGCCAATAGACTTTGAAGCCGGTAGTGACAACACTATGGATTTGATGGGTTCTATGATGGGAGCATAGTCGTTAATTATTAATTATTATATTATATTATGTCAGAAAGAGAAAACCCAGTAGTTGACCCTAAAATTGAGGGTCTTAAAGTAAAGAAAAAACCAGGTAGACCTAGAAAACTAGTTGAAAAAGCTAATATTACAAAATTAGATTTAACTAAAAAAGAAGAACCTAAAAAAGAAGAAGATGCCGTTCAAGTCAGAGAGACAAAAGAAGTACCTGTGGGCGAATCACCCAAAGATAGCCAAAAAATGGACAAAGATATACGGGTCGAGTCCAGTAAAGATGATATTAAAGAAGAAGAAATAAAATCTCCTATAAGTCAAATTGAAAAAACAGAAAAACCTGTTAAAGAAGAAATTAAAAAACCAATAATAGAAGATGTTAAAGTAAGTCTACCTGAAAATGTAGAAAAGTTAGTTAGTTTCATGAAAGAAACTGGTGGAAACTTAGAAGACTATGTAAGGTTAAGTAGAGATTACTCTACGATAAGTGACGACGCTTTATTATCAGAATATTACAAAAGTACTAAGCCTCATTTAGAGAAAGACGAAATAGACTTTATCTTAGAAGATAAATTTTATTTTGATGATGAGGTTGAGAGCGAGAGAGAAGTTAAGAAAAAACGACTAGCTCGCAAAGAAGAAATTGCAAAAGCCAAAAACTTTTTAGAGGAAACGAAAAAGAAGTATTACGACGAGATCAAGTTGAGACCGGGCGTTACTCAAGAACAACAAAAAGCAATGGATTTTTTCAATAGATACAGTGAAGAACAAAATAAAGCACAGAAAGTTAGTGAAGAGTTCCAAGAAAAAACATCTAATTATTTTAATAAAAATGAGTTTAAAGGTTTTGAATTTGATTTAGGTGATAAGAGGTTTAGATATGGAATTAGCGATGTAGAAAAAACGTCAAAAGATCAGTCAAGTATCAACAATTTTTTTCAAAAGTTTTTGAAAGAAGACGGTACAGTAAACAGCTTAGACGATTACCACAAAGCCCTTTATATAGCTAGCAATCCTGACAATGTTGCAAAACATTTCTATGATCAAGGAGTAGCTGATGCTACTAAGAACATAGTTTCTAAGTCTAAAAATATAAATACAGATCCAAGATCTAGCGATCCAGGTGATGTTTTTGTAAATGGCTTAAAAGTTAGAGCAATATCAGGAGCTGACAGTTCTAAACTAAAAATAAAAAGTAAATTTAACAAAACATAAAAAAACAATATGAGTTTTAACACACAAGGATCATTTCCAGCTCAAATAGTACCTTCACAAAAGAAATTAGCTTTAAAAACTAATTACTTAGATTTTACAGGTACAACAGCTGGAGCTGATAATAACTTTGCTCAGCAGTACCTACCGGAACTGTATGAAGCAGAGGTTGAAAGATACGGAAACAGGACTTTGTCTGGTTTCTTGAGAATGGTAGGCGCTGAAATGCCTATGACATCTGATCAAGTTGTTTGGTCTGAGCAAAATAGATTACACATTGCTTATGATGATGCTACTGCTTCAGGCGCCGCTGGTGCTCAACAAGTAGCAGTAAACAACATTGGTACTGGAGTTGGTGATACTCAATCTGCACAAGTTGCTATTAGAACAGGTCAAACTGTTTTAGTTTCTGATAAAGCTACTGGGTTAATTACTCAAAAAGCTTTAGTAGTCGGATCACCATTTGATGGTGCTGCTGTAAATGTAATAAAAGTTGTAACTTATGATAAGACTACTTGGTCTGCTGGATTGTTAGGTGCTGCCGTTAAGATCTTTGTATATGGATCTGACTTTGGTAAAGGTACAGAGTCTATGGTAGGTGCTATTCAACCAAACTTTACACAATTTAGTAACAATCCTGTTATTCTTAAAGATCACTTTGAGATTAATGGTTCTGATACTGCACAAATTGGTTGGGTTGAAGTTGCTACTGAAGATGGAACATCTGGTTACTTATGGTACTTAAAATCTGAGTCTGAAACAAGATTAAGATTTGATGACTATTTAGAAATGATGATGGTTGAATCAGAAAAAGCTGGACATACTTTCCAATATGATGGTACTGCTGGTGCTGCAGGAACTATTGATGTTAGTGGTTCTGAAGGATTATTCGCTGCTATCGAATCAAGAGGTAATGTATACTCTGGTTTTGCTGGAGCTGCTGCTCCTGGTTCTGGTGCTTTAGGTGATTTTGATGCTATACTACAACAACTAGACAAGCAAGGTGCTATTGAGGAAAACATGCTATTTTTATCAAGATCTACGGCTCTTGATTTTGATGACATGATTGCTGCTCAAGCTGGTGGTGGATTTGGTTCTACTGCTTCTGCTTCTTATGGTCTTTTTGATAATGAGCAAGAAATGGCTTTAAACTTTGGTTTTTCAGGTTTTAGAAGAGGTTCTTATGACTTTTACAAAACTGATTGGAAGTATTTAAACGATGCTACTACTAGAGGAATGTCTAACGCTATTGATGGTGTTATGATTCCAGCTGGTACTACAACTGTTTATGATCAATCAATGGGATCAAACATTAGACGTCCTTTTTTACACGTACGTTATAGAGCTTCTGAAACTGAAGATAGAAGGTATAAATCTTGGATCACTGGATCTGTAGGTGGAGCTTATACTTCAGGATTAGATGCTATGGAAGTACACTTTCTATCTGAAAGATGTTTAGTTACACAAGCTGCTAATAACTTCGTGTTATTCAAAGGAGCATAATTAATAATTAACATTTAAAACATAGAAAAATGAGTACATTTTTAAAATTAGACGACGGAAAAACCAATAAATTTGTTAGCTGCGATAATGTAGTAAGCATTGCTGCTGATACTAGTGGTACTGGTGCTACTGAAGTAGTTAAAGTAACTATAGAACACGGATTTGGCTCCATCTTGTCAACGGTAGTAACTTACGCTGCTCCTGGAACTAACAATGAGTATACTGGATTTACTCTTGATACTTTGCAATCTCAATTTGAGGATGCAATTATGGAGATGCAAAATCCAGAAGCTATACCTGGTAGAGGTAATTTTACTGGGTTTAAATTGCTGAATAATATAGTTGGTGTTAAGGTAACTGCTTCGGGAGTTCTCCTAGCAAACTCTATACCTACAATTACAACAAGCTAGATTACGCTTAAAACAATAATAAGATCCCGTTTCGGCGGGGTCTTTTTTAATTATTATATTATATTATATTATGGAAACAAAAGAAAAGAAAAAGCCTGTGGCTAAGGCTACAGCAACTCCTAAGTTAGAAAAAGATACTTGGGAATATAAAGATAGAACTTATATCTTAAAAAATAATTACGAACCATTAACTTATACAATACCAATAAAGCATTCAGCTAAATATCCTTTGCTTTGGTTTGATGAAGAAAAAGGTCATAATAGAGAATTAAGATATGCCACAAATCAAAGCAGTATATTTGTAGACGAACAAAAAGGTCCTGTAACTCTAAAACACGTTATTTTTGAAAAAGGTGTTTTAATAGTTAAAAATACTAATATTGTTTTACAAAAATTTTTAAATGCCCACCCTCAAAACGACTTAATGTTTTATGAATACAAACCACAAGTTGAGGCTACTAATGAAGTAGAGTGGATAGAAATGGAAATACAAGCTTTAAATCTGGCTAAAGAATTAGAAATAGATCATTTAGAAGCTATAATGAGAGTAGAAAATGGTTCTAAGGTTTCAACAATGAGTAGTAATGAATTAAAAAGAGATGCTTTGCTGTTTGCTAGATCAAACCCTCAGCTTTTTGTTGAATTAGCTACTGATGAGAATGTACAACTTAGAAACTTAGGTATTATAGCAGTTGAGCAAGATTTATTAAAGTTATCAGGAGACAATAGAACTTTTAGTTGGGGTAAAACTAATAGAAAACTATTTACAGTTCCTTTTGACGAACATCCTTATTCAGCTTTAGCCGCTTGGTTTAAAACTGATGAAGGTTTAGAAGTTTTTAGATCAGTAGAGAAAAATCTAAAATAACAAGTGATTATAATAAAGGTGGTTAACGCCACCTTTTTTTTTTAAAAATATACAATGGCAATATCAATAAATCAAGTTTATCAAACTGTTCTGTACGTTTTAAACAAAGAACAAAGAGGGTATATACCCCCTGCAGAGTTTAATACTCTAGCAGAGCAAGCTCAATTAACTATATTTGAGAAATACTTTGACGATCTTAATCAAGCTCTTAGAATGGCTCCAAACGATAGTGAGTATGCGAATAGAGTTAAAACTAATCAAGAAAAAATTGACGTATTTGAGGAAGAAAAAATAATGCCATCTTTAAATAAACTTTCAGACCTAAGCCCTGCTTTACACAGGCTAGGTACTATAGAATATAACCAATTAGGCAGTCTGCCAGTTGAGTTAGCACAAATGACAACTCATGATTTAAACTTAGCCAAAAGGTCTAAGTTGACATCTCCAAGTAAAACTTTTCCTGCTTTTTCAATAAGAGCAAATGTTGTATATCCAGTGCCTTCTGATATTTTAAATACCGAATTAACAGTTTATTACGTTAGAAAACCTAATGCGCCAGTTTGGAATTATTCCTTAGGTAGTATAGGTAATTACATTTTCAACCTTACGACGGCTACGTCAAACCCTAGTGTTGATTTTGAAATATCTGACATAGATCAAGTACAATTGATAAACACTATATTAATTTATTGTGGAGTTATAATAAGAGACAATCAAATAACTCAAACAGCTATGGGATTAGTTGCACAGGAAAACCAAAATGAAAAATCTTAAAAAATGGGACTAATAACTGAAACTAATGCTCAATACTACGCTGGACAACAAGAGTTTTTGCAAACAAATAGCACTAACACTGATTTTCAATGCACTTTTGATACAAATTTAATTGCATCTGTTAGTAATGTTTCAAATCCTAATTTTTCTGTATACTTAGACGGTGTTTTAAAAACTCAAACAACTGACTATGTATTACAGCCTCTTAATATAATTAGATTTGTTAACGCTCCATCTTTAAACTCATTAATTAGAGTAGAGCTAAATAATCAAGCTAGATTTGATAACAATGGAGAATATGAGTACATAAAAATTAAAGATATTGTTGACAACTTCATGACAGCATATGTTGGAGATGGAAAATATATAACTAATGTTAAAAGAAAAGATGTGGTTTTTCACGCTAAGAGAGGTTTACAAGAGTTTTCATATGATACGTTAAGAAGTTTAAAGTCTCAAGAGTTATCAATACCTAATAGTTTAAACATAATAATACCACAGGACTACGTTAATTATACTAGATTAGCTTGGGTCGATAGTAATGGTGTGCAAAGAACTATATTTCCAGCAAACACGTTGACAATGAATCCTGTTGACCCTTTAATTCAGGATACTGAAGGAGAGCCAATACAAGATAATTTTGAATCAAATATAGAGGCTTCTCAAGGTTTAATAGAGGAACGTTGGAATAGTTTTAATAAAAGAAATTTAACAGGAGACAGGAGAGGTGAAGAGTCTAATGTTTACAACTGGGCTTGGTGGAAAACAGCTTATGGCCAAAGATATGGCATGGATCCTGCTGTGTCACAAAGCAATGGTTGGTTTACTATAGACGATAGAAGAGGTATGTTTAGTTTTAGCAGCGATTTAGTAGGTAAAGTAATAACTTTAGAATATATTTCTGATGGTTTAGCATATGATGCTGATACTAAAATACCTAAGATGATAGAAGAAGCTATGTATATGCATATAGTATATAGTATACTTTCTAGCAGAATGAACGTTCCTGAATACGTTGTACAAAGATTTAAAAAAGACAGAAGAGCTCAACTTAGAAATGCTAAAATAAGATTAAGTAATTTAAAATTAGATACACTTATACAGACTATGAGAGGTAAATCTAAATGGCTAAAACATTAACACATGGCACAAACTAAACATACATTTGTAGAGTCTAAAATGAATAAAGACCTAGATGATAGATTATTATCTGGAGGGCAATATAGAGATGCTTTAAACGTTGCTGTTAGTAAATCTGAAGATTCTGATGTTGGTGCTTTAGAAAACGTTTTAGGCAATAATTTAATAAGTTCGTTGTTTCCATCAAATGATTCAATACCACCTAACCTACAGGTTATAGGAGGTCATGTTAGTAACGAAAAAAATAGTATTTATTTATTTATAACAAACTATTGCGACAACTCTGTAAATAATTTAGATAATCCAGCCACTAGTGGATCTACTTGCTTAGTGGTTGAATATAATGTTTCAACTAATTCATCTAACTTTTTAATACAAGGAAATTTTTTAAACTTTTCAACTACACATCCAGTTTTAGGTGTTAATATAATAGAAGATTTATTGTTCTGGACAGACAATAGAAATCAACCTAGAAAAATTAATATTGAAACAGCTAAAAAATACTTTATATCAACACCATATTATACTAATGAAGATCAAATATCTGTAGCTAAATATGCCCCTGTGTTTCCACCAAATATTTTAGACATCAACAAAATTGAAAATGCTATTTGGTATAAAAATTACAATTGGAATCCGTGGAGTAATAACCCTAGTGGATCTTTCGCAACTATTAATGCTACTCTTGTTTTTTACGACAATACTACTGGATCCCCCGGAAATCTGCCTTTTCCAGGTATTTCAAAACTAAAAAAATATGATAAATTTGCTTTAAAAGGTTCAAATAAGATCTACAATATAGCGGAGGTAAATTACGATCCTAACAACTATAGCAATGAGGGTCTTGTTATATATCCTCGACTTAGTGGAGAAAGCCTTACTGTTGCAACTGATATAGAGATATTTACTCAAACAGCTATAGATGCAACTTCAGAGTACTTACCTTCAACAGTTAGAATATCTATTAAAAGGAATTCAACTTCTGCTATTACTCTTACTGCTAATTCCCCAATAAATGTATCATCAAGTGGTAACACTATAGTCCAATGGGAAAGCCCTAGAGTTCCTTGGCAAATAATGGGTAGTGATACTATTACAACAGGTTGCGGTGTATTTTCGTCTTTAATTGATGAAACTAAAACAGATAGCAGTGGAAACAGATTGAATGGTATAAAATTTACACCTAATAGTACATCCACAATAGCTCCCGCGCAGATAACTTTACAGCAAGATATAACTATTGCTGGAGGAGATGAAGCTTTTCTTGATTTAAGTTTACCAAATCCTAATTATAAACCGCAATTTGCTGGAGATAAAGAAAATTTAAAAGATAAATTTGTAAGATTTGCTTATAGGTTTAAGTACGATGACAACGAGTATTCTTTAACATCTCCATTTACACAACCTGTTTTCGTGCCTAATCAAGATGGTTATCTGTTAAATACTAGTCAAAGTTTTAATTCTGGACTAGATGATAGAGTTATTAATCAGCAAGATGAAGCTGGTACTCAAACTGTTTTAAGTTGGTTTGAAAATAAAATAAACCAAATAGGTTTAAACATACCAATGGAATACAGTGTAAATGAAATGTTTACAAATCTTAAAGTAATAGAATTACAAATATTATACAAGCAATCTGACGAAGGAAGATTAAAAGTAGTAGATGATATTGATTTTACTTTAAATAATCCAATTATTGTAAACGATTCCACTAAAGCATTTACTTACCAGTATCAGTCTGGAAAACCTTTTAAAACTCTACCACCCGATGTAATAACTAGAACTTCTGATAAAGTACCAATAAAAGCGCTAGCTCAAGAATCTGCTGGTAATAGAATTATGTATGGTAATTTTATAGATCAACATACTTCTCCTTTAACTTTAGAATATTTAGTTAGTACAGGTGAAAAATTAGGAGCTAATGATAGTGGTACTGTAGATAGTTTTGTACAATACCCAAATCACACTTTAAAACAGAATAGAACTTATCAAGTTGGTGTTATTTTACAAGATAGATATGGTAGACAAACCGATGTGATATTAGCGGAGCCTCTAGCGGGTAACAGACAAGAAATACCAGCTGGCTCTGGAAACTTCTATGGTGATTCTACTGTATACCATAGTTATAAAAGTAATTCATTTTCAGGATCACAAAGCATGATAGAATGGCCTGGAGATAGTTTAAAAGTTTTATTTACAAATAAAATACCATCAATACTAAACAATAGACCTGGATACCCTGGTTTATATGACGCTATTACTAATCCTTTAGGTTTTTATTCTTATAAAATTGTTGTAAAACAAAAACAACAAGAATATTACAATGTTTATTTACCTAGTTTATTATATGGGGTTCCAATTGGAGGTAGTGTAAGTATATCATGGAATTCTGAAAATTCACAAGAACAGGTAATTCAATGCAATGAGATAACAGAACCTAGTAACACTGTTTTTATCGGCGGAACTAGTTTAACTGGATTAGAAACTACTACTGGGTTACAACCTGGAATGAAATTTGTTCTTAAAAGCAATTCTTTTACAAACGATATTAGCAACGCCGATTGTTGCCCACCAAATAATACAAATAACCCTTGCCCTAATGCGTGTGGTGTTGTGGGTGGTGCTCAATGCACTACATATACAATAACTGGAATACCAGACGACAGCACTATAAGTTTTTCTCCTCAAGCAGTTGGTAAATATTCACCATTTTGTCAACACACTCCGGGCTCTGTATGTTGTGATAAAACGCCAGGAACTGGCGCTACACCAGCTGATAACTGTGGAACAGCAACCGGATCAACACCAAATCAAGGGGTTAGAAATAGTCAACCAACTCCAGAATTGGTTTTTACACAAGATGGAACTACGGTTATATTAAATCCAAAGACTGTTAACTCTCCAAGTGAAATGACAACAACTCTTTTGACTGATAATATTAATAAGATGCCTGCAGATTTAAATGACGTTAGGCCTAATCAAGAACAGTTTTCAACTTCTGACGATGTTTATTTTGCTAGAGTTGGAATGAACCAAGCAGATAAATTTGTTATAGTAGGTGGTATAAATAATACTCCTTTAACAGGTACTTCTTTAGTTTATTCTTCTCAAGTGAACACTGGTGTAAAATCAGATGTTGTTAAAATTTTAGCAAGTTATAGAGATTTATTTCCAACAACAGCCAAGCCTTCTAATCTTTATAAAACATCAACAAATCCTTTTACATCTATAATGAGTAACACTTTTCAAATAGGATCTGTTACTGACGAGCCACAGACATTTACTTCTTTTGAAACAGAACCTGTAATATCTGAATTAGATATATTCTGGGAAACTAGTAGTTCTGGTATTATAGATGAATTAAACAATGTTGTAATAGGGCTAGATCCTGGTGGTGGTGGAACAAGTGTAGACGTGATAGGAATTGGTGGGGTTAATGATTTTAGTCAAAATGAAGATCTTGAGTTTGACGATACGTCTCCAGTGCCTATAAATGTAGGTATAGTTAATGCACTAAATACCATTGGTGATATTGTTAGTAGTGATATAACGTTAATATCCGTAAGAGATGGAAATGGGGTTAATTTAGACAGCTTTTATGATGTAATTGCTGATCCATCAGGTGGTAATGACTATATATTAAGAGCAACGGATGGATGTGTTTTTTTAGAAAATGCTTTTTCAAATCAAAGAATATTTACTTTTAAAGTAGTAGATACTCAAGTTGTATCTCCTACGCTACCAACAAATAATTTAACAAATTTTTACAGTTACACAACTTCTATAACTAATGCCATTCCTATTTTTGTAGGTTTTGCAGAAGATACAAATGGAGGCAATGGTGGTTGGCCTAATAATCCAGTGGCTATTATAAATCTTACAGATTATTCAGTTAACCAATATAGCACAGTTGGTGCTTTTTCAGTTATTGGAACTTTCCAGCCTGACTCACAGCCAGCCGGTGGAGGAGGTGGAGGTTCAAGTACAATTCCAAAATCAGATTCTAGGATATACTTTAAAAATGGATCTGGAGCACAGTTTTTTAGTAGAGGTGTTTCTGATAATGAATTTTCAGAAGTAACAATAGAAATGCAAGTTTCTAGGACAGATAGTTCTAATGCTGGTGAAGTATTTACGGCAATACAACCTCAACTAGCTCCTGCAAACGGATTTATTACTACATCTAGTGGAACTACCATTGCCAATGGTGTTATACAAAATTACTCTAGCGTTCAAACGACGGGTGTTGGGGCTAATGGGCAATTCTTGGGTGTTCTGAACACCGCTCAAATAGCTACGGGGAATTCAACTAATTCCGGTGGAATTGCAAACCAAAATAAAAACTCACTTTCTAGCGTTGGTACTACTGGTAATGGAGGTGTATTCAGTGGTAGACCTATTACTACTGCTAGTACCACATCTACCTCAACAGGACCTACTATAGAGGTTTTTGATGGATTCTACCTTACACAAGCAGGTGATTCTTCAGATTTATATACCCCGGATATTTATGACATACCAGATAATGTGCCTGCGTTTATTGTTGGTTGGTATGGTGGTTATTATATTAGTGAAAACCCAGCTATTAGAGACAATGCTGGACAGTTAGCTACAAACACTAGTACTGGACAACCTTATATAGAAAATGGTGGTGCAGCTGCGGCTCAAGATTTTGACTTAAATTGGTTAAAACAAAGATATATTAGATTTATAATAAGAGACGCTAATGGTACTGCTTTAGCTCTGAGCAGTACAATAGGAACAAATGTTATAGGCCAAGATGGTATTAGAATTGACTTTAATGTAGTAGGAACGCCTACTGTTGCAGCAATTAGATCTTTTGCTTTGAATTATGATGGAAACGGTGTTATTAATCCTACCTCTTGTGGTGATTCAGCCCGAACAGCGGGGTTTTTTGGAATTGGTGGAAATGGCGCTAATTCTACAGATGAAGGCGCTGCTACCGGAGATAATCAAACAGCTCCAAGTGCAAGCGTTCCACCTAACGGTAATAATCCTTACAATTTAACTAGCCAAAGTGCTGGTCAAAATGGCGCACTTGCCGTTTTAGTAAACAATAATAATTAATAAAAATAGACCATGGGAAATCCAGCTTCAGGTGGCGGCGCCACTACAATAATAACATATCCAGGCACTGGAATTAAATATTCAACATCACAACAATTTGCTAGGATAAAAGTTTTAACTTATTCAAACCTTGGGAGTATAAATAGTAGTTGGGTACCGGTGGGAAGAACCGATGTTTTGGCTACTCCAAACAACACATGGACAGCAACTTCTGCTACAGGAGCTGCAGCAACTGATAATATTAATCCTCAATTATTTAATAATGAAAGAGGGTGGGAGTGTAGACGTCAATATACTACAGATTACAAAGCATCGGCTGGAAATGCACCAGATATATTAGGCAACAACGCTAACTATAGAATTCAAACAAGCATTTACTGGCAAGGTTCAGAAACTGGTAATTGTGGAGGCTTAAACGCACTAGGAACAGGCGCAACTTTAGCTAGCTTTAATACTGCAGTAAGTGCTTCTGCATTGCCTCAAACTAGTTGTGTAGAATATGGAACCCTAGACGAAGTATACTGTACTTTTGATATGTGGTTTGTGCATGTACAAATTCTCACAGACTATGAGACCCTCAATCCGCTTACCAATAAAGCCGATTGTGTGGCCCCGTTTATGATGACTGTATACGATGAGTTTACTGGAAAAGTTTTAAATACTAGAGGACAATTTCAATTTTCATAATTAATTATAAAACAACATGGCAGCAATTGTAGAATTAAACTATTTTAACTCCTATTGGATAAAACGTGTAGCTACTGGTAATCTTTGTAGAGAGATACAAGCCCCTAATTCAAGTGGACAAGAAACTACTTACAAAGTAACAAACAATCAACCTACTTTTACTTGGCCTGGCCCAATAAACGATGGAGATGCGGAAATAGTTTCTGCTTTTCCTACCGACTCTAGCCTTGGTTGTACTAGCTTAGAGACAGGATCTCCTTCTTTTATGAATCAAAATTATTATTTAGAAGAAAGCAGAATAAGAGGCGGTTATAATAATACGTCAACAGATTTAGGTGTAAAGGCTTATTTAAACGAAAAAAATCCTTTACAAAAAGAAAGAGGAAATGCTTTAATATATTCTGGTCTTTTTAATAGTAACACTAATTTCAATGCTACTAATTCTTTTCCAATAGGTGATTCTATAACAAAAGCGGTTAATCCAGAAAATGGTAGTATTCAAAAGCTTTATGCAGAAGACACTAATTTAATAGTTTTTCAAGAAGACAAAGTTAGTAGAGCTTTGATAGATAAAGATGCTATATATTCAGCAGAAGGAGGAGGTTCTGTTACTTCATCTAACTTGGTTATTGGTCAAATAGTTCCTTATGTTGGGGATTACGGTATATCAAACAACCCTGAAAGTTTTGCTGTTTATGGTTATAGAAAATATTTTACAGATGTAAATAGAAACGCCGTTATGAGATTATCAAGAGATGGTTTAACTGAAATCTCTAATTATGGTATGGTTGATTATTTTAGAGACTCTCTGAGTACTTTTACATTAAACCCTAATCCAAAAGTTACTTCAATACCAGTTTCAAATGTATCCATAAGAGAAGACAACTTCACTTTAGTTTTAAATAACATAAATCAACTTGGCTTAATAGATGTAGGTAGTGTTATAACAATAAACGCCGGTGGTGGTAGTGTTTCTAGTTTTGGTTTTGTTGTTTCTATAGCGGTTAATAATACCGGCTACGGCGCTACAAGTCCTAATATTACCCAAATGGTTGTTAAGAGTGATACTCAATTGCCTCAATTAAGTATAGGTGACGTTATAAGCTTTGTATCTGAAACAAGACCTAGGATATTAGGTGGTTGGGACACGTATACTAAACAATATCATTTATCCCTTCAAACAGGAGATTCTTATTGGAGTACGCAAAATGAAAACACATTCAACACTTTGGCTTTTGATGAGTCTGTATTAGGTTGGACTAGTTTCTTTTCCTACAATCCGTCTTTCATGACTAGTTTAAAAAATTCTTTTTATTCTACAAATCGAGCCCTTTTATTTCAGCACAATGTAGATACAGGTTCTAATAGAGAAGTGTTTTATGGAATAAGAACACCTGCTGAAGTAACTTTTGTATTTAATCCACAGCCTGATTTAAGTAAAAACTTTTTAACTATGAGTTATGAAGGTACTAATGGATGGGAGTGTACCTCTATGATTTCAGAAACACAAAGCCCAACTGCTTCTTATACTAATGGGGGATATGATTTTAATAATTTTCAAAGTTTTGCAGATACTATATCTCCAATAAGAAGTTATATTGAAGGTGCTTATGATTCCACACCTCAATCAGTTGGAGGTCCTTTCTATGGAGTAAATATTGCTACTTTACCTATATATAGGAATGGATTTGATAGAAAAGAAAATTATTATGTAGCTCCAATAAAAAGTAATTCACCAACTAGACCTAAAGAAATACAATTTCTAGGTGTAAACACAAACGAACAGGCGGCTGGTATTAAAGCCAATTTTGCTACTGTAACTTTCAGAACAGATGGATCAACTCAAGTAGGCGGTATGAAAGAACTTTTCGCAGTATCAACAACTTTTTCAAGATCAGGCTTTTAAATACACTTAATTATGTGTGATTATAATAATACAGCGAGTAAACAAATTAAAAAAATAAAACAAAAATTATGGCAGTAGGAATGTTAATAGCTGGAGCTATAGGGATGGGAGCTTCTGCTTGGAAAAATAAACAAGCTAAAGATGAAGCAGAAAGACAAAGAAATCAAGCTGGTGCAGATGCCGCTAGATGGGAAGGTGAATTGAATAGGTTAAAAGAAAATAGACCTACTTTAACCAATCCTTATAAAGACATGACTAATTCTTTTGCTAATATGAAAAACCCATATGCTAAGCTTAGTAACCAGTATGCTAATTTAGGAGTAGCTACTCAAGCCGCTGAATTTCAAGCTGAGCAGACTGATATAGCTTTAGCTAACACTTTAGATACCCTAGCCATGTCTGGTATGGGTGGTGGTGGTGCTACAGCTTTAGCTCAAGCAGCTTTACAAAGTAAGAAAGGCATATCTGCTTCTATACAACAACAAGAAGCTCAAAACCAAAAGTTGTCAGCTCAAGGAGCAATGGATGTTCAAGAGAAAAAAGCCATGGGCCAAATGAAAGTTGATGAAATGATCTCATCTGGCGAAGAAAAGGTGATGTTAATGCAAGGCCAGGGTAAATCTGAAATAATGCAAATAAGAGAAGCTAGAAGTTCTCAAGATATTAATAATGCTTCTGGCATGCAAATGAATTATCTGCAAATGCAATCTGACGCTGCAGCTGGCATGATGCAAGCGGATATAGCACAGTCAAACATGTTTTCTAGTTTAGGTGGGCAGTTTTTAACAGCTGGACTAGGGTAATTATAATAATAAATAAAATGAGCTACGAAAATCCACAAAGAATAGTTAATAAAGCATGGGATATTTTTGCCAGGCAGACACAACAGCGTAATAATCAAATATCAAGTGATTTAAGTGCTGCTCTTAAAAAAGTAGCTAATAATAAAGAAAGAAATAAAAGATCTTTAGAAGCTTTAGAACAGGATAAATTAAATTATGCTAGCAAGTTAGATAGTATAGACACCTCACAGTCCGGAGCTATGTTTGATGATAATCTAAGAATGTTTTTTGACAGCCAAATAGATAAATATTTTAATGTTAAAAATGCAATGAGAAAAGGTGATGTTGATAAAAGAGAGGGCAATAGAATTTTAACGTCTATGAATAGGCAAGTAGAAAAATTTAAAACATTTATTCCAGATATAATAAATATATCTAATCAAGTTTATGATCAAGCAAACACATCAGGACAACAAGGTGGTATATCAGCAGGTACAACACCACCTGAAGTTATAGATATTTTTGGCTCTATTGCTAAAGGCGAAAATGTATACACAGTAGAAGATCCTAAAACTGGTAATATATGGCTAATGAAGATGCCTGCTAAAGTAGAAGAAAAATTCATGGCTGATGGAACTATTGATGATTACGAAATGAGAGCTTCTCTTAATGATCAATTAAGCGGTGGTGAAGGATCATTGGTAAATTTAGATGAAGTTATGAAATTAGGACCTAAAAATATGGTTCAATACACTACTAACTTAGATAAGTTTTCTACTCCACTTACTGACGAAGTTATTGGAAATGATATCAATAATGGTTATTACCAAAAAAGTGAATCAATAACACTTTCAGATGATGGTGAAAGTTCTAAGACTGAAACAAGTATTTTTGTTAATCCTTCTGATGCTAAAAAAATGAGGGAAGATATCATAAAATTAAACGGATTTAGCACTATGTTAAATGACACTCAATCTATGAAAAGTGTTTGGGTTGATTTAATGCCTGATAGTATAGCTCAAGGAAATTGGACTAACACTCCTGAACAAAGAGATAAAGCTAGAAATTGGATGGTTGACGATTCTGTTGCTAAACTATTGTTAAGGCAAGGGTTAATTCAAGGTCACGAAGTTGATGGTAAAGAAGTTCCTTTACTTAAAGAAGGTACAGGAGATTTATTAGACAGATTAATTTATATTAAAGAAGGAGAAACTAAGGTTATAGACATTGAAAATACAAAATTAAATGAATTAACTAAACAAGAAAGTGTTAGCATACAAAGTTTAATGCCTAAAATTGAAACTGGTTATAATAAATTGTTAAAAGATTTTAAAATTGATCAAAATAGTAATAACTACGCTGGTGATGATCTAAAGTCTAGATTTTCAGAGCAAGTAGCAAATGCCTTAAACACTACAGTAGGTGGTGGTGGTATCGAAAGCAATACTTATTCTATAGATCCAGAAAATCCAGGCGTTATTAAATCTGGTAAAAAAGAGTATAAATTGTTTGCAGAAGATGGTGCAAATATAAGAGAAGATGTAATACTACAATTACTAGGTATTAGATCTGGTTTAGGAGCTAAAACAGCTGCTAAAGTTTATAAAAACTATTCAAAGTTTAGCGCTGGTAAAAAAGAAATTACAGATATAAATCTTTTACCTTCTGCAACAATAAAATAATATATGAATAAATATACTTATCAAGGTAGCTCCGTACAGGAAGATTTATTACAAGAAAAAGCAACTAGTTTAGGTTTAACTCTAGATCAATATTTAGCAGATCAAGGTAGTGAAATAGAAGTTTCTACTGATTTAAGCGAAATAGAAGAAGATTCAGAGCCTATTATAGATACTGAAGAAGTTATAGAAAAGAGTAATAAAGAGAAAAGACTTGACAAAGGTATTAAAAAAATAGATAAAAAAATAAACAAAGTAACTAATGCTCAAATAAGTTTAGATGATATAAAAGATCAAAAATTAAATGACGTTGGTGAAATAAAAAATGCAGATAAAACTTTATCTAATCTTTCAGACACTAAATTAAATAAAATTAGAGTTGCAAAAGAAAAGAGAGAATTAGAAAAGCAATCTAGGTTACTTGAAAAAACTAGTATAAATCCTGATGAGATTTCAAACGAAGGAAAGTATGTAGTTAAAACTCATTTAGGTGAAGATGGTAAAGAGCACAAGTCTTATTATCCAAAAGACACTTGGGAAAAATACTTTACACCAGGCAATGATTTGTATAATAAAAATGATATAGTAAAGCAAGCTATTAAATTAACTAATTCTAGCTCTCCTTCTTTAGAAGATTATTTAGAAGCATTAAACAAGAGTAGTAACAAAGCCGGATCTAGTGTTACTTATTCTTACTTAAAAGCAGGAAAAGATGAAGGAGTGTTAGACACTTTTGAAGTTGTAGCTGATGGAAGAAATGACGCTATAAATGAAATGGGTTTTAGTAATTATTTTGACGAGCTATTTAAAAAGAATAATTCATGGCTAGCTAAAAATGAAAATATTGTAGAAAAAGAATTACAACAAGTTTTACCTCAACAGTTTGATGGCTCATTGTTTGAAGTAGAACAAACTACTGACGATGTAACTGTTAATGAAGTTTTAATAACTGATTCCAGAGGCAACGAGTTTGTATTAAAAGTTGGTAAAGATCAAGAGCTATTTGGAGGTGATGGTTACCCTCAGTACGAAAGCTTTAAAAATTTTATATCAAGTGCTGTACAACCTCAAGATGAAAATAAAGCTAAAATAGATGATGTAACACTTTTAAAAGACTGGAGAAAAAGAACAGCTGGATTAAGGTTGTTTTTAAACAACTTAGAAAATACACCTGTTGATAAAGGTGGAATAGGTTTTGATAAACGACAGTCTAGTTATTTAGGTGTTATAGAAAACGCTTCATATACAGAGCTTTTTGGTTATGATCCTACTAAAGAACAAGAAGAATCTAATCCTCTATCTGATGCTGAAAATCCATTAATAAATTATCAAGGTGGAGAAGTAAATATAGGCTCGGAGACTACTAATGCAACTAGTGGCTTAGATCAAAATCTAATACAAGGTGGTATTATAACACCAGAAGATGAAGATTTTGGAAACAGTGAAGCAATAGATAGTAATTTAAAAGTATTATCAAGCACAGAAAAAAGTTTAAAAGCTTCTTATGAAAGACAAGGCCTAGAACTTACTGATGATATTATTTTTTCTACAGCTAAACTAGCTATAATAAATAAACAAAAAGAAAGATACTACAAAGCTAATGCTGAGAAATGGATAGAAGATCCTAGAGGACTTGAAAAAGAAAAGCTAAGACAAGGTTCAATAATAGGAGCTGTGGCTTTAGAAGATGCTGAAAATCAATTACTACTAGATGCCGCTACTTTTGAAAAAAATTTAGCAGAAGCTAATTACAATAAAATATTTTCAAATTACACAGTAGATGTTAATAATAGAGCAGTTGCTGGTTTTTTGTTTGGTGATGATGATCAAAAAATTAAAGAAGATCTAAGTATAGATATGACCGGCAATATGCAGTCTTATTCTGTAGCAAGAGATGATTTAGGTTTTACTACGGAAGATGGTTACATAAAAAAAGTTATTGATGGTGAAATTAAAATACAATTTATACCTCAAGGAACTCAAATATCTGAAACATACGAAGATGGTCAACCAGTGGAAAGTATACCTACCTGGATGATTACTAAGTTTAATCAAAACATTGTACAGTTACAAGAAAGCGGTAAAAATGTAAGCATAGCTTATAAAAACTACAGTGATGAGCTTTTAGAAATACCTACGTTTAATCAAAAAATGGAAATTTGGTTAAACAACTACAATGACACTCAAGAATTTTTTGTAAAACTAGGTATTGGCGGTTTAAAAACAGCTAAAAACATAGTTTACACAGCGGGGTCATTAGCTTCATATGTAAACCCTATGTATTGGTCTGTGTATGGATTAACTGGAAGAGATCCTATGCAAGGTGTTATGGATGCTAATGCTACTATAACTAAATGGCTAGATGATGAATTAAATGAATATAATTTTGATCAAGTCTCTTTTGAGGACATATTTGCTCCTGGAACATCTGGCTGGAAAAAATTAGAAAACTTTGGTGCTTGGATGATGGGTATGACAGCAGAGACACTACCTATAGTAGCTGCCATGATATTTAGCGGTGGAAGTGCTTCTTACGGTCAGATAATATCTTCTAGTATTGCTGGACTTAGTTCTATGGGTGGTAAGCTTAGCGAGATGGATGTTAACAACTTTATGGTTCAAAACGAAATTGACGAAATAAGGTCAAGAAAAGATTTGACTCAAGAAGAAAAAGAAAAAGAATTAATAGGATTACAAGAAAGAAAAATAAATAAAGGAGTTTATATAGCTAAAGGTACAGCCTATGGCCTTATTGAAGGTAGTTTAGCTTATGTAACTACTGCTGGTCAAATATCTAATGCTTATTCAGTGTTTAGAGGCGATAAGGCAGTACTAGGTGAACTAAATACTAGTATAGGTATGTTTCTAAAGAAGAAAGGTCCTGAGTGGCTTAAAGCGGCTAATACTGAGGGTTTAGGCGAGGTTGGAGTTACTTTTGGAACTAACATAGTAGATGGAAGAAATCCTTTAGAAGGTATGGTTGAGTCTTATGTAGGTGGTTTTGCTTTAGGAGGTGTTTTTGAAGGAATGCCTATATCTCACGCAATTATGACTAGCAATTTTGCTACAAATGCAGAAATACAGTCTATTAATGACACACAAGGTGAAATAATATCTTTATCTAAAAGAAAAGATGCCTTAATTAAAAAATTAAAAATACTAGTTTTAATGCCTGACGTCAATATGGCTGATGGCTTAAATAAGATTAAAAACAAAGTTGAAATAACTAAAGCTATAAATGACATTGATCAACAGATAACCGATCAAGCTGGTTTGTTAGAAACTAAACAAGTTGAAGTACAAAATAGATTACAAGACGAAGGTATAGGAAAATCAGCAGGCATAATTCACGCTGAAAACGTTAACAAACTTTCTGATTTACGAAATCAAGCTTCACAATTGATTTTAGATAATCCTAGCATGGATGAAACAACAACTAAAAAGCTTACTGAATTAAATAAAAGATATAAAAATATTCAAAACACTAGTAATAAATTAAAAAGTAAATCTTTATTTGGCCATAAGTGGTTAGCCATGAAAGGTAAGGCTTTTTGGAACACTAACACAAGAAATGAAGTAAACAGCATAGAGGCTCAAGCTATTGAAAATATAGTTAAAGAAAAAGGACCTATGGTTGACGGACCTACGTCTAGAGAGATACAAGCTGAGTCAATGAAAATTTTAGATGGTAGAGACTACGACGCCAACGTTAGCAAAGCTAAGTCTATGGCGGAAAAAGGCGGTTGGGGATATTTTAACTTTGACAGTAACAAAGATGCAGCTGATCAATTACCAGATCTAATAGCTAGAAACTTACAAAATTTAGAAGCTGAAGGCGTAGATGTTGACTCTGAAATAAATGATGGAGAAGGTCAAACATATAGAGAATATATAGAACAACAAATAACAGAAGCTTTAGATGGCGTTAGAGATGGTACAACTAATGGCTTTTACGATCCGATAACCAACACTCAATATACTTTTAGAGAAAACGCAATAAACAATCAAAAATCAGGAGTTCCTTTACACGAAACTGGACATGCTGCTTCTCAAGAATTAATTAGAAATAATCCCAGCGCTTTTAACGAAGCTGGGCAAGTCATTGTTGATTTCATGCAATCAAAATATAATGACATTTTTACCAGAATGCAGGTAGAAGGTACTAACAAACTTCGTAGCTCTGATGGAAGTTGGGATTTTGAAGAGGTTTTTGCTTCTTACATAGAGGAAGTAGCTGCTGGTAATATTGACCCTAAAGCAGACAAAGCTTTTACAGCATTTTTTGCTAAAACATTTAACGATGGATTGCTTAAAGCTAGTGATGGTAATTATGAAATTGAATTTAAAGGAGTTAATGATATAACTCAATATTTGCTAGGATTAGGTAAAGATATAGTCAATGGTAAAATAAACCAAAGAAAAATAGATAAAGCTAGAGAAACAAAAGTTATAAATATAAATCAAACTCCTACTACAGGCTCTAAAATTGCAGCTTCTAAAAGCGTTAAAAAAAGCTCTTCAAAAACAGTTAAAGCAGATTTAATAGCTGAAAATAAATCTTTATTAAAAAACAGACCTAAAAATTTTAAAGAAAAAATTGCAGACAATGTTAGAAAAATAAAAGACTTAGCTAGTGGTAGCGGTAGTGCGCCTAGTTCTCGAATGGATGGAGATAATGAACCTACTAGTACTAAAGCTAAAAAAGCTAAAGAATCTATAAATAGTAAGTTTGATGAAAATAAAAAAGGCTGGAAACAAAATAGAAAAGAAAATCCAGCTGCAGATAAATTATTTAGCCTCATACAGCCTGATTTAGACGGTATGATAAAAAATAAAGCAGAAAACTTTTTTACTCAAGATGGTAATGTAGTTGATTTAACTAAAAACTTAGATTTAAGAGAATTGCAACAGTCAGTAAAAACACTTTTGCTTGCTGACATTAGAGGTTTTGATCCTACTAATACAAGTTTATATGGATATATAAATGGAAGATTAAAGAATAGAATTGGAGATGTTTTAAAAAGTGGTGAAGTATTTAATGATTTAAGCACTAAAGATATAGATAATTTAGGATCTTCTGAAACAGCAGAAATTAACAAAACTAAAACCACAGTGGAGACTGTTCCAGATGTAAACTTAAGAGAATCATTAAATATAGATAGAGGTTCGCCTTTAGGTGAGTTTGTGTTAGATAATGTTAAAAAAGTATTGAGTACTAAAATGCCTGAGTTTAAGTATGTAAGAAAAAACAAAGGAGGCAAAAGAACTGATGTTACTTTAGAGCAAGTTAAAAAAGTTTTAGCCACTAATCCAACTGGTGAAATAAAGAGACAAGCGGATAGAGATTTATCAGGAATATATAAAAAGTTTTCTAATGATTTAGAAACTAGGTTTTCTGATGAACTAAGAACTGCTTTTGCAGAAACATTTGGTAGTAGAGGAGATTATACAAATTGGCTTGAAACAAACGCAGAAGCAATATCTGATTTAAGTATAGATAAATTAGTTGCTTTTGAAAGACTAGTTAAAGGGGAAAAAATATTCACAAAGGTAGTTAAAGAAAATTTAAGCGTAGAAGAAGTTAAACAATTTCAAGGTACTGGATTGTTAGTTTCTGCAACAACCAATCAAGGACCTACACTTTATAAAAAGCTATACCCTAGCTCTAAAGCTGTTAAAGAATTTTTTGACATTAGTGGTTCTAAAAAAGGTACAAGAAAAGATGCTCTAGCTGATAAAATATCTGGAGAGCTTGCTTTAAATGCTACAATGGAAGTAGCTGGTGATCCAAGTGTTTTAGAAAAGTTTGAATTAGGTTTAAATAATTCTGGAACTGGAGATGTTGTTGTAAAAGCTTACTTAGAAGATATTAGTAAGGCAATAGGAAGAGGAGCTCAACTTAAGTTTTCTAAAGCTTTCATGAATAGTAACGCTGATATAGAACTTAAAAATACTTATAAAAACAATAATAAAAGATTTGTAGATTTACTTAAAAAAACTGGAGTTACAGAAGAAAACGTAGATTTAGTTTGGGATCAAGTTTTTGGTGATACACTTTTTAATAAGAACGCTAAAAATAAAAAAGAAGCTGATAAAATTAAAAAAGAATGGAAAGGAATATCAAAACAGATAGCCTCTGTTGATTCAATGCTTGAAGATTCTGTTCAGATGAATATATTAAATTCTATAATAGATGATGCTGGTGATTTTAGTGACACAGAAAGAGCGGAGTTAATAGCTAGAGCTAAAAAATTAAAACTAACTGGAAGTAAAGATGTTGATTTTGATGACATACTGAGTAATTTAGCTAAAAACCTAGGTCTTACTGAAGGTTATGCTTATGAACAATTAGTTTACGATGCAACATCTAAAGCTATAAATGATTATAATAAAAACAATTCAAGTGAGTCTGGTCTTAAAATAGAAGGATCTAGAGGTGAAGATGGAGGTAAAGCAGATTTTATAGCTACAGTAGGTGGTATGGAGTTTAATGTAGAGTTAAAACTTAAAAAACCTAGATTTGGTAGCGTAACTTTAAAAACTAACACTGACTCTAAAGGCAATATTTCATTTAATATAATAAAAAACTTTCCTTTTAATAATGCTATGTATGACATGGCAAATGAAGCTAAGCCAGCTATAGAAAACTATGTAAAACAAGCTAATGTAATAGGTAAAGAATTATATGGTGACAATTGGTTAAATTATGAATTTGGTGATTTATTAGATAAGGAAGTTTTTAAAGCTCTTCAAGGTAATAAACAAAATCCTAATTCTCAATTTCAAAAAGATATTACAGTAAACAAAGTTAGGCCTGCTCAAGATATTGCAGATTATTATATTTCTAAAAACAATGGTACTAGACAGATAAATATTCAAGGAATAGGTTTATATTTGTTAAATGACTTAAAAAATCCTCAATTAAACAATCCTGCTAACTTAAATACTAATGAAGCTCCTTATTTAGGCGCTAATGGCGAGACTGTAACTTGGAGTTTAGCTATTTCTAAAACAACTGCTAAGTCTGTTAAAGGTCCTGGGAAGTATCAAAAAGCTGGTATTAAGTTGATTAATGGTAAACTACCAGGAAGTAGTGGTTGGGCTAATGTAGGTTTAAGAATACAACCCTCTCTTTTAAAAACCACTGTAAAACCTAAGTACGACATGAGCACTGTTGATGGAGTTACAGATTTAATAAATGATCCTGCTATAAAAAACTTAGACAATCAAAAAGGTGAATCATCACAAGTTAACATAGATAACAATTCTAATAGTGGTGTTGTTATTAAAAATAGTAAAAGTAATACTACTAATAAAAATACTATAGATATAGCTTCAAAACTAGACTCTTCACTAGATGTGGCTCGTGATCCTAATGCGCCTATTAAAAAAATAAGAGTATTTGACTTTGATGACACTTTAGCTACTAGTAATAATATAGTTTTTGCTAACAAGGGAAATGAAACAATAGAATTAACAGCTGAGGAGTTTGCTAAAAAAGGAGACGACTTAATTAATGATGGTTATGTTTTTGATTTTACAGATTTTAATACTGTTAGAGATGGAGCTAGAGGACCTTTGTTTGATATAGCTAAAAAAATAAAAGAATCAAGAGGTAATGAAGATTTATTTGTTTTAACCGCTAGAAATCCTTTAGCGGCTGATGCTATATATGAATTTTTAAAATCAGAAGGCTTAGAATTTAAACCAGAAAACATAATAGGATTAGGAAACTCAACAGGAGAAGCTAAAGCGCAATGGTTGGTTGACAAGGGATCTGAAGGTTATAATGATTTTTATTTTGCTGATGATGCTATACAAAATGTAGAGGCAGTTAAGTCTGCAATGGAAGTATTAGATGTTAAGTCTAGAGTTCAGCAAGCTAAAATAAAATTCAGTAGTGAAGTTAGTGATGTTATGAATGACATAATAGCTGAAGCTACAGGTGTAGAATCTTACAAAGAATTTTCTTCCATGAGAGCTAAAGCAAAAGGAAGAACTAAAAACTCATGGTCTTTAATACCTCCCTCTGCTCAGGATTTTGGAGGTTTACTTTACAAGATGCTAGCTAAAGGTGAAAAGGGAGATTCTCAATGGTCATGGATGCAAGATAATTTAATAAAACCTTTTGGTAGAGCAATGAATGATCTTTCAATAGCACAAAACCAATTAATGAGTGATTTTAGAGCATTAAAGTCTAGTTTAAAAGGTGTACCTACTAATTTAAAAAAGAAAGCTTTTGGTGGTTTTACATTTGAAGAAGTAACTAGAGTAGCTGCTTGGGACAGGCAAGGTTTGAAAGTAGACGGATTGTCAGAAAGAGATTTAAAACAAATAAAAGAATTTGTAGATGGAAACCCTGAACTTAACTTGTTTGTTGATCAACTAATAGAATTAGGTAAAGGAGATGGCTACCACTACCCAGGTGCTGATTGGTTGTCCGGGACTATAACTACTGATTTTATTAGTGGATTAAGAAAAGATACTAGACCTAGACTACTTAAGCAATGGAATGAAAATATTGATTTAGCTTTTGATGAAAAAACATTAAACAAATTAGAAGCTGCTTACGGTTCTAAGTATAGAGAAGCTGTTGAAGATTCTATACGTAGAATGAAAACTGGTCAAAATAGAAAAGCAGGAACTAGCAGGTTAGAAGCTAGATTTCAAGACTATATAAACAACTCTATTGGTGCAGTGATGTTCTTAAACGCTAGATCTGCTGTTTTACAGACTATATCTGCAGCTAACTTTGTTAATTGGACTGACAATAACCCTTTAAGAGCTGGTGCAGCTTTTGCTAATCAAAAACAATATTGGACTGATTTCATGAGATTAATGAATTCAGATTTTCTAGTAGACAGACGTAATGGATTAAAAATAAACGTTAGTGAGTCTGAAATAGCAGAAGCAGCTAAAACTACAGGTAATAGTGCTAAAGGTGTTATAAGTTATTTATTAAGCAGAGGTTTTGTTTTAACTCAATTCGCAGATAGCTTTGCTATAGCTACAGGTGGATCAACTTATTTTAGAAATAGAACTAAAACATACATGAAACAAGGTATGAGTCAAGCCGATGCTGAGGCTAAAGCGTTTTTAGATTTTAGAGAAAAAGCAGAAGATTCTCAGCAGTCTGCTAGAGCTGATAAAATATCACAACAACAAGCTAGTACATTAGGTAGGTTTATATTGGCTTTTGCTAATACACCATCACAGTATGCTAGAATAATGGACAAAGCAGGTAGAGATTTAGTTGCTGGTAGAGGAGATCCAAAATCAAATATAAGCAAAATAATGTATTATGGATTTGTTCAAAACTTAATGTTTACAGCTCTGCAGGGAGCTATGTTTGCTTCTGGTTTTGGTGATGATGAAGACGAAGTTTCTTTTGAATACTTTAAGGATCAAGGCATGAGTGATAAAGAAGCTGAAAAAGCCATGGAATATTACAATAGCAAAGATAGTAAAAAAGATATGGAAACAGCAAATAGTATGTTAGATAATATACTAAGAGGTGTAGGAGTTCAAGGTGTTATATTAGCTACAGCAAAAAATGTATTATTAGATTTATATAGAAGATCTGAAAAAGAAGGTCAATATCCTGGTCCTGAATATGGGGATAATGCTTGGAAGTTACTTGAGGTTAGTCCACCTATGTCTATTAAGGTTAAGAAGTATAAAGGCGGATTAAGAGATTATGAGATGAATTCTTGGAGACCTGAATCTGGAGAGCCATTTAATATAAATAACCCTTCATATAGATCAGCAGCTAAAGTTATATCTGCCGTAACTAATGTGCCTGTAGATAGAGCTTTCCAAAAAATGGAAAATGTTCAAGGAGCTTTAGATGAAACTAATGAGAACTGGCAGAGAGTGGCCATGCTTTTAGGTTGGCCTAAATGGCAGTTAGAAAATCAACTTCAAAGAGCAGAAAGATTTAAGCAAGAAAAAGAAGGTAGAAAAGATTATAGAGAACAAACTAAACTAAAAAACACAAGACAGTATAAGCCTAAAAAATTATTAACTACTGATAGTTATAAAGCTCAGCAATTAAAAAAACAAAGTGATGAATTATTTAAATTAAATAAATCAGTTCAAGTGGATAGCTTAAGAAGTTTAGGTTTAACTACAGATGCTATCAAAAGACTTAAATACGAAAAAGACAGAGTAAACAAAATTATAGAACTAAATAATAAGTTATGAGTTATAAAATGAAAATAGAAAGATCTCCTTTAATGAAAAAAGGACCTTGTTGGAAAGGCTATGAAATGGTAGGCATGAAAAAGAAAGGTAAAAGAACCGTACCTAACTGTGTTCCTAAAAATAAATAATTATGGCTCTAAAATGCACAGGTAGAAAAGGATCTCCTTTAAACAGCAATGAACCAAGAAAAACTACTAAAGGTAAGGGGCGTAATTTTAGAACTACTGAGGAAGGTGCTGGAATGACTAAAAAAGGAGTTTCTGAATACAAAAAAAAGAATCCAGGAAGTAAATTAAAAACAGCTGTGACAGGCGATGTAAAACCTGGTAGTAAAGCTGCTGGTCGTAGAAAATCTTTTTGTGCTAGATCAAAAGGTTGGACTGGCGAAAGAGGTAAAGCTGCTAGAGCAAGATGGAAATGTTAAAAAAATAATTATGGAAAACAATAAACCCCCCAGAAAAAGTCTTAAAAGAAGACGTAAAGCTATAAGAGCATTTAAAAAAGGTTATAAAGATCTTGGTAAAGTAAAATCAGGTGAATATGATAGAGAAAAAAGAGAGTTCTTTTTTAATGGTAAAGATGTATCATTAATGCCAACCAATGATGCTGATGTGCCAATAACAAAAGGTATTAAAAAAAGAAATCAAGGTCAAAACTTTAGATAGATGGATGACAACAGAAAAGAAGTTAGAAGAGAAAATAAACAAGTTAGAAGTCTTAAAAGATTAAGAACTTTAAAATCTAAAGGCAAAACAGGAACTAATAGATATAAAAAACTTCGTGAAAAAGTTTATAACCCTTTTCCTGATAAGTCTCCTTTGAAAAAAAATGGAGATCCTTTGCCTGGCAAGTATGGAATCACTAAGCAATCTTTTAACGCTTTCAATAAAAGATCTGACGCAGCAATAAAGAAAAGAGATATAAAAAATGAACAAATACAAAACGCTAAAATGGGTGGGCAGTTTAATGATGCTATTGAAATGACTGGACATCCAGGAGAATACTTAATGGGTGGTGGAGCTATTGGTGGTTTTAAAACAACAAAAACAGTAATAGGAAGAGCAATGCAAGCCGGGCAAAGGTATGCAGTTAAATCTGCCAAAAAATCTTTTAAGCCAAGTTCTATAGGGTCAAATAGTTTGTAAGGAACAATAAAAATAATGGGCACCATACCCAAAGTTCCTGTAACCAAAAAAGGGGAGGTCATTACGACTTCCCCTTTTTATATTTAACACCATGGGCAAAATCCGCCCGTACAATTTTCACACATAACTTTTTATTTATTTATTATTTATTTAGGTTTTTTATGTCCATAACCTTTTTTCTTTAGCTCTAAGTGTTTTTTCATTGTTTTAGCCATTATAGAGCTTTTGCCTTTATGCATCATATGAGGTTTAAATTTATCTGCCATTTTATTTGTTTTTATTTTATTTCACAATTATCACCTGCACAAGCTAATTCTCCT
>TARA_R110000851_G_scaffold236991_3_pt1 | contig 28394 bp, 9 predicted proteins | sample TARA_R110000851 | Tara Oceans TARA_R110000851 (sample SAMEA4397627) | marine metagenome | biome: Polar Biome; feature: [DCM] deep chlorophyll maximum layer (ENVO:01000326); material: water (ENVO:00002006), including particulate matter (ENVO:01000060) such as... | depth 17 m
GTATGATTGGTGAATACTCCAGCTTCCAGTTAAAACTATGAAACCTTCATTATACAAAACCACTCCTGCAATACTACCAGTTTGGCCTGACGGGGTTATTTGAACTAGTTCACCGTTCTTTCTATTGTCTTGTAATTCTCCAGCTAAAGAGCCGGTATGGTAAAAGCTTAATTTAACACTACCTTTTTTAATACTAGAGCCATAAAATATGCTTGGAATACTAATCAAAGTTAAATCTTGCGATACTTTATCTCCAAAACTAGATGAAAAAGAATAATGAACACTGTTCTTTTTATAAAAGTTTAAAGTATTCTTTAGTGCTTTAATTCTTTTTCTTTCGTCAGTAGATTCAATATAATCAATGGCCAACGAAGAAGAGAGTGGGTACTTAGACTCTAGTGGTTTAATGTCACTGCCGTATGAAGCAGTTTGAAATGTTCTTGTGGTTATAGTTTTGAAAGAACTTAAACTGCCTTGTTTAGTAACAAATGGATATATTAACTGGCCGGATGGCATGTCAACATTCATTTCATATAAACTAATATTACCGTTTCCAATATGATTAATATAATTAAACGTACCAGGATCAAAAGATCTTTTTTCAGGATTAAGATTGTTGTAGAATATGCTTCCCGATGCAATCAGAAAATAATTTTTTGGATAAGACTTTATTCTATTACGTAGAACATCACCTTCCTTAAATTTATACAAAGGCATTTAACTTCTCCTTTGTACTAGTAATCCAACCTCACTCGAACTGTCACATCAGTGGTAGGATCTTTCCTCATGGGCTCTGATAATTTGGCGACTGCCAACAATTCATTATCAGCAGAGTATAAACCAACTGTTGTAAAGTAGGAGACAGGAGCATCTGTAGAAGTTCTCTTAACCCTAAGTTGACTACTTGATAAGTAAGTCGGGTTAGAGCTGTAATTAAATTCATTTGCATTTACACGGCAGAAATAAATTGTAGAATTAAGTTCTGTAGTATTGTTGAACGATATCTTTTTAATTCTGTGCCTAAAGGCATTATTAATTGCATTAATACTACCAGCATGAAGTAGTGTGTTCATTGATTGTTCACCTACGCGAGTCATGCTCATCGAGCTTTCTGCACTACCGCTTGAAATTCTACCGGATTGATTGCCTGCACTAAAGACTGTAAAAATATCTTTTGTAAGAACTGCAATGCCTGCTTGATAGAACAACAGTCCTACGCTTGAAGAGTAGGCCGCTGCATCTTCAATAAATCCTGGTCCACCACCGGAACCCACTGCGTGAGTATCGTCATTGGTTACTTTTAAAATACCGTATTCACCTGCTGGTGAATTTACAAAATATGAAGTTGCAGCACCATCGTCCTTGATTGTAAGTGATTTAGCAAAAACAGAACCATCGCCTGCACTTTGTCCGGTCATAAAGGCACCAGAAACTCCTATTTGAATTTCAAAAGAACCTTTTTTAATTTCATCTTTTGCTAACAGTCGAGCAAAGTTTACAAAAAATACATCAGTATATTTTGCTCCGCCTGCGGCGATGTTTCCATCTATATCAAATTTTAAAATACTACCAGTTGCATCGTAACCCATTAGTGTTTGGGCCATTTGATTATAGATATTATTCTTTTTATTATGTTCCGTACTCCCGGAAGCCACTGCATCCGTGTAAATAGAGGAATCAGCATGAAAGCCACAAGTCATATCAAATATGTGGTTTGCTGATGAACTTAAGAACGGGTAGTCATGAACTGACTGAAACATACCATGAGAATATTGTTTAATGCTTGATCCTGCTGATCCTGGTTCTGGATATGTTCCCGAAAGAATAGATCCAGTAATAGGAATAGCTTCGTGTAACAACGTTCTAGTTGTTGTTTTATCGTCATTTAAAACTGTTTTAAAAGTAGTAGCCATTTATAAACCTCTTAACTCGTGTATTTGATAAATCTAACTGGCACATCAACTGTATGGCCAGTTGTAGCTCCAGAGATTCTTATGTTTGAATCTATGTAATAATATGAATTTCCATCAATTGTGATCGTGTTAGCACCACCAATTTGTGTAAACATAAAATCACTAGAATTTAAATCGATAGAAGCTTGAATCAACAATTTCAATGTTGTGCCTCTAGAACCAGCGATAATTTCTTCATCATCATCAGTATTTGTATTGGTGTTTTCTTGTACAAATTGATTATCGGTGTTTAATGAAAGATAATAACTTGCAATATTATCATCATCAACAAAAGAAAGGGCTGCTCCTTGGCCACTGCCAGAACGAACTTTACCCAGTCGATTATCTATTTGAATAATATATTGTGTTTCCACAAGATCTGCATCTAACGCTTGAGTCGCTGGTTTTGCTGTATTGTCAATTCCTTGGTCTAGCCTGATTATTGCCGAGTTGTTATTAATATCTTCGGGTGCTCCCTTGATAATTCCTTTTCTGTTGGTACTGGGAAAAGATGCACCAGCAAATAAATTAGTTCTAGTATCAGTATCGACTGCTACAAAAAACATACTCTTGCCATCGACAGCAGCGGTAACCGTACTAGAGTTGTCAGTGTTTTCGTTTAGTTTAATGACTGGCATATACAATAAATCTGTTCTAGAAAAACTAATTAACCTATTCTTCATGGAAGAGGCATTGTTAGTAAAAGCTTCTAGTACAGGGGTTTGCATGATATCTAAATCAAAATAAGCAGAACCGCTTGTATGATCTTTATTGTAATTGCTGTAGTCAATTTCGTCATCGCCAAGAGCGAATTTTACAATTCTGAAGCTGCCATCGCCTTTCGCCAAGCGCATCCGTCCTGTATCGGTTAGTACCGCATCTAATATAATATCTCCAGAATTATCGAGAAATGCCATTGTTTAATCTCCGCATGGTTGATTTTACTAATAATTAGTGTTCCTTTTCAAAATATACCTACTCTGACTTGTGTCTGTGATCAAATTGAAAATTAATATCTATTTTTTTGCCAGTTCTCCTGGATGTCAACCTTAGTTTAAATTTTTTGCCCCAAACAGACTCATCCGCCAAACCTAGCTTAACATTACCAATATCCTTGGCACTGTCAGCTTCTTGCATTTCTTCTTCATTAAAAAATAATTGCGGAGTGGCAGGTTTTATTTTTAAAAACCTTTTTAAAGTTCTGCTTATTACGTTATTGTTTAGTTCTTTTAATTCAATTGCTTTTATAGTTGGATAAACTATTCCACTATCATCTATCATTTCTACTTCAAAAACCTCAGTAGGTAAAGATATGTTGTTATGTATATCTACTGACCTGAACGTATAATAATATTTTTGGTTTGGTCTTATTGAATCGTCAAATGTTACAGATGCTGCTTTTTGAATTGTTTTCAAATCTATATCGGTATTTATTCTTGCAACTAGTTTACCAGCAAAATCTTTATATTTCTCTGGTCTCGTATCCATACGATAAATTTCAAATAGTTTTGGTACATCATCACTTTTAAATGTTATGGGCTCATCAAGTTCTATGTCCATTAGTGTTTTATAACTGTCGTACTTTTGTTGTTCACCTTCTTCTATTGCAATCGGATGAGTTATTATTTTTCCCACATTACCGTTCAACAAGTGGCGTACCTTATTATTAACCCCTTTGAATGGTACCATGTTTATTTCTGGAGCGATGGGTGGGTTATCAACCACAGCTAGTACACGAGTGAACAACTCTGTTTCCAACAATTGCACTGAGGGGGAGTGAGTTACTCTTAGTGCAGCAAGGTCTTGACTATTTTGATCGTGTTGTAATCCACTGTATGAATACTTACTACCCACAACCATTTCATATCCAAAAATTTTATATGTATAAACTTCCCCATACTTTACTTGAGTATCAATATAATTGTGTATGTCTATTTCATTAGAGTTGGGTAAAAATATTCTTTGTATTGGTTCACCGGTACCATTTCCTCGATACTTACAAATCTTATACAAAACTGTTTCGGAATAAGAAGGCTTACCAGCCATCATTTCTCTAAAAGTTCTGAAGTGTTTGTTTACTGACTCGTAAATTTTTGCCTCGAAGATTGCAGACAACAAACTTATCATTATAGAATAATCATTTGAATTATCTATTTTTGGTTCATTATTTAGTAATCCAAGAAATACTGCGTTTTGTTCACTAAGCTGTTCTAAAAATGTTTCGTCTTTAATTTTTTCCATAAATCCAGAGATATCAAACCTTCTAACTAAATTCCTTTGGCTTCTGTCAACCCCATACTCAAAGGTATCCAAAAACAAATCACTTGGGGTTACAAGTACATCAGTTAGTTCTGGAGGGGGATCAATTAGATCAACAATATGCTTTACAAATGTTGTGCTAAGTTGACTATCTTTTAACAACTCTGCAAATTCTGTTCTACTATCAGTCTTAAAGTCAATATTAACTGACATTGGGAACAAGTTAGCATTCTCGTTATATAAAGAATTATTAGATATATCTCCATATGGTATAATAATATTTTTATATTTTAATCTTAAGTTTTCAAGCTCGTCGTCGTTATAACTCATAGGATACTGAATAAAATATTCTCCACTAGCACGTTCACTCAAAGATTTTACAAGGCCACTTTGTTCATTTAGGGTTATTAAGTTTCTAAAATCCCTATCAGCGTTATCTGTTTTCATCAAATAAAATGCATATAAGTTCGGTAGAGTTGTTTCTTTCACATATTGATTTGCTATAAATAATTCATATGGTTCAATATACGAATTGTATGCACTTTCAATCTCTGCGTAACAAATTGAACCAATTGTATTAATATCTTTTATTTCTTTTTGTTTATAAAATGCATTTATAAAACAACTGTGATCTGTGTATTCTTGTTTTTCGTTAATAATTGGCTCGAAATTATTGTCTCCATATTCTCCGCCTTTTAGAAAAGCACCATACATTTCTGAGGAAAACTCTCCTTGAAAAGTTCCAGGACCATTACCATTTTTACCGCCAGGGATTTGAATTGGATCAGTCATAAAAGAATATTCGTCAGCTTTAAGAATAATTGTTTCTTGAGTAGAAAAAAACAAGTCTTCTTCTGTTCGTGTTACGCCTTCTCCCCGAGGATCAAACAATATACTTACTGGTACATACCCACCAAAAACTTTTCTAAAATAAGCAAATGAATCTTTAGTTTCTCCATTTGCGGTAATAATATAGTTAGTCCAGAAATTTCCAGTTTTTGCACGAATTTTATCTTGAATTGCTGGGTATCTATTTAATTTACTTTTTAAAAACTCTGGTTCAAAAGTAAAGTCCGAATCGTAATTGACAAACTCTGTTAAAAAATAATCTTTGCAGGAACTATCTTGAAATGTTTGTGGCGTGATAAAGCGATCATCTAGTTCTTCATTCGTAGTATATACAAGTGAATCAACTGGAGTAGACTGTGTAACCAGTGGAGAGGGTGCGCCTTCAGTTGTACCGCCTTGGAGTGTTGGAGCGTCCGGTGATTCTTCTATACCGGGGCCTGCCGCAATGGGAGTTCCTGGTCCGTAATTATTATTATTTCCGTTTGCCATTATTTTAACTTAGTGGTGACTGTTCCTGTTGAATATTTTCTTTGTGTTCCACCGACAGCTCCTGTACTAGAATAAGTATTTGATACTCCCAGATTAGTGGTAATAAAATTACTACTAACAGCGGCTGCCTCTTGATAAAAAGCTGCTAATTGAGTCTGCACTCTTTGTTTGAAAGGTGGCTCAACAGTTCTTGGTATGGTTGAAGGAACCTGCAACAAAAAGTATCCATCGTAAATAGGCAATTCAATATTGTTATTATACTTTATATTGAACTGATCGTTAGAAAAAGGTGTCATTTTACATAAAATTAATTCGCCGCCCATCGTTTCATACAATTCTCTTGTTAGTGTTTCCCAGCGTTCGGCCTTAATCATTTTTTGTCCAACATCATTTGTTTCAAAACCAACCATAACTTCAACTTTTTGTATCAATGACCAGTTAATTTCATATAAGGAAGATGTATTAATATCATTTACAAAATCTTTTGTAGCTCCAGAAAAAATATCTTTCCTGACTTGATCTGATTCGACACTAGCTTTAACTATAGACTTTATTTGGTTAGGGAGTCCAACATAATTGTTGACACTCTCTGCTTCCGTGCTCGACACATTTAAAATTTTTGAAACGCTTTTCGATATATCAAAGTTTATTGCAGAGTTATTCGGTACAGCATAATTATTCATTGCAGATTTTGCTATTTCTAAATTTAATAAACTAGTGGCTTGCTGTACAACAGGAGAAATTATTTTTGCTGGGCCGCCTTCAAGTTCGATTTCCAAATCGACATTCCTCACCATTGTATCTGGTGTGCCTACACTAATCAAAGTTTCATTATTTGTGTTTGGTTGTAAAATCAACGGTATGGGCATGGGATCAGTTACTTTTGTAATTGTTACACCCAAGTCATTTACTAAGTCTCCAAGAGCTGATTTATTTTTATTTGTCAGGATACTCGACTCTAAGTCTTTATAAATATCATTGTCATAATTCAAAGAAGTAGTTTCTTGTAGTTTTCCACCAACTTTAATAAATGACGGAGAAAAATATGAATAATCGTTTCTACTAAGCGAATCGGAAACAGATACATTATCTAATGTAAGATTCATATTAACGGAATCAGAATTAAAATACTTTTCATTTTCAAATTGTACCCTTCTAGTGAACTCCTCCGAATCGACTCTTCTAAAATTGTCACTATTCTTTTTAGACAGATAAGAGACACCACTGTCTTTTAAATCATCGGCATCTATAGGGGCGTTAGTAAACCATTGGCTCTGTTCTATAAACGATGGAAACTTTACTGATCCGTTGATATATGACTTCTTCTCTCTTTGGGCAGAATAATCCATCATGCCTTGGCCAGATCTTGTTGAAGAGTCTTGACCGATCAAACTCTGTACTGAAGTGATCAACTTATCGTATGCTGCGATGAATGCGTTGAGGCCCTCGACGTTGCCCGTAGAAGGACTTATTGCAGTTGATATAAGTTGGGCATACTCTTTACTAGTTTTGTTGTCTAGATTGTTTGTAAGAGCTTTGAGAGCATAGAGGTATTCAGTGATTGGTTTAACCCAAGGTGCAGAAGCCACATCTTTATATCGGTTGTTTATTTGGGAAACATATTCTGGGGAATACTTTTGTGCTATTGGATTATAACTTGACAAATTTCCTTTAAGTGCTATACTTGATTTAATTGGTGAAGCAACATGAGGATCTCTAGACGCTCCTATTAAATTACCAAGATCATATGAACGTAAGCCGTCTTCCATATATTGTTTTAAAAACGTTTGATTTTCTTTTAAGTTATTTAATATTTCTTCCATAAACAAAATAGAACCATCTTGTATCATCACAGACACACCGTATTGGTATAAGCCAAAAGTAATATCTTTTAAATTTCGATCTGATATAGAGAAGTATCTACAGTATGATGAACCATTGTTTACCGGTGTAGATAAATTTATTTCCTCAATGTAGCCGTTGTCCGATTCTTGCGTCAGAATGTTTCCTTGAATTTTTTCACCCGTAATTGCAACCAAGTGATCAGGATCGTGAGTATCGTTGAATCTTTCTTCTGGCTTTTCATAGGTTCCAAGCTTGTTCAGGCTCAAAGTATTTTTAATTCTTTTTCTATCTATCCTTAGTGATTTAATTTTACATAATTCAATAATTCTATTTTGAATATCTGGCTCTGAGTTGTCAATTAATTTTCCAAACTTGGCGTGGTGCTTAACCAAGTTATGAATGTCAAAGCCAAAAACAAAATTAAGATTATTATTTTCTCCCCTAGAGGTCCAAGCATTGGAAAAATAACTTTGTTTCTTAGTAACATCCGTATTATCATTTGTGGATACTTTTGATTTCTGGTACTTTAATGGAGAAAAATCTAAAACAGATAAGTCATGCTGGGTTTCTTGGAGCTTACGAAATATTCTAAAGTCTTGAATTTTTGTGTTAGGGACTTGTCGAATCGTTAAATTTCTTGAACGTGATCCATGTTCTACACCGGACATCCACTGCCCATTTTCCATCTGATGGACTGGACCGGGCCATATTAAATTATTTTCATCGTAAAAAGCTGTAGCAAGAGAAACTAATTCAGAGTTTTCAAAGATTGTATCTGAGGAGATCTTGCCGTTCATTAATTTTAAAATTGTTTGACTTGGGGTGGTGACACCAAAATGTTCTCTAAACGATGCAAAATCAATATAACTAAAAGCATAATATGAAAGTAACTCTGGGTTTGATTCATTAATCTGGAAAACTAGCCTGTAGTTAAAATCCGTAATTACGTTTCCATCTGAGTCTGTGGTCTTGTGTTGGTTTACAAAGCCGCTAAGGCTTCCTTCTGCGTTGTTTAATGATAATTCTCTCGTAACAGTGTTTTGATCATACCTTTCTTTTAAAGAAGCAACAACAGCGGGGTCATAGGCTTTACTGCTAATTTGTTGTTCTTGGAAAAAAGTAATTGGATCTATTGCAACTCGGGCTGCATTGTTGTTGTTTCTATCAGACAGCAGAGCATGCACAGATGCGTCAGTGGTTTGAACAACTTTTATTTTTATAAATTTAGAAAGGTCTGCATTACCAAACCAAGTAGATTTAAATCTTCCGTTCAACTTGTCTTTAACAACTAAGTTAAGCGTAACAACCAAACTTTCTTTTTGAGCATTGGTTTCTAAAGTTACTTTATCAATGTAAACTGTGGGTGTAATTTTTCCCACAAGTTCTTCGTTGTTCACTAACATTTAGCATTCATCTCCAACCGGGCCATCGTACTCGCTTGTATATAGTCTTTGATTGGATACGTTGACTTTCTTATTTTTATCTTCGTTCAATTGTTCTTCATTATAAAACACTTCACCGCTCCTCTCAGTGGCACCAGCATCAAGTAAGAACTGATCTGGTAACTCTTTATCTACTAAGATTTGTAAATAATATTCTACATTTTCTTTCGTTATTTCTTGTTCTTCTTCTTCTGGTAAATCAACAAGGATGTCATTAATAATATTATCTTGCTTTTCAATAAAATATAACGGGATGAGCCTTTCTTTCCCACTTGTATTTCCACCTAAATCATCATTATCGTTTTCAATCATGTAAACTTCTAAATCAAAATTATCATTTTCAAATAAAGAATTTATTTCATCAATTTGTAAGACAATGTTATCTTGTTGAATTTCCATATATGTTCCGTCTTTATATTTTTTTGATTGAATGTTTACATCATTTATAACATTCATGTTCGGGCCGTCAGGAATAGAAACTCCATCTGGTCCTAAGATTTCACACTGTTCATCCTGTTCAAAACTTCCTTGAGTTATCTTAGTAACATACTCAGGCTTCTTAACATGAATTTGTGGAACTTTTATGTTTGCATGTGATCCAGTAAAATACGAAGTTACAAGTTCTATTTTTCCCTCAAGAGTCCTAACGCTCCAGGCTGGAGAAAATTCTGAACTAAATTGAGAAGTTCCCATGGGCATTGAGGTTGAGTATACCTTTTCCGCTGTTTGTTGTATATACTCTGATGCTAGTTTGTTGTCTCTAATATTTTGAATATTTTCTGAGACGTAAGTTTCAATGCCAGAAAAAACATATTGTGACTTCATTGTTGGAGTGTTTTCTAATATTCTTTTTTCTGCATTATTTTGTGATTCTTCATAACCTGCATACTTTGTATCATATACAATGTCTTCATCATAAAATGCATAATATATTGGATCTAACTTTCCAATAGAAAGTAAGTATTTACCATATTGAGTTAGCTCAAGACTTATAACTTCTTCTTTTTTGTCAAAAAAACTAGGCATCATTCATCCTCATCAGACTCTATTATTACACCACCTTCAATGTTTACAAGCTCAACAAGTGAGAAGAAATCATACGGCCAGTTATAACTATATTCGGGCTCTCGTTTTCCTACTTTAAAATCAAACTTAAATCTGTCGTCATCTTTACTGTCTGCTGTTACATTGTAATAATTCTTTTCGCCCTTTTGCTTTACTTTAAAGACTAACCATCTAACTTTACTTGGAATTTTTTGTCCACCGAAGAAATCATATGGGCCTAAGTCGTGTACAATTTCGTTGTCATCCTCATTATCACTTCTCTTTGCTTGCCTACCTATCTTTGGGGAAACTCCTTGCCAGATATCTGAGAGATCTTCTTGATCAAATGTGTGATTAAATTCAAAAATATACATAACAAAAGGATCTTTATTATAATTTACGAAATCTAATTTTGGAGGAATATTATATTTCTTCATCGCCTTAATCATTTTAGAAATAGAAGTATCAAGTAAATCTTCTTCTGATCCAAACTGGCCTGCCTTTATTGCTGGGTCGCCTTTTTCGACATTTGTTTTTTGTAAATTAAACATTTCTTTATTAATTTTAAATAAGTTTTTATTAATAACACTTATAGTTTCTGCTGTTCCGTTTTCATCAACATCTATAAATGGAATCATTATAACTGCCTCAGAAATTTTTCTTTCAGAAGCGATTTCACCCAGTTTTGATACTTCGGTTCTGAAGCCACACGCATTAATTAAAGAACCTACAATTTCTCCTTCTGGTCCAATTATGTCACCAGAACTATCTTGAGATTTAAAGCTTTCTTCGATCGATAGAAACAAACCTTCGTTGTTTGCTGGTATCTTCCCATACCCGTGCCACAAACCAGTTCCCTTTGTTTCGGTATCATTAGGCTTTAATATGTTTTTAAAATCAATTGATGCGCTATTATTTGTAACCAAAGGATTGTAATTTAAAATTGGACATTCAAATTTTGGAGAAATAATCCAAACGTCGTCCTCTGGAGAACTTGAATCTGTCGCGGAGACTGGGCTAAATTTGTTTGAAGTTGGATCTGCCACATCATACGTAATATTTTTTAATCTTGTTTTGCCTTTAAAGTTTATGGATGCTTCAAGTTTCATTTTTGCTTTAAATGCAGGAGATTCTTTGACACCATACTTTTCTTCTTCAGTCGTGTATCTAGAAAAATCGTGTTTTTCAGATCCTGTTACTGCTGCTTTAATAAATGTTTTAAATGTACCGTCTTCAATATAATCTATTTCCATGCCTTTGTGGATATCATCGATAGATGGATTTTCTTTATCAGCAGTATAGTAAACTCTAGCAATAGTCCTACCATAAAAATAAGGTGGAGTATAGGGTGCATACGCTGGGTCTTGAATTAATTCTTCAGACTTTTCATACTTTGATAAACTTTTATATCTTGAAGGTGGGCCGTAATATCTTCCCTGTGTCGGCGCAAAAGAAAATTTCTTTTCTCCTTTAGCACTGTCTCCAGCACCTTCTCTTAGAACTGTAGTTTGCCCATTATATGGTGAGACAGTAGTATTCAGATCTTTGCTATACATGATTACATCCATGTAATATTTTTTACCAACTTCTAATCTTTTAAACTCATTTTGTGGTGAGGAGGCGATCGTAGTCATACCTTCATTTTTAAGAAAAAACTTAGGAGTCTCTGCCAAGAAATTGTGCATTGCCATTTTATATAACGGCGAAGCTGCTTTTCCAGTCCACTCAAAAAATGGATATCTCTTTTTGTCTGTCCAGTTAGTGGTGATTGATCCCGTGTAATATGTTGGAGCCATAAAGAAAATTTGATGTGGTTTCTTTTTAATGCTGATTGATCCAAGTGAAGTAGTATCCCCAGTTTCCTGAGCTTTCGCTTGTCGACCACCATAAAATGGTCTTAGGTTCTGTAGCATGGGTGTATAGTTCGTTGCATCAGAATCAGAATCCACAGAACCGGCGGAGTTAACATATCTAATTCCTAATAATCCATAAACTCCTACTTGTTTAGATTTACCAGAATCTTGAACACTAATTCTTGATTCAAAACCAAGCCCGTTCGCTGCAACACAAAGCTCATCTATGCTGAACAAAGTGCCATCAAGTCTTCTTGTATTACTTTCATTTACTACATAAAGTCGTTTGTTTAAGCCAGCTTCTTCTGACAACAAAGGACCAGTATAAATAATTTTAATTCTGTAATGACCACTGCTTACAATACCTAATTTATTGGCTCCTGATACTCCTGGTTCAATATTTCGGAATGCTTCGTTAATCGACACTTCTTCGTTACCATTGGTTTCTGCATCGACTTCAGGGCTAGGCGCACCATTATTTTCTACTGTTGTGGTCTTACTAATTGTTTCGGTGCCAGAGCCAAAGAAGTTTTCGACCGTTGAACTTTCAATAGTCCCAGCGGCATCTGCGGCGGCGATTGTATCAGCTAAAGTATCACTACCGACGACTCCGCCCAGAGCTATATCTTGTGCTTGGTTTGATGCTTGTGCATCAACTTCTGACATTGTGACCATACTAAACAAGGAAAGAAGTTCTGCTTGTGTGTTACTCAAGCCGCTATCAACAGCGATATAATCAAGAGTGTTATCTTGGTTAATATAATCAATTACCGCTCTACCAAGTAAACTTGAAATTGAAAATTCATCATTTTCCAAAAAGTCAAGATAGATCGTAGCTTCGTTTACAGTTTTGCCTTGTTTAGTTTGATTTGGATTCATATCCATGTGTTTAACATGAATTGTTTTATCTTGGAAACCAACAATAATATTGTTATTGATAATTGGTTGACGCAAGACAATTGTATTTTCTTCGCACTCAAAACCTCTAAATTCTATTACAGTATTTTGGAAGATTATTTTATTCTCTTGATTTGCATCATTAAGTTTATGGTTTAAAGATCCCTCGGTAAAAAATGCAGATTCAACATCTAATAGTTTTTCAAAATCCAATCTTGCAGAAGGCTCTTTGATGATCACAAAACCTTCGCTGTCGGCACCATCATCAATAGTATACTTTGGTTGCGATTTTTCTAAATCTTGTGTAACCAAGGCTAAAGAAAATTCTTGATCAGGACTTGTAACTCTACCTCTAAAATCTTTTGGAGGAGTACAATACCAAGAAGGAGCAATTAAATTAAGTTTATAACTAGAAATTTCATTGTTTTGACTCTTCTGGAATGCGTCTATGATAGGAAATGGTCGTGATGGTTCTAACCCAGAGTCATTTGTAAAAATTGGAAAGTCTACAGCAATACCAGATTTAATAGTATTAAATAACAAACCAGGGGCAAAGAATGGTTGTAAGAATGATTGAAATCCTTGACTAATATGTAATCCCTCTGTGTTGTATGGAGGACTAGGGTTTCTCATTGCAATACTATCTTTGTAACTATCTTTAAACAAGTATGCAAGTTGTGCAGTTCTTTGAGATGGATAGAAACCATTATATGGTAAAAGTTTTTTAACAGCATTTACTTTTAATTTTAACTTAGTTTTAGTTCCAACATTTTCGTGCTCAGTTGTAATTTTATCAAAATGTTTAATTACATCTGTGTGGCAATAATGATCAAAGAAATCATCATCGTAATTAATATCTAGCGACTGTGGTTCTATTGTAAACGGTGCTCCAAGTCTTGACCATTGAAATAATTCTAGTGGTCCAACTGAGCCTCTAAACACTGGCCTAGTGTAACTAACATCGTCGTCTGCTCCAATAAGCCCTGCTTCAATACCAAAAGCTTCAGCCCAAGAGCCAGTTGAAGAATTTAATTCTTCGTTTGCATATTCTTCTATAAGGTTTGATGGTTGTCCGTAAAGATTCATTCTCGTTACGTCATCACGATCAAGTATACCTGACCACATAGAAAACTCATCAAGTGTTCCATACAGTAGTTGAGCTTCTTCTGCTTCAATTGTTGACGGATTAGCTTTGCCAATTTCTAATTTATCTAACCTATTAAAACCATAATCAGGGTTTGCATCACCGTAAACAACGGCGGCGTCCCATGCAGAATCTGCTCCTAGTGGACAAGCAGAGTATGCTATACCATTGGTGTCCGTGTCTGCATTTGCATATTTAATATGTTTGCCGAAAAGCTTTTCGCCATTTAAAAATAATCGAACATAGGCTGGTGATGTTCCGCCCGTATTACCCTGTGGAGTAAATTGGAAAACAACATGGTATGTTTCTCCTGTTGCCAGAGTTGCCTCTGTACCATCTTCATTGAAAAATTCGTAAATGTTTTCATCGTACATTACCGAGGCATCATCTCGTTCAGTTTTTGGTTGACTACCAGAAACACTCATAAATACTGTTAGCCCTCGTGTGGCTGTTGTGCCGCCCCAATCGCTTGCTTTAGGACACTTGTGCCACATGCCAATCCATTGATCTGGTCCCTCGCCCATTGACAAGTTCCAGCCTCCAGCATAATCATGTTCGTCTGTTTTTGCAGATGGAGTTACCCAATAGGAGACACAGAACGATGTTCCAGGGTCACCATCCGAAACATCTTTTTGTAAGCTAATAGATCCGGTTCCAAGTGTATTAACTTTTTCCAATGTTGAAACAAGGTAGTCATTTGAATTTTTATTAGAATTCATCATTACTGCGGCGTTTCTAGTTTGGAATGGGGAAACAGATTTCCATATAGAGCCAGCAGTACTTAAATTACTTGTTGGTCCAGTTTTAGCAACGTTGTATAAAGTGAGAATAGAATTATCTAAATCAAAAGTACCAGAAGCATAAACATTATTAAAGTTTCTAAAATCTGTATAAGATGCATTTCCATCTGGGTGTATATATTCATACCAAGCATTATTCTGAATGTCTTTTAAATTATCGTCTCCTGATGCTGTTGGGTACGAATCAATATCAAAAGCTCCAAAGCCATCTCTAGAATATGATTTTTTAAATGTTACTCGTTTTAGTGCGCTATCGTGTTGAGCTTGTGCATCATTACCTGCACCATCTAGCGTCAAGAAAGCATAATTGTCAACATTGAAATTTCCGTTTTGTGACTTAACATAGTATTTCATATGTTTAGAAACTGCGAATTCTGGTATGACACTATAATTCTGCCCCATCTTTCTTATATCGCTATTATAATTTTCATACAAATCATACCAAGGCTTCTTACCAGATAAGTTAGATACGTTCCAATCCCAACCAGTTTCTGCCAGAATACTGTGGTACGGATTGTGTATAAACTGAATTGCTGGTCTTGGTGGATAAGAAGTAACAGTGGCAGATACAATTGTAGATGGATTGGTTGGTGCAGTGTTACCAGTTGTTATGTTCTCTTCTTCGATAACCTCATCTGGCCGTTCTTCTTCATCAATTATAATATCCAGTTCTGATGGTGGCATATGTATATTTGGAAAATTAGAATTTCCAGCAGTTGTTGTTTTGGGATTTACTAAAATATAACCACCATCGAGTAAGAAATCATTATCTATAGGAGTATCCATTCTAATTATGCCGCCACCTGCTCCTGGTTCGTCATCATTGTTTCGGCCTCCGATATCCATATCAGTAGAAATAATACCTTGGTTATTATTTGGTAATATTTCAAAAATTGGATCTTCACTGTCACCTTCTTCGTTGAGGCCAAGTGATTCAATTATTGCAATATCGGGAGCAATATTTATTACTTTATTCCTGGAGATGAGATCGTCGGCTGGGTAAGAATAATCTGTTGTAGTTGAAATATTTTCTTCCACATAATCTGAGTTTCTATATGTGCTTGCATGAGCAGCCGCTGTTTCACTGCCTCGAAGTGTAAAAGCATTGGCCGATGCAAAATCACCTACAGATGAAATTATTGTGTCTGGTGATTGCTCGTGTGATCTGAACTCATTACTAATCCAAGCATTATATCTACGTGGGCCAACATAAGCTAGATCGCCTAAAACTTCATAAGTGTTTGAGTTAACTGTAATTTCAAAGTTATCTAACGCCCAGAAACTATCTAATTGTTTAAAGAAATCAATTTGTTTAATACTAAATTTAGTATCTAAGGCATTAGAGGAGCGGTTTGGTTTAATGCGATCGTTTCTCTCATCTCTCCAAAAAGTTCTAATAACTCCAGGACTCTTTCTTAATGTCCCTTCAGTTTCTGCATAATACATTTTTTGTCGAGTTCGTTTAAACGTAACGTTTCTGTGCTTGGGGTAAATAAACTCGCTATAATCAATAGACGTAAAATTAATTTCAGAGTCTGGGTTTGTGTATAGTGATACTAATTTATCGTGTGGTTGTAAACTACGATTAAACGCTTTAGTGGCATTAGTTAATTTTGGATTTGCAAACATCTCCTTACTGTTACTATAGGAGTGTCTAATTCTATATTTACTATCTTCACCAGATATACCATCAATTTTAATACGTGTTTCAATTGGCTTATTAAAACTTACTGGTGGTTCAAAATAATTTTCAACCTTTGCTTCGTTTAAATTATTATATCTTCCTGTTGTTACTCTTAATTCTGGATCTTTCTTAACGGAAATTATATTTTTTTGTCTAAGCTTTCTAGCTAAAGTTCGTTCACCAACTCGTACTTGCTTCCAAGAAGGAAACTGGTATGGGCCGGAGCGATGCAATAAAAGTGCATTTAATTCTTTAGCTTTATTAACTTTGCTTACTGTAGAATCAGCAAAAAACTTGTGAATATAACTTTTATCTGCTGAGTTCGGGTAGCCTGTTGTGGAATGTTTAAAGCTAATAGGATCATAAACTGTGGTGTTTAGACCTACAAAATCAATATCCATAGAACTATTTGAAGTGCCCGCAAACAAGCTTCCACTTAGAACAAAACTAGCTGTACTTTGTACATTTAAAAATGGAGTAGAATACCCTGCTCTATTAAAGTGTTGTGTCGATGACCCAGGAAAAAACGAAGGCAGCGCAGATGATGTAATCCACGAATATTGATATTCACTTCTAGGAATCATGTGTGTAATAAAAAAGTTATCGTATACAGCTTTAGTTACAATGTGGTTATCAATATCATTTGAATCTTGAGTAGAACCAGTTAACTGGAGTCTGTGTGCAGCATTTCTTTGTATCTTGTGAAAAGACCCAGTTGCATCTGTTTCTGAACCCACATAACCTTGTTGACCAGAATGTGTTCTGTGCTTTGTGTTTAAAAAGTTTCTTACTATTAAGTTACGATAATTAAGTGAATTGTATGGGCTGAACTCTTCATGTTCGGCATCTAAAGATACTCTAGATAAGGTATCTGTTCCGCCGGGTGCAGAAAATCTTTCTGAGATTATATGACGAGACTTTCCAAAATTTATTCCATTTTTATCTCTTGTTCGATCCGCTAATGGCCATTCTTTTAATTCCGTGATTGTGTCAGAGGTTGTACTACCAGTTGATGCTAAGTTGCCTTCATTTTTTACCAACCACCTTTTTTGATTGGAGCGGCCACCTGCGGAGACAATTTCGTAAGCATTTCTGTAGTTACCTATTGTAAACGAACCAGTTGCATAATTAATATTTCTAATGTTTACCGATCTCTTTGCGAGTTCGTCTCTATAGTATCTTGCTGACGGTGTGTCCTTTGCAGATACACTGCTTGCGGGGTGAACTAGTTTTGAATCTGCCCCCACGCTTCCGCCCTTAGCATCTACATAAAGCTCTGGTCGGCTTGTTGCCGTGTCTGGGGTTTCGCCCCTATTCATGTCAATGTGTCTGTGCTGTGCTCCACCAACGTGTGTTGAGGTGAAAGTACCTTGCATTGGAGTTTCTTTATCTTTTCCGTAAGTGTCAAATAAATTATTAACAATAACAGGAGCACTTGAACTACCAACAACTGTTTCTGTATATTCACTAAATGGATTTAATATTGATCCTTTTGCAGCATTTACAGAGCCGGTGCCAGCAGATGTATTGGCAGCGGAACTATCTGCTTTAAATTTATAAAACTGATCTGAGCCGTCTTCACTGTTATTATTTATTACAGCATCTGTACTTAGTAATCCTTCATTGGAACCAAAGTTAGTTGCTATTTTGACTGAATCAAACGGAGACAGTTTATTATGTGGAAAATTTACTCCACCTTTAATTCCGTGATCTATTTCAGCAGCAAAACGATAAGGCTTTGATAATCTTCTTGTAGCATACGTACTCGCTTCATAGGAAGTGCTAGTTACGTTGTCGAACAATTCAACGTCTTTTTCAACGTCGTCAATTAACCTTGTGTTACCCTTGATGTCTCGAACTGCTATTTCTCTCAATGATTCTCTGCCTGCATTTACTAGGCTGTTGCCAGAAGTATCACTGGTTACCACTCCATCGGCAGTTCTAATTGCACGTTCTTTATTAAATAAAACATTTTTAACGCCACTAGGTGAAATTAGTTTATGACCATGTTCCCAATCATATAGTAATTCATTAACGCCACGCATATTTGCAGTAGGTTCGTGATCTTTTGATTCAATTGTTGGAAACTTATTCCAATATTTATTTCTTTCCAATATATGGCTTTCAACCATAGTCCGAATATTATCAGAAGAATTTGCAGAAGCAGGATATAATTCTTGCAACATATAACCAACTGCACTATCAATCCATTTATAAAATTCAACATATTTTTCCAGATCAGGCGTTGAGTCTACCCCTTGAAAAAATAATTGTCGAAGCTTTCTCAGGTTCTTGTATTCAAGTCTGTATCTATTTACTGGTGCTCCTACCAAATCATTAAAATAAGTTAAGCCAGCAAAAGTTTTAAGCATTTCATCCGAAATGTTTTGATACATACTTTTTTCTGCGGCAAAGTAATGTTTGATTGGTACACTATCTCGGGTAAATACTTCATCGTCTCCAGATAAAACATTAACCATATCCGAATTATTTAAAACTTCTGGTTGACTTGATTTTAAAGTACTAATGTACTTAGTTGACAAAACTTTTGAATAGTTTGTTGGAAACCCGACAGCTTTTCCTGTGTGGAATTTTGATCTAATATCTGTGTACCAAGCATATGGAGTTGTTTCAAAAGAACCTGAAGACAAGTCATCTACAATAAATTCACCGCTACCATCTGAGCCAGTTAATTTATTAAATCCCCAATGGAGTGCGAGTGTTTCTATTTGTGGAATTGAAGTACCACCTTTAGAACCAGTCAAAGACTGTTTCATAAAGAATGCTGGCTTATAAGGTTCCAATCGACCATGAGTAGTAGCATCTTTTGCATGCAGTCTAATCGTTCTATTATCTACATCATCATTCCAGAATCTAACTGATGAAATATTTACATCAGAATTATAAAGAACGGAGCCGGTAAAGTTGGTTCGATGTGCCCCAACATAAATTCTTCTAGCAGAGTTTACTGCTACTTTGGCATTAGCAGCAGAAATACTAGCTGTTAACATAAATTCATTTTGTACAATATTTGAAGCTACATTTACACCAAAAAATTCTATTTGAAATGCAGTTGAGTCACCGCTGCCTTCTGCGATGTCCGTTATAGAAGCTGATGGTTTAAGGCGCACCGCAAGGTTCCACTTTTCATTATCGTATACATCCGTAAAATTAGATGATGTTAGGCTAACGGAGCCACTATATTCTAATTTAAAATGACCGTGCTTAGAGTTTGCATCATTTCTAACAAAGTAAACTTGAAAATTATTGTCGTCGGCCCTATCATTTGGATCACCAGTGGTCCAAGTTAAATCTGTAGGGTTACCATGGTCTGCTTCGTGCAGACCAAACAAAGAGGATTGGGTGAACGGTGTATAAAATGGATCTTGAATTCCTGGTGTATATTTCTTTGGAAAGTATATTTCGCACTGCATTGTATACGGAATGTAATCTGCATTGGCGAGTGTATTTTTCATAAAAGTAGCAGAATTTGAATTATCAGGATCCGTAAATTGATATACGGATGCTCCAAAACTACCAGTGTTATTAAAGTTTACATATTGTTTTTTAAATGCTGTTGTATAACTGTTGTCTTCAAATGTAACATCAACATCGTTGGCGTACATATTTAATTTTAATATCTCACTATCAATACCAAAACATCGAATTAAATTGCGAAAAGATTTTTCTGTGCCCTTAGATTTAAAAATGTGTGGTAAGCTATTATAAATATTTTGATAAATTACATTTTTAACATTTTGAATATTCTCAGTATATTCTCTAACTTCATCTCTTGAAGAAAGCTCTTCCAGTACGTTAGCTTCTATAAACAGATCAGGATTTACTATACCCATGGAACCTACTGCTTCACGAATAAAATGATATGGATAGCTTCCACTTTCCATTGTTGGATAGTGATTGTCTTTTAAAGTAGGTAACGCTTCTATTTGTAAATGTAGTGTATCAAAATAACTCGACATAATTTGAATTAAATTCTTTAATGCCGTTGCACCAGTTTGTTCGTCTATATCGGTAATCCACGCTGGAATTGAGCCCATAATAGAAGTATGGTTAGCTATATCGTAAGCCTGTCCAATTGACTCATAATCTGACTTATAATCTGTTAGGCGTGGATGCGTTGAATAAATAATTGGATCTTCGTATTCACTTCCACCTAAAGCAGAAGCAGTGCTTCTAACTGCTACGGTGTAATTTTCTATCGTTCCGTTTGAAATTCTACCAGAATAATCTAAAACTGTTTTATCTGTTATATTAATAGAACTAGTTCCAATAATACCTTCATTAAATTTATAGTATACACCAAGATCAAGATTAGAATTATCTGAATTGGTTCCGCCTCGAACTTGCTTAAACCAATTACGTTTTATTTCTTTATCGGTTCTAGCTTTTTTCCAAAATCTAAATTCATCAAAATATGAATCTTCGTATGTACCATATCCCAATAAACTTGTTACACTAGAAGTAGCTGCAACAATGGGTGCTTCTCTATAGGCTCCAATGTTTGCTCTAAAGCCTTGAGTTACTGAGGAGGTAATGGCAGTAGTATTAGTTGAATTTTCTGTAATTAATTCGCCGTCTACATAAAATTTAACTTTTGTATTTTCCTCTGTTGAGTTGCTTTCAAACACAAATGCATAGTGGTGCCAATCTGTTATTGCCCAATTTTCTGGCATCGCAGATCCAGAGCCAACTGCCATCCGTTCTACACCAGTTGAACCAGAGAGATAAGATACAGAAAAAGAACCAGTAGTGGGATAAATTGATCCAACACTATCATCGGTTTGAGTTCCTAGAATCTCTACCATGATTCTGCCGTAATCATCTTCTGTTAATATGTTATCGTTGTGCATATCAAATACACAAGTGTTCTGTGTTAGTAGACTGGCTTCTGCATCAACTTTGTACCAAAATTCTACTGTGTTTCCAAGATCGTGAGAAATGTCTAAGTTAACGCTTCGACTAGCGGCAACGTCATATACATTTGTTCTACTGTCATCGTAAAACAAGCCAGATAACTCTGCGTCATCAAAGTCTCTGTGGGGGCCGCCCTTAAACGAAATGTATTGCGGGCTACTCGCAAGCTTATAATTACCACCAGAACCTGACGGGTCGGCTATAGTAGAACTAACTGCGTGGGTGGAGTTTAATTGGACGTGACCTGTTGTTCTCGGATAACCACTTTCAAAAAGATAATTGTCTAAGTATGATGCACTATTGTGCCAAGAAATTTGCTCAGACTCAGATCCGTCGTATGGATATGTTTTATAAATATTTTCAATAGAATCGACATAATATCTTTCTGCCGAGCCATATCTTACGAAATTTTTTGGATCATTAAAGTCTGCGCGAGGAACAAAGGACTTTCTTCTTTCCAATTCTTCACGAACAAAATCTTTAGATTCTACTTCTTCGGTTACTTTTTCTGCATCTTGAGCAGTTATAAGCTTGTTTGAAGTTTTCCCAAACAAATCTTTTATAGCCATATTAGTCTACCCTAAACTTAAATGTCTCGGGTTGTTCACGATATTTGCCATTAATTTTAAATAAAATTTTGAATCCGTATGCATAACCTTCTTCCAGTAATGACAAATCAAAATCAAAATAACTCCCAGAAACGTCATATGAAAGCTTAGTATACTCTACACTACCTGTTCCATAACTAATAACATCTAAATCGTCAACAAGCCGTACAACCTTATAGTAAGCGTTTGTTACTATTTGATTTTCTATTTCTTTACTTGCTACTGTATAAATAGTTGGACTCCAATCTTTTAATCTAGAATGAAGTCGTAAACGAGTAGACTCATCATTAGAATAATTTGATTTAAGGTTTGGTATAGCGACAACATATTCTGGTTCGCCATAATCATTTGAAAAGTCCCTTGGTTCTACTGCAAGTTTATTCTCATAATAAATGGTAGATTGATCACTACCAGACAAATACCATCTTGTATATACATGTTCATACCCTGTGTCAACTCTCACACTTGCCTCATAGATACCGGTAGAAGATGCAGTAACCGAACCAGAAACTGTACTACCAGATAATTCTAAAGTTCGATCTTCGTCATTAAAAAACTTCACTGCTATTGCGGGATTACCACCGAGATGTTGAAGTGCGCCGTTATAGCGGTTATACAAAAATACAGTGTTGTTGTTATCAGAATTGTTAAGCCTTGAGCTAATTTTAAATAACTTACCTGAGTCATCTGATTTTGAATCATCCCACCTAGCTTCTATAGATGGTTGTTTATAATAATACTGGGTGTCTCTAGCAAAAAACTTTTTAGTATAATATGATCTCTCATCTGTTAGAGATGAGGTTGGAAATGTAACAACAAATCCATTGTGTGTTATTGAGCTATCTCGTATATTATAGACGTGCTGTGTAATGTCCATAAGCAAATCTTCATCGCCATAAGTAAACGTAGAAGTTCCTAACTGTGCCCCAACATCACTCATCGCACCGCTTACAGTCCAAGAGACACCTGATGAAGCTGACATCCAGTTGGCTTCATCTTCATCAACGTAAGATTCCATATCAAGTCCATAGCCTTCATTAAAGGCCACTGACAAGGGGTGAACCTCAAGCGTGTAGTTTTTTGGTAAGGTCAGTGGGTGTTTTGCATTATGAAGTCTAAGAAAAAAACTTGCACCTGATGGAACTGTTTCTGCGGTGTAATCACTTTTAATATTTGTATCGTCAAATTTGATAAGGATTCTAGCCGCTTCTGTTTGTGCTCCTGTAACAACTGTTGCACCAGAGCCAGAATAACTAACTTGATTATATATAACAAAAGTTTCAAGAGAATCAGATAGTCCCATATTAGAGGCCGTAGCTCTAGTTTGCAAATCATCTTTATATGCGTTTGTTATTGTTGTATCGGATGTTGAGTAATATTTTTTAATTGACATTATAAAATAACTCCTTTGATATCACTGTCTGGATATTTTAGCTCTAAAATTACATTTTTGGGAACATTGATATACCTACCATCTGACGAAGTACCGTTTGTTAAATCCAGTGCCACGTCTGAATATTTGCCGCCCACTTGACGATTTATTTTAACAGAAACCACATCTACTAATCCGGGTACTTTTTTAAGTTGAGAATAAATGTCTGTTATAAAAAGTGCTTCGCCTATGTCCATTTTTCTATTAAAATACGTTTTCAAAACATTTTCTGCTGCGGAGAGAATATCAAATTTTGGTGTTTCGAGATCAGCGACTGCTTCAAATTGTATTCCAAAATTAACAATTTTTGCATCTAAAATATCAATTGTATCGTTAATCATTTTATTTCTTTGCAGCCAAGTCTTTAAATTATTCTTTATTGATCCGTTTGTTTCTGTTAACGTGTTTTCAGAATCTTGTGAAACAACATAAATATTTAAATTTCTTTTAAAAGAATCTTCATCACGTATAACCCTTGCTCGCTGAACGCTTCCAAAGCTCGGTGGCATTCTATAAATTAAAGATTCATAATCAGTTTGAGTTACAGCTCTGTTTTGACTTGCAAAACTATCGTATATTCTTAATTTAACTTCATCTGTAGTAGGTAATGAGATATCACCAACAATTGGTTCTTCGTTTTCAACCTCAAGTGATTGACGAACTGTTCTCATTGATGAAGCTGCCAACGATGTTTCATCTTTAAAACGAAAGATTCCACCTGTGACAGTCTTTATGGTCCCAGATGATGCATTTGAGTTCCTAGAATCGTTTACCCTGCAAACAACCGTTATTGTGGTATCAGATGGAGATACACCAAACTTATCACTATCAATTAAATTAGTTGGATCAAATGATGTATCAGAAATATAATTTTTACCGTGAACTTTTAACACAACTGATGCTGGATCTGCAATCATATCCTGATTTACTTTAATATCCGAACTTGCTCCAAATTGTAAAATGGTACTCCTACGTTCTCTTTCTACCACAAATCTTCTTGGTACTACAAAAGGTTTTAGTATTTGCATAGCTCCTTTGTCTCTATCTTCTTTTATCTGATTTGTGACACCTTTATAAATTACATCTTGAGAAAGATACTCAGTTTCGTAATATTCATTACCCTCGTTGTCAGTTACGGAAATAATTTCAGTAACGTCTTGTGTTCCAAGATTTACTCTTAAAAATTTCTGGAATGGGCCAATTGCTTGTGTTTCACTAGTAATCTTCCCAGATATTACTTTTCCATATGCTTTAATCGCATAAAACGTTGGCACACCAGTCGTACTGTTAACTTTTGCAACTCTAGTTTCTTTGTCGGAACCTGCGAAATCAATGTCTTCGTTTAATGTGTAAGTTCCTCCGCCTTGGGAGCTGAAGGTACTTCCTTTTTTAAGTATTGGCATGTAGTCGGTATCTGGACCTAACCCTGTGTTATTAGCAGGTATAAGAATAAATAAAGCAGCAATTCCGTGTGATGATTGGTTTGCAGAAAATTTATATCCCATCTGCCTTCCGAGCTTGAGAACATTATTATATTCAACTGCTGTTTGAAGAAAAGATTCGTTTGCTTGGTAATCTACATAGAATGATAGAATGTCACCAACATAAGAAACGGTGTCAAACATTAAAGATCCAAAACTTGCTTCACTAAAATCTTTATATGTATTAGGATAATATCTTTTAGCATAATCAATCAAATCTTGCTTTATAGATTCAAAATCCCTGCTTGTATATTTTATTGGTCGAGTGTTGAGTTTTTTTGGCACTTACATATCCTCATTGTTTTATCAACTATAATTAGTCAATTACGTAGAATAGTTTGCTATTTCAAAACTACTAAAAATTCCTAAAGAAGAATCCCCAGATAAGTTGAGAGTTGATACCACAACCGTTTGAATTGGAACAATATTATAAGTTATTCTAATTCCTAAATATTCATCGCTAATTTGAGAATCTTCTATTGAGGAATGGTATTCAATATTTTCAATATCAATATAAGGTAAATAAAGCTGTACTTGTTCTCGTATTTTGCCCGAGATGGAAGATCTTGTTTGTACTGTGTTTTGCTCAAACAAGTATGTTGTCAATCCAACGCCAAAGTCGGTGTCCATCATTTTTTCGCCAGGAACGGTCAACAATAACATTTTTAAATTTTGATTTACTAAGGTAGTGTAATCATTAATATAGGCATACTTTGAAGTACTATCATATCTAAGTGGTAGTGTTGGCGCTAATTCATCAGCAGGCATCATCATTTTTGGTGGTGGTATTGGTGTTGGCATTTTTATTCCTCGTCATCAGGAGCGGGTATTGCAGTAAAAGCATTTATTGCTGGCTCTTCAAAATCTACTAATTCACTGTCAGGTACCATTACATCACCAAATACATCATCAAAATTATATATTGGTGCTATAATTTCTGATTTTTGTTCTTGTATCTTGGTAATAAATTTTGTTATATTTTTGTCACTATACTGATATCTTCCTCGGCTGTCCATTACATTGAATGCAGTTCTCAAGTGTGCTTTAGTTTCTGAAAACATTATTTTAAGTCCTGGGACATCTCCCATTGATTCTACACTATAAATACTCATAAGATTTTTATATTTCTCAATAGGAAAAACATAATCAAAAAGAAATCCCAATTCAACATTAGTATTCATTCTTCGGCGTAGCATCTCATATATTTCGTTTGAATATGTTTGCGTTGGTATAAGCAGGGTTTGTATTTCAGATGTGTATAGGGCTTCATTACTTAAAAGTAAAATAGCATGCACATGATCTTTAAAAGATTCGACCGCTTCACCGGCTCTAATTTTAATTCTAGCAGAATCTTCTTGGATAGCCTCTTCTAAATCAATTGTGTATTTATTATCTTCATCAACTCCGCCGTTTGGTATTTGAACAGTGACTCCTTTTTCTTTTAAATTTCCATATGGAAACAAATACATTAATTTTAATCCATGTGAAACAGATAAAATATTATTGTAGCCGCCGATGTTTTCACCAGTTATAAATTGTTGGTTAAGAGACTGGACCAGTACGTCTACTTGTTCCGCCCATTCTTCATAAGTGCTTCGTTGATTTCGATAATTATTATTAACATCTTTGGAGGCATCAACCAAATTATCTACATCTTCCTGTGTTGCTCCGTAAAGAATCAGATCAGATAAATAGATACTCAAGGTTCCAGTATTCATATAGACACCTGAGTGTCCGATAGCAATTTCATCTCTAACCCAGTTTTTTGCTATGTTACCTATTGTCAATAATGTTTGCTGGTTATCTGTGCCTGGGTTATATGAAGTTTCTATTTCAGGATTATAAATATCATCTAACTTTTGTCTAAACTCAGGTGGTGACAAAATTTCATTTGTTCCATCAGTATACGAAACATTTATATATTTCTCAAAATAAAAGTTTCCATTGGAATAAAGACCAGACACTGTATCGTCAACAGTTTCGGGCGCTTGGCCGATGAACTCTACTATAGAATCGTAACTCTTTCTTGCATCCTTGACAGGTAATTGATCTAAAAACTTATTTACAGCAGTTGAATTATATCCAGCAACTATCGTCGGGGCTGGAACCCCTATTCCCACGTTTGCCTGCATTGGTGCATCATCAAAATTTGATTCTAGTTGTTCGACTTGTTCGACTTGTTCGACTTGATTATCATTTTCTAAAGCAAGATTAAAAGTTTCAAAAAGTATTTTATATTGTTCTTCAATTTGTTTTCGTATAATATATTCAACCTGCATATCTCTGGCGGTGAATGGGGTGTCTTCTAGATTATCTTGATGAATGCCTTTCGCCAAATAGAAAAACTTATAATTAAAAATTGTACTAAATTGTACAGGTAAGTCTACTTGAATTTTTTTAAGTACATAATCAAAGAGCATTTGTTCACCGGCTTCAGATAATTTAAAAACAGAATTGGAAAAAATGCCTTTAACAAAATATTCGACAATATAAACATTAATTATAGCTCGAATAATTTGTTCTATATTAGCAACCTCGAATGCATTATAATTTGTTCTTTGTATTGTTGCGTCTGCTGGTTCTGGTAAATCTTTGCTTTTATTTTTTTTGATTTTCTTTAAAGCTTCTGCTTTTATTGTTTCAAGTCCCAACAAATCATATGAAGATAGTTTTAATATTTCTAGGTTTGTTTTAGCAATATCTTCTTTATTATATTCAAAGTATTTTGAATCAGCAATATTTCTACCAAGATAAGATACTACATCTCTAGTAACTTGCGAATAAACTCCATATTTAAGAAACATTGGCACAGACTGGAGATCTACATTTGGACCAAATATCTTTGACATCATAAATTCAGAAAAGTATTGCTGTTGAGGTGTGGTTACAATAGTACTGAGATCAGTGGAAGAGAAATTTTGTTCTATATAATTTTTAATTAATCCTGATGGTTCTATATTTTCAGTATAGCTAAATATTAACTCGTCAGTTTCAGAGTCATTTACCAGTATGGAGTATTTATCTTGTCCTCTAATTTCAATTTCAGAGGGAAGGATAGAAATTCCTTCTACTTGTTCGCTTGTTGCTGCTTGTATCAGTTCATTAGCAGCAGGCTGGGATTGGGGCACATCACTCTTATATGTCTTGTAAGTTAGATAAAAAGTTTTATTGTTTTCAAAATTAAATTCTTGTGATTTAAAATTATATGCGCGATTTATGCCTAGTGTTCCAGGAGATCTTAATCTTAATCCAAATCCATTTGCATCGTCGATTACTTGGAACACTTCATTGGTTTCAATATTATTATACTGGTCTCGTAAAAACTTTGCAATTTCCGTTGGTCTCATTAATTCTTCAAATCTTCGTGTACCCATCATTACTTCGTGTGGTGTTGCATTGTATGGCAGCGGCGGATTGTCGGGTAGGCTAAGTTCTGCTACTTTCTTCATAAATTCTGTATATTGATCTAATTCTCTTTTAAGAGTTTCATTAGCTGGAATGAATACCGATTCTACGGCTAAAGAATTAGCATAATCTACTGCTTCATTTTGTATGTTTTGAGGCTGTAATAACCCAGAAAAGTTTTCTGAATCGATGCCTTCAACCAAAGAATTTATAATCACTAAGTTGTTGGCATTTTCTCTGGCAATTATATCGTCAATCATTTCTGGGGTTATACT
>TARA_R110000851_G_scaffold130391_1_pt1 | contig 28374 bp, 26 predicted proteins | sample TARA_R110000851 | Tara Oceans TARA_R110000851 (sample SAMEA4397627) | marine metagenome | biome: Polar Biome; feature: [DCM] deep chlorophyll maximum layer (ENVO:01000326); material: water (ENVO:00002006), including particulate matter (ENVO:01000060) such as... | depth 17 m
AACGCGGCACTCCTCAGCTCAACGGCAAAGTCGAGCGCTCACACCGATCCGATCAGCAGGAATTTTACCAACTTCTCAGCTACAAAGGTGACGTCGATCTCGAGGCCAAACTCGACGAATGGGAACGGTTTTACAACTTCGCCAGACCGCACGGTGCCCACAACGGGCAAACCCCTTACGAAGCTCTCAGAGACAAGCTACAGTAATCCAGCAAGTGTCCCGCAGGTCCGTCCAGGTTACAATGTATCGCCGTCCCTACGACCAGCTGATGGCCTCTATTGCCTATCCGCGCCGCAAGGTCCGCCTAATGGGGTTTTTGCCCGGCGTTACCACCCCCGGCGGCATGACCCACCAATCCATCGAGGACATCTCGGTCATGCAGTCGATCCCCAATATGTCGATCCTTGAAACAGGCGATGCCACCGAGGTTGAAAGCATCTGCGAGGCGGCAGACAGCATCGACGGGCCGGTCTGGTGCCGCGTGCTGCGCGGTTCGGTGCCGCGTTTGTTCGACACACCGATCAAGGTCGGCGAAATGCGCGAATTGTCGGAAGGCTCCGACGTTCTGGTGGTGACATCGGGCATATGCACGGAAGAAGCGATGCGCGCCAGATCGGCGCTGGCCAAAGCCGGCCTTTCGATCAGGCACCTGCATATCCATACGATCAAACCGTTCAATGCCAAGGCGCTGCTGGACCATATCAACAGCGTCAAACATGGCGTTGTGGTTCTGGAAAATCACGTCACCGACGGCGGTGTCGGCTCGCTGGTAGCTGAGACGATGGCGGACAATGGTGTTGGCAAACGCCTGATCCGACTGGGCCTGAGAGACACCTATGCTCACGGCGGGTCACGTCCCTATCTGATGCGCTATTACGGGCTGGACGCGCTGGCACTGACCCGTGGCATCGAAGATCTGATGGGCCAGCAGTTTGGCATCACAGAGGATGATTTAGATCAGGCACGGGTCGATGACGTGCATTCGCTGGTCAAAGCAGAGGCGCTCTGAAATCCTGCATGGTCAATCTTTCCCGGATTGTATAATTCCAAACTCGGGAGAGCACGATCATGGGCACATCTGCAATTATTCCATCTGAAGGCATCGCCTGGATTGCAGGCGGTGCAACCCATATCGGTACGGATCGCCCCCTGATTAAGGCCGATGGTGAAGGACCGGTCAGAAAATTGCGGATCAAACCCTATGGGATTGCGAAATGGGCAACCACAAATGGCGCGTTTGCTGATTTTGCGGCTGACACAGGTTATGTCACAGACGCCGAAAGGCTTGGCTGGTCTTTTATGTTTCGCGGATTGCAAGACGTGGACGAAGGATCGCCCTCGCGCGATCTGCCGTGGTGGAATGCGGTCAACGGTGCGTCATGGAAAGCCCCGACTGGGCCGGGGTCAGATTGGCAAGGGCTTGCAAGCCATCCGGTTGTCCACGTCTCTCTCAACGACGCGCGGGCTTACGCGGCATGGGTGGGGGGACGTCTGCCCACTGAGGCTGAATGGGAACATGCCGCGCGCGGCGGTAATCACAAAGCACGCTACCCATGGGGTGAGGCCGAGCCAGATGACGAAAACGCAGAGCTCTGCAATATCTGGCAAGGCAAGTTTCCAGACCACAACACCTGTGCGGATGGGTATTACGGCACTGCCCCAGCGCAGAGTTTTCCTGCGAACGCCTACGGGATTTTTAACATGGCCGGAAATGTCTGGGAGTGGTGCGCCGATCCGTTCCGCATTCGGTCGCTGGCCCGCGCCGCTAAAGAGCGCAACCAAAAGGCGAAGGCAGACCAAGAATTTGTGCTCAAAGGCGGATCGTTCCTATGCCATGCTAGCTACTGCGGGCGCTACAGGATCGCCGCGCGGTCTGGCCGCCAAATGGACAATTCGACCATAAACTGCGGTTTCCGTGTAGCGTTTGATCAAAAATAGATGCGTTGTATGAGTGTGGATGTTTCGAGGTACGCCTCAACCCCAGACCCAAAACATCAAGATCACCCATCAGGAACGGGTGGCGGCGTCGCTCCGGGTGCGCCAAGTGCGAGCGCTGCGTCACGGCCGCCAAGCCGATCGACAAGCGCTCGCTGATCTGCGAAAGCCTGCGCGTCTGTCACTTCGGGGTCGCAAATGTTGCGTAACCGCACCTCTAATTCGGTCAGTATTTCTGCAAAGGCCGGATCTGGTGCCAGATCTTTCAACTCTTCAGGGTCATCTTCGAGGTCAAAGAGTTCAGGATCGAAACCGATGTAGTAATTGTATTTCCAGCACCCCTTACGCAGCATGAACGCACCGGAAACTGCCCCAGCCGCGTGATACTCACTAAAGATGACGCGGTCCTTGTTTGTCGGCACTTGCGCGATCTGAGCGAGGCAGCGCAATCCATCCGCGCCGTTGATATCCGTGTCAAAATGCATCGCGATCGTTCTGGACAAATCCAGCAAGCTGACGGGCGTATCGCGTGTCCCCATAGGCATGTCGGGTCCTGCCATGATCATCGGGATTGCCACGCTTTCCTGATAGAATGTAGATTTGCCCCATAGTCCCCGCGCACCCAGATTGTCGCCGTGGTCTGACGTGTAGACGACCGTGGTGGTATCAGAATAACTTGTCTCATCAAGTGCCGCGATGATGTCGCCTACATTCTTGTCGAGCCAAGTCGTCAGCCCATAGTAGGCCGCCATCGCAGCTTTGCGCTCAGCCTCATCCTTGAACATGGTTTCACTGTCCATCGCGGCGTTCTGCTTCTGGATCCACGGATGGCGCAGGTAACCTGAGCGAGGGTGGAGTTTGGGCTCGGGCAAACTGTCGGGAGGATAAAGTTCGAAATACTCCAGTGGTACCACCAAGGGAAAATGCGGTGCTACCAGACCGACGTAGAGACACCATGGCCTGTCGTCACCGGATACCGCACGATCCAATAACCATTGCCGCGTCCTGTCGGTCACCGCGCGGTCGTAGTCGGTATAGGTACTGTGACCCGGCCCGATGTAATCGCGCAGCATTCTGCTGCCTTGGGGGATGATGCGTTCGTGCTCCTTGCGGATCGAGGCCCAGACCATGCCAACCCCACCCGCGACCATCATCGGCATATGTTCAACGTCGAACCCTGCAGGGTCTTCCGTCGCCCGGTAGTGCAGCTTGCCGATGCTTTCGACCGGGATGCCTTTGCTTTGCAGCGCATGACCCCACCCCGGGATCGCCCCAGTATAGGGCATGGCATTGTCCCAAAGCCGCGTCTGATGCGGGTAGAGCCCAGTGGCAAAACTCGCCCTTGCCGGCACGCAGATCGGGCTAGGCGTATAAGCATCGGTGAACCGCGTCCCCCGTCGGGCGAGTGCGTCGAGATTGGGCGTCTGCACAAAGGGATGTCCCGCACAGCCCATCGCACGGGCCTGATGTTCGTCCGAGACGATGACAAGCATGTTTGAAGTCATTTAGCGAACTCCCTGATGCCGGTTGCTCGTGGCCTGATCTGACTTTTCATTCCGGCCAGGCCACGCGAAAACCCTGATGCGTGGTCGTACTGTCTGGCGACGTGCCCGACCGCGCGGCGATCCGATAGCGATAACAATAGCTTCGATGACACAAGAACGATCCACCTTTGGATGTGCGAAAGCCTTTCATTGCGCGCAGCCGGTCCCGGGTCTGGCGTTTGAGCGAGGCAATCCGAAACGGGTCCGCCGTCCATTGCCAGACGTTGCCCACCATGTTGTAAAGCCCGCAATCGTTCGGCGCAAAGGACCGCGCAGGCGCTGTGGTAATGTAGCCGTCAGCGCCTGTGTTCAAGTCCGGAAAACGGCCCTGCCAAATGTTGCATGGCAATACCTTCAGGTCATCCGGTTCATTCGTGCCCCACGGAAACCGAACGTCCTGCTGTCCACCCCGTGCAGCGTGTTCCCATTCCGCCTCGGTAGGCAATCGACCGCCCACCCACCGGGCATAGGCCCGCGCATCATTCCAGGAGACATGAACAACAGGATGATCCCCATTCCAGACCTGATCCGCAGTGCCCGGACCGTTGATGTCGCGCCACGTAGCCCCCTCAACCTGGCGCCACCATTCCACCCCTGCTACTGCTCTGGTCGCGCCAATCTCCGGTCCAACCTGGCTGTGAAAGACGAACGACCACCCGAAATGTTCGGCTTCGGTGATATACTGCGTCGCCTCGACGAACCGTGAGAATTCCGCATTCGTGACCGTTGTAGCGCAAATGCGAAACGGTTTGAGCTTCACGCGCCGAAGCGGGGCTTCGCCATCATCTGGCACACCGGGGTGAGCGGTGCCGAGCAATCCCGTGCCGCCGGGGATGAGGACAGCATTCGCCCGTCCCTCGTCGGATGTTGCGGGTTTGAAATCTGGCGGAGCAGCCTTGGTGGCAGTGGATGGCGCTGAAGGGCTGCAACATCCTGCCGCTTGCATATCGGGGTCGGCTTTTGTCATGACGAACGAATACTCCGCTTATGGCCCATCTTCTTGCTGGGTCACGCGAGAAAAACATCGGACCCATTCAGGTCCGCGACATCAGTTCTGCCCGCCAGACCCATAGTGGTCTTCAGTTCGTTTTGCAGTATCATCAGCAGCTTAGTCACGCCTTCCTCCCCCATCGCGCCAAGGGCATAGACCATCGCCCGACCTAGCATCGTTCCTGATGCACCCAGAGACAAAGCGCGAAAGATATCCTGTCCGCTGCGCACACCTGAATCCAGCACAATCTGTACCCGGTCCCCAACCGCGTCGACAATTTTTGGCAGATAACTGATTGAACTGGACGCGCCGTCTTGCTGGCGTCCGCCGTGGTTAGATACGATGATACCTTCCACACCAAGATCAGCGGCGATCTTGGCATCTTCAACATCCATGATGCCCTTCAGGATCAGCGGCCCGTCCCATGCCTGACGGAAGGTTTCGATGTCCTTCCAGTTTAGCGAAGGGTCAACCTGTTCGCCCGCCCATGTCAGCAGACTGGTCAGATCATCAACCCCCTTGGCGTGGCCAATGACGTTCCCGAAGGACTTGTAGGGCGATCGCGCCATTGCTAGCCCCCATGCCGGTTTAGTCGCCAGATCAAGCATGTTGCGCGGCGTGGGGCGAATTTTAGTGGATAAGCCGTTCTTGATGTCTTTGTGACGCTGACCCAGCATGGGCAAGTCCATTGTCACCACTAGTGCAGAGCATTTTGCCTCTTTCGCGCGCCGGATCAGGTCCATGTTAAACGCGCGGTCCTTGACCACGTATAGCTGGAACCAAAAAGGCGCTTTGGTCGCGCCAGCGACGTCCTCGATCGAGCAAATCGACATAGTGGATAAGCAGTAAGGAACCCCGAAACGTTCCGCAGCGCGGGCGACCTTAATTTCACCAGCGGCATGCTGAAGGCCCAACATACCTACCGGCGCAAAACAGACCGGTAGTTTTGCGTCTTGGCCAAACAGCGTAGTTCCCATCCGGACATCCGAAATGTCGATGCCTACTCGCTGACGGATCTTCAATTTGTGAAAGTCCGCCTCATTGGCGCGGAACGTCGATTCCGAATACGAACCCGATTCCGCGTAGTCGTAAAACATCTTGGGCACTCGACGTTTGTAAAGGCGGCGAAAGTCTTCAACGCTGGTGATTGTGGTCATCTTGAAATCCTCCCTAAGCCATACCGACCTGAACGCCGTTCGGGCGCATGTCATCGGGGCGGGTCATCAGGATCGAGGTCAGCTCCTCGCGCATCGCTGTGTGCGCCGGATCGTCAAACAGATTGGTTAACTCATCGGGGTCGGTCTCGAGATCGTACATTTCGCCGGCACCGGATTTCAGATCCATCGTCAGCTTGGCGGTGCGTGTGCGCACGGTGCGCAGGCTGAGCCCGACGCCGACGCGCCCCGGCAGCAATTCCCATTCGCTGAACGCCGCATCGCGGGTGCCGTCGCCTGAAAGGACCGCACGCATCGAAGTGCCATGCAGGTCCATCAGGCTTTCGGCACCTGCCCAGTCGAGGAACGTCGCGCCAAGGTCCAAAGTCGACAGTGGCTGATCCGAAACTTTGCCAACAGGCACATCCGGGCCTTTGACGATCGCCTTGACGTTCAGCAATCCCTCAAACGGCATAGGCCCTTTCAGGACCATCCCGTGATCGCCAAGCCAGTCCCCGTGATCGGCGGTATAAACGATATAGGTGTTATCCCCGAGACCCTGCGCCTCAAGCTCGGTGAGGATGCGCCCGACAGAATGGTCGATCAACGCAAGCTGGCCATAGGTGTTGGCAATCACTTCGCGCAGGTGTTCGTCCGACAGTTCTCCCATGCGCGAATAGGCCTCGCGGATTTCCCGATGTTCGGCGGGGATTTCGGATTCCAGTGCCGCCTTGTGCCACCACGGACGTCCTTCGAAATTGCGTTTGCGGTGTTCCGGCAGGTCGACATCTTCGGGCCGGTGCAGCGATGCCCAGGGTTCGGGGCAATCAAACGGATGGTGCGGGTCGGGAAACGAAACCCATAGACAGAACGGCGCGTCCCGATCCTGCTTGATAAAATCAATCGCCCGGTCCGCGATCCATGTCGAATTGTGCCATGCCACCGGCAATTTTGATGACCACGTCTGCGGCGCACCCTTGTGATCGCGGCTGCTCTCCCACAGCAGCTTGTTCTTCAATTCGCCGCGCCCGTCGCCGTAGTACCATTCCTCATAGGCAAGCCCCGCAGGCGGTTTTTCAGGCAGCCACCAGTTATGCCCGATATGAGTCAGTTCGACATGATCAAAACCCATATAGGGGCCGCGCCACCCTTCGGGCATGTCACGTGTGCCGGGGATGCTTTCTGGCGTGTGGTGGTCGCCGAATACATGGTACGTCGAAAAATGCGCCTTGCCGATGATACCGGTGGAGTAGCCCGCCGCAGAAAGCGACCCGGCAAAACCCTGCTCCCCCAATCCGGGATCAAGGTCGATACCGTTGTCATGCACGCCATGCGTGCGCGGCAATAGCCCGGTCAGAATCGACGCGCGCGCAGGCTGGCAGACGACGCAGGGCGTGATCACTGTCTCAAGGCTTGTCCCCTCGCTGGCCAGAATATCGAGGTGCGGTGTCTGTACGCCGCGACCGCGGAAGCCGTAGCAATCGCCGCGCTGCTGGTCGGAAGTAATAAAGAGGATATTCGGTCGGTCAGAGTGTCCGGTCACGGTGTTTGGTCCTTCGACTTGAGGGAAGTGTTTTTCTTTTTGCTGTCCTGCAACCGTCCTGACATGGCGAGTATGACCAAAGAGAGGGCAAGGAATAGCAGTCCGACGGGGCTTTGCAGGATGAACCACGGGTCTGACCCGCTGGCCTCGAACGCGTTTCGCACGGCGTTTTCAAGCGGTTCGGCAAGGATAAAGGCGATCACCAGCGGTAGGATGGGTGCGTTCGCCAGTCGCATCAGATATCCGATGACGCCAAATCCCAGCGTGACATAAATCCCAAACATGGAGCCGACCTGCACATAAGTCGATGTCAGCGTGAGCAGCAGGACCGTAGGCAACAGGATCTGTGCCGGTATCTTGATCAGACCGCCCAGCAACCGCATAAACGACGCGCCCGTAAACCAGTTCACGATGTTCGCTGTCATCATCAGCGTGAAGAGGCCGAAGGCGATGACCAGTTCGGTATTTACCGTTTCCGTGGTGAACTTGAACACCGAAGGACCGGGATTGAAGCCGCCAATTGTGTCGGCCGCGAGGATGATAAAGACCGCAGCCACATTGCCTGGAATACCGAGCGACAGTGCCGGAATGAGATTTGAGCCGGACACCGCAGAATTCGCGGCCTCGGTCGCGGCGATACCCTCGGGTGCGCCTTCTCCAAAAGGCACGTCACCTTTGTGCATCTTGCGCCCAGCAGTATAGCCAAGTGCTGCGGCGAGCGTCGTGCCGATCCCCGGCAATGCGCCGATTACTGTACCTACAACCATGGAAACACCGATAAAAGGGGCCAACCCGCGACGTTCCTTCCAACTGAGTGTCCGGTCGCCCAGCTCCCCGCTGGGCAAATCCTTGCCGCCAATTCCATTGCGCCACAGCAGATCGAAACTCGCGAATATCTCTCCGATGATCAGAACGCCGACGAATACTGCAATTGTGGGAAAGCCGCTTGCGAGATCATCCATGCCCAGTGTCAGGCGCGGATAGGGATCGGTCCCAGTGCCGATAGCCGCGACCACAAAGCCGAAACTCGCCGCCAAGATACCTTTGGCAGGGTGTTTCCCCACAACTGCCGCGACAAACGAAAGCGATAGCACCATCAGCGCCGCCTTCTCTGGCAACCCGAGAAACTTCTCGATTGTAATGGCCAGAAAAGGTGCGCAAGTGAACAGGACCAGATCCGAAAAAGTATCGCCTGAAACGGACGAGAACTGTGCCACCCGCAACGCCTTTCCCCCCTGCCCCTTTCGCGCCATCGGGTAGCCATCGAGCGCGGTCATAAAGGCATCTGGCGTGCCGGGCGTGTTGAACAGGATCGCGGGCACCGCCCCGCCGACCGTCGCGCCCTTCATGATTCCGACCAGAAAACCCAAAACCGGCAGCAGGGCGTCGGGCGTAAAACCGAATGCGGAGATCAGGATCGGCAACGCCATTGCCATGCCGAACGGCCCCGACAGGCCGGGCGTCGCACCGATGATGACACCTGCAAAAAATCCGCTCACCACCATCAACACGGCCCATGAGATGACAACCGGTCCGATCATCATTGCCGGGTTGGCCAGAAATGCTTCGGCGATGCCAGCGAGCACATATTCCCACGCACCCATCAGAAGTCACCGTTCGGCGGCAGTTGCATATTGTCGAACGGGACATCGTAGCAAAGAGCGATTACCGCCGTGGCCACAAACGCAATCCATAGGCTGTTGAAAGTCGTTTTTCGCTCAATAAGCGATTTCAGCGCGAATATCATGAAAGTGCCACCAGCGACGAAACCTGCGTATTTCCACGGCACCGTGTCCAGGAGCAGGCGATAGGTCGCGCCGTCTGCGGCGAAGAGGCGTACCAAAAGCGGGCCGGTCCAGAACATGAGCACGAATGAGACGAGATGAACCGCCAGAACGATCCAGAAGAATGTCGCGGAAAAGGTTATTGCCGGTTCTATGTCAGGATGCCGGAGCGCCGCGATTGCGATCCACAACGCGGACAGCAACAATCCCGTCGCTCCGATCGTTGGCAACAGCGCATCCCCGATGCGGATCGTGCGTCGCCATTCTTCGATCAACCCGGTTTCCACATCCAGTCTGATCCAGATCAGCAACAGGACGAGGGCCAAGCCGAGACCGAAACCTGCTACGCACAGATCACGAATTAGATTAGGTCTCGTCATGGCCACCTCCCCAGTTTACCGAAACGAGTGTGATCAGTTAGCGGTAGCCTCAAGCAGGGCTTCTGAATCTTTGCTTTCCTGCACCACGTAGGCATCCGCCTCATCGCCCGACTTTATCTTGAGCACGAAGACGCGATTGATGAACTCGTTGGATTTCGTGCCCTCTTTCTGGATCACTGCCGTTATTGCATCGGTCAGCGCCGTCTCGGCGTCTTCCGGCAACCCGCCCGGTGCCATCATGATGAATGTTGCGCCAAAGAAGAAATCCACCCCGACGGCATTCAGCATTTCGGAGTCGGGCGAGACCTTCAGCGGTTGATCTTCACCATTGGCGAGATTCACCAGATCACCGGCGGCAACGCCTTTGGCCTGCGGGCCCGCGACCCAGCCGATGTCGACGTCGTCGGCATTTATCGCGTTCAACACGTCGCGTCCGCCTTTGTAGCCAGACACGATATTGAAGTTCACGTCATTCACCTTGCCGATATAATAGGCACCATCGGCAAGCCGCGCCGTCATCGTGCCGAATGAAATCTCTTCACCGGCCTTGGCTGCGGCAATCACTTCCGACAGATTGTTCCAGCCACGATCAGCCTTTGCCACAACACCCATCTGCGTTCCCGCAATCGTGGTGAGGAAGTCAAAGTCATCCAGCGAAAAGCCGGGGTCTTTTGCAGCCAGCCGGTCATAGGCAAACGTATCGGTCACACCCATGCCCAGGGTCAGACCATCGGCCGGTGCATCCTTAAGCGCCCGCGCCATGACCGAACCGCCGCCACCATCAAGGTTTTCGGGAATGATGTTCCAGCCGTATTCCGCGGTGATGTCTTCCGCGATCAGGCGGGCCAGCGTGTCAGCACCTCCGCCTGCCTTGAAGCCGATCTGGATTTTGATGGGACCCGGTGGCGTCCATTCCGCCCATGCGGGCATCGCGCTCAAAGCGGCGCAAATGGCCGCTGCTAACAGATTTTTCATGTTTCCTCCCTATCTCGCCGACGTTGGGCGATATCGAATGATAACCGCGCATTGGTAGACAAAGAAATCTTATATCACTATCTGTCATATAATCGAATGGTTATAGCGGATATTGCCTCATGACCCCTAAGCAGCTCTCGCAATTTCTTGCCGTCTGCCGACATGGGTCAATGTCAGCGGCAGCCAAAGAGCTGCACATTGCACAACCCGCGCTAAGCAAACAGATGTCGATGCTCGAACATTCGCTGGACGCGCAGCTTTTCAACCGTCATTCCCGCGGCGTTGCTATCACCGATGCTGGCGCAAAACTGCGCATTCAGGCCGCAGAGATCATCCGGAAAATTGACACACTCAAAGAAAGCTTGCACGGCCAAGGAGCACACATCGCCGGCGAGGTAACTGTTGCCATCATCACCTCGCTTGCGCCAGCGATCGCAGTTGAAATCTACCGACGGATTGAACAGGACTATCCCGATATAAAGCTGAACATCAGGGCAATGCCATCCGATCTCGTCAGTTCGGTCTTGTTAAAGCAGGAGGTCGAGCTTGCAATCCTGCCCAATGCCGCTACCGATATCCCGAATGTACATTCGATCCCCCTGCTGGAAGAAGACTTCTTCCTGATGGGTCCGCCAAGTTCAACATCTTCGTCACCAACCATCGCCTTCTCGGCAATCGGGCACAGGCCGCTGGCCTTGCCGCGTACAGACCATGACATGCGAAGACGCATCGAGGAGGTTGCGCGAAGCACCGGGGAAACGCTGAATGTTAAATACGAGTCAGAAAACATCAACCTTCTGGGTGCCCTGATCCAAGGTGGGCTGGCTAGCGGCATCCAGCCCGTTACCTATTGGTTAAGTCAGATTGCAGCGGGAAGGCTCGTCGCTCAAAAGATCATTTCGCCAACGATTACACGGGTTCACTCGCTTTGCTGGCTTCCCATTCTGCCGCTCTCGCCTGCGGCAGAGTTGATACGTGATATCATTGTTTCCGAAGTAGGTGCCATGTTTATAAACGGCAAACTTTCAGGTCGAAAGCCTCCGACCAAGGACTGACCCCGTTGGAAACAGTTTAATGGCGGCGCTTGGCCACGGTCAACTGCTCGTACATCTCGCCGAGTTCTTGGTGGCTCATACCTATGCCTGTCTGCCAAAACTCTTAATCGCTTCACCCTCTATTATCGTCTCCGCAAAATCTTCACATCAGCGCAGAACCGATTGCCATTTAAATCAGAAAATCATCGGTCAGATCCTGCCCAAACAGTCAACTCCATAGACTTCTGCTTTTGATATGATCCTGTAACCTTCACTTCAAATGAACGGAAGTGTCATGCCGTTTCAGTCCGCGTCAGATGTGAAGCGCGCGACCAAGCCCTTTCATCGCAACCTCTTGCACCGTTTCTCCAAGTGTTGGGTGCGCATGGATTGTATCGGCGATGTCCGTCAATGTCGCCGCCATTTCGAGCGCAAGCGCAAACTCCCCCGCCATTTCCGACACTCCGACCCCAACAGCCTGAATTCCGAGGACAAGTTCGCTATCTTTCGTATAGACCACACGAACAAACCCGTCGCCGCGTCCAAGAGTCATCGCTCGACCATTGCCAGCGAATGGAAAGACTGCAACTTCGTTTTCTGGCGCTTCACTTGGGAGCATCCCGACAGTAACGATCTCCGGATCGGTGAAACACACCGCGGGCATTGCGCGTTTATCCCATGTCCTCCGCCCCCCCGCGACGACCTCGGCCACCAATGCCCCTTGTGCCATTGCGCGATGCGCGAGCATTGGATCGCCAGTGACATCCCCAATTGCAAATACGCTGCGCATTGACGTCCTGCATTGATTATCAATCGCCAGATGTCGGCCATTCATGGTCAGTTCCAACCCCTCAAGTCCGAACCCGTCCGTTGCGGGCGCGCGTCCGACAGTGACCAGAACTTTATCGGCGGATAGCTTTTGTGAACCTTCCTCGGTCATCACCGTCAGTTGCCCAGCCCCGAAACCTTGGGCCTTGGCCCCAACGAGCACTGTCACACCCAATGCTTCGAGATGTTTCATAATCGGGCGCGTTAGATCGGCGTCGTATTGTGGCAATATGCGGCTTGCTGCCTCAAGCACCGTTACTTTGGCACCCAGTTTGGCCATGGCGGTTCCGATCTCAAGGCCGATGTATCCGCCGCCGACCACCGCTAGCCGTTCCGGGACGCTATCAAGCGACAGCGCCGCAGTTGATGACAGTATGTCCCCGCCAAAAGGCAAAGTTGCGATTTCCTGCGGACGAGATCCTGTCGCAATAACCAAATTCTCAGTAGAAATACGAACGGTACCCTCAGGGGTATCAACATCGACAGTCTTGCCATCTATAATCTGGGCGTGTCCCGAAATGCTACGCACCTTGGCTTTCTTCATCAGAGCACTGACACCGCCAGTCAATCGCTTAACGATACCGTCCTTCCACGCCACCGTCTTTGCCAGATCGATACTTGGCTTGGTTGTGGAAATACCAAGGTCGTTTTCCCCAGCGAAATGCGCCGCGATGTGAAATTCCTCGGCCGCATGGATAAGGGCCTTGGATGGAATACAACCGACATTCAAACAGGTTCCGCCCGGGGTGCTCGCTTCGACTACGATGGTATCGAGACCCAACTGACCTGCACGAATCGCGCAAACATAACCCCCAGGGCCCGCACCAATAACAAGGATTTTGCAGTTTTCACGTTTCATGCTTCTGCCTCCATGAAGATCATTGCCGGATTCTCCAAAAGCCGCTTGGTCAGCGCGACAAAGCTGGCCGCATCCCAACCGTCAATAACCCTATGGTCAAAGCTGGCCGAGATGTTCATCATCTTGCGCGGCACGAATTGCTGGCCGTCCCACAAGGGCCGCACAGCCATTTTGTTAATACCCAGAATAGCCACTTCGGGGTGATTGATGATCGGCGTCGTGGCAAGGGCACCCAATGGTCCAAGCGAGGTGATCGTAATCGTCGACCCCGAAAGTTCCTCGCGTTTGGCCTTTCCTGCGCGGGCCACCTCAGCAAGGCGCGCAATCTCGGATGCCGTGGAAAAAGGACCAAGCGCTTCGGCGTGGCGCAGCACTGGCACGACCAGACCACCGTCGGTCATCGTGGCAATCCCGATATGAACCGGGTTATGGCGCGTGATAACACCGCCATCATCGTCAAAATGCGCATTCATTTCAGGGTGTTTCAGTATCGCACGACAAACTGCCGCAGTGACGAATGGCAACATGGTCAACTTGGGTCTTTCGCCCCGGTCAAGGTTCATCGCCGCCCGCAAATCCTCGATTGCGGTCACATCGATTTCCTCAATCACTGTGATATGCGGGATGCGCGTATTCGCAAGCGACATCCGGTCTGCAATCTTGCGACGCAATCCGATTACACGGATATCTTCGGCCCCCTCTCTACGTCCGGAACCCTGGCGCGTTGACCCCATTCCCGGACCGGAGGCGAATACCGCATCAAGGTCTGATTGGGTAATCCGGCCCGCTGGACCCGAGCCCGATACCATCCTCAGATCAATTCCAGCGTCTCGTGCGCGGGCACGCACGGCGGGTGACGCCAATGGCATCTCGCCTTCGGCGCGCGGCGCATGGGCACCGCCAACCGGTTGGGCAGGTGAAGCAGGCTTTGATGCTGCCTTGGCTGGCGGTTCCGAGGTTTTTGGATCCTGCGCGGTCACCTCTGGTTTGGCAACGGCATCCGCTCCTGCTTCACTGGCCTCGCCGTCATGCTCGATTGTGACAAGTGTGGCCCCTACTGCGACCGTTTCACCAATCTCAGCACCCAGTGACACGATTGTGCCTGTATAGAGGCAGGGGATTTCAACGGTGGCTTTGTCGGTCATCACTGCCGCAATGATATCGTCTTCTTTCACCATATCGCCCGGCTTTACGTGCCACTCGACCAGTTCAACCTGTGCGACACCTTCACCGACGTCGGGAATGCGGATACTGCTTAACCCCATGTCAATCCTCCATAGCTTTTGTAAGGGCACGAGCAATTCGCTCGGTGCTTGGAAAATAGTCCCATTCCTGTGCGTGTGGATAAGGTGCGTCCCATCCCGCGATCCGCTGGATCGGTGAACGCAGATGCCAAAAGCACGCCTCTTGTACTTCCGCGATGAGTTCCGCGCCAAACCCGCTGGTTCTGGTCGCCTCGTGGACCACGACACATCGACCGGTCTTTTCAACCGACCTACGGATCGTTTCCAGATCAAGCGGCAATAGACTGCGAAGATCAATAATCTCGGCGTCAACACCAGCCTCTTTGACCGCGGCCTCGGTCACATAGACCATTGTACCATAAGTCAGAACGGTCACGTCCGCTCCTTCCCGCACAACGGAGGCTTTGCCTAATGGCACTGAATAATGCTCCTCTGGCACTTCGCCTGCAGGATGCGTCGCCCAGGAGACTGATTTCCCCGAATGATCGCCATAAAACGGCCCATTGTAGATACGCTTTGGCTCGAGGAAGATCACCGGATCGGGGTCCTCGATGGCCGCTATCAGCAACCCCTTCGCGTCATAGGGCGTCGCCGGTATCACAACTTTCAGACCCGCCACATGGGTAAAGAGCGCCTCGGGGCTTTGACTATGTGTCTGACCGCCAAAAATACCGCCGCCGGTCGGCATGCGTACAACCATCGGACAGGTAAACTGACCGTTGGACCGGTGCCGCAAACGCGCGGCTTCTTGGGTGATCTGATCGTAGGCGGGAAAAACGTAATCAGCGAACTGGATCTCGACGCAGGGCTTCATACCCTGAGCCGCCATGCCAACGGCCAGGCCAACGATGGCGCTTTCATTGATCGGCGTGTCAAACACACGTTCCTCGCCATACTTGCTCTGCAGACCTGCGGTGCAGCGAAAAACGCCGCCGAAATATCCGACGTCCTCACCGAAAACAATGACGCCTGGATCGCGCTCCAGGGCTACATCCATCGCGCTGCGCAAGGCTTCAATCATACTCATTCGGGCCATCTCAATACCCCCTTTCTTGGCGTTGCCGCCGCAAATGTTCGGGTAGCTCGGCGTAAACCCCGTTGAAAATCTCCGCAGGTGACGTTGGCTTTGGGTCAACAAACGTGCCGTGCGCTTCAACTTTCTTTTGGATCTGGGATACTTCATCCAACAATTCCGCCTCGGCCTGCACATGGCGTTCTTCGGACCAGTCCCCCCGAGCAATCAGGTGCATCTTGAGCCGCTCCACCGGATCACCCAGAGGCCATGCCTTTGCCTCATCCTTTGCGCGATAAGCCGATGGATCATCTGATGTGGAATGGGCCGCAGCGCGATAAGTGAACCATTCAACCAGAATTGGTCCATATCCCTTGCGCGCGCGCTCGATTGCCCATCGCGAGACAGCCAGAACCGCAAGGTAGTCGTTGCCGTCCACCCGCACCGCCGGAACACCATATCCAAGAGCGCGTGCGGCATAGGTTTCGCCTTTGCCTTTGGCAACGGCTGTGTTGGTTGAAATAGCCCATTGATTATTGACAACGTTCAGCACCACAGGTGGCTGATAGGTAGACGCTGACAAAAGCGCGCTGTGGAAATCGTTCGACGCGGTTGCGCCATCACCAATCCATCCGGCCGCTATCTTTCCGTTGCCCTGCAACGCGCAGGCCATCGCCCATCCCACTGCCTGAACGTACTGCGTGCCCAGATTGCCCGAGATGGAGAAAAACCCGTAATCGCGGGCCGAATGCATAATCGGCAATTGCCGCCCGCCCAGAGGGTCAAGATCGTTTGAATAGAGCTGGCCCATTAGGGCTTCAAGCGGGTAATCAGCTGCAATCAAAAGGGTCTGCTGGCGATAGGTCGGGAAATTCATATCCCCATCTTGCAGTTGCCTTTGAAAACCACAGCCAATCGCCTCTTCGCCGGTACATAGCAGGTAGAACGACGTCTTACCCTGCCGCTGCGCATTCAACATGCGCCGGTCCAAAGCGCGCATTTTCAGCATATCCCGCAATCCTTGGCGCAAAGTATCAGCAGGCACATCGCCTAAATACTCTGCCCACGGCCCAACCGCTTTGTTGCCTTCATCCAGCACACGGATCATGCCCACCGCAAAGGGCCAGCAATCTTGTCCGGCGACATCAAGGGCCGGAACAGGTAAACTTCCCGCAGGCGAAATCTCGATATCGGAAAAATCCGGTGTTTGATCTGGCCGCGCGGGCGGGTGTGGAAAATTGAGTTTAACATCGCTCATTTTGGTGGCATCCTTGTTCCGGCATCCAAACGAATAACTTCGCCGTTCAACATTGTGTTTTCTGCGATGTGACAAACAAGCGAAGCGAACTCTTCAGGTTTGCCTAAACGTGGTGGGAATTGAGCATGCTGCGCGAGGCTGTCTTGAACTTCCTGCGGGAAACTCGTGACCATTGCGGTTCCGAAAATACCCGGCGCAATCGCCATGACGCGAACGCCGCTTCGCGCCAAATCACGCGCCATGGGCAGGGTCAGACCGGCCACCCCGGCCTTGGATGCAGCATAGGCGATTTGTCCCACCTGTCCGTCCCACGCGGCGATTGAAGCGGTGTTGATGATCACTCCGCGTTCGCCGTCGGCGCCTGTCGCATCGGTGCCAACCATGCCCGCGGCAGACTGCGTTGCAACATTGAAAGAGCCGATCAGGTTGATGCCGCACACCTTGGCAAAAAGCGCAGCATCATGCGCCCCTTCCTTGGACACACTGCGATGCGCGGGGGAAATTCCGGCGCAGTTGACGCAAATCCGCTCTTGCCCATGTACCGCGCGCAACGCAGACAGCGCCTCACTGACCGACACTGCATCGGATACATCACATCGCGCAAAGGAACCGCCCAAACGTGCGGCAACCTCGCGGCCTTCGTCCTCGTTCATGTCCAGAATGCCAACCCGCACATCCCGTTCTGCCAGCGCTTCTGCCACCGCGAGGCCAAGGCCGGAGGCCGCGCCCGTAATGATGGCCGTTATTTCAGAGTTCAGTTTCATCTTGCCCGCCCTCCCAGCAGTTCGCGTGAAATGTTGATGCGCTGTACATCTGAAGTTCCCTCATAAATTTGACAGACCCGTACATCGCGATAGATGCGTTCAAGCGGGAAGTCGGCTAGGTAGCCATAGCCACCCAGTGTTTGGATCGCATCCGACACCACCCGTTCGGCCATCTGACTGGCAAACAGTTTGGCAATCGAGGCTTCGCGAAGACAAGGTGCGCCGCTGTCCTTCAGTCGCGCCGCGTTCAGCACAAGTTGGCGTGCGGCCTCAACCTGCATGTCCATGTCCGCCAACCGGAACGCCACTGCCTGATGCTGTGCAATTGGTTTCCCGAATGTGACGCGGTCCTGTGCATAGACAACCGCTACATCCAGTGCGGCCTGCGCCATACCAACCGATTGCGCCGCAATACCTATACGGCCGGTTTCCAGCGAAGACAGCGCTATGGCCAGCCCCTGCCCTTCTTCGCCAATCAGATGCGACGGTTCAACTTCGAGACTGTCGAAAGTTAGTGTGCATGTGTCGGATGCTTTTTGTCCCAACTTATGCTCTGGCGCACCCACCGTGAAACCTTGGCCGCCTGGTTCTATGTAGAAGGCGCTAATACCCTTTTTTCCGGCGTCCTTATCGGTGACGGCAAAGGCGACGATCCCGCCTGCAATTCGCGCCGAGGTGATAAACTGCTTTGATCCGTTTAATACATAACCCGATGCACTGCGCTGCGCCGAACATTTGATTGCCGCCGCATCACTGCCCGTATGCGGCTCGGTTAGGGCAAATGCCCCGATGAACGCGCCTTCTGCAGCAGGAGTTAGCCACCGTTGCTGTTGCTCGGGTGAAGCAAATCTGCTGAGGATTGCGCAAAACGGAGCGTTGTGGACTGACATCATGGTTGAAACGGCTCCATCACCTGCCGCCATCTCCATCAAAGCAAGCGCATAAGATACATAATCCGTTCCGATCCCTCCCTGATTTTCGGGAACAGTCATCCCGAGAAAGCCAAGCTTGCCCATCTCGTTTATCACATCCGGCTCGATACACCCCGCCGCCTCTCGTGCGGCAGCGCCGGGGGCAAGCCGATCTCGGCTGAAATCGCGCGCAGTCTTCTGAATCAATTCCTGCTCTTCGGTCAAAATTCCGGTCATATCAGTCTCTTTCGATGGCAATTGAGAGGGCTTCACCGCCCCCGATACAGATTGATGCAATTCCCCGTTTCAACCCCCGCGCCTCCAACGCGTGCAGAAGTGTCACAACGATGCGCGCACCTGACGCCCCTATTGGATGGCCAAGCGCACAGGTGCCGCCATTGACGTTGACGCAATCATCTTGAACGTTGAGGTCGCGCATGAATGCCATTGGCACAACGGCAAAGGCCTCGTTAATTTCCCACAAGTCCACATCTGACGCCTTCCAGCGCACCTTTTCCAGCAACTTACGTGTCGCCATGACCGGCGCAGTCGTGAACAATTGCGGTGCCTGTGCATGAGACGTGGCCCCGACAATCCAGGCCCGCGGACCGAGACCCTGCTTCTCAACGGCAGCCTCAGAAGCCAGAACCAACGCCGCAGCACCATCCGAAATTGACGACGAGCTTGCGGCGGTCACAGTTCCATCAGGCCGAAAGGCGGGCTTTAGATACGGAATCTTATCTGGACGCGCCACGCCGGGCTGCTCATCCTCAGTGACGATCACGTCGCCCGAACGAGTAGATACGGTGACGCCCGCAATTTCCAAATCAAAGCCACCCTGCTTTTGAGCCGCCAGCGCACGATCAAGGGAGCGTATTGCGAAATCATCCTGCGCCTTACGGCTGAAAGCGTATTCATCCGCGCACATCTCGGCGAACGTTCCCATCAATGCACCTTGCTCGTAGGCGTCTTCAAGCCCGTCAAAAAACATGTGGTCAACCATCTGACCGTGACCCAAGCGCTTTCCATTGCGCGATGTCGGCAGAAAATGTGGCGCGTTGGACATGCTCTCCATGCCGCCGGCGATCATAATCGCCCCGTCACCTGCCCTTATACGCCCGGCGGCATCAATGATGGCCTTCATCCCGGAGCCGCAAACTTTGCTTATGGTGGTGGCCGGAATAGACTGTGGCAAGCCGGCCTTTAGAACAGCCTGTCGCGCAGGCGCCTGCCCTACCCCTGCAGACAACACCAGCCCGATCGCTGCTTCGTCAATCTGTTCGTGCGCGATAGCCGCATCTGTGACAGCGGCCATGATCGCAACAGCAGCAAGCTCTGGCGCGGAAAGCGATGACAACGACCCCTGAAATGCAGCCATTGGTGTCCTACGCGCGCCAATCAATGCGACTCTTTGCATGTCAGAATCTCCAATAACAGTTGATTTTGGTCAATATAGTTGCAAGCTTGCGCATGTTGTTGCCAATCTAGCCCATAGGGGCCATAAATTGTGCATAGGTTTTAGTGATATTCGCCAAAATGGAGCTAATTCATGCAAACTCTAGACGAGATGGATCTGAAAATTCTTCGCGTAATGCAAAGCGACGGGGCGCTGTCAGTCACTGAAATTGCTGAAAGAGTTGGCCTGTCGCAATCGCCCTGCTCCCGGAGGATATCCCAACTTCAATCAAGCGGTATTGTGCTCGGAAAACGCACAGTGCTTGATCCTAAAAAGTTGGGTTTCCAGACATTGGTCATCGTGCGTATCAAATTGGACAACCACGAAGAGGGGACGCTCGAAGCGTTCAAAAAAGCGGCACGCGGCATTCCGGAAATCCAGATTGCTCTCCTTATCTTGGGGGATTTCGATTTCTATCTACGCATATCGGTTAGGGACATTGAACACTACCAACAGCTACTACAGAAAAAACTGGTCACACTGCCCGGTGTTAGAGAAATGCAAAGCTCTGTCATTCTTGAGGTCGTCAAGGACACTTCTGCCCTGGCAATCTAGCGACACACGCCGTCCAAAAGCTCGCTGCTTTATGCTTTTATAGGTGCCTTCGCCGCCACAATAAAGCTAGTGTAGCCACCCGAAAATCGTACCTCTTATTGTCTCGGACTTAATCAAGGCCGAACGACGATGTTGCACGGAAGATGAAGTTGTCGGAACGCGCCCAACCCGAGACGGAATTCAGGCGGTACGTTCGAAACTTGGTCGGCCAAGTGCGGTCATCTGATTGAGAAGCCGAACGCCAATCCTGGCTTCTGTTTTCTGATTTTCGAAGGTACGCGCCTTTAGCTTTGGCCCGATGACGGTCTTCCAGCGACCCATCTGGGTTTCGCCGCGGCTCCGCTGATTGTAGCCCGATGACTTCTGCCATGCCATCCTCCCGCGGGCCTTGATTTGCGCAATAGCTCGATCGCGTGCCGTCGGATTGTAGGCCGCACTGGGGCTCGGGATCGCATTTCTGGGAGGTGGGATAGTGACCTCGATCGTCGATCCGAACCGAGCGGCTAGCAAATCAGATGTTGGTTCTCCGTCGTATGCTCCATCTGCAAGGAACCGATCAATCGGACCGTCGACTTTATCCAAAAGACCTAGCAGCGCCGTCGGATCGCCGACGTCGTCCTTGGTGAGATCAGAGCAGACGATCACCCCGCTGACAAGATCAAGGCCAAGATGCAGCTTCCGCCAAGAGCGCCGTTTGCGCTTTGTTTTATGCTTTTGCTCAAGCCAGTCACCTTCGCCAAATATCTTCAAGCCGGTACTGTCCACAACCAGTTGCACTGGTTTGTCACACTTGGGCTTCGGCTTTGGGCGCAACGTCAGCCCATTCCCACGGCGCGACAGGGTGGAAAAATCCGGCACTGCGATCACAACTCCCAGCAGCCGTGCAATAGAGCGCATCAAGCCTTGAGTTTGACGCAGCGGCTGCTTGAAGACCAGGCTCAGCGTCAGACACAGCTCGATTGCCAGATCAGAGTAGTGCGGCTGTCCGCCACGCGTCGTACGGCGTGGTGCCGACCACAGGGCAAGTGCGTCTTCGCTGATCCAGACGGTCAGATCACCACGCCGCCGCAGGCCTTCGTTGTACTCGGCCCAGTTTGTCACTCGATGCCTTTGCTTCGGAATTTTGTCACGCCGATCGGCGTTAATTTTGTGCGGCATTTACAGCATCCTGAAACGAACAGAACGCACCCAATATCAATCGACCGGTGGTCCCTGCAACAACGCCGTCTGGGCGTTTCACCGGTTAGCCCTGAGCACGGCTGATGTTGAAGACCTATTGGCTGCTCGGGGTGTGATTGTCAGCCGGGAGGCGATCCGACTGTGGGTTAATCGCTTTGGGTCGCATTTTGCAGATTGCATCCGCCGCGAACGTCCGGGGCCGAACGACAAGTGGCACATGGATGAGGTCGTGATCACGATCCGGGGCAAGAAGCATTGGCTGTGGCGCGCGATCGACACAGATGGAGACGTTCTCGAAATTCTCGTGCAGACACGTCGGAATGCCAAAGCAGCAAAGCGCTTTTTCCAAAGATTGATTTCACAGTTTGGCGAGCCGAGGGTCGTCACAACCCCCTCTCGTGACATTGCATTCGGAATGCACTGTCGGGCAATGGACAAATTGCGCAGCTATATCAAGCCGGTCAAAACACAGGCTCCGAACGCTGACCACCGGGCCCACAAAGGCCTAAACAACGCGATAGAAGTTTCGCATCGGCCAACCCGCAAACGAGAGAAAATAACGGGTCGGTTCAAATCTCACCGGCAGGCACAGAGGTTTCAATCCGCGCACGACCAGATCAACCTCGTTTTCCGTCCCCGGCGCTATCAACTCACAGCATCCTCATACCGCCACGCCCGCAACGATGCTTTCAGCCTCTGGGCCGATTACACCGCTGAGATGACCGCGTGATCCACGCCTTTCACAGGGAAGCACAATCTGCTGTAAACAACTTGGCAATACCCCTCTGCGTCATACCCTTCCTCTGGTTTCCTCGATCAAGCGTTGGTTTAAGGTCAGGCCAAGACCCAGGGTGTCAGGAACGGCGATCATTCCGTCACTGTCAATGCCCCCCAACCCATGCGCAAGTTTGCGGCGCAGGCGCGAATTGCTGGTCGAGAACTCGATCAAACCAGCCTCAGGTAAAGTAGCAAGAAAATGAAGATTTGCCGCAATAGTAATATCGGTATTGTAGGCATGGGGAATAATCCGACGTCCAGTTTGCGCTAGCATAGACGCCAGATTGCGTGCTTCACTGAGACCGCCAAACATGGTGAGGTCTGGCTGCGCGATATCAAACGCTCTTGCCGCGAGGTACGGCACAAATTCCTTACATGTCGTCATTCCCAAGTCACCGACGCCGATAGGGATGTGCGTTGCTGCTTTCAACTTGATATGGTCCGTTAGATTATCGAGCGGGAACGGCGCCTCAATCCAAGAGAACCCAAGATCTTCTAGCAACGGAAGAAATGGTGACAATTCTTCGAACTTTCGGAATTCCAACACGACATCTAGCATCAATCCGAGGTCTGGCCCAACGATGTGCCGCAAATGGGTCAGGTTTCGCGCCACAAGCGCACGGTCTTGCCACCACGGTTCTACGCAGACCTTTAGGTGGCGAAACCCTGCACCAAGAAGTGGCGTAACCTGCGCTGTGATCTTATCGACATCATCCTCAAGCGGGTAAATCGTTGCATAGACGGGCAGACGATCATGATGTTTGACGCCCAAAACGCCGTGGAGCGGTTTTCCTTGCGAGCGGGCGAATAGATCCCAAATCGCAATATCGAGCGCACTCATGGCGTGGATAACAACGCCGTTGCGCCCGAACCATTGCGTACGATCATACATGTCCTGCGCCAATCGACCCGGATCGTCCACCTTCTGCCCGGTCAGAATGTGCCCGAGCCCGCCTGCAAGCGAGTTGTAATCAGGCATATCGATAATTGCCTTAATCACACTGGGTGGCGCGTCGCTTTCACCAATGCCGATTTCACCGTTGTTGCCGTGAACGACCACGACGACGTTCTGGTAACTGCCTTCGAACCTGTGGTCGCCTGCCTGCGGATCGCGCAGGCTGATAGCCTCCACTTTTTCTATCGTGACGGTCATACCAAGTTGAACTCCCGGCGTGCGTAAACAAAAGGTGCGATTGCGTCCCAATCCATCTCAACCCCAAGGCCTGGTAAGCCACTGGGTCGAACGAAGCCATTTTCGTCTGGGCGGATCACTTGTCTGGCACCAAACTCGTATTTCTCAAAAGGTGCGGCTTGCTCGAAGTAGTCGCAGTTCTCGTTGGCCAACATCAAGTGCAGGTTTGCGGCTTGGGTTAACGTATAGCCCCAACTTTGAACCTCGCATTTCATGCCGTGCGCGCGCGTGATGGCCATGCCTTCATTCCCGCCCGTAAAACCGCCAATGCCCGTGACGTCAAAGCGGCTGCGATCCCACGACCGCATTTGCAGAGCAAGTTGGATCAGGCGCAAGTCAGGTACAGAGTTCCCGCCGCAGATTACGTCTGTATCGAGGGCATCCGACAGCGCCTTATACCCTGTCAAATCGCTGTCAGGGATTGGTGCTTCAAAAAACTCCCACCCTGCCGCGTCAAGGACGCGGCCCATGCGGAGCGCCTCATTGAGCGAATAGTTCGCGTCTGCATCAAGAATCCAGCCGATACCTTGCCCCGCAAACTCCTCTCGCAAACGCTGCACCAGCCGTAAATCATCGCGAAAGCGGCAGTAGGGGTGAATTTTAATAGCGCGATAGCCACGATCCACCATGCGCTGGCAATAAGCGATATAGGCGTCGTCGTCGGGCAATAGCGGGCTGGACGCATAGGCCATGATCTTGTCGCGCACTGCACCCAGCATCTGGTAAATTGGCAGGTCGAGTGTTTTGGCCTTTCCGTCGTACAGCGCAATGTCAAAGAGCGATGTGGCAAGGTGTCCAAGTGGGACGTAGCGGCTACGCATGGTGGCGTAGACCTGGGGAATTTCGAGAATGTTGCGGCCCATCACAAAAGGGGCCATTAAAGACGCGGCTGAAAATACGGCCATGTCAAATTCATGCTCCGTGTAGGCGGTCAGGCCCGCTATTGCCTCTACCCCATTGGACAGCTGCAATTTCGCGATGATCAGCGCCTCATACATCGGACTTAGATGCGACGACCACGAGACTTTTTCACCATCAGGACCAACGGCGAGTAGTTCGATTTTTTCAACAGTTGCTGCAGACATGTTGCCTCCAAATGGCTTGATACTGTGATGATTTCAGGTGACGGCAGCATCCCGCCGCCACCCGGTTTAGCAATTTCAGGCTTCGTCTTGCTTGAGGAACTTGACCGTGGTGATCATCATGAACACAAGGATCACCATCAGCGGCAAGCCAACCAGAACAACGGCTGTTTGCATGGTTTTCAACCCACCAAGAAACAACAATGTGATGGGGAGAACCGCAATTGCGCCACACCAGAACAGACGATTACTGCGCGCTGGCTCCTGCCCTTCGTCAAGCTCTTTTGTTGACGCGCACGCCATAACGTAAGCGGCAGAGTCGAACGTCGTGGCGAGCATAACGATGCCTGACACCGCGACCATGACCAGAACCAGACCGCTCATGGGCAGGGTTTTGAACATCTCGACAATTGCAGGTGCGACGCCGTCGTTGTTGACCAAATCCACCATTGGCAAAACGCCGTTGATTTCTTGGTCAATCGCATAGCCCCCCAGAACCACATAAAATAGGGTGCAGCCCGCGGTGCCGAAGACAAGCATGCCGATGATCAATTCCCGAACTTTGCGACCCATGGAGATGCGGGTGACAAAGAGGCCCATGAACGGTGCATAGGCAACCCACCACGCCCAGTAGAACACTGTCCATGCCTGAGGAAATCCGCTCTTTTCGACGGAATCTGTCCAAAGGCTCATGGTGATGTAGTTTTGCAGCGTGTAGCCGATTGAATCGAGGCCAAGGCCAAAGATGAAGCCGGTAGGTCCGGCCACAAAAACATAAGCAATAATTGCCAATGTCAGGATCGACCCGAAGTAGGAGAGGCGTTTGATCCCCTGATCCATGCCCAGCCCGCTGGAAATCGAGAAGATCACGGTGCAACTCAGAATGATTGCCACATCCAAATAGACATTCGGCGCGATACCCAGAACGCTGGCCAGTGCGCCGCCGATCATCGGCGTGCCCAGACCCAAAGATGTCGCCGCAGCGCCCAGAATACCGAAGATGAAGGTGTAGTTGATGATCTGTCCAACAGGCCCGTCGACCATATCGCCAAGCGCGCCCCGGCAGCTTTCGCTCACTTTATAGACGTGCTTTTTGCGGACATAATAGATGTAGGACATGGCGACAGCAGGCACACAATAGAGCGCCCATGCGGTCGGCCCCCAATGGAAGATGCCATAAGCTTGGCCCACGGTGAACATCTGCGGCGTGCGCGGTTCAATCCCGAAAGGCGTCCAAGCATAGTGATAGGCCCATTCGGTGCCCGCCCACAGCATCAGGCCTGAGGCGATACCTGCAAGGAACACCATCGCCCCCCATGCGGGCCAGCTGAACTCGGGTGCGACATCCGCGTCGCCAAGTTTTACGTTACCAAAACGTGATGCCGCCAGCCAAAGCACAAACACCAACGCGGCCAACCCGATGCCGAGAAAGGCAAAATCAAAGCTGCTGGTCATCCATTTGAAAAGGCCATCCAGAAGGGTTTTCCCTTGCTCAGGAAACAGGATCAGGGGCACCGCAGTGCCCAGAATTATCAGAATGCTGATGATTTGCATTCTGTGGTCGGTCTCAATGCCCGTAGCATCGTTATTCTTAGCCCCCACCAGGCCCATCTCGGTCGTCGTCATTTTTGGTTTCCTCCCTAAGTTAAAGTTGATTCGGCTTGTTTCATCAGTTCCGAGATGTGACGCCCGTCGATCTGCTGAAAATCGATCCCATCCCGGATCGATATGTCTGCGGCAATTGCCGCCGCGCGCCCGTATTCAAAGCACTGTGCGGTGACCCGACAGCTTGCCAGTGCTTCATGCTCGGCGCTCAGGCAGCGCCCAGCGACAATCACATTGCGGCCCAGCTTTGGGACCAGCGTGGCAAAGGGCACGTCGTAGTAATCATCCACAAGCCATTCGGTTTTGGGCTTGGCCCCATAGTGCAATTCGATCGGCCAGCTGGATTTGGCGATTGAATCTTCCGTCTTGCGGGCATTGACGACATCGTCGTTCATCAGCCGTTTGACGCCCTCGATTGACCGCGTTTGCCGCACGCCAACTTCCTGTGCGTAGTCAATGAAGTAGGCATCCTCGCATCCAGGGATTTCTTCGACCAGAAAGCCGAAAAATGCGCGCGCTTGATAGATCGAGAATTGCTCCGCTTCCGAGTGATCAACCGGATTGGTCACATCCAGATCGCGCCCGTCAAAGCCGGTGATCTTTGTGCCGTTAACCAGAACCTCGCCGGGGTTCACTGTTGGAAACAGCCATACCTTCTTGCGCAACAACTCATCACGCTGCTCCAGCTTCTCGATGACTTTGGGCGGGCAAATCGTATTATCGCCCCAATATTCGAGATATCGGGGCAGGTCGACGTTACCGATTTTGAACATCATAGACGGGTTTTGAATGATGCCGTTGTTGCCCTTGGTTGTGGCAAGGCCCAGGCGGAAAACTGCATCCGCATCTCCGCTGGCATCAATCACACGCTTGCCTAACACTTGGGCGAAGCCGGAACGCGTATGCAATACCAGCCCCTTGAGCGCATCGCCGTCGGTGATCACATCGACCATTTCGGTGTGATACAGAATTTGGACACCGGCACCGCGCAGCATATCCGTTGCGACCTTTTTGTACTTTGCGCAATCGTGGGTTGTGACCCAAGTCTTGCCGTAGACCTGCGGGGCGGTCAGCCCCCTCTCTGCCTCCAGCGCCTGACGCATCCGTTCTGCAAACCCGAATATGATCTGCTGCGGCTGCGCTTCAAACGGGTCCGCAACGGTCATGTAGAGGCCGCAAATTGTGCCGGACATGCCAGAAACAGCCGCACCACCGCAAAAGCCCAACCGCTCAATCAGCAACACTGAATGACCCGCCTCGGCCGCGGTCGTTGCCGCAGCGATTCCTGCAGGGCCACCACCAAGAACAATAATGTCGAAGTGACCAAAGACAGGGACGTCACGATAACTCTCGCTTCCCAACGCGGGTTGGTAATCAGTCATTGAATTCCTCCTTCTGGGGTCTGTCAAAAAGTGGACCCACGCATTTTCCACATACTAAGTCACACCTAACATGTTAGGTACTACGTCAAAGAATATTACCTGTCAAAAGAATTGTGGTTAGTGGTAATCCGAGTATGGAATAGGTAAGATATAAGTGCAGGAGGGGTGCTAAATGACTGATAAGGAAACCATCTCGCGGCGTGGCGATGCGCAGGAGAAGGCCTATAAGGCCCTCAAACAGATGATCATCGTGCAAGAATTGCGCCCGAACGAGCTGGTTTCAGAGAAAAAGCTGGCTGATCAGACGGGCTTTGGCCGCGCGTCGATTCGCACAGCACTTCAAAATCTCAAGAACGATGGTCTGGTAGAAATCTATGCCCAACGCGGTTGCCGCATCTCGGAGATTGATGTCGTGGTCCAGATGAAGGTGCTGGAGGTCCGCGCCGAACTTGAGCGTTTGATGGCCATTCATGCAGCACGCAACATCACGGATGCGGCTGCCAGCAAATTGAAACAGAGCGTGCAGCAATTGACCCAAGCCGCGCAAGATGAAGATGCGGGAAAGTTCATGGACAACTTGCGCGATGTCCATGAACTCATGGCCAAAGCCGCAGATAATGAAATACTTGCGCGCAGCGTCAACCAGATTCAGGGCCTATCCCGGCGGTTCTGGTATGCGTATCACGCACGCTATGCGGACATGTCCGAGGCCGCAAAACTGCACGAGGCGCGGATTAACGCAATCTGCAGCCATGACGGAACGGGTGCGGCAAAAGCGTCGGACAATCTTGTTGCATATCTCGCTCACTTTACAGAAAGCGTCGTTTCAAGACGGACCGTGGATTGAGCCAAAGCGCACGACCAACAGCACAATGTTCTCACGCCGGTAGTGTCGCAAAGTTTCGGATTTAAGTTGCGTTGTTGGGCGTG
>TARA_R110000851_G_scaffold229829_3_pt1 | contig 28347 bp, 25 predicted proteins | sample TARA_R110000851 | Tara Oceans TARA_R110000851 (sample SAMEA4397627) | marine metagenome | biome: Polar Biome; feature: [DCM] deep chlorophyll maximum layer (ENVO:01000326); material: water (ENVO:00002006), including particulate matter (ENVO:01000060) such as... | depth 17 m
ACCAGTTGTAACTGAGCCAGAGCCTGAAACAGAAGTAGTTGATTCAGGTGATAACAATGAAACAGTAACAAGCTTCGAACGTCCATCATGGGCAAACCAGCGCCCAGTGGGAAGTGGTAACTTCACAATGGATAGCCTTATGGAGTCTATGCAGAATGACTACAGTAATGAAAGTGCATCAGAATGTAGATTTTTTGCTAGAGGTAAATGTTTGATTCGGTAAGTTTTAGCTTTAATTATTATCAAGCCCGGTTTGTACCGGGCTTTTTTTTGTTCTCAGACTGATAATTATTCTGGCGATAAGTTAAAATCAAGCTTAAAGGGAAAACTTATATTCATGTTGTTTAAAAAACTTTTACTGTCTAAATGCTTTATCATTTTTATCAGTAGTGTCCTATTGCTGTTGAGCCTAACGCTACTCAAGATTAGTCATAAAGTTTATTCAGAAATGCTTAAAGTCAGGCTGGATCCGTCGGAGCAAAGTTTTTACTTTCAAGATAACTTATCATTACAATCCAATAGTGGCCTCAACTCAAACGTTAAAAGAGTCGTTGTATTTGGTGACTCAAGAATACAAATGTGGGATGAGTTCCCGGAGCTTGATGGATATGAATTTATAAATCGTGGGATTGGCGGCCAGACGACAGGGCAGGCCAAGCTGAGAATTCAAAGTGATATATTAGCCATAAATGCTGATGCAGTCATTCTTCAAGTTGGTATTAATGATCTAAAAGCAATGGCCTTCATACCTGATAAAAGAGACCAAATTATACAAACAGTGAAAGACAACCTTCAAAGTATGATTGAAACATTGTTAGTGCAGGATATTGATGTATATTTGATGACTGTTATTCCAGCATCTACCCCGCAAGGGAAATGGTATTTCTTATGGTCAGATGATATTGATAGCGCTGTAGTAAATATTAATAATTGGATCAAAACAATTGAAAATGATCAGGTAATCATTCTGGATGCAACAACAAACTTAACGAATGGTTTGAAAACAGATAAAGAATATTCACTTGATACGTTACATTTAAACGAAACTGGATATAACATATTGAATAATATGTTAAAAGAAACTTTTAAATAATATTTATGGATGAATAAGCCCTTTGTTATTTACATCATTTGACTTTGCAATATTTCTAATAATTGTTTTAACTGCCTATTGGGTTTTAAAAAGACAATTATTTGCACAAAATGCATTGATTGTAATATCAAGCTACTTTTTCTACGGGTATTGGGATATCCGTTTCTTGTTTCTAATCGTTTTGTCTACTGCCGTCGATTACTGCATGGCTCAGCTGATTGATGAAGGGGAAATATCCAAAAAAGATAGAATAAAAATAACATCTTCCCTTCTTGTTTCAGCGTTAGTATTTTTAGTTATTCAATACGATGCGATTAACTTTGATTCTAATATCCTTAGACTGACTATTGATTGGTCTAATTTACTAGTCAATGCTCTTGGTTGGCAGATTTTTGCTGCAACGTTAGTGGTTGTAGCTGCTGCAAATATTATCTATTCCAGGTTTTCAGGTTTCTTCAAGCACAATAAGAAGAAAGTATTCTTATTTATAAGCATTGCTACAAATTTAGCTATATTAGGATTCTTTAAGTATTTTAATTTCTTTGCTGATAGCTTTGTTGTAATGTCCGAATCTCTGTTTGGATATACACCAGGAGCATTTACTCTCGACATTATTTTACCCGTTGGTATTTCCTTTTATACTTTTCAAACAATGAGTTATACCATAGATGTATATCGTGGAGAAATCAAAGCATCCAAAAAACTAACTGAATTTGCAGCATACGTTTCATTCTTTCCTCAGCTTGTTGCGGGGCCTATTGAAAGAGGTAAGCTTCTTTTACCGCAATTTCAGCAACCTCGTCCAACACCAGAATGGTCTGATGTTCGTGAGGGTGTCTGGTTAATATTCTGGGGTTTATTCAAGAAGCTCGTTATTGCTGATAACCTCGCAAATATTGTCAATCCCACTTTTGAATACTATGCCTCGGGAGGTTCAGCTGGAGCAATACCTCCAACAGATGGCTTAAGCCTGGTAATAGTTTTGTACGCATTTGCTTTACAAATCTATTGTGACTTTTCTGGTTATACAGATATTGCCAGAGGAACAGCAAAACTATTCGGATTCAATTTGATGATTAATTTCCGATTACCGTATTTCGCAACAGATCCTTCTAGTTTTTGGCGGCGTTGGCATATCAGCCTCTCTACCTGGCTGCGTGACTACCTTTATATTCCTTTAGGTGGAAATCGTGGTGGCTCACTCTTAACGTATAGAAATTTAATGCTCACGATGATTTTAGGTGGTTTATGGCATGGCGCAGCCTGGACTTTCGTAATATGGGGCTTTTATCAGGGGGCTTTGCTCTCAATATACAGGGCGTTAGGAATTGATGCTGAAATGGGGGGGAATTATCCACAATGGAAAAAAATATTGATGATAATTTTCTTTTTTCAATTAACCTGCATCGGCTGGTTGATCTTTCGAGCTGAAACGCCTGAAACGATTGTAAGTTACCTGGGCGGAATTTTATTCAATCCGCTCACAACACCAGAAACATGGGAATTATTAAAAACGCTGCTTTTTTATTCCTGGTTCTTGATTGTCTTCCAAGTATTACAATATAAAGCAAATAATTTAAACCCTATGCAGAACTGGCATTGGTTTATCAGGTTGAATATCTGGGTATATATAATTATGTCATTGTTAGTATTAGCCGCTGCTGGTGGCCAGGAATTTATTTATTTTGCCTTCTAACTACATGAAAATATTTTTCAAATATAGTTTTATATTTATTTGGGTGTTTGTTGCAGCCGAAATTTTTATGCGTGTTTTTGAGCCACAACCAATTTTACCTCGCTATGTTGAAGCTGGTGATTTTGGTATTCGGGTTAACATGCCAAACCAGGTATACAAGCATCAGTCACCTGACTTTAAAGTCATGATGCGGACTAATTCGAAAGGCATACGCTCTGATGTAGAGTATCCCTATGCAAAGCCCGAAGGCACCAAAAGAATCGTTGTATTGGGTGATTCTTTCGGTATGGGGTACGAAGTTGAGTTGGAAGATACCTTTACCCAAGTAATGCGACAAAAGCTGATAGATGATATGGGCCAGAATATTGAGGTTATCAATCTGTCAGTATCCGGCTATGGTACGGCTGAACAATTATTAATGTTGCAGAATGAAGGTATTAAATACCAACCGGATTTAGTATTAGTTACCTGGCATGATACTGATCCCGATGACAATATTCGGTCAAATCTATTTAAAGTCGAGAATAATCAACTTGTGCGTAACAGTGAAACTTATCTACCTGGAATTGAAATTCGTGAGTTTCTCTATCAATTCAGTTTTTATCGCTGGTTAGCTGGTGAAAGCCATTTCTATAATTGGTTTAGGGGCTGGGCAGCAAATACTATTAAAGCTTTGTTGGTAAAGCATAATGACGCGCCTGAAAAGTCACAAGCATTAAACAAAGTTGATAAAGAAACTGTGAGCAAGCAACCTTCTCGAAAAGAAGTGCTATCACTATTGTTGTTAAAAGAAATTGAAAAAGTTGCTGATAACAATCAAGCTAACTTTCTAATTCTTGAAATTCCAAAGAGAAAAAACCGGGTAGATTTTAGACCTAGTCTAAATGATTTTTTGCGATCTGATTTCAAAGTGTTTAGCCCCATAACTGTATTGACAAAACAGGCGCAGAAAGGACACTTAATTTATCATGAGCAATCTCATGGACATTTCACTCCTTTTGGTTGTAGGGTAATTGGTAGGCTGCTAGCTGCTCATATTTCTTCCCAAGGGCTGCTGGATTAAGTTTGAAGTTGGCTGGCTCCCAAGTTGGTTGTTTTTGTTTTCAAATGAATATTCACATAACATGCGGAGAGTGAAATAAGCACCCAATATAAGGATGGAATGTAACTTATAGAACTCACAGTGAAAATGGTGAACATTACTCCAGTAATACAAGCAACTAGAATTCGGCCCATTAGCTTTACATCTTCATCACATGTCTTGCGTTTAAAGATTTTTCTGCAATCCAAAACAAGTGATATAAAAACACCAATAAAAATCAAAAGTGCTATCAGACCATAAGGTAAAGCAATTCCAATATAGGTATTAACGATATCAATGATGCCTTGACCTTGTCGCATTGCCTCCATCTCTGATGTGTTCAAATAATTTACATCACCAAATAGCGGGTTTTTCTTAATTAAAATCATTGAGTTTTCTAGCAATTGTGCTCTGTAATCAAAAGTGTCAGCACGTTCATCACCTATGAATGGCAGAAGTTCGACATATCTACTGCCAGCAGGGGTCATACTTCCAAGGACTAAAAGCATCACACTGATAATCCCATATTTAACTAACATCCCAAAACCTTGCCGGCCAGACCAGATAAACATAATCACCATAAAAATGAACCCTATCCAGGGGCCTCTAGATTTGGTAGCTAATAAACTTAATAAAATCGTACCTCCGGCAAGTAATACTAGTTTCCTGTTTTTTATAAATGATTGTAAATAAAGTAGTATTGCCCCTGCATAAATCATTACATAACCGAGCACGATTGGGCTAAAGAATACAGCCATGGCTCTCAGTCCACCTGCTCGAATATCTTGATATTGATTTGCAGAGTTTTGGAAATCGATTTGTCGAGAAATTGAAGTATATAAAAACCAATTTGTAATCAACTCAAATACCCCGATCAATGCAAATGGAATAATTCCAATAAATAATGCAGTAAGTGCTAATTTTAGTTTCTCTTGGGTATTGATAATCCGCGTAATGACGAAATAAGGAACAAATATGTGAATGAAGTTTAAAAAAGATTCTCTGACTGCGTTTGTTATGGTGTTATCTCTGAATTGTAATAGGCATAATAAAAGCACAAATCCTAAAACATACTTGTCGGCGGGAATTGAAAATAATCTTTGTGGTGATTTTAGATTAATGAGTATTGGCAACAATAGACTCATAATCATTATATTTGTGTAACTGAGCGGGAAAAGGTTTTTTATTCCAGCAAATCCCGGTATATGCTCATTAATCAATGGAATCGTACATATCAATGCTAAAAAGTAATAAACTCGCTGAACTGATTTTGGCGGAATTTTGATGGTGGCAAGAATAAATACTGCGGCAGCAATTAGCCATATGCTTTTAATAAAAACTGCACTATAGAGCATTAGAAACCAAGCGAATTGCCATTGTTTAAGTATTTTAATTTCAAAATGCCCTGCCAGAGCTTTGTTCATCATCCAATAAACAAGGCTAGTTAATAAAGTGATTACTATTAGGGGTTTTATATACTCGGGCATAGTCTCGCAGTCTTTTCAGCAATGATGCATCTTAACAAATATAAACGATAGGCGGTTATGCAAAAGCTCTCATTAAAAAAACGTGTATCAAATTCAGCTTCTTGGGTATTTACCGGGCATATGACTTCGCAAATTCTCCGCTTAGCCAGTAATTTGATTATGACTCGATTATTGGTCCCAGAGATGTTTGGTGTCATGGCGTTGGTTACGGTCTTTATGATGGGAATTGCAATGTTTTCTGATGTTGGTTTACAGCAGAACATCGTTCAAAGCAAAAAAGGAGAAGAGCAGAGTTATTTGAATACAGCTTGGAGTATTCAGATTATTCGTGGTGTTATTATTTTCATTATCGCGCTATTAATAAGCTCCACTTTATTTATGTCGCAGCAGAAGAATTTTTTCCCTGATAATTCTGTTTATGCAGATCCCATATTGCCATTCGTCCTTGCTATTATGTCATTTACTGCTGTTATAGCTGGCTTTAATTCTGTTAACCTTTTTTTACTGAACAGAAAATTGCTCATAAGTAAGGTTATAACAATTGAGGTGATCAGCCATGCTATAGGGCTAGTAGTGATGGTTTCAGTGGCGTGGTTTTGGCGTGAAATTTGGGTATTAGTGCTTGCTGGATTGATTTCTGCTACTGTCAAAATGCTGTTATCTCACCATTCAAGTTTAGGTCAGCGATGTTGTTTCAAGATCGATAAACAGCATTGCTATGACATTATTCATTTTGGTAAATGGATTTTTCTCGGCTCGATATTAGGTTTCTTGTTATCACAAGGGGATAGATTATTTCTGGGAGCTTGGTTAACTCCTGAAATGCTGGGCATCTACAGCATTGCTTTTTTTATGGCAAATGCAGCCCGAGAAATAATGAAAAAGCTTGCTGGCTCAGTCTTTTATCCGATGCTCAGCGAAGTTTTTAGAGAAAACCCTGAAAAAATAAAATCTGTTTATTACCGATTAAGGCTAAGGGTTGATTTTGTGACTATGACGGCAGCGGGCTTTTTAGCTAGTACTGGCAGTGTGATTATTGCTTTTTTGTATGATGATCGTTATCTGGAATCCGGTTGGATGTTTCAAATTTTGTCGATTTCAATTATTTTTATTGGCTTCAATATGGCTGCCGCATGCCTGATGGCTCGGGGCGACTCCAAAAGTCACGCCATTATGATGATGGTAACGGTAACAGTTTTATTTATTGGACTACCTATAGCTCACAGCTTTTTTGGATTAATTGGTGCAATAGTGTTTATCGCACTACTTGATATGGCAAATATACCTACCACCCTTTATATGATGAAAAAAGCAGAGGTTTTAAACATTAAACGCGAATTTTTAATGTTGCCAATGTTCTTTATAGCTTATTTTTTGGGCCATTATTTAGTTTTATTAATTGGCATATAGTAAACGACGTCGTTTTTCACCCAACCAAATTCGAAACCGTTTTAGTATATTTGGCTTTGGATATTTATAATACTGTTCCCATGGGTATTTCGTTTTTTCAAATATTTTATTAGCGTATGAATTAATTCCTATTCCTGCAAAAAAGTCTCGCCTTACTGTGGCCATTCTAGGCCCCCACTCTTGAACATGAAAAACACGCCAATGCATTGAGTCAAGTCGTCTTCTGCCCCAATAGTTGTATTTGACAAGGCCTTGTTCGATAGCCCATTCGCAATGAAACCTTCTGATGCTCTCATCAATGTCAGCATCTCGGAACTCCTCCATGATTTCCTGCCAAAGAGTCCTTTTCATAATACAAAAGTTATAGCTAAAACGTTGCGTTTTTATATATTCGGTACCTTCAATTGGTCGATCGGCCTCAAAAATTAGACCGCACCCAGTAAAGAACTGATACTTGTTTTGCATCAAGTCATCCATTATCTGAGTTAACCAGCCACTTTCAGATGTATAGGCCAAAGTATCCAAGTTAATGGAGATATATATATCCGTACTACATAAAGCTACTAGTTTTTCCAAGATACTTGTTTCATCATTTTTTAAATCATCCCCTTCAGCAAAGGGTACTAATATAATTTCCCCCGTATATCCGAATGATTTTAAATTCTGTTCTACTTGTGCTTTATCTAATTCCGAATATAGGACAATCTTAAGAGGTGGCTGTTGAAAAAAATTTAGCCAATCTTTGAGAACAATCAGATGATCATATTGAGCGAGTTTGGTAATTAAATCATATGGAAGAGACATTAAAGATACTCACTTGCAGTTGAAAATGATGTTTATAGTATAACTCTAGGATAACTAAAAAAAGATGTATTTGCATATCAGTACTTACTACAGAATAAAACTAAGGTTAATTTTCTTGTTGGCAGCTCTATTCACAGATGTTATACATAGGAAAAGGATCTGCTTAAAGGTTTGCAGGTAGAGTTAATAAGGGAGAAGGAATGGAGCTTCAAACAAAGATTGGTATCGTTGGTACCGGCTTTATTGCCTATGGTGTTGCAAGAATGCTACTTAAATCTAGCGATATGACGGTATCAAAAATATTAACTCGCAGAAAGCTTGATTTTAATGCCTTACCCCAACTGCCCCGAGATTTATATACACAATCCATACAAGAGCTGATTGATGAATCTGATCTAATTCTTGAGTGTTCAGGTGATGTATTACATGCCACCAGAGTTATATCTGAAGTTGCTAAAACAGATAAGAAAATCATTACCATCGATGCTGAGTTTCAAGTGACATCAGCTTCATATTTTATTAAACGTGGTGTATCAATTAGTGAAGCTGATGGTGATCAGCCTGGTTGTTTAGCACGGCTAAAACAAGAGCTTGAAGGGATGGGGTGTGAACCTTTAGCTTATATAAATTTAAAAGGATTTTTGAATCCAAATCCATTAGAAGAGGAAATGGAATACTGGGCAGAGAAACAAAAACTTACCTTATCTCAGGTTACGTCATTTACAGATGGTACCAAACTTCAGATAGAGCAGGCACTTGTGGCTAATGGATTAAATGCAGCAATTGCAAAAGAAGGGATGATAGGCGCAACGGTTGAAAAGTTAGAAGACCTTGATTATTTGGTGGATGCAGCTAAAGCTCTTGGGGCACCAGTGAGTGATTATTTATTATGTAATGGTGCACCGCCTGGTGTATTAATTTTAGCAGATCATGAAGAAGCCAACTTGCTTCCGGGATATTTGGCATTAAGCAGGTTAAAAACAACAAAAAAAACAGCATATATTTTTGTACGACCTTTCCATATCCCCCATTTGGAAGTAATGAATACGTTCCGCCGTGTAATAAATGGTGAAGGTATCTTAATCAATAACTCTTCATATCCAACTATAAATGCAGGGGCTGTGGCTAAAAGACAATTAAATCCTGGCGATAAAATTTTACATGGTGCTGGTGGATTTGATACACGTGGCTACGTTTTGGAGATCAAAAATCATAAAAAAGCTGTGCCCATTTGCTTATTACAAGATACGCCAGTAATTAGAAAGATTGAACCAGGTCAAATTATTACTTTTGATGATGTGGATTTGCCTCAAACTATGGCTCTGGAATGTTATCTGGATAATATCCCCTTATAAAAACTACCCACGCTTGGACTTCAAATAACATATCTATGCCAAATATTTATTATCTTATTCCAGATTTGTCTAAACCTAAATTCAGCAGTAAAGCTTTAGTCAAATCACTAAGTAGTTTCACTTTACTAAAATATCTTAAAAGTGCTTTTATCAGAAAAGACAAGCCTATTGGTGGTATAAAAGTTATATACCAACACTGCATTCTTCTTAAAGAGTTGGGCTATACAGTTTATCCTGTGTTGATGGGTGAATATAAAGGAAATTTTTTTGGGTATGCATTGGATTACAAAACATACAAACAGATAAAAAACACTCTCAAGAAAGATGATATTGTTATCGCTACAGAGTTTATGCCTTATGAGGGATTACTTTTTGAACCAGCCAGGAAAGTGCTATTTATGCAAAATTGGATCAATATCAAAAAGCGTTTGAAAAACGTAGATATTGGAAAAAGTTACCTCGAACTTGGTTATGATAATGTTATTACATGCGGCCAGTATTGCACTGATTTAGTTTATAAGTATATGGGCATTTCATCTACTCCCATTACAAATGGTATTGATCATGATAAATTTCGGGCGCTCCCAGATAAACGCATTCCTAATCGCATTCTTGCTTTATCTAGGAAAAATCCTGGAGATTTAACTAATATTATTCAGCTTACGAAACACCTCAATTGCGATTTCAGAGTAATTGATGGGTTGACAGAAGCCCAGCTGATAAATGAGTACCAGAGCGCTGATGTTTTTTTAGCAACAGGTTATCCGGAAGGGTTCGGTTTACCACCGCTTGAAGCAATGTCCTGTGGTTGTGTGGTTGTCGGCTTTACTGGAGGAGGCGCTTCAGAATTTATGATAGATGGTCATACTGCGTTAGTCTCAGAGGATGGTGATTGTCAGGGAGTTGCCAAAAACATTGAGTTAGTTCTCCATGATTTAGTATTTAAAGAGACACTGAGGGCTGGTGGGCAAGAAATAGCAAAAAAATTTAGCTTAATTGCTACAAAAAAGGCACTACTAGATTTTTACATAGGTACTCTGAAAATTGAACCGTATGTCGATGATATAAGAAAAGTTGAATGAATTCTGCAATAAGTTTTACTGCACTTATGCCCCTAAAAATTTTAAAAACTAAAAGTATAATAAGTACTTCTAGCTTGGATTTGGATGCCGAATATATTAAAAGTTATTAATAAATTGTCATTTTCTATTAAAAATGGGGCAGAGTTCCATTATTTCGAGAAAAACCCGCTTGTATTGAAGTTTTTGAACAGACGGGTTTTACACTAAATTGTTGCTCTCCATACCAAGCTCCTTATTTTGCTGAACGGGCAAGAATTATGCATGGGATGAACAGAGTGAGTATTCAACTTAAAATGGAGAAACTTCTTCGTGGCTCATGGTTTGCTATAGCATTTACTTTTACAAGTGGTTCAAATATATCCTATCGCTACTACGAAGATAAATTATTTAGCCCAATATCACGTTATGTGGTTTATTTCCTGAAATTTTTTTCCCATTTACATATGCTCTTGAGATAAAAGAAACATATAAACGAAATGGCTTATCATTAAGTAGAATTTGCATTAAGGCAATTAATGAGCTAATAAAACTCAACATATTTCCTCCTGGTTTTGATGCAAAAAAAATAGGACTAACTAAGAGAAAACTACTCTTGATTGATGAAGGAGCGATATGAAAAATTTGTTATTTGTTTGTGGCGCACTGAGGTCTGGCACAACCCTGCTACATCTTTTGATGGATAACCATTCTGAGATATCTAACAAAGGAGAGTTTGACTTTCTAGTCGATCGTATAAAGGATTCTCCTCCTAGTGCAAATGAATACTATACATACTTAGAAAATCATAGAATATTCCTCTCACATAATTTATTTTTTCCTGATAATGGTTCAAGCTATTCGGATATTATCTATAGCTTCATCGAGCAATTAACTACCGATTCAGAAATACTTGCACTTAATGTGCATCGTAATTTTGAAAAAATTCCTGAATTTTTTAGTACAGCCAAATATTTGCATTTGATAAGGGATCCCCGAGATGTGGCTAAATCTAGCGTTGGAATGGGGTGGGCTGGAAATGTTTACTATGGTGTGGATCATTGGATCAATTCAGAAAAATCTTGGCTTGCTCTTCGAAATCAGATTGCACCGGATCAATTCTATGAAGTTTACTTCGAGGAGTTAATTGAATCACCAGAGCAAACACTAATAGGTATTTGTAGTTTTCTTGGAATAGACTTTGATAAAAAAATGCTAACTTATGATAAGTCATCAACTTATGATAAGCCGGACAAGAAATTAATGAATCAATGGTTAAAACGCTTAACCATTAAAGAAATTGAACTTGTCGAAACTAAGGCTGCTGACTTAATGTTAAATCTTGGCTATGAGCTTCATACTTCTCCCTCAGCTAAGTTAAACTGGGGTTATTGTATTTATTTGAAACTTCATAATAAATTTTTTAGATCAATTTATGCCATTAAAAAATATGGGGTTGTGCTTTTTATAGAAGATAAACTGTCACAAATACTCAAAATTGAAAGTATGGTGAAAGACGTGCAACTTAAGAAAAATAGAATTGATACAAAGTTTTTAAAATGACCAAAAAAATTGCTGTTGTTATTGTAAACTACAAAACAGGACGACTGGTTAAAGAATTACTTGAGTCTTTACCAAACGATTTTTCTGAGCTTTGTTCTAAGCTGCTTGTAATAGATAATTGTTCTGGTGATGGATCAGTGGATCAAATATCCTCATGGATTAAGTTAAATAATCGTTCAGACGAAATCGAACTAGTTGTTTCTGAGATAAATGGAGGGTATGCCTATGGAAACAATCTAGGCATTAAGCTTTTGCAATCTTATGATGCGATGCCTGATTATATTTTACTTCTGAACCCTGACACACTTGTTTCATACTTCACCTTTAAGTCTTTATTAAGCTTTATGGAAGCCAACCCAAAGGTAGGTATTGCCGGAAGTAAGCTAGTCTCGAACGAAGGGGAGATACAATGTTCATCATTCAGATTTCCCACGATTTTAAGTGAACTATCGTCTTCATTAAAGCTGGGAGTACTCGACAAAATCCTTTCAAAATGGACTGTTGCTCCAAGTCATATCTCTCATGTGCCCGAAGAAGTAGGTTGGGTTGCTGGTGCTTCAATGATCATACGCCGAGAAGTTTTTGATGACGTTGGCTTGATGGATGAGAATTATTTTTTGTATTACGAAGAAACCGATTTCTGCTTTCAAGCTCACAAAAAGGGGTGGCAGTGCTGGTATGTTCCTGAAAGTCAAGTAACTCATTTTGTTGGTCAGAGTACAGGTGTGGTTAGTGGTGACAAGAAGCGCCGTCGCCGCCCTAAATATTGGTTCGAGTCAAGACAACGTTACTTTCTAAAAAACTATGGTATTTTTTATACTATGCTTGCTGACCTTATATGGGGGACAGGCTTTGCAGTTTGGCGTATTCGTCGTTTTTTGCAAAGAAAACCTGACTTAGACCCTGTTCATATGCTTTGGGATTTTTGGCGTAACAGCATATTTTTCTCTTGGATTAAGTAAAAACAATATGTGGCAGGTTATCAAAGACGACTGGCGAGCTAATTCTAAATCAATCAACATTGCAGGATTTAGAGTTTTATTAGTTTACAGATTTGGTCGTTGGAGAATGTCTATTAAATCAAGAATTTTAAGAATGCCATTTAGTTTTATGTATAAACAAATGGAAAAGCATGTAAGATTTAAGTATGGAATAGAATTACCTTACACCGTCAGCCTTGGAAATCATGTGACATTTGAACACCAGCATGGCATTGTTATTCATGGAAATTCAATCATAGGTGATCACTGTATTATTAGGCATGGTGTTACGATAGGAATTCGTAAGACTGAAAAACAATATGATGCACCATCTATAGGTTCATATGTGGATATTGGTGCTGGTGCCAAAATTTTGGGTAGTGTTAAAGTCGGTAACCATGCTGTAATTGGTGCCAATGCTGTGGTTATTTCAGATATACCTGAGTTTTCTGTTGCAGTGGGCGTGCCCGCAAGAATCATTAAGATTAACCCAAAATATTGATAGTCATTCAACATAATGATGGAGATATTAATGTACTAAAGAAGCAGTTAGATACTAAGATGGATAAAGTCTTGATGGAAATTGTTTGTATGAGTTTGATTTTAATTATTTGGTAAAAAAAATTATCTTTGTTTAAAACCTTATATATGAATTGAAATAGTTGGTCTAGAATATATACAAAGACATCTTAAGTGGAAGTCAGTTTAAAGCTAAGCTCCTAATTCAATAGTCGATAAATTGGTTATAAATAAAAGTTCGATTTATAAAATATATTTGGGGGGGGGGAGTAAAGGTGTCATGGATGAATATAGAGCCTCTTGTTAACTTTATATATAAGATACGACAAAGGCTTTTTTCAAGAAGGGTTAACACTGAAAACTATTTATCTATACTTGATGGTTGGCGTGGGTTAAGCATTTTATTGGTTTTGTCAGCTCATTTACTACCACTTGGGCCATCAAGTTTAAAATTAAATAGTACTGCGGGCCCCATGGGAATGTCCCTTTTTTTTAGTCTGTCTGGTTTTTTGATTGCTCATTTCTTTATAAATAATGACAATATCAAAAAGTTCATTATCAGAAGAACCTTTAGGATAGTTCCGCTAAGCTGGCTTTATTTGTTAATTGCATTAACATTCATCCAGGCTCCTTCAGATGTCTATTTAAGTCACTTTTTATTTTATTCTAACTGGCCTCCAATGACACTTCAGTCTGTGACTTCGCATTTTTGGAGTTTATGTGTAGAAATGCAATTTTACCTAGGAATTGCAGTTTTGTATCTTTTTTTGGGAAAAAAAGCATTACCTTTAGCTGTTATTTTAGGTTTTTTAGTTACTATTAATCGTATTAACGATGGTGTATATATTGCCATTAATACATATTATAGAATTGATGAAATTTTAGCGGGTGTTTTACTAGCTTTGATTTATCATGGTAATACTGATTCTGTTTTTCGTAAAATATTAGAAAAATCTCAACCAATGTTGATATTACCTTTTTTCATAATTTCATGTCACCCTGAATCATTATGGTTTAACTATCTTCGTCCATATTTGGCTGTTTGGCTTATTGGCTCTACATTAATTAATCCAAATATATATATAGAAAAAGTCCTGAATAACAATATATTGATTTATATTGCAGCTATTTCATATGCGTTGTATGTAATTCATCCAATTCTATTGCATACTTGGCTTGGCTCAGGAGATAAGCTATTTGTATACATGAAAAGACCACTTTTATTCATTATTTTATTTATGCTTGCACATATTTCCACTTTTTATTATGAAAAATTTTTCATCAACCTTGCTAAGAGGATTAACTAATGGTTGTTGATTTAATGATTATTGGTTCGCAAAAGTCTGCAACTACAACTTTATTTGACATCTTACAAACATCTAATAAGGTAAATGGTTCATCAGAAAAAGAGCCAGATTTTTTTTCAAAAAATAATTGGAGAAGTGGGTTAGAAAAATACCACAGCCTTTTTTCTGGTGAAAATAGTGTACTAAAGTTAGAAGCTTCTACTCAATATACTTTTTATCCACATATTGAAAATAAAAATATTGTTAAAGATATCTATGAATACAATCCAAGTATGAAGTTCATATATATAATCAGAAATCCTGTTGATAGAATCATTTCTGCATATATGCATTCTTATCAATCGGGTATGGTATCGGGCACGATCGATGAGGTTATCCTTGAAAATAAGTATTTTATTGATGTTACGAGATATGCTGAGCAAATAAAACCATATATAGAAATATTTGGTCGAGAAAAAATATTAATTATTGATTTTAGCGATGTGGTATCAAATATTGATAAAACTATTTCAGAAATAGAGTTTTTTTTGGGTGTCAATCTTGGTATCAGTTCAGAATTAACTAAAACACATAGTAATAAATCTCTTAATACCATTAGAATCAAGAGTAATTTCCGCCCAATAACTAATTCGTTGAAGATGTTATCTAAATACTTTTCTCCAAAAGTTCAAAATTTTGGGAAAAAAATTATTTATTCTATTCCTTTATTTCATGGTCCTAAATTTTCAAAAAAACCAACTATCTCACCTGAAACCTTAAATTATTTAAAGCAAGAGTTGGGCTCACAAAGAATTGAAATGGAAAATATAACTGGAAGATCTCTGAGCCATTGGGATAGTCTATGATTTGTTCTTCTGTTGTGATTGGTCGAAATGAGGGACCTAGGCTGGGACGTTGTTTAAATTCCCTCTTTGACTGTCAGAAAATTATTTATGTCGACTCAGGTTCAACAGACAATAGCGTTTCAATAGCCAAAAGTCTGGGTGTAGATGTGGTTGAATTAGATATGGATATTCCTTTTACTGCTGCTCGAGCTCGTAATGCTGGCTACAGATATTTGCTTAAAAAATTCTCAGACACTGAACTCATTCAGTTTGTTGATGCTGATTGTGAGGTTGTTGATGGCTGGGTTAAATCAGGAGCTGATTTTTTAAGTGAGAATTCGGAATATGCTGTGGTATGTGGTAGACGACGGGAAAGATTCGTTGATATGAGTCTGTTTAATTTACTCTGTGACCTAGAATGGGATACTCCAGTTGGTGAAGCCCGAGCATGTGGTGGGGATGCTTTAATTCGTGTTTCCGCATTAACAGCGGTAGACGGATATAAAGATAGCCTTATTGCAGGCGAAGAACCTGAAATGTGTTTCAGAATGCGCCAATTGGGCTGGAAAATTATGCGTTTAGATGCTGAAATGACACTGCATGATGCAGCAATGACCCGCTTTAGTCAGTGGTGGAAGCGTAACCAGCGTGCTGGCCATGCCTACGCTGAAGGATATGCATTGCATGGCAAGTCCTTGGAAAAGTTTAAACGTTCTGAATGCCGAAGCATACTTTTCTGGTCTTGTGTGCTTCCTATTGTAATAATTCTGTTGACGATGATAACTCCTTTATTTCTAGTATTATTTTTGGTTTATCCGTTGCAAGTTATGAGATTAACCCTGCGGCATCGTCGACGATGGGGTAATGTTAATTTGGCTTTTATTTACGCTTTTTCTATTGTTGTTGGCAAATGGCCACAATTGTTTGGCATGATGGCATTTTTAAAAAACAAAAAGCTGGGACTTACAAGCCAGATTATCGAATATAAATAATCCGAGTAAGGAAAGCGTTATGTCTTATCTCCTGGTTTCTCCGTGTCGAAATGAAGCTGCTTACATGCGAATCACGCTGGATAGTGTGGTGAACCAAACAGTTCAGCCTGATTTGTGGGTAATTGTTGATGATGGTTCAACTGATGAAACGCCACAAATTTTGGCTGATTATGCTGAAGAATATCCATTTATAAAAATTATTACTCGTGAGAATCGTGGACATCGTAGTGTGGGGCCTGGTGTTATTGAGGCTTTCTATTTCGGTTACGAGCAAGTTGATGTTTCTCAATTTGATTATGTTTGTAAATTTGATCTGGATCTGGATTTGCCATCCAAATACTTCGAAGTTTTGATCGAACGTATGCAGCAAAATCCTCGGATTGGTACTTGTAGTGGTAAAGCCTATTTTCGGGATAAAAAAACCGGTGAATTGATAAGCGAAAAATGTGGTGATGAAATGTCAGTGGGTATGACCAAATTTTATCGACGTATCTGTTTTGAGGCGATTGGGGGATTTGTTCGCCAGGTGATGTGGGATGGAATTGACTGTCATAAATGTCGTCAACTTGGCTGGATTGCAGTAAGTTGGGATGAGCCGGCTTTACGGTTCATTCATTTGCGGCCTATGGGATCCAGTCAGCAGGGAATCTTTACTGGTCGTATGCGCCACGGGTTTGGCCAGTATTTTATGGGTACTGGTTTAACGTACATGACCGCGTCATCAGTATTTCGTATGCTGCACCCACCTTACTTTCTGGGTGGAGCAGCAATGTGGTGGGGGTATGTTAAAAGCCTTTTACAACGTAAACCACGATTTGAAGATAAAGAGCTAGTTAAGTTTATTAATAAATATCAGTGGCAATGCTTGCTTAAAGGAAAAACTAAAGCGACAGATGCATTGAATGCCCGACAGGCAAATATCTGGAAACAGAATTATGCCTGATAAGGCCGAATCTGGATTATTAATAGCCTATTTAGCTCCGGAAATACCTGCTCTCTCTGCAACGTTTGTTTATAACGAAATATTAGAGCTAGGGAAGCAGGGAGTAAAGGTTAAAGCCTTTTCTGTGCATCGTCCGGCAAATATTGCTGCTGAGGCTTCACTTACAAATTTAAAAAAAGAAGTTTTTCACTTGTATGAAACTTCAAAATTGCAGGTTTTGTTAGATAACGTAAACATGTTAATCACACATCCTGTTGGTTATCTAAAATCATTTGGTCGACTGTTAGCCGATATCACTCAGCAAGGGCTGGTTTCACGTTCTGCTTTTGGGCTGGGTTATCGTTTTTTTTATGCAGCAACGCTGGCAAAACAATTAAACCAAGCCAATGTCCAACATTTGCATGTTCATTTCGCCCACATACCTACCGATATTGGGATGTATGCTTCACCCATGGCAGGTATCGAATTCAGTGTCCAGGCTCATGCAAATGATTTATTTGAAAGAGGATGGTTACTCAAACAAAAAGTTGCACGTTCTGCTTTTTTCGCCACCATTTCAGACTTTAATAAACGATTTCTTGAGGATTTGCAGGCGGACCCCAATAAAATACAAATTGTTCGCTGTGGAGTAGACCAAAGCTGGCAACCTCCAGTTAAATCATTAAAAAAGAATGATATTTTCACGGTTGGTACCGTCGGGCGCCTGATTGAAAAAAAAGGTATTGATACGCTCATCAGTGCTATTTCTGGCTTAGTTAGAGATGGGCGTGATGTTTGTTTGAAAATTGCAGGGAGCGGCCCCCTGGAATTAGCACTAAAGCAACAGGCGACTTCGCTTGGACTAACTGAAGAGACCGTGCAATTTGTTGGTGCTTTGCCTCATGACAAGGTTGCCAAATTTATAAGTGGTTTAGATGTCTTCGTATTGCCGTGCAAAAAAGATAGCAACGGTGATATGGATGGCATACCGGTTGTGCTTATGGAAGCCATGTTATGTGAGGTCCCGGTGATTTCGACTGAGCTTTCAGGTATTCCGGAGTTAGTTATTAACAACCAATCTGGATTAATCGTATCACCTGAAAATGATATTGAATTATCGAAAGCAATTGGCCAGCTGATGGATTCTCCTGATACTAAGTTGCGAATTATTTCGGGTGGGAAACAGAGAGTCGTGGACGAGTTTCTGTTGAATAAAAACGTTGCCAGACTTTCCAAATTAATTCAGTCATCAATAAGTATTAGAATTTCACAATGAAGCCATCTGGATTAAAGTCTCGTTTAGCTGTTAGTCATAACCAATATTGTCTTTTGGGACTACCATTTGATGCTGTATCTCTGAGCGATGCTGCTGAAATTATTACCCAATCAATTGACCAGAAAACTCCATGCTTCCTCTCTACCCCGAACCTTAACTTTACTGTGATGGCGCAAGACGATGCGGCTTTTTACGATTCAGTCATTCAAAGTGATTTGGTCGTTGTGGATGGAATGCCCTTAATTTGGGTAGCAAAATTGCTTGATATACCTATTAAGCAGCGAGTAGCAGGTTCAGATCTGTTTGCATATTTATCAGATAAGCCGCGAGTGAAAAAAATTCGTGTTTTTTTCTTTGGTGGTGAAAGCGGTATTGCTGAAAATGCCCACCACGAATTGAACAGAACCAGTTCAGGTATGGAAAGTTGTGGCTTTTATGACCCTGGTTTTGTATCAATTGAAGAGATGAGTAATAACGACGTTATTACTCATATTAATAACTGCGCGCCTGATTTTATTGTAGTGGCACTTGGTGCGAAAAAAGGCCAGTGTTGGATTATGCGTAATCGTAGTGGGTTACATGCACCGGTTATTAGCCACCTGGGCGCTGTCATTAATTTTGTCGCAGGCAATGTGCAACGTGCGCCTAATAAATGGCAGCGTTTTGGCTTTGAGTGGTTATGGCGAATTAAACAAGAACCGAAATTATATAAACGCTATCTTGGAGATGGTTTACGATTCATAAAGATGCTTGTCACACAAGTTTTCCCCCTGACCGTACATATCAGAAAGTTAGCTAATAAACGAGATAATGACCATCCTGAGATTATAGCTGATGCATTACCGAATCAGGAAACCTTCACGATTGTTGTAAAAGGTAATATTCAAACTGTAGAACAGACAGTTGATTTTGAAAATGCACTGCAATTGGCATTATTGAGTGATAAAAACGTTATTATCAATGGCTCAGAAATACAATATTTAACTATGTCAGTAATTGCGAGACTGTTAACTTTTCAAGGACAACTGAAGCTAATGCATAACGAAATGCAACTGAAAGATTTTCCTGCCAAGATTATAACTTTGCTGCGTTTAAGTGGCGTTTTAGAAAGATTCAAGTTAATCTGATTCGACTACGAATTGTACATAAATGATGGGGTGCAAGTTTGTTAAATATTAAAATGACAGGGATGTTGATCCTGGCAATGGCTTTGGCCCTTATTGCTTACTGGGCAGGCCTTTCAGAAGCTGTTTCACGTTGGAGTAATCAAGAAGAATACAGCCATGGGTTTCTGATCCCGCTGGTTACGATTTTTATCTTGTGGGAAAAACGCCATATCATTAACGCCGCCATGGGGCCTCCCATGTGGTCAGGTGTTGTAATAATATTTATTGCTTTAGGCATATTCATCGTTGGTGAAATAAGTGCACTCTATTTGCTCATTCAGTATTCATTTGTATTGGTGTTGATTGGCCTTTCAATGGTTACTGTCGGTAGGGCAACAAAATATACCTATGTACCGATTTTGTTATTGTTGTTCGCTATTCCCCTGCCATATGTTGTTGAGGTTTTACTCACCGCTAAATTACAGCTTTTCTCATCATGGATAGGTGTGCAGGTAATTCGACTATTCCAGATACCGGTGTATCTGGAAGGTAATATTATCGATTTAGGCGTTTACAAGCTGCAGGTTGTTGAAGCGTGTAGCGGCCTACGCTATCTGTTTCCGCTTATGAGTCTTGGATTTATAGCAGCATATTTTTATCAGACGGCATTCTGGAAACGCGCCATTGTGTTTCTGATGACAATCCCTATCACGATTTTAATGAACAGTTTTCGAATTGGCGTTATCGGCGTCATGGTTGATAACTGGGGTATTTCAATGGCTGAAGGTTTTCTGCATGATTTTGAAGGTTGGATTATCTTTATGGCCTGTGCGGCTTTGTTATTTTTGCTAGTGATTCTGCTGGAAAAAATTGCTCCAAGCCGGAAAACGCTTTCACAATTATTTGGGGTCGTTGAACATGCTCCTGAAAATAGAATGTTCAGTAACTACGGAAAAACCTATTCTTACAAACCCTTTATTATTGTCATTTTGATTTTAATCATCGCACTGTTCTCCACAAAATTTGTTGATAACCGTGTTGAGGAGGCACCTCATCATGAGGATTTCATCAGCTTTCCCTTAAAGTTTACAGATTGGATTGGACAGCATGATCGGCTGGATGAAAGAGTAACTGATAAATTAGGTATGAGTGACTACCTGTTTGTTAATTACACTGGTATTGATAGAAGTGTGGTGAATCTCTACGTCGCATATTATGAAACCCAGCGAAAGGGGGTATCCCCTCATTCTCCAAGGGTCTGTATTCCGGGCGGGGGATGGGAAATTGCTGACTTCAGACGAGATGAAGTTGATGGTCACCCGATAAACCGCGTCGTCATTAAAAATGGTGATCAGGAGCAGCTTGTCTATTACTGGTTCCAGGGCAGGGGGCGTATTATCGCCAATGAATATCTAAATAAGTGGTATCTCTTTAACGATGCGATATTCGACAACCGCACTGATGGAGCCCTTGTTCGCTACGTGACCCCCGTTTCTCCAAATGAAACGCTGGAAGACGCTGATGCCAGAATTCAATCATTGATGGCCCAGACTGGCTCAGAATTAAAACGCTATATCGCAGATTAAATCAGGATGATCGCTATGAAAAAAATGAAACAATCAATTATTGCTGTGGCATTGCTGACAGCTGTCACAGCTTGCGGTTCAGCAGAAGAGTCAGCCGATAAATTTATCGAGAGCGGAATGGCTCTGATGTCAGAAGGTGAATATGACAAAGCCCGTCTGGAATTCCGCAATGCTATTCAAATTAATCCAACGGAAGCTGAGCCTTACTATCAGTTATCTTTAATAGACGAAAAAAAGCAGAACTGGAAGGAGATGTATGCAAATCTCCGTGCAGCACAATCATTAGATCCTGATAATCCAAAAATCATTCTTAAATTAGGCCAGATAGAGGTTGTAAGTGGACAAATTCAGGAAGCACTGAAGAGTGCAGAAAAAGTGCTTGCCATTGAGCCAGATAATATTGATGCGATATTGCTTCGTGCCAATGCTCGTATGAAGCAGGAAAACTATGGGCAGGCCCAAAAAGATATTGATAAAGCGCTGGAGATTGATGAATCCTCATTGGATGCACTGTCTTATCAAGTGATGATTTACAAAGAAGCCCGTAAGTATCCCCAAGCATTAAATGCCGCAGATAAAGCGCTTGCCATTCATCCTGATGCCATGCCCATTAAAATGATTCAGTTGGCAATATACGATGAGCAAAAAAATTATCAAGAGATGGAAAGTCTTTACCGGGAAATTATGGTGGATTATCCGGATGAGAGCTGGGTGGTGTTCTCTTTGGTCAAACTGCTAAACGATGGATTGAATCGCCATGAAGATGCGAAATCTGAATTAGTGAAATACATTAATGCGAATGGGGATGATACTGAAGCAAAGCTTGTCCATATCAAACTAATTGATTCGCAGGATTCGGACGGAGCCATAGATCAGCTCGACAAATACATACAACAAGAACCAGAGAATATTGAATTTCGGTTTGCTCGCGTAGAAATGCTCATCCAGCAAGGTAAATCAACGGAGGCAGTAGATGATTTGAAGGAAATCATTAAAGCTGACGCTTCCAGTGAGATAGGTTTACGTGCTCAGGTTAACCTAGCATCTATTGAAGCTTCAAAAGAAAACTTCGCTGAAGCAGAAAAGATTGTTGATAACGTGCTGGTGGCATCTGCCGAAAATGAAATGGCCCTGCTTTTAAAGTCAAAAATTCAGCTGAGACAGGGAGCCTACGATGCTGCCATCAGTAATCTCCGAATTATAGTTCGAAATAACCCTAATGCCGATGAAGCACTGGTTTTACTGGCTCAGGCATATGCCAATTCAGGGTCACCAGAATTGGCTCAAAGCAGTTTCAGACAGGCATTATCGGTTAATGCAAAAAATGTTCAGGCAGCGCTTTCAGTTGCCCAGTCAATGATTCGTGATAATGATTTAGACCGGGCTGAAACGGTTTTAATGAATGCACTACGTGGTAATCCTGAAAATCAGGATTTATTGCAGGCGCTTGCCCAGGTAAGAATGCGTAAACAGGACTGGGCTGGAACAGGTGAAACACTTAAAAACCTGGATGGCCTAGGTACAGCGTCAGCAGTCAACCATTTACTGAGTGCGCAAATGTATCAGGGATTGGAAGATCAGACTTTGGCAATTGTGGAGTTTGAAAAAGCACTTGAATTGAATCCTGGTCTAAATCCCGCATTGCAAGGGTTAGTGGCTGCACATATGCAACTGGAGCAGAAAGATGCGGTTGTAAATTATCTGCAACAACATATTAGTGAGCACCCTGAACTGATTAATGGTTATGCGGCTTTGGCAAGTGTCTACCGAGAGACTGGAGACAGTGAACAGGCGCTCGAGACGCTAGAGCAGGGTATTTCACAACATCCAAACTGGATTGAAAGTTATCGATTTATAGCGGATATCCATGCACGCCAGAATAATCCTGAAAAAGTCATTGAGGCTTTCAAACGCGGACTGGATGCAAATCCGGAAAATAATATACTCTCCATGCAACTGGCCTCAAGTTATGAGGCGGCAGGTGATTTTGAGCTGGCAAGACAATTATACGAAAATGTAATAGCTCGCGATCCTTCAGCTGATATTGCTGCGAATAATTTAGCTAGTTTATTATCTGAACAATTTGAATCTCCCGAGAATTTACAAAGAGCACTGACATTAGCCAGTCGTTTTCGTGATTCTCAGCAACCTTATTTTGCCGATACCTTTGGTTGGATAAATTACAAATTAGGTAATTATCAGGATGCCAGACCGGCACTTGAAAGAGCCGCTTCCAGTGATGATGCGATTGCATTATTCCATTACCATTTGGGACGCTTGTATGTTGCTATGGAAATGCCAGAAAAGGCCAGAAGTTCATTTGAAACAGCACAGGTCATGGCCAACGATCAGAATGATAATGATCTTATTGGTAAAATCAGTGAACAATTAAATCAGATGTAATCAGCCACAGCATCAAACAAAAAGCCTTGCAGAACCTAAGCTGCAAGGCTTTTTTTATATATAGCCTTTACCCCGCCATGCGTTTTAAAACATCGTCTTTTCGAATGAAGTGATGATATAGCGCCCCGGCAATATGAGCGATCACCAGGAATGCCAACAAAAAAGCAAAAGGAGAGTGCCACTCACCCAACGCAAGTGCCCATGAAACTTCACCAGCAGGTTTGCCGATCAGTTCAACACCAAACACTTTGACCGGATAGCCTTTACCGTGAATATATAAAGCGCCAAGGAAAGGCATTACAAGCATGGATAGATACATCAGCCGATGTACCAGTTTGGCAATGACACCATCCATTCCTAGGTTGATTGGACGTTGAGGTTTTTGTGTCATTGTCCATAATAGCCGAGTGATAGTGAGGATTAAAATAATGGCACCCATGGAGACATGCCATGGACCAAAGGTATCACCCAGCCAGTGTTCGCCTTCATTAATCCGATCAGCAAATTTGAAAAACTGCTGCAGCACCAAAACAGCGACTAGCCAGTGAAAAAAACGCGTGATGGATCCATAGCGTTCTTTATTGTCATATAACATTTCTCTCTCCTTGTTTGCCATTATTTCTTATTTTCACGAGAATGTTATCTCGCTATTTCAGTATAGATGCGTCAAGTTTAAGTTTTTATTAAGAGATCGCGATTTTTAAGTGACAACAAATTTTTGGATACCTTTCAGGCATTTAATCTTGCAGCTTGAGCGTTGAAAAATGAGAGGTAAACATTATCTTGCTGAATTTAAAAATTGAAGTATTTAATAATGTAAGTGATAGATATTCGACAATTGCCGATTTGGCCGATTTATACATATCACCTTCGGAGCTAAACGGTTTGTATGCCTGGCTGATAAAGAATAAGGAATGAATCATGAAATAATGAAAAGTTATCACCGAAGAATATGATTTTCTAGAAAGATGGCTTACTTCGTAGTTATCGAAAGTATATGTTAGGTAATCTTAATACAAAACAACTTAAAGCCCTTCAGTTAGCTCTCAATTCATCTGCATCACAGTGAGAAGATAAATAACTGGTAAAAAGGCACCTTTGTTCATACACAAAAACATGATCGTCAATTAATTGGTTTAATAAAATAATTTTGGATGAAGTCAGGTTGGCATATAGCTATTACAAGATTTATATTGATATTGGTTTATATCAAACTTACAAAAATGAGTATTAGCATTTTCTGGATTACACATAGCCCCTCTTAAGGAACTAACTTAGAGGGATTCAACTATTTGACCTCACACTGACTACCTTATCAGTATCCTCTACGAAATCCATGGAGTCCGATTTATTATTTAATGTTTAAGTGATTGAATAATTCACATTTGTTTTTCCTTTAAATAATTTGGTATGAATAAAAGAAATCGTTGAATTTCTATCTTGTCAAACAAAAACCAAACAAAAATACCGCCCAATACCCCAAATATTGTATTAATTAGCGGGCTATTTAGATTAAGAACATAGGCAGGAATGTGCATAAATATCCCATGAAAAAGATATATATAGAATGTCGCGGAGGCAGTTATAGTTAAACTCCTTTTAAATATTCGAGTTAGTTTAAAATTATCTTTATATAAAAGTAGAAATGAACCTAAAGACATCCAAAGTGACATTGCACTGAAACCTAAATGTACGAAAGATAGAACCAATGCAGCTAGTAAAGTAAGAAATTTTTGCTGCTTAGATTTCGAAAAAATAATTACCCAGCCCAACCAAAGGCTGGCTAAGTAAATTGGCGGTACTCGTTGATAAAGATAATTTGTGTCATATATATAGGGGAAAGTTATTCTTAACGTAATAAATATTATTAAGATTATAAAAGATGTAAACCATATGTTTTTACTAATTACGTCTCTAACTTTTTTAATTGAGAATAATAAACCCAGAATTACTAATGATTGCAATAGAACCTGAATGAACCAATCAGGAAATATGACAGGGCTTCTTCCTTCAAAGGGTAAATAATTTGTATATAATAGAATACGATCTAAGCTGAAACTCTCTTTCCAGATAAAGTAAGCGATAACGAGGATCATATATGGAATTAAGATTTTGATACTATACTTATAAAGTGAAGACCAAACTTTACCAGAAAGAATGTTTTTTGATTGGAATCTAGCTAAATTATAGCCAACCAGTAATATTAAAAGTTGAGTCCCTCCACCGATTAGACTAAATCCAGAATGCCCCATTACAACAGCAATAATCGCTACACTTCTAAGCAGGACATTTGTTTCAATGTTTTTACTTTTGGTTGATTTAATTGTTTTGTTGTCTAAATCTGAGATTGATAGATGATTCCAATCTTTCGGTAAGTAGCCAAGGTACTCTTCAATTGCAATTGACGCTTTTACATAATTTAAAGAATCACCACCTAAACTATCGAAAGAGGCATCCTTTCTAATGTTTTCTTTTTTGAATATTTCTTCAAAAATACCTTCTATTGATGAAGACTTTTTTCTTGGTTTGGAAATAATTTCAGGATTATGTAATTTAAATTGAGAAGTTATTAGTTTACGTTGAATTTTCCCCGTTGCAGTTGCTGGGAACTCATCCATAAATACTTTTGGTAATGATGTTAGGTTTAAGCCAAGTTTTCTAAGCTCTTTTAGAACTACATTTTCAACAGTGCTCTGCTTATTAGAATCGACTGTTAATAAAGCAAGTAAAGGTATTTCACCTCGTTCGTTATCAACTATTTTAGAGATACAAAAGCCAATATTCAATTCATCAAGTGAGTGTCTTACTTCGCGTTCTAATGTGTCTGGCGATATTTTTATGCCACCACAGTTTATAATATCGTCTGCTCTTCCTTTGTAGTATAAAAACTCACTTTCTATCTCACCAAAATCACTTGTTTCAAACCAACCATCTGGATCACAAAGACTTTTAACTTCTCCGTTTTTTACAATTCCTGAACATAAATGTGGGCCTCTTATGCAAATTTTATTGTTAGTGTTCAGTTTCACTTCTATATTACCAGTGGGTTTCCCCACTGATTCAAGCGCAGAATGTTCGAGTGATACATCAAGGAACGTAGTTCTTGATGCTTCGGTTAGACCATAATGTTGTATGATTTTAGCCGTTGGAAATAGTTCTCTTAGCTCAGCTTTTTCATCCCTACTCATGTACTGACTACCAATTTCTATCCACTTCACACGATGGCGGGAAGTTTCATCAAAATATTTTTTATTCTGAAGAAGAATTCGCCAAAGGGTCGGAACAGCAGATATAGCATTTATCTCATCATTAGATAGCATTCTACCTATTTCTAAAGGATCAAACCCATTGGGGGGAAGGTAGCCTTTACCTTTGACTTTCGCTATAGTTCTGCAGCGACCAAGACCAAATGAAAAATTTACTGGTGCACCAATATATTCTTTAATGGAGTGATCTATTTCCATTGCATCAACCAATCGAGAAGCTGTGTTATCCAAAGCTTTATGTGATATTGCTATGGCCTTAGGGTCACCTTCTGTACCAGATGTAAATGAGACCTGTGCAATATCTTCAGTAGATATTGTTGGGTAATCTGGAGAAAACCAGCCAGTACTGATTTTAGGTTTTAGGATATTTGTAAGAGTAATTCCATTAATTTGCTTTTTTTGAGTCGTTTCTTTGAGCAAGACAGCAGTTTGATTGGATTCGTATAGATTAAATAGTTTTTCTACGTAATCTATAGAGTTAACACTTATAAGACCTACAGCATCCTTCAGTCGAATATTAGCCATAAAGTTGAGGTTTCCATCTCAATTTTAAAATATTGAGTTTACATGAAAACTTAATATGAAGGTGTATCGTATGAGTTCTCTCTTAAACTATTATTAGGAGTCATTTCATTGCTTAATTTAACTCGATGTTCATAAAAAATGAATGAATATGTTCCAGTCGCTCATACACGTGATCAATAAAAGCCTGGGCAACTCGTGACGGATATTTGCCCATTGGGTGAACCAGACACCATGAGCGTCGGATCGGAAAGTCCTGAATCTCCAACATTTTCAATTGTCCGGTTCGTAACTCAGCGATTACACTTAAGCGTGGCAGGATAGCTACCCCAAGACCAGCAATAACAGCATGTTTAATGCTTTCATTGGAGCTTAATTCCATGGTGGGTTTAATTTGCAGACGATGCTGCTGACAATGATGTTCAACGGCAAACCGGGTTCCTGAACCATTTTCTCGTATCAGCATGGGCTCAGCAAAAAATTGCTTTGCTGATACCTGAGTTTGCTTGTTCAAAGGATGCTGGTTGTTGATGACAGGAATGAGTTCATTGTCCAGGAAAGGTAATGTGCTTAATGAGCGTCCTTCAGGGACCATCGCCATAATCACCAGATCATCAATATTCAGTTTTAATCTTTCAAGGGCCTGGGTACGGTTTACCACATCAATATGCACATTTACCGCCGGGAATTCTTTCAGAAAGCTGCTCAGCAAATAGGGCACGACAGTTTGCGATGAACTGACAATACTTAATCGTAAATCGCCTGAAAGCGCTTCCCGTAATAAATTCAATTCGCTTTGCAGTTCGCCCATTTGCCCGAAGAGCCGCTCGATAAAAACAGCTACCCGTTCACCGGCTTCGGTGCAATAAAGTTGGCGTCCGATATATTCAAATAATGGCTGCTCAAGAGCATTTTCCAGATGGCGCATTTGTGAGCTGACTGCTGGTTGAGTAAGGCCCAAATATTCTGCTGCTTTGCGGTAACCTTTTTGCTGATAAACCGCCTGAAAAACCTGCATTTGCCTGAACGACAGGCGGGATACTAATTGTTGGAGACTGAGCGCCATTTACTGCACCTGTATATTGAGTGATAAGTTT
>TARA_R110000851_G_scaffold175556_1_pt1 | contig 28214 bp, 26 predicted proteins | sample TARA_R110000851 | Tara Oceans TARA_R110000851 (sample SAMEA4397627) | marine metagenome | biome: Polar Biome; feature: [DCM] deep chlorophyll maximum layer (ENVO:01000326); material: water (ENVO:00002006), including particulate matter (ENVO:01000060) such as... | depth 17 m
ATGGCTGGGCGTTGATAAGTTTGGTCGCTGTTCTCATTTGCGTGACGGTGAAAAGGCTTATTTCGCCGCGCAAACTGATGGGGTCGGGCATGCAGGGGGCAGCCTCTTTGATGGTCACTTTTACTGCCTCATGTGTAGCGGGTCTTGCTCACGCTGGAGTTTCTGCAGTCTTTCTTGTTCCTGCCACAATGTCTGTAGCCTTGCTGGTGCTGGCTATTTTTTGGGCTTTATCGTTACCAATGGTCACGACTGATTCGGACTCGAAGATTATTAGCGGGGAGGTAAAACGTTGGGTCCGCCCGAGTATGCTGCTTGCACCTTTCGTCTTATTTTTTGGCATTTTGTGGATACAGGAGGTTTGGCGCTATCACGAAGCGATGACGGAGGACTTGAGGGTTTATGTTGAAAGCCAGAATGCTCCTCTTTTGCCGCGCTTCTGGCTACATGGATTTTTCCCGCGCCCAATACCTGGTGAGGTTGGTCCGGGTTTTGCTGAATAAGGTATGTCTCGATTTCTGGAATACGTAATATGATTGGAAAAAACAGCGGATTTACCTTGATTGAGCTCATGATTGTTGTGGCGATCGTCGGCATTATTGCGGCAATTGCCATACCAAGCTACCAGGGATATGTTATGCAGTCTCAGGTAAATCAAGCGCTTGGAGAGTTGTCGGCTTACAAAACTGCTGTAGAGGAACGCTTGTCCCAGAGCGGAGCATTGGTTAATTCTGATATTGGTTATTCCCCCTCACCGTTAACAACGGGTACAGCCGCTATCGATATCGCTGTGCTGAATCCTGACGGTTCTGGTCACATTGAGGTGACCATGGGGGGCAATGCGCACGGGAGTCTGACAGGTGTCGTTTTAAGGCTGGAGCGCTCCGTTACGGGGAGTTGGAGCTGTATTGTCGACACAAGTGGCGCCCCTGGATGGAGTGACCGCTATAGTCCGTCAGGCTGTGCAGTCATTTAAGTCTTGGCCGCTTCAAACTAGCACCTGACTTCGGTGCCCCAACCAAGAAGTCTTACAGATTTGCTTTCTATTGACGTTGCTCGCAACTGCTTCTCCGTGGGTGTGGGTGACGTATAGACTTTATGCAGATCGAGAGAGTTATTATCAGCTAATACCCCTCCACCCCAGTATTTCCCTCGAACCTTCAATGAAAGGTTCCTCCGCATTAGTTTTGATGTGTTGCGTCACTATCGCCCATAATAGCGCAAACGTAATTGACCTGACGCAGGAAGCCGACCCTCATGCACTACAGCTCCATCCTCCCCGATGTCCTGAAAATCGCAGACGCCGCCAGCGAAAAGGTGCTCAGCATCTACATGACGGACTTCAAGGTCGATTTTAAGGCGGACGAGTCGCCGATTACTGCGGCAGACGTCGCCAGCCATCGGGTGATAGTGGCAGGCCTGCGGAACTTCAGCCACGACATCCCCGTGCTTTCAGAAGAGGGTGCCGAGATCCCCTGGAGCGAGCGAAAACAGTGGCGGCGCTTCTGGCTGATTGACCCGATTGATGGCACCAAGGACTTCACCCAGCGTACTGGCGAATTCACCGTAAACATCGCTTTGATCGAAAACGGCGAACCCATTCTCGGGGTCGTCACAGCGCCTGCGTTAAAAGAAGCATACTGGGGCTTGAAAGGCGAGGGCGCCTACAAGCGGGACCGTACAGGCCGCACCCGGCGGATCAGTGTGGTCGAGCCCGGTGAGGCCAAGCGCGTTGTTGCCAGCAAGAATCACTTGAACGACGAAACCAAAGCTTTCATCGACAAGCTTGGCGCTCATGAGCTGGTGCAGGCTGGCAGTTCCCTCAAGTTCTGCAAGATTGCTGAAGGCCATGCAGACATTTACCCAAGGCTGGGGCCAACCTGCGAGTGGGACACCGGTGCGGCTCACGCTGTGCTTTCGGCCGCCGGAGGTAAGGTGGAAACCTTGGAGGGCAAGCCTTTACAGTATGGCAAGCAAGAGGTACTAAACCCGCACTTCATTGCCGCTGGCAACTGGTACAAATGACCTGGTACGCATTACAGCACAAACCCAGCCAGGGTGACCGCGCCCTGGCTCATCTGCAAAATCAGGACATCGCCTGCTTCTACCCGAAAATCACAGTGGAGAAGATCAAGGCTGGCAAGCGCACCAAAAAGCTGGAGCCGCTGTTTCCCGGCTACCTGTTCGTGAACCTGGAGCAAACCGACCCCATGTGGGCCAAGCTACGCTCCACGCGCGGCATCCTGCGGATCGTCAGCTTTGCCAATAAACCAGCCGCCATCCCGGATGACGTCATCAAACATATAAAAGACAGCCTGCACACAGTGGCAGAGCAGGGTGGCATCAAGCCCGGTCAGGCCGTGGATCTGGAAGATGGACCATTCAAGGGCATCAGCGCCATCTTTCAGGCCTACGATGGCGAAGAACGCGCCATTGTTCTGATCAGCTTTATGCAGAAGGAACAAATGGTTAAAGTCTCCTTGTCGACTATTCGGTCCCGAGGATTGGATGAGTAAAACGTAATCAGGCAATTTCGACCTAACATCCATGGATTCACTACACTTTAACGAAACTTAACAACTTAGCAGCGGCTGAGGCCCTGTGTCCGCACTTTTGTCACTTGCGTGTCATATAGGATGCCGTAAAATCGTCACGCTTTTGACATAGAAGCTTCATCAACCGACAGGGATACAGTTGGGATTCAGTTGTTCCCGCCGTGTTGTTCGTTCTCTCCTGTCTTTTTTCAGAAAGTTGTCGGTATATGACCTCAAAACACTGGACCTTGGTCGGTGGGGCGGTAGCGTGCCTGATCGCCTCCACGTACTCTGCGATGGCTTATGCCGCCCCCTGGCTGGAACCCGGTGACAACCGTGCCCGCTTCGCCCTGCAGAAACTGGCGGATCGGGGCCACCTGAATCGCACAACCTCCACCTGGCCAGTGATGATGGGTACTGTCCATAGTGGCCTGGGTCGGGAAACCGGCAACGACGCTCCAGCCATTGGCAGCCCGTTGGCTTACCTGAAGTTCGAAATGGACGAGCAGGGCAAGCAGGGCTGGCGTGCCGAGTATGAACTGGGCGCAACCAGCGAACCGACCTTTGTGAGAGGCTTTCAGGCTGGCCCACGCGAAACAGCCGAGACCAGCCTCAATGTGCAATGGCAGGGTGAATCCTGGGCCTTTGGTCTAAAACCAGGCCTGGCAGCCAACCCCGAAGACGACGACACACTTCGCCTGGATGGTTCCTATCTGGCCGCAACCGCCGGTAACTGGGTGTTTGGCGCTGGCGCCATCGACCGCTGGTGGGGGCCAGGGTGGCAAAGCAGCCTGATCCTTTCCAACAACGCCCGCCCAATGCCCGCAGTATGGCTGAACCGCAAGGATGCCGCAGAGCCGGAAACCAGTTGGCTGAAATGGATCGGCCCCTGGCAGTTCACCACCTTCGCAGGCCAACTGGAAAGCGAGCGTGCGGTTCCCGAGGCCAAGATGATCGGCATGCGCCTGACCGTTAGGCCCATCGAAGGCCTGGATATCGGCTTCTCCCGGGCCATCATGTTCGGGGGTGAAGGCCGGCCGGAAGGCGCCTCCACCATCTGGAACGCCCTGATTGGCCGCGACAATGGTCAACTGGAAGAGAACGACCCCGGAAACCAATTGGCCAGTATTGATGCCCGTTACGGTTTCGCCATCGGCGACCAGGCCATGGGCGTCTATGGCCAGATGATGGGCGAAGACGAGGCCGGCGCCTTTCCGGCCCGCAAATCCTGGCTGCTGGGCACGGACTGGACTACACAGGTATTCGATAGCGATCAGCAATGGTTTGTAGAGTACGCCAACACGTTGGCCGATGACTTTCTGGGTAACGCCATGCCCAATATCACCTATGACCATTCCCGCTATCGCAGCGGCTACCGCTACAAGGGCCGCAGCATGGCCTCCACCTTTGACGGCGACGCGGAAACCCTGACTTTGGGCGTATTCAACTTCTTTCCGGATGGCCGTAACCTCTCCGCCTCCCTAGGCTACCTTGATTTAAACAAAGACGGTGGCAACCGAACTGTCATCACAGACAACGATATTTTCTATAATGTCCCCAGCGGCGACCAGAAAGCCGCCTTGGTATCCCTGGGTTACGGCACACAGTTTCTCAACGGCTGGCTGGACCTCACGGCCCAGGCCACCGACAAAAAAATTGAACTTCTGGGTGGCGAGAAAGACCAATGGTCTGTCGGCGCCGCCTGGCGCTACCGCTTCTAAAAAAACGGATTTGACTAAGTGAACCTGACCAAACGACTACTGATGTCACTGGCGCTTGTATTGCCAGTAACCACCGCCGCCCAATCCATAAGCCAGTCCCAGATTGAACAGTTCAAGAGCATGCCCCGGGCCCAGCAGGAAGCCTTGGCACGCCAATACGGGGTTGATCTGGATTCCTTCGCCAGCTCTGCGAGCCAGCAAAACCAGCGGCCACAGAATGTGAATGTGGTAGAACCGGTTGATGCCATCTCCGATGAAGAAAGGGAGCGCGCCCGGCAAGAACAGCAGAATAACGAAGAACAGGACCGCAAGAACGGTGGCCTGAAGCCTTATGGCTATGACCTGTTTGTTGGAAGCCCCACAACCTTTGCACCGGTGACGGAAATCCCCATTCCCAACGATTATACGTTGGGCCCTGGCGATGTGCTGCGGGTTCAGCTCTGGGGCAAGGAAAACCAGCAGCTGGAATTGCCCGTTTCTAGAGACGGCACCATCAGCTTTCCGCAATCTGGCCCCCAAACCGTTGCAGGCCTGACGTTTGACCAAGCCAGGCAGCAGATTAAAAAGCGGGTCTCCGAGCAGTACATCGGCGTGCAGGCCAGTGTTTCCTTGGGTGAGCTGCGCAGCATGCGGGTATTTGTACTTGGTGAGGCGCGAAACGCTGGCTCTTACACCGTCAGCTCGCTTTCTACCATCACCAACGCCCTCTACGTGTCTGGCGGCATCAAACGTACCGGGTCCTTGCGTAAAATCCAGCACAAGCGGGACGGCAAGCTCGTCGGTGAACTGGATCTGTACGACCTGTTATTAGCGGGCGACACCTCCGACGACAACCGCCTGCAACCCGGCGATGTGATTTTCATTCCGCCGGTGGGTGACCGCGTTGGCATAGAAGGTGAAGTCTACCGCCCCGCACTCTACGAACTGAAAAACGACACCAATCTTCAGGAACTGGTGAATCTGGCTGGCGGCCTTACACCGCAGGCCTATCCGCAACTGGTGCGCATTGAACGTAATAACGACGACTTCCTGCGCATCATCGCCGAAGCCAACCTCACCACCACAAAAGGCAAGCAGGCAAAGGTCAAACCCGGTGACCGCATAGAAGTGGCCTCCATCTCCGACATCACTGGGCAATATGTGGAAGTGAAAGGGGCGGCCACCCGCCCCGGCAAGTTCGCCTGGGTGCCCGGCATGCGAGTAAGCTCGGTGATCAATAATCTGGACACGGACCTGGTGCCAGTGGCTGACCAGCGGTATGCCGCCCTTGTTCGCACTGATCCAAAGACCGACGAAGTATCCGTGCTGAACCTTCGGCTGCGTGACGCCATTCAGAACCCCGGAAGCGAACAGGACATACTGCTCGAAGAACAAGATCGCCTGCTTATCTTCTCAGATGCTGGCAAAGTAGATGGCGGGGAAGAAGGCCGTAACTTTACCAGGCAACAATTATTCAGCCCAGTACTGCAAAGGCTCAAAGCCCAGGCCAAACCAGGCGCCCCGCAACAGACGATTCAGGTGACTGGCCCGGTACGCTACCCGGGCGAATATCCTTTGCCTGCCTCAAGGCAGGTAGCAGATGCAATATACGTAGCCGGCGGCCTTAAAGACTCCGCTTCTCTCTATACCGCCGAACTGGCGCGCTTCGGTGTGGACGACGAAGGCACCGGTAAAACCAGGATACAGAACCTGAACCTGCAGGCCGTGATGGAAGGCCAGGCCTCTGTCACCCTCAAAAGCCGGGACCGACTGCTTATCAAATCCATACCGGAATTCGCTCGAGCCAAAACCATTGAGCTTAACGGCGAGGTGCGCTACCCCGGCCAATACACTATCCGTGACGGTGAAACCCTGCGGGATGTCATCAAACGCGCAGGCGGCCTTACCGACAATGCCTTCCCGGAAGGCGCTGTATTTACCCGCGAAAAACTACGCCAACTGGAAGCCCAGCGCCTACGTGAAGCGGAAGAAAGGCTGCAGGGCGACCTGGTAGGTGTGCAATTGGAAGGCGACGATTTCGGAGGCGAGAATGCCAAACGCACCCAACAGGTTCAGGATCTATTGGAAGAAGTGCAGGACTCCCGCCCCGTCGGCCGAATGGTGATCAACCTCGCATCGGTTGTGGAGAGCGATGACTACCAGCCCATCCGCCTTCAGGATGGTGACACGTTGACCGTTCCTGTCATCCCTCAATCAGTCAGCGTATTTGGTGAAGTACAGTTTCCCACCAGTCACCTTCACACGCAGGGGCTAACCGTGGATGACTACCTCGAGCGTAGTGGCGGCCCAACCCGCCAAGCGGATCAGGAAAGGGTGTACGTGGTGAAGGCCGACGGCTCGGTGATGCTGCCAGAGAAAAGTCGCTGGTTTGGTGGCCGCAGCCAGCAACTGGCACCGGGTGACACCATTATTGTGCCCATTGATGTGGACAGGCTGAACCAGTTGGAGCTATGGACTAACGTGAGTCAGATTGTTTATCAGATGGCGCTGGGTGCAGCGGCTGTGGGGAACCTTTAATGAGTGAGCAAACCACAACGCACCAACAACGTTCTGAACTGCTGCAGTATCCGGATGATGAAATCGACCTTAGGGAGTTGTTTGCAACCCTTTGGGACGGTAAATGGATAATCATCCTAATCACCACACTCTTTGCCGCCGGAGGTGTTGCTTACGCCCTTAGCAAACCGGATATATACCAAGCGAATGCACTTCTCGCGCCCGCAGATGGCGAAAATGGGGGGCGTCTTGGTGGCCAGCTAGGCAGCCTAGCCAGTCTTGCTGGCGTTAATATCGGAAGGGACGGTGCCAACAAGACAATCATCGCCAAAGAAGTACTTCAATCGAGAGCGTTTCTGACTGACTTTATTCATCGCCATCAACTCGTGGCTTCACTCATGGCGACGAAGGAATGGAATACCCAGCAGGCAAAGTGGGTCTATAATCGCGAAATCTACAACCCTGAAACTGATGAATGGGGTAAAGGTGAAGATGGTAAAAGCTTAAAGCCAACCAACTGGGACCTTGTAAAAAAATTCAAGGGAGGCCACTTGAGTGTTGTTGAAAATAAAGAGAATGGGATGATCACCGTAAGTGTGAAAAGCCGCTCTCCAGTGGCTGCAATGCAGTGGACCGAGTGGTTGGTCAAAGACATCAACGAACATATGCGAGCTCAAGATATTGAAGATGCGGAGGCCAGCATCAGATACCTTAAAGACAAGTTGGATGAGACCAACATAGCCGGCATGCAACAAGTGTTTTATCAACTGATAGAAAGTGAAACACGAACGGTGATGCTGGCAAACGCGCAGCAAGAATACGTCTTCAAAACCGTAGACCCGGCCGTCGTCCCCCAAGAAAAAAGTGAACCCAAACGAGCTCTTATCGCTATAGTGGCCACCATGTTAGGCGGAATGCTAGGCGTATTCATCGTCTTCGTCCGTGCGTTTATCCGTAGTGGTAAGGGCGAGCCCGAAACAACGTAGGTGGATAGAGCAAGGCGAAATCCGACAACCCAAGCAAAATCAAACACTCAAAGCGTCAAAAACCACCAGCAAGTAACGACCCAACTATGAAACTCCTGATAACCGGCGGCGCCGGCTTTATAGGCTCCGCCGTCATTCGTCACATCATCAGCGACACAAAAGATGAAGTGGTCAACCTGGACAAGCTCACCTACGCCGGCAACCTCGAAAGCCTCGGGGCAGTCAGCAAAAGCAGCCGCTACGTCTTCGAACAAGTCGACATCTGCAATCGAGCCGAAGTAGACCGTGTGCTGGCAGAGCACAAACCGGACGCCATCATGCATCTCGCCGCCGAAAGCCATGTAGACCGCTCCATAGACGGCCCGGCAGCCTTCATCGAAACCAACATAGTCGGAACCTACACCCTACTGGAAGCTGCTCGTCAATACTGGAATGGTCTGGATGCGGAGCGTCGCGAGAACTTCCGCTTTCACCACATCTCCACCGACGAGGTTTATGGTGATCTCGAAGGCACAAATGATCTTTTTACCGAGACCACTTCCTACGCCCCGAGCAGCCCATATAGCGCTAGTAAGGCCAGCTCCGACCACTTGGCTCGAGCCTGGCAGCGCACCTACGGGCTCCCGGTTCTGGTAACCAACTGCAGCAACAACTATGGCCCCTATCACTTCCCGGAAAAGCTCATTCCATTAGTTATCCTAAACGCCTTGGAGAGCAAGCCCCTCCCTGTCTACGGCAAAGGCGACCAGATCCGCGACTGGCTTTACGTAGAAGACCACGCCCGCGCGCTGTATAAGGTGGTCACCGAAGGCAAGCCAGGCGAAACCTACAATATCGGCGGCCACAACGAAAAGCAGAACATTGAAGTAGTCCAGACCATCTGCGATATCCTCCAGGAACTACGCCCTCAGGAAAATAACTACCGGGATCTGATCACCCACGTAAAAGATCGTCCGGGCCATGACCTTCGATACGCCATAGATGCCAGCAAAATTCAGCGGGAACTTGGCTGGTCCCCGGAAGAAACCTTCGAAACCGGCATCCGCAAAACCGTCGAGTGGTACCTCAACAACCTCGATTGGTGCCAGCGAGTACAGGATGGCAGCTATCAACGCGAGCGGCTGGGTGCAAGCGCATGAATATTTTACTGCTGGGTAAAACCGGCCAAGTCGGCTTTGAGCTCCATCGCGCGCTCTCTCCACTAGGTGTAATCAGTGCACCAGGGAGAGCAGAGCTGGACCTGATGGACGAGCAGGCAGTAACAGCATACCTGGCCAACACCAGACCTAAACTGATCGTAAACGCCGCCGCATGGACGGCGGTCGATGCAGCTGAAGAGCAACAGGCTGATGCTGAACGATTAAATGCCGGTTTACCTGAACAGCTCTCTGCTTGGGCGAAAGTGCAAAACTGCCGCTTGGTCCATTACAGCAGCGATTATGTCTATCCCGGCACAGGTGACTCCCCCTGGCAGGAAACAAGCACCACCGGCCCTCTAAGTTACTATGGTAAAACCAAGCTCGAAGGCGACCGGGCCATTGAACAAAACGGTGCTGATCACCTCATCTTCCGCACCAGTTGGGTCTATAGCGCACGCGGTAACAATTTCATGAAAACGATGCTTCGCCTGGCGAAAAGCAGGACGGAACTTAAGATTGTGGCAGACCAGATCGGTGCTCCTACCCCTGCAAGGCTGATTGCGCAGGTCACCACTCTGGCGATACACAGCAAACTTGAAAATGGCTTGTATCATCTGGCTCCACGTGGTGAAACCAGTTGGCATGGCTTTGCAACGGAAATATTTAAGCAGGCCGCCAGTGCAGGAGAGGAACTAGCACTGAAACCTGAAAACGCCTATCCCATCCCAACCAGTGCCTACCCTACACCGGCAAAAAGGCCACTGAATTCAAGAGTGGATGTAACAAGGCTTGAACAGGCTTTAAACATCCGGCTTCCGGATTGGCAAAGTCAGTTGGCACTCACCCTAGGCGAATACCTGGAGAAGTAATGAAAGGCATCATCCTTGCTGGGGGCTCCGGCACACGTTTGTATCCCATCACAAGAGGTATTTCCAAGCAGCTCCTCCCGGTGTACGACAAGCCCATGATCTACTATCCCTTGTCTGTCCTTATGCTGGCGGGCATTCGGGACATTCTTGTCATCACCACACCTGAAGACCAAGATGGCTTCAAACGCCTTCTCAATGATGGTGACCAATGGGGTATAAACCTCAGTTACGCCACTCAACCTAGTCCAGACGGTCTTGCGCAGGCCTTCATCATTGGCGAAGACTTTATCGGTAAAGACAGCGTATGCCTGGTGTTGGGAGACAATATCTACTACGGCCAGGGCTTGAGTAGAATGCTACAAACAGCGGCAAAGCGTGACAAAGGCGCCACTGTGTTCGGCTACCAGGTCACCGACCCGGAGCGCTTTGGGGTTGTGGAGTTTGATGAGGACCAGAATGCAATATCCATCGAAGAAAAGCCGGCTAACCCAAAGTCCGACTATGCGGTCACAGGTCTCTATTTCTATGACAACGACGTGGTGGGAATCGCAAAACAGGTGAAACCCTCCGACCGGGGTGAACTTGAAATTACCAGTATTAACCAAGCGTACCTGCAAAAGGGCGACCTTAGAGTGGAACTGCTCAGTCGTGGTTTTGCCTGGCTGGATACGGGTACTTTCGACTCCTTACACGACGCCGCCGGCTTCATCGAAACCCTGGAAAAACGCCAAGGCCTCAAAATCGCTTGTTTGGAAGAAATCGCCTATCGCATGGGCTTTATCGGTGAGGAACAATTGCTGGCCGAAGCGGAGAACCTCAGGAAAAACAGTTACGGTGCCTACCTGAAGAAACTGGTCAAATCAGCCAAGTAAGCGAATTTTATGAAGATTACCGAAACCAAAATTCCAGACGTAAGACTCATTGAACCCAAAGTGTTCGGAGACGAGCGCGGCTTCTTCATGGAGACCTGGAACGAGAAAGCCTTCCGCGAAGCCGGCATCAACGCCAACTTCGTACAGGACAACCACAGTCGCTCTGTCAAAAACACCCTGCGTGGATTGCATTACCAGATCAAACAGCCCCAGGGCAAACTGGTGCGGGTAACCCGTGGCGAAGTGTTCGACGTAGCCGTAGATCTTCGTCCGGAATCAGCCACCTTCGGCCAGTGGGTGGGGGAGTACCTCTCGGAAGAAAACAACCGTATGCTGTGGGTACCGCCGAGGTTCGCCCACGGCTTTTTGGTAACAAGCGAAACGGCGGACTTTCAGTATAAGTGCACGGACTTCTACGCGCCTGAGCATGAACGATCAATCCATTGGAATGACCCAACTTTAAATATTTGTTGGGGGATAGATAAAGGGATTGAGCCGCTAGTATCCTCAAAGGACCAAAAAGCCATAAATTTCAAAACAGCGAAATCTGAACTAAGAGAGAACGATTAAAAGAGATCTTTTAGTCGGAATGAACGATTACTCTTGAATTTAGTATGTGGTTATATGTCTGAAATTTCCGTTAGTAAAGTAAGTAGCAATAGTAAAAAGGATCATTAAATGAAGAAAAAGTTTGCTCTAATTGGGGCCGCTGGATATATTGCACCTCGACACATGAGCGCTATTAAAAAAACGGACAATGAACTTGTTGCGGCGATGGACAAAAACGACTCCGTCGGCATTATCGACAGTTTTTTTCCGGACGCTGATTTCTTCACAGAGTTCGAGCGGTTTGATCGCCACGTCGACAAGCTCCGCAGGGAGAACGGAGGTCAGGCTGTTGATTTTATGTCAATCTGCTCACCCAACTACCTTCACGACTCTCATATGCGGTTTGCGCTGCGCTCCGGTGCGGATGCAATATGTGAAAAACCTTTGGTACTCAATCCCTGGAATATCGATGGCCTTCGGGATATCGAACGGGATACCGGGAGAACGGTCAATACCATCCTTCAATTACGTGTTCATCCTTCTATCATTGCGCTGCGAGATAAAGTCCAGAAGGAGCAGGCCAGTGCTAAACACGAGGTGGAGCTTACGTACATTACCTCCCGCGGACACTGGTATATGCAGTCGTGGAAGGGCGACGAAAAGAAATCTGGCGGTATTGCCACAAACATTGGTGTTCACTTCTACGACATGTTGCACTTTATTTTTGGCAAGCTTCAGGAGAATGTGGTCCATCATAGTAGCGAAACTATGGCGGCAGGCTACTTAGAATATGAAAATGCCCGCGTTCGCTGGTTCCTTTCCGTAGACTTTAAATACGTCCCGGAAAGCGCAAAGGAGCAGGGCCAGAGGACTTACCGTTCCATTACAGTAGACGGGGAAGAACTGGAATTCTCCGGTGGTTTTGCGGATCTTCATACTCGGAGCTACGAAGAAATTCTGGCCGGGCGTGGTTTCGGGTTGGAAGAGAACCGCGTTGCCATTGAAACCGTGGCCAACATCCGTAACGCGACGCCAGTGGGACTGAGAGGCGATTACCATCCGTTTCTAAAGGAGTGACCATGCCGGTCAAAATTCACCCCAGCGCAATTGTTGACGAAGGTGCCCAGATTGGCGAAGGTTCCCGAGTATGGCATTTTGTGCATGTCTGTGGCGGGGCCAGAGTCGGCAAGAACGTGTCCATGGGACAGGGTGTTTTTGTTGGCAACAAAGTTACCATTGGTGATAACTGCAAAATTCAGAATAACGTCTCGGTTTACGATAACGTTCATCTGGAAGAGGGCGTGTTCTGCGGCCCCAGCATGGTTTTCACGAACGTGTATAACCCGCGTTCACTAATAGAGCGGAAAGACGAATATCGCGACACGCTTGTTAAAAAAGGTGCCACCCTTGGTGCAAACTGCACAATCGTCTGCGGCGTCACCATAGGAGAATATGCCTTTGTAGGTGCAGGTGCCGTGGTGAACAAAAACGTACCGACCTATGCGCTTATGGTGGGGGTGCCAGCCAAGCAGATTGGCTGGATGAGTGAATATGGCGAACAGCTTGATTTGCCAATTGAGGGAACAGCCGAAGCACGTTGTCTCCATACAGGCGCAATTTACAGATTAAGGGATGGCTTGGTAAAAAAATGCAATTCATAGACCTAGCGGCGCAGCAGGCCCGTGTAAAAGACCAGATAGACGCCAATATTCAGACAGTGCTGGCGCACGGAAAATACATTCTGGGGCCGGAAGTCGATGAACTGGAAGAGCGGTTGGCAGCTTACACCGGGGCAAAGCACTGCATTACGGTTGCCAATGGCACCGATGCGTTACAGATTGCCCAGATGGCAATTGGAGTGGGGCCTGGGGACGAAGTGATCGTGCCGGGTTTCAGTTACATTGCTACTGCGGAGACAGTTGCGTTGCTGGGCGCCAAACCGGTGTACATAGATATAGATCCTAAAACATACAACATGGACCCGACAAAACTGGAAACTGCGATTACACCGAAAACTAAAGCGATTATTCCGGTTTCATTATATGGCCAGTGTGCAGATTTTGATGCCATCAACAACATTGCAAACAAACATAATGTTACGGTGATAGAAGATGGTGCGCAGAGCTTTGGTGCCAGTTATAGAGGAAAAAAATCTTGCAATCTGAGCAGAATCGGCTGCACCAGTTTTTTCCCTTCTAAGCCGCTCGGGTGTTACGGCGATGGTGGCGCGTTATTTACCAGTGATGACAGTCTTGCGGTTGTGCTTCGTCAGATCGCTCGCCACGGCCAGGATCGGCGATACCATCACCTTAGAGTGGGGGTGAACAGCCGTTTGGATACGCTGCAGGCGGCCATCCTACTGCCAAAGCTTGACGTCCTGACGGAAGAGATTCAGCTTCGGAACCAGGTTGCTGAACGTTATGAGCGACTATTGAATCAGGCAGGTATTAACAACACACCTTTTGTTGAAGAACATAATGTTTCAGCGTGGGCGCAGTATACGGTACGGGTTGAGTGCCGCGATGATATTCAGGAAAAACTAAAAACTGCCGGCGTACCCACGGCAGTGCATTATCCTATTCCACTAAACAAGCAGCCTGCTGTAGCTGATCAGACAGCAAATCTGCCAATCGGAGACAAGATTGCGGAGGAAGTCATCAGTCTGCCAATGCATCCTTACCTGTCTGAAGAAGAACAGAGCCTAGTGTCAAGTTCAATCTGCTGATCTACATTGTGTTGAACACTATGGTGCTTGCACTCTCGGTTCCGACTATAGCGAATAGAATAGAGTGTCCTACCAAATAAGCCTCTAATTGAGGATAAAAATTCTGATGAGTTTAGATTATTCCAGAAGGTTATATAGAAAATTTAATCAGATTAAATGGAGTCAAAAATTTCCGTATTCTACATACAATAAAAAAAGGAACTGTATTTTCATACATATTCCCAAAGTAGCAGGAACCTCGGTGCTAGACTCTATTGCTGGCAGGAGAGCAAAAAGAAATCATCTTCCGTGGTATGTTTACTACACTGCAAACCCTCCTTTTTATAATAAGGCATTTAAGTTTTCATTTGTGAGGAATCCGTGGGACAGAGCAGTATCTGCATATCGATATCTGGAAAGTGGAGGAAATCAAACATCAGATTTGGAAGTCGCTAAATTGGTGTCGAAATACAGAGATTTCGATGACTTTGTGGTCGATGGACTTGGAGAAGGCTTATTCAGAAGTCATCTTTTGTTTATTCCACAATCAGAGTTTGTGATTAATGGAGAGCAAAAATTAGCAGTTGATTTTCTAGGACGGTTCGAGAATATCGATCAGGATTTTGAGAAAGTACTCTGCCAGCTGGATATTAGGGCGCGTTTAGAAAAGACAAACGCATCGACAAGAAATATCGACTATAGAGAATATTACAAAAAGGAAAAAACAGTAGACATTATATCGAGTATCTATAAACAAGACGTTTCCTTTTTTTCGTATGAGTTTTAAGGATGCATATACTTTTCCTCCCCTCTTGGTATCCCAAAAGCCCAAGCGATATCGGCGGTGTTTTTTTTCGTGATCAAGCCTTGGCTCTTTTGAACTATGGTCATAAAGTTGGCGTAATTTCTCCGCAGATGAAATCTTTGCGGGCCTTTTGGGGCCGTTCAAAGAAAGTAACCTTCCCATATTTCGAAAACGATGCTGGATTGCCGACTTACCGGAAGGAAGTGCTTGCATCCTTACCTCGTTTACCATACGGAAATTATTGGCTATTCAAGCACGCGTCCCGCCGATTGATGGCCGACTACGTTCGGGATAACGGCAAACCAGATATCATTCATGCCCACTCGGCTATTTTGGGTGGTGCGGCGGCCGTCGAGCTGGGTCGGGAGTGGCGGATTCCTATCGTCTTAACAGAACATAGCTCCGGCTTTGCCAGAGGCATTTACATGCGTTGGCAGCTCCGATTGGCTTCGGTAGCTATACGATCAACACAGTCTTGCGTCTCTGTGAGTCCGGCTTTGGGTGAATTGCTAAATAAGAAGCTTTCTACTTCGGATGTTTTTTGGAGGTGGATCCCCAATGTTGTCGCAGACAGGTTTGGCAGTCCCGTTCGATCGAACTTGAAGGGGCGTCCCATCCGGTTTTTGAACTTGGCATTGATGACAGTAAATAAGGGGCAGAAAGATCTTCTCAAGGGTTTTCAGCAGGCGACCGAAGCAGGACTTGTGGCAGAGCTATGTTTAGCCGGTGACGGCCCGATTCGCACGGAACTTGAACAACTAGCATCCGAACTGGGCATTGCGGATAAAGTATACTTTCCCGGTCTGATTCCTCCAGATGAGGTACCCGCGCTGCTAAAGGGAGCCGATGTGATGGTTATATCTAGTCATTATGAAACCTTTGCTGTAGTGGCAGCAGAGGCTTTGATGGCTGGAGTGCCGGTTGTCGCCACGCGGTGCGGAGGGCCAGAATGCATAGTCTTAGAAGGCGATGGATTGTTGGTGCAGCCAAAACAGCCCGAATCGTTGGCTGAAGCGATGCTTACTGTTGGCCAGAATCTGGCGAACTACTCGCCAGAAGAGATCGCTAGTCGTGCTAAGGCACGATTTTCCGGGCCCGCAGTTGCAAGGCAGTTAACGAAAGAATACGGGCGCGTCCTTCGAAATACTGGTGCAATATTGGTATGAGCAGCTTGCTCGCCAGACTTAAAAGCATAGCACTCGCATCCCCTCTTCGACGGAATATCGGGATGACATTGGGGCGCCAACTGCTTGCTGCTTTCGCCCAGTTTCTTCTAGTGGTGCTTATTGCAAGGCAGTTGGGACCGGAGGGTAATGGGTTTTATGCCATGGCGATCCTTTTTCCCACCTTGTTAGCGAACTTTTTAAACCTTGGTGTTGGCCCGGCCACTGTTTATTACGTGAGCCGCCGGGAATTCGACGTGCGTAAAGTAGTGTCTAGTAACCTCAGGATCGCATGCGCTGTATCTGCCGTGGGCATTCTTGCTTCGTTGCCTGTACTCAGGATCTGGGGAGAGCAGCTATTTCCGAGTGTTCCTTCCAAACTACTTTATCTCGGTTTACTTAGCTTCCCGCTAACGCTGTCCACTGCGTATCTCAACACCATCCTCCAGGGATTAGAAAACTTTAGGGCTTTCAATTTAACAGTATTACTGCCGCCCTACGTGAACCTTGCTGGCGTAGTCATCGTGCTTTACGTACTGGGGTTTGGAGTAATTGGTGCAATGTTTGCGTACATTTTGGGGCAGCTTGTGGGGTTGGCTGTTGTATTGGCGTTTTTGCAGAACGGGAGTTGTGACAAAGACACGAAACAGGCTGAAGGGCTGAACTTGAGAGAATATAGCCGTAAAACACTCAGCTATGGATGGAAGGCGCACCTTTCAAATATTTTGGCCTTCGTAAATTACCGGGCTGACATCTTTTTGGTAAATCTGTTTTTGACTCCGGTTGCTACTGGCATATATGTAATAGCGGTTCAGCTAGCAGAAAAGCTCTGGATTCTCTCTCAGGCCGCTAGCACAGTACTGCTTCCCAGACTATCTGCCATGCATGAGAATCCCCAAGCCAGGCTGGCACTTACCAACAAAGGATTCTGGATTGTGTCTGGCATGACGGCAGTCGCCGGAGTGGCCGCCGCCATAGCATTGTATTGGCTGATAAGCCTCATATTCGGGAAGCAGTACCAAGAAGCTTGGCCAGCGTTTATATGGCTGCTACCGGGGATCATCGCTGGCGCTGGTGCACGTGTTCAGTCAAATTGCATCGCGGCAGCAGGTAAACCTGAGTGGAACATGTATGTGGCACTGGGCGTTGTCTCAATCAATATAGTGGGCAACCTGTTGCTGATCCCGGGGCACGGCATCATAGGTGCAGCCTGGGCAACGAGTTTAGCTTATGGATCTAATGCGGCTTTAAAATTTTGGTTGATACGAAAGACCAGAAGCATTGAGCCTGATTAGTGAACCACGACACTTTTGAGGCTTATATCTTTTTTAAGTCCAACTGATCAGAGGATCTCTACCCGGATGAAAGTATTAACAATCGTTGGCGCTCGGCCTCAGTTTATAAAAGCCGCCGTAGTTTCCCGCGCCTTTAATGAGCATCGTCCTGATGTCGAGGAAGTCATAGTACACACAGGGCAGCATTACGATGCCAATATGTCTGATGTCTTTTTTGAAGAGCTAGATATCCCTCGGCCTGACTACAACTTAGGAATTGGTGGTGGGACCCACGGCCAGAACACGGGGCGTATGATAGAAAAACTTGAAGGCCTGATGTTAGACGTGCGTCCCGACTGGGTGTTGGTGTATGGCGACACAGATAGCACCCTCGCGGGCGCACTGGCAGCCTCTAAGCTGCACATTCGAGTAGCTCACGTGGAGGCCGGTTTGCGCAGCTTCAACCGGAGGATGCCTGAAGAAATCAATCGCTTACTGACGGATCACATTGCCGATTTGCTGCTTGCACCCACAGAGAGCAGCCACCGAAATCTGATCAACGAGGGAGTTTCGCCGGATAAGATCGAGATAGTTGGAGACGTGATGTATGACGCCGCACTGTTCTATAAGGAAAAAGCTCAAAAGCCGAGTTTTTCGGAAGAACTGGCTATTCAGGGTGGTGACTTTGTTCTCTGCACCATTCACCGGGCAGAAAATACGGATAATCAACACAGACTATCGAATATATTTCAGGGTCTTGGGCACAGCGATGAGCTGATTATTTTGCCGATTCATCCTCGCACCAAAGCAAAACTGTTGGATTTTAAAATTTCGGTCCCTGAGAACATTCGGATGGTTGACCCTGTCGGTTACCTCGAAATGGTATGGTTGGAAGCTAACTGTCGGTGTGTAGCTACGGACTCGGGTGGGGTTCAGAAAGAGGCTTACTTTCACGAAAAGCGTTGTGTAACTCTTCGGAAAGAAACGGAATGGATTGAATTGTTGACTCACGGCGTCAATGATTTGGTAGACGCTGATGAGAAATTGATAGCGGATGCTTTAAGAAATCAGGAGTCTCGCTCTTTCTCTAAAGGAATTTATGGTTCCGGAAATGCAGGTGAAGTTTTAACAAGGCTGATTCATCAATGAGTAAGATAAGACTCGTTGTTTTCGCATATCACCACAATTCTTCAAATGTTGCCTCTCTTCGGTATCGAAGCCTCATTAAATATCTAGATAAGGATGTATTTGAGGTGTTCGTGATAACAGCTTGTAACGATGATGAAAAAGGGCAGCAAAAAAAATATATACACCCAGTGAATGGAACGCCTATAGGAAGCAGTAGCAAAAAGCATTCGATTTTGGCTGTAATCGCTTTAGCCATTACAAGTAATCTGCCCAATTTTTTAAAGTCTAATAATGGGAGCAGCTGGGCATTCAATGCAGTAGATGCTGCTAGCAAGTTAGTAACTGAATCGAAAATAAAGGGACAGCCATGTCTGGTTCTGGGAACCTACTCACCAGTTGACGCTCTAATAGCAGCTAAATTTGTCGCAAATAAATTTTCAATTCCCTTGATTCAGGATTTCCGAGATGGTTTTGCTTTTGAGCCTTTAGGAAGAAAGGGATTTTTTGCACATTGGGCTAGATTATTAATAGAAAACTCAGTTTGCTCTAATGCAGATGTTATTTTGAGCGCAACGCCATCGATAAATAAATACTTTTTACAGAAGTATGGTGAAAGTAAAGTTGGTCTGCTAATGAATGGATTTGATCCTGATGATCAGGACTTAGTTGATGCGAACTCCTTATGCCAGGCTAGAGAATTGCTCTCGGATGCCCTTGAAAGCCGGAAGTTCCTAGTTGGTCATTTTGGGCGTATTTCAATGAGCGATGCGTCGAGAAGAAGAAGTTTAGATGATTTGGTGAGGGCGGTGAACAAAGCACCGAATTCCACACAACGCTCGATTCTCTTTCTATTCATGGGCCAGTTAGATCCTGATGAAGAAGAATCCTTGAAAAGGCTTGATGCTCCTTACAAGGTTTTCCCGGCGCAGGATCGAAAAACCGCATTAGCGGCAATGACTATGTGTGATTCTCTACTGCTTATTACTGGATCAGGAAGTGGTTGTGTCTCTGGAAAAATATTTGAGTATATGAGTTTTAAAAAGAATATCCTTCATTTTTCTCAAGTACGGAACGATGCTTCTAAGATATTGGATGATTACGGAAATTCTCTTCAGCATTTTCCTGACAATTTGGAGGTCGATTTTAATCTAGAAAAAATATTAGATAGTAATACAGTATGTGGAGCTTCTATTTCTGATTTTAGCAGGAAGTCTCAGGCTAGAGATTTGCAGGGTGTTTTGTCTAGATTGGTTATACGTTGAGCCTTGTTCCTACACTAGGATGAAGTTTTCACTGTTAATTATAAAGTAGCAGCTTAATTTATATTCAGAAGGCTTTATATTTGCTTAAATATTTAACACAAGTTTTATATTTTCTGCCCTTTTTCCTTTTAGGGCTGCTAGTAGTTGTCGTTCCGAACTCATTTCAGTTCATGAGCGCCTGCCTTTTACTTCTCTGTTCTCTAATTTCACTCCCCTTGGTATATAAGAATGGCCTAAGCTTCTGGATTTTCGGATTTTTGCTGATAAGTTGGTTAGTGACCAGTGTTTATATAGTGGTTGGGGTTGTCGCCGGAGCCCCTATACAGGCGGTTCTGCAAGTTGTTTTCATTTATATGATTTCGCCGTCTCTGTGGATTGTTGTTTTTATCGGATTGCTTTATCGAATTTCGATGAGTTCTGTTGTTAAAGCATTTTCAGTTTACGCTATCTTATCGGTATTAAGTATTGCGTTGTTTTTCTTTTTATTCGCTAAATTTGGTGCCGAAGCTGTCAGTGCTTTTAAAGAGGGTGCAAATGTCAACGTTCGTGATGGCTATTCAGGTGCTACAATGCATGTTTATGGTTCGCTTATTTTCTTGACTGCTGCGTTCTTTTCTGCTCCAGACCTGATCCAGAAAGCTTCTGTTAGATGGATATTGTTGATGTGTCTTTTCCTGAGTGCTATAACTTCCGGAAGGTCAGCGTTAATTCTCGCAGCGCCGATAGGAATTATGGTCAATTTTTTTGTTCGAAGTTATAGTTTAGAAACCTTAAAGAGCGCATTATTTTATTTGGCTTTTATTTCTTTTTTCTTCTTTTTTTGTGCGTGGTTTCTATTTTATTTTTACAGTATAGATGTTGCATACATAATTAAATTATTTTTTGAGGAAATTTCTCAAGGAGGTGGTAGTGCACGGGCTGGCCAAACCAGCGCTCTTTTGGAAGGGATCAATTCTAATTATGGACTAGGTGCAGGTCATGGTATCGGTGTTGATTATATTAGGAGCACTGACTTCCCTTGGCGTTATGAAGTTGTTTGGCTAGCGACAATATTCAGAGTTGGGTTTGTTGGTGCTTTTTTATACTTTCTCCCGTTCGCTTTGTATGCTGTCGGAACTTTTTACCTTTGGATGAAAGGCAGAGTAGATAGTTATGATAGGTTTTTATTTGGCGGTTTTTTAGCGGTTTTTGTTGCGTCGACGACCAATCCATATGTTGAGGCTTTCACGTTTCAATGGATGTATGTGCTACCCGTTTGTTATTTTTTTTTAAAGGATCAAAAATATAAATCCTTATGAATGTTAGGTTGATAGAATGAATGTAATTTTATTTTCTCGATACGGGCCTTTAGGGGCCAGCTCACGGGTTCGGTTTCTTCAATATCTTCCCTATCTTGGTTCTCTGGGAATTAATGTCACGGTTGAGCCATTATTTACTGATTCATATGTTCGCTCCTTGTACAGTGGTGGCTCACGATTTAGTGAAGTTTTTAGTGGCTCTAAACGTCGACTCCTGGCTCTGTTACGGGTTCGACGGTTTGATGTTGTGATCATCGAGAAGGAATTGTTCCCTTTCATGCCCGCTATCGCTGAGCGCTTTCTTCGTCTAATCGGCGTGCCGTACGTAGTGGATTATGACGACGCTTTGTTCCACCGATATGATTGCCATTCCAGTATCTGGGTAAGGCGGCTGCTAGGTAAGAAGATTGACTCGGTAATGCGTCATGCCAAAGCGGTGATCGCAGGCAATAACTACCTCGCCGAGCACGCTCATCGTGCCGGTGCAACCAAGGTGGAAATTATTCCTACCGTAGTAGACGCTAAGCGCTACCAGTCAAAACCGAAAGCAGGTGTTGAGGCTCCAATTGTTGGCTGGATAGGCACCCCGCAAACCAGTCGTTATCTGAAATCGCTGTTGCCGGTTTTTGAAGCCATCAAAAACGAAATGCCTGTACGTTTTGTTGCGGTAGGGGCAAATCCTCAAGATTTCGAAGGTACGGCGGTGGAAGCATGGCTCTGGTCTGAGGGTTCAGAGGTTGAATCCGTGCAACAATTTGATGTTGGGGTAATGCCGCTTGAGGACTCGCCTTGGGAGCGCGGAAAGTGTGGGTATAAGTTGATTCAGTACATGGCGTGTGGGGTACCTGTGGTGGCCTCGCCTGTTGGGGTAAATTGCGAAATTGTAGAACCGGAAAAAAATGGCTTGCTGGCAGATTCGTTAGAAGAGTGGGATAGAGCATTACGAAGCTTGCTAAGCGTTGATTGTTCGGTTCGAGATGATATGGGTGAGAATGGCCGAAAACGAGTGGAAGATTGGTATTCGCTTCAGGCGCAGGCGCCAAGACTGTTATCTCTCATCAGGGATGCCTCCCGCCAGTCGCCGTAAAGTTCGGCGACACTTTCCCACTCCCAATATACTGAAGATACATGATTGCTAAAGTTCTGTTTTTAGGCTCGCTGGCATCCTCGTTGCGGAATTTTCGAGGGTCGTTGATATCTGCTGTTCGGGAACATGGCCACTCAGTATATACAGTGGCCCCCGGTCTGCATGAAGATACCGAAACCCTTGAGTGGCTATCTGAGCGAGGAATCGAATGTCATAGCGTTCCGCTATCTCGCGCTGGGTTGAGCCCTTTAGGTGATTTGGCAACCTTGCGTCGATTAGTTCGCCTTATGCAGAGGGTTCGGCCCGAATATTTTCTTGGTTATACCATTAAACCTGTTATATGGGGACTTATAGCCGCTTGGATTGCCCGCGTCCCGAATCGGGCAGCCTTGGTTACCGGACTTGGTTATGCGTTCACTGGTGAAGCCAAGGGAAAGCGGGCGCTGGTTCAGGGCGTCGCCAGGGCGCTCTATCGCTTTGCGTTGCGGCGAGCCACACTGATATTTTTCCAGAATCCAGATGACCGTGCCGACTTTCAACGGTTGGGTCTCTTGCCCAACAACGTTCCGGTGGTGGTGGTTAATGGCTCCGGTGTTGATGTTGAAGCATTCTCACCGACACCTCTGCCGAAAAAGCCTCTTCGGTTTCTTTTGATTGCACGCCTGTTGGGAGATAAGGGCATTCGGGAGTATGCCGCTGCAGCGGCAGAGATAAGAACTCGGCACCCGGACGTTGAGTTTCACCTGGTTGGTGGTCTGGACCCAAATCCTGATGGCATTTCTGAAAAGGAGGTTCGCAGGTGGCATGATTCTGGGGACATTGTCTGGCAAGGAGCACTTTTGGATGTCAGGCCAAGTATTGCTGACTCTCATGTTTATGTTTTACCGAGTTACCGCGAGGGCACTCCGCGTACCGTGCTTGAAGCAATGGCCATGGGGCGCCCCGTAATTACTACTGATGCGCCTGGGTGCCGGGAAACAGTGGTTGACGGTGAGAATGGGTATTTGGTGCCCGTGAAGTCAGTGGATGCTTTGGTAAACGCCATGCTACGTTTCATCGAGGAACCTGGTATGGTCGCCACGTCCGGAGCAAGGGCGCGGGAGTTAGTGGAAGAAAGATACGACGTTCGCAAGGTTAATGAGGTTATGTTGAGGGCTATGGGGCTTGATGTTTAAACGAATCGTTGATTTTTCCTTGTCTGCAACAGCGCTTCTGTTATTGGCGCCTGTTATTGCTTTAGTCGCTTGTCTGGTTCGTCTCAAGTTGGGAGGCCCTGTATTCTTCCGCCAGATCCGCCCCGGTAAAATGGCGAAGCCGTTTTACATGGTGAAATTTAGAACCATGTTGGAGGCGCGGGACAGGTTTGGAAATTTCCTACCAGATGATCAGCGAATGACACCGCTTGGTAGCTTTCTGCGTTCGAGCAGTCTTGACGAACTACCTGAACTTTGGAACGTACTTAAAGGCGATATGAGTTTGGTTGGCCCCCGCCCGCTACTCATGGAGTATCTGCCGCTATACTCCACAGAGCAATATCGCCGCCATGAAGTGCGACCGGGAATAACCGGTTGGGCGCAGGTGAATGGGCGCAATGCGATTTCCTGGGAGGACAAGTTCAAGCTGGATGTATGGTATGTAGACAATCGTTCGCTCTGGCTTGATCTGAAGATTTTGTTTCTCACCGTAAAAAAAGTGTTAGCTCGCGAAGGAATCAGAGGTGAGGGAGAGGTGACGATGTCTAAGTTTACGGGGAGCGGGGATTGATGCGTCTCGCTGTTCTGGGTGCGAGCGGCCACGGTAAAGTAGTCGCGGATGCAGCAGAGTTGGCTGGCTGGCAAGACGTCTGTTTTTTTGACGATGCTTGGCCAAGGCTGACCATGAACGGCCATTGGTCTGTTGTAGGAAGTAGTGCTGAGCTTCTCGACAGCCTGGAGAAGTACGATGGCGTTGTGGTCGGCATCGGGGACAATCGAATCCGCCGACAGAAGCTTCAAGATCTTGATGCCGCTGGGGCGAGCGTGGTTTCTGTTATCCATCCCGCCGCAAAGGTTAGCCCCTATGCGAAGCTTGGTTCGGGAGTCGTGGTGTTTGCGAATGCTGTAATCAATGCTGATGCAGTAGTCGGGACCGGAGCCATCATTAACACCGGAGCTGTCGTAGAGCACGACTGCCGCGTAGGTGAGTGTGTGCACGTAAGCCCCAACGCCACGTTGGCTGGCGGTGTGCTGCTTGGCCAACTGGTGTGGATTGGAGCGAACGCCTGCGTTAAGCAGCTCATTTCCATCGGTGATGAAGTAGTCGTAGGGATGGGAAGCGTTGTTCTCCAGAATGTCGTTGCCGGCATGGTTGTTGCTGGTAACCCCGCCAAGCCTATCTAGTTAATTGGTAGTTCTTGTAGATTAAAAGGCGCCTTAATGCTTAATACACCGTTTTCTCCTTGGCCTTCCTACACTCAGGAAGAGGCCGATGCGGCTTCCCGAGTACTGCTCTCCAATCGCGTCAACTACTGGACAGGCCAGGAGTGCCGCGAATTCGAGCGTGAATTTGCAGAGTTCTCTGGAACCGATTATGCCGTGGCTGTGGCTAACGGCACAGTCGCTTTGGATCTTGCCCTGAAGGCGCTAGGCGTTGGTGTCGGTGATGAAATTATTGTCACTTCCCGAACCTTTTTGGCCTCGGTAACGTGTATTGTTAATGCGGGCGCTTGGCCTGTATTTTCGGATGTGGATGAGAATTCTCAGGGCATTTCAGCTGAGACGGTTGCGGAGCTGATTAACGACAACACAAGGGCGATCATTGCGGTTCACCTTGCGGGCTGGCCCTGTGACATGGATGGCCTGAATGAATTGGCTTGGCGCCATGGCTTATCGGTGATCGAGGATTGCGCCCAGGCCCATGGCGCGACCTACAAGGGCAAACCGGTTGGGTCTCTGGGGCACGTAGCTGCCTGGTCCTTTTGCCAGGACAAGATCATGACTACTGGTGGCGAGGGTGGCATGGTGACCACTAATGACCGGGAACTCTGGTCGCGCATGTGGTCCTACAAGGACCATGGCAAAAGCTGGGAAGCAGTATACGAGCGGGAGCACCCTCCGGGCTTTCGCTGGCTGCATGAAAGTTTTGGGACCAACTGGCGGATGACGGAGATGCAGGCTGCCATTGGCCGGATTCAGTTGCGGCGCATGCCTGACTGGACTGAGCTCCGCCGGGCTAACTGTGAGGCTATCTGGCAGGTAGCACGGGATTGCAAAGGGCTGCAAGTGCCGGACGTTCCGGAACACATCGGCCATGCTGGCTATAAGTGCTATGTTTTTGTAGAGCCTACTACTCTTAAACCAGGGTGGGACAGAGACAGGGTGATGTCAGAGATTGTCAGTGCCGGCGTGCCCTGTTTTTCCGGCTCCTGCTCGGAAGTGTATTTTGAGAAAGCGATACAGGACGCAGGTATGGCTCCGGCAGAGCGTTTGCCGGTGGCCAAGGAACTGGGTGATACCAGCCTGATGTTCATGGTTCACCCCACATTGACGGCTGATGAAATCAAACTCACGTGCGAGGTACTCGCGCGGGTAATGAAGGAGGCAACCGCTTGAACAGGGACAAGTTGGCAAAGCGTAGAGATGGCAATCTTATGATCAGGTCATTTCTGAACCTTCCCAGGTTTCATAAACGGGTTGTTTCTGTTCTGTCGGATGCGTTCTTCCTGTTCTTTGCAATCTGGGCTGCGTTTGCCTTACGCTTGGAGCAGCACCTTTGGTTGCCTACCCAAGAACAATTAACGGTTGCTGGCATTACGGTGGTGTTTACCATTGCCGTGTTTATCCGCCTTGGGCTTTACCGGGCAGTCATTCGTTATTTGGGTGACAGAGCATTTATCACCATTATCTATGGGGTGATTGCCTCTAGTGTATCCCTAATCATTCTGGGCTACCTGTTGCAGGTGTTTGTGCCCCGTTCCGTACCCATTATATATGGCGCGCTGGCGTTCTTGTTTGTAAGTGGCACTCGCCTTGGCGTGCGTATGATCGTGAACCACCCCAAGCAGATGGCCAAGGAAGCGGTTGCCATCGTTGGTGCTGGCGAAACAGGCATGCAACTGGCATCGGCTCTGGAGCAGGGCACCGAGTACCGGCCTGTCGTTTTTGTGTCATTTGACCGCGCCAACCACAAGTCCATGATCAATGGCTTGCCCGTCGTCAGCATTAACCACATCGCCAAGCATATGCCAAAGCACCACGTGCAGCGGATATTGCTGGCGCTGGACGAAGGTACGCAGATTGATCGCAAGAAACTGCTGAAGCAACTTGAGCCATTGTCGATTCCGGTGCAGACGGTTCCTTCAATGTCGGAATTGGTGGCCGGCCAGGCGCGAATCAACGATATCCGTGATCTGGAGATTGAGGACCTGTTGGGGCGTGATCCGGTTAGGCCAGACTCCGCCGTGGTGGCGAAGAGCTTATACCAGAAATCCGTGATGGTGACTGGCGCCGGTGGATCAATTGGCTCGGAGTTGTGCCGTCAGATTATTCGCCATCGACCCCGCACGTTGGTGCTGTTCGAGCAGTCCGAGTTTTCCCTCTACGCCATTGAACGGGAACTGAGCTCCATTAATCGGGTTGAGGGACTAGGGGTGGAGTTGCATCCCTTGCTTGGTAGTGTGAGTCATCGGCGCCGCTGCGAGTCTGCTATGAGGGCGTTTGGTGTGCAGACGGTTTACCACGCAGCTGCTTATAAGCACGTACCCTTGGTCGAGCATAACGTGATAGAAGGCGTGCAGAATAACGTCTTTGGCACCTGGCATACGGCGGAAGCGGCTGTTGCAGCGGGTGTTGAGCGTTTCGTGCTGATTTCTACGGACAAAGCGGTTCGCCCAACCAACGTGATGGGGGCCAGCAAGCGGCTGGCAGAGCTGGTGCTTCAGGCTCTGGCGCAACGGCAGAAACAGACGGTGTTCTCCATGGTGCGTTTCGGCAACGTACTCGGTTCCTCCGGCTCCGTGGTGCCGTTGTTCCGGGACCAGATTCGCGATGGTGGCCCGGTTACCGTTACCCATCCGGACATAATCCGTTTCTTCATGACCATCCCTGAAGCCAGCCAACTGGTCCTCCAAGCCGGAAGTATTGGCCTTGGCGGAGAGGTGTTTGTGCTGGACATGGGTGAGCCGGTGAAGATTGCTGACCTGGCCCGCAAAATGATTCATCTCATGGGGCTGGAGGAGAAAACGGAAAGTAATCCTGCCGGCGATGTTGAGGTGACCTTTACCGGCCTTCGCCCTGGGGAAAAGTTGTATGAAGAGCTGCTGATTGGTGACGACCCGCAGGGCACTTCGCACCCACGAATCATGATGGCTCGCGAAGTCTCTCTTCCGTGGGAGCAGGTCGAAGACTTCCTCAGTCAGTTGCAGCGGGCCAGCCAAGCCTTCGATTGCGGCGCGATTATAGAGGTACTTAAGAACGCCAAAACGGGTTACGCTCCTAATGGCAACCTGGAGGATCTGGTGTGGTGTAATGGGCAGAGCAATGTCGTTGCTGCGGATCGCCAGGGCGATAAAGTGCATCGGTTGTCGGTGTAAGAGAAATAGGTTTTAGGATCAAGGTTGTTGTTTCATGTCTGAAAATATCGTCTGGCATCACCAAAAAGTCACCCGCGCGGATCGCGCTTCAATCAAGAACCAGAGTCCTTGCCTGCTGTGGTTTACAGGTCTGAGTGGTTCCGGTAAATCCACCATTGCCAATGCGCTTGATGTGGCCTTGTTCGAGCGCGGTTACCACACCTTCCTTTTGGACGGCGATAATGTGCGCCATGGTCTGAACAAGGATCTGGGCTTTTCTGATGGGGATCGGGTTGAGAACATCCGGCGTATTGGCGAGGTGAGCAAGTTGTTTACCGATTCCGGCGTGATTGTCCTAAGTGCGTTTATTTCCCCGTTCACCAGTGACAGGCGCCTGGTGCGAAACCTGTTTCCGGCGGGTGAATTTATTGAAGTCTTCATGGATACGCCGCTTCAGACGTGTGAAGAGAGGGATCCAAAGGGCCTTTATGAGAAGGCCAGGGCGGGTAAGATCAAGCACTTCACGGGTATTGACTCCCCCTACGAGGCACCCGAGCGCCCGGAAGTGCGCCTGGACACGTCGCAGATGTCGGTGGATGAGTGTGTGAACCGGCTCATTGACTATCTGCTTCAACGACAACTGATTTTTACCCCGCCGCAAACCACCGGAGCGTAAACCTGTATGGCATGGGAAGCCATTGTTACGCTGTTCACCCTGTTTTCCGTTCTCGCTGCACTGGTGATTACACGGGTGTCGGCCGATCTGGTGCTGATGGCGGCCC